>Ga0247757_10000269_pt1 | contig 43777 bp, 43 predicted proteins | sample UWRJL126311R4_FD_180929 | JGI IMG/M metagenome (GOLD analysis project Ga0247757, IMG submission 180929) | Plant litter microbial communities from Arlington Agricultural Research Station in Wisconsin, United States - UWRJ-L126-311R-4 | ecosystem: Environmental > Terrestrial > Plant litter >... | reverse complement strand
TATTCCGCACAGCTTATACGAATTTTTTTCTTTTTTTTTCGTCTCCCTCAACCTCTAAATAGCTACATCACCATATCACGTCACACTCGCGGAAATGAATAAGGGTCGTAAATAACGGGAGCATCCTGGGCGCCACTAGCAGCAAGACCCCTTATAGAGTAAATGCTCCGTTTGGTAACAGTCTTTCGCATTTGTTTACATCCCTCTTCCGAAGGCCCCCTTACTCGAGCATGGTGTTGTATCCGACCCGTTCGTCTTCCGCGACAAACACATCACAGATGAGAAAAGAAAAAAAAGAAAGAAAGAAAAAAAATAAAAAAAAGAGTGGCTCTGGTCGTTTGACCGAAGCCGAAAAGCCCGACGACGACAAATGCACAGACAATGGTCTGGAACCGGGGAATTTTTTTTATTCTGCTGCCTGCCAGCCTATCTATGTCTTGTTGCCTGGCGCATGCGTTACATGCGTCGCATACGTTGCATGCGTTGCAGACAAACTATGGGTAACGCGTGATTTTTTTTTTGGGTTCTGGAAGGGGGAATGTTGTGTGGCGCCTCTCCGAGGCTGCTGGAACGGTAGTGTTCTGGGCGTGGGTGACGGTGTTGGTGGCGCCTTGTAGGGAGTTTTGTTGATTCCGGTCCGTGGGCTTCTCTCTTGCGAGGCCGGGAATTGAAAGGTACATGTACGTCTGTGCGAAGGAGGCAGATGTATGTTCGTTGGGATGGAAGAAACGGCTACGGTCTAGATCGGAGAAATAGGGAATATGGGATGGCGAAACGAGAGTACGTGTGTGTGCATTTGGGTGTGTGACTCGGGGCTGGCAGGTACGTGCCTTTGCAGTGCTTTGCCGTGCAGAGCATATGCAGCGTGGGGGATTACTTGCCATGCCTTTGCAGTATGGGGAAACTTGAGGCTGGGGTTCATGCCCGTGGTGACATGCAAGATCCTATCATTACGTAGACGGCATGAGCGTGGTGGGCATAGGCAGAGACGTGGAAAGAGTGAAAGCACCCATGTGGGATGCGGAGGGTGGGATGAGAGTGCCTGAGGTGTAGGTCTGCTGCGTCCAAGGCAGGCACGGACGGTTGGAGTCGTCGCTTGTTGCCGAGATACCATGATGCCAGTGTTGTGGGTTCGGGTCTGGAGTGGGCGTGAATGCGGGGTGGACGCGGCATGTGTGCGTATGACGGAGTTCGTTCACTCTGGCTTGTGGTTGAGCTGAGGTCAATGGCAGAGGGCGTGCCTGTATCCCGGCCTACTTTGTTGAGACGTCGGTGGCCCGCTCTCGACCTGATGTCCAAATCGGTCTAGAAGCCATGTCCGCCTGTCTCCGTTCGTGTATGTGTATCTTTTGGGAAATGCATTCTGTACGAGGTGCTATAGCAGCAAGACGTCTCCATGCGAAGCCTACACGTACTTGTACATGCATCCGTTCCCCAGTCCATCTACGCACTGCTTTTCCCAATCCAGCGCCCACGGGATCGCCTGTCCTCATCGCGGAGTCGGTTCTTCGACATCCTTTCCAACATCACCACACGTGGCAGCTCACCAATCGCAGGCCCTCTTCTGCAGCCCTAAACCCCATCGATGCAACGGACGAGCCCACGCTTCCTTTCCCCTTCTGCACTTGCTCACCGACCATTGCTACCTCTCCCACTTCCCCTCCCGCTCTCGCTTTCGCTTGCTATCAATGTGGACCTATCTACTGCTGTCTCCGATCTCGCCCACCCAGCCCACGCATTCCTGTTCGCTGCTTTCTGGTCCCAACTCCCGGGGTTCTCCCGCGTGGTCATCTCGTTTCAGCACGGCCGTTGAAACCGGAAGCGTCTGCTTGGGAAGATAGATGCCGAGCCGTGCCGGCTATTGATGGCCAGGTAGGCTGGGCCCGTGTTCGATGGGCGAGTTTCCAAAGGGCCGTGCGTATTACAACCATGCCGTGAGTGTTTTTGGGGTGCATGCAGTGCGTCGTTGCATGGCGTGGCAAGCATTAATGCGCTGTTTTCTGCCTGTGGACTTTCGCTTTCTGGCTTTTTGGGCACCTTGACTTAGTCTTGAGGCGGGCAGTTGATGCTCATGCAATGTCGTGCAGGCCCCAGGGTGGGTGCATCCGTCCATTCCGCTGACTCCACATCTTCTCACGGTCGAGAAAGCGGGTCAGATCATGGTACGTGAACCGTCTGCGTATCTTTCGGCCCATGGTCATTTACTCACAGACCTTCATGGCGAGGTCGAGATTGCGCCGAATCCCGCATGCTTCCGTGTTATAGATTGCTGTACGGTCACCATATGCACTCGTGGACCACAACGACAAGTCGAAAATAGTCTGGCGCATGGCTCGTACGAGATACATACACTCTGTACGATACCACCTACGAGAACCAGAGCATCGGTAGCCTGTCTTCAAGAAGGCGGACTTGACAACCCTGTAGGCGTTCATACGAAATAAGGGCTGTGTACTGTATAGAGGTAGTGAACATGCGAATGCCCCTCATTGGCCAATGTCCCCCCTCGCTGACGACCGTGATACTGCCGACACTCTCTTGTGGAAGCGAAAAAGTCAGACATACTTCCTACCAGAAGCTTTAGGGCCCTTTAGGGGGGTTTTGATAAAAGAATTAAAAGAGTCAGACACACGGTTCCGAGGCCCTTGATTGCTGGTGTCATGTTTTCGACTCGGTGCTACCGACCCACAACAGCCCTCAGCATGCAGTCTGATCTTGCAGAGCCATCTTATGACTCGAGCATTTCTCACGGTACATGGTAGTACATTGTGTTGAAGACACTACTCAGTCCACGTACGTGATCGTCGTTCGAGTGTAAAGTTAGGTGTAGAGAGTTACACGCATACTTAGTTCATCCACGGCACGGCACCGAACCCACATCCCCCGAACCACCCCATCAGCGCTTCGCCGCTCCGAGAGCAGCGCCGGTGCGGGCACTGCGGGGTTCAGTCGTGGATGCAGATGCAGGTATGAATAGGCCGGCCTATTGGAGCGACAAGAGACGGCAGGCGGAAGTGGCTTGGAGCCGGCCACGCACGCGGGACAAGATTCAAGATGAGGGGCAAAACGAAGCAAGGCTTCTGGAAGGTTGGGCTTACTCTCCTGTGACGTTTGCTTTTTGGTGATCCATGGATGTTTTGGGCATGGGAGCGACGTGCGGATGGCGTTGATGGCGCTGCGGGGCAAAACCCAAGACAGCGAACAAGCATGGGGGTGCAAGCAGCTACTAGCATCAAACAAGGGACGGTGTGATGGAAATGTGTCCGATGCATCATTCATGTGAAGTCGATGAGTGCTTGGTGTGCGGCGCAATGCGGACATGTAATGCGCAAGTATGTCGGTGGCTGTTGAATAGCATCTTAGTGTCTACTATGGGGTACACCATGGAGGATCCTGATGATAGAAGGATTCGCTGGTCTCTGCCTTACGACCAAAGGACGTGGAGGCGATGCGCTCTAGAAGGGCTGACGTCCCGCCCTGCACATATCTATCCAACAGCATCGTCTACCATGCGCCTCATGATGTTGGAACCAGGGCCCTTGGGCTCTACTCTTAATCAGCCCTAGTGCAGCCAGGCAGTCGTCAGTAGTCCTCTAGTCTGCATGAACAAAAGCAGCAATACATGATCGACACATGTTCAGCAAGCGGCATTTTTTAACTTCCATGCTTGCTCGACTAACGCTGCATATGGGCAAGCACCCAAATCATCCCATCCCCCACTCGCTGTGATTAGTCGGGGAACGAAACGGATTAAACGTCGTCGGAGTCCCACCGTTGTACAAGCCCGAGCAGCGCCTTGCAAGCTGCATACGTGGATTATTAATTCCAGGCTGATGTTCGCAATTCCGAACTTCTCTTTCTGCATCCTGAGGCTGACCCATCCAGCGATCTAGTGGGCGGATTAAGCAGCTGGTCCCGAAAACGGTAACACCGCATCGAGTACCTGTAGTCTATGCCTCTTTACGATCTGCGAGACGTGTCTACCAGGTAGCAGTGTGTGGATTAATATCCACGACCTGGTAATGGAAATGGTCACTAACCGCCTTTAGTCACTTGAGTAATATACAATGCTGGGCGGTTAATATGCGGTAAGACTGCAATAATGGGAAGGTGACGATGCTGACCCATTCGTGTGATGCTCAGAACGTGGGTATGCAAGGTTATGATGAGATCCATCGGAAGGCGGGTGATTTGCGGTGATCTTGCGAGATCTGAATTGCGAAGTGCCCGATTGGATCTGTGTATTTGGCTCCTCGCTCCTCGCTGATTGTTTTGACATCATCATGAACAATCAAAAGGCCATGGGTATGAACGTGCTTCAATTGATCCTTCCAGGCAGGTCTTGGTTTGCGTTACCGGACGGAGCCACCGCTCCAGGCAAGGCTCTTTGCATCGCTTTATCGGCTAGGAGGACGTAGCATCCGTAGACGTACAGCGGATGCTTGTAGAGGGAACGGCCTTTCCCGGCAAGTATCAAACAAGTGCCGAAAGCCATGGCACTATCCACGTCCTCGGTAGCTACGCTTACTGGCTAGCTTGATCTACCGGCGTTCTGCCCGGAGCTCCTTAGCCATGTGTGGCTCTCGCCGTGATTTAGATTAGGGCGTGGGATATATATGAAGGCCAATCCAAGGGGAAAGCCGGGCAAAGGAGCAAACTCGATACGATATGAGATGGCAGCTAATGCAGCAGAGATGGACCGCATGATTATGGAATTTGGTGATCAACAGGTGTTCACAGCGGTGAAACTCTCCACGCTGCAAAACGTGGTAAACTATGTCGCATGTTGCAGACATTGTCCGTGCGCCTTCAAAAGGGGACGGTCATATGCTAGAACGTGTCAAACAAATGCACTGGTTCTATGGTACCCAGTTAGATAGCATGAAAGAACACGAGCTAGCGATACTGTCATGGCATGAGACTTGATTACCGTTTACACTTAGATCATATGAAAGAATTTCCACCGATAGGGCTAATGAACTTGCCCTTCCGCGCCGCCTTCATTTCAGCATACAATGATGGATTTATACCTTTCTTTTTACACTTCTTCAATTTTGCTTGGCTTAACCCACTTGTATCGTAGTCGCTTGCTTTCCATTCGCTGTTCGATTGCGACGTGTGTGAGGTAACCCCAGAAGTGGAACCAAACACCGACGGGTGTCCCGAGGAAATGGTCATGATTGAATTCGAAGAATTGGATCGGGAGACCTGATCAAACGAAGTTCTCTTAATTTCGAGGCTCTCTGGCGTGAGCAGGGGCTCTTGGGGCTCGCCTGGCCTCAATTTTCGGACAATCGAAGCTGCTGATTGTCTCTTGGACCCACTTGCCGGCGAAGTAGAAGCAGTATGAATTGAACTGTTAGAGAAATTTAGAGTCTTCCAAAGGCCAACTGGAGGATCTAGCAGTGTGGGAGTATTGGGTGCGTTTTCAGTCAATGGCTCGTCGTCTCCGTCAAGGTAGAACGAAGCCTGGAGCTTGGCGTCTTCTGTGATTGCATCATCCAGCCCATCAATACCGACTTCCGACCGTGATTCTCTTGGACTCCGGTTCGAAACCTCCTCCGGAGCGGACGCACTTGTCCGTACCGAGTCGATCGTCTCAAGTGAAGTCCACCGCCGTAAACTTGGTGGTAGGCGAGGGTTATTGCGATTCAATGGCGACTTACGATAGGATGCAGAGTCGACATAGCGGGGTCGCGACTGGCTTTGGTCTTGGAATGGATGAGAGAAATTGATTGCCCGGCTCTGCTCTGTCCGTGATCGCTTGGGGTTCCTGCTGGGAAGCGGAGGAACGGAGGTTATCTGGGGCTTGAGAGACCTGGCCCTTGGTCTTGAGAAGCTTGGTGAAGGGGAGACGTCCAGAAAAACAGGCCGTTGGCGTCTGATGGGGGGTGGCACCGCATCGTTCTCGTCAGTGTCTGGAAGTCTGCTTTCCAAACGGAGCATCTCCAATTCATACTGGAGCTGCAAGACTTCGCGGGAGACAGTGTGGGTTGGTGGTGGATGTATGTTGTCCGGATACATCTCGAATGAAATGGTAGGCCAGTCGAGATGTCAGATAACGGTGGGACATGGTGCCAGGCGGGGCCTCGTTGCTGAAGGTCCGGGTACGCTATGCTGGCTGCTCGTGGCGATTTGTCTAGCCTGTCCAAGTCTTTCCAGCCGATGGCGCAGTTGACATCATTGGTACCGACGCGACGGAGGCTACGGCGTGTAGCGAGGTGTATAGATATGCTCCATGCTCTAGGAAATGTTGGTCGTGGCCATGCGACGACACCATCGCGCCAGGCCATGCCATTGCCATTCTGCTGTCTTCGTCGTCACAGGGAACAGCTGAGGGAATTGTCGCGACCCAGATGAACTCTGTTCGAGCAGCTTGGGCGTGGTGGGATGGATGCGGGTGGCGTGGGAAGCGTGGAAGAATGCTTATTGTAGGAGCGCGGTGCCGGACCAGTCATAGGGCGGTGGATGGTGCAGACAGGGCGTAGCGTGGCGTGGTGCATTCGATGCCTCCCTCTCCGCGAGCCTGGGATTGGTATCCACAGGAACAATGCCCCGGTCGTTCAACCGCCGCCGTCGCTGGGCCGTCGCAGGCAGCGTTTGGGTGGGCTCGCGGCTGCAGGGCGACCTGGGCGCGGCAATTCGCAGTGACGAACGACCCCTTGTGCCCGTGTCTTGTGTGTGTGAGGACCTGTGAGGGGCCTGCGAGGGGCCTGCGAGGGCGTGTACGAGACAGGCGGTACCTGACATGGCATAGCGCGCTCCCGGGCAAGGGGCCAGCGACGCATCCACGCTTCACTGCGTTGGCCTCTCTCTGCCTCTGCCGCCCACCGCCCACCGCCCGCCGTCACATCTGCACCATGAGCAAGAGCTTCCGCTCGCTCACCCACTGCCCACGCTCTTCGTCTCGCTTGCCATGAGCAACGACACGCCCACGCCCATCTCCGATGACGATGTCGTGGCCCTCGCCAAGGCTGCTTTCGAGCAGTCTCGCGACGACATCACCCACCGTGCTGCCGAGGCCCCCAATGCCCCGCGAGACCTGCAGTCGCAGCAGCCGCAGCAGCCTGGCATCACCATAGACCTTGGCCACAAGAACATCGCCCGCCTGCCCGACGAAGTCATCGATGTGATCCGTGCCGAGATCGAGAGGTGTGTTCCCACGCCACTCGTGTATCACCGCAAGGCTGACACTTCTTCAGGCTTGCTCTTTCACACAATCTTCTTACTACTCTTCCCTCGCGCCTCGTCGAATGCAAACGTCTGCGCTACCTCAATGTGCGCTACAATGACATGCGCGAGATCCCTGAGGCTGTACGTGTCTTGCTACCCGAAATCACGTCGCCATTGCTGATATGCGTCAGATTCTCGGCATGACCTCGCTGGAAATCCTCGACGTCAGTAGGAACAAGCTCCGATCGCTACCACCTAAGATTGCAAATCTAGCCTCGCTGAAGGTGCTTGCCATTGCGAAGAACAGAATAGAAGAGCTCCCTGTCTGTCTCGGTGAAATGAATAGTCTACAGGTCCTGAAGCTTGACGGCAACCAGCTCGTCTTTCCTCCACCCGAAGTCTGCACAATCAAGAGCAATGCTCCCTCTCCAGCCAACGAAAACGAACGGGATGCTCACATCGCTACTCAGGTGAAGAAGTTCATGAGACAGCATGCTTCCAAAGAGAAACAACGCGTGGAGCTGGAGAGATTGCGGGTTGAGTCGTCTGGCGATGAGAGGTGGGTGCTTTTTTTTTTGACGCCGTAAAACAATATGCTGACTACGGCCAGTTGGACCGAAAGTAACCCTGAGACTCCTCGCCCTTCAAAGCGGGCCAATGGAGGCAGATTTCCTGTCAAACCTAGCATTGGGAACATAGAAGGCTTTCCTGAAGGTCGTCCAGATTCTCCTGGCATGGCCCCTCCGATTCCTACGCGATCACATTACCGTGTTGCATCCCAGACGAACGGAATGTCCCGGAGACCACAGATATCCCCTCTGATCCTCACCAATGGCTCAAATGGGTCCAATGAGAGAATTCGAAGTGCGAGCGAGGGCGCCGGCTCTGCTAGCCATCGACAAAAGCGCATGGGCATATACACAAACAAGACATCGGAGCTGTCGTCAGTGGACGAACTGAAAAGGAGTAGTCATTTTCGTGGATTCAGTCAGGGTTATCTCGTGCCTGGTAATACGCTTTCTAATGGCATGTCAGGTCCTGCGACAGCTATTGGTTATGGCGACAACATGCGTTCCCTAGCTAACCGCCCGCTCTCCGATGTTTATGAGCACAGACGAGGTTCTCAGGCGCCGGATATCGTTGTGGAGGCTTCGAAGAATTTCTTATACGCCATCTCCCAGTTGCACGACTGCGTGTCGCACATGACGCGTTCCATCAAAAGGTCGGCCCGCAGTAAGGAAGAGCTACGTCGGAAGGAAGATTTCTATCGCCGATACACAGTTACCTATCTGAATGTGCGCGCACTCAACGAAGTACTACACAGGTTTGATTCTTTGGCCGAAGAAGATGAAGAGGATGCTCAAAAACTATCCAAATCAGTCTACCAGTATGCTCTGAGATGCCTCGATGCATTTCTGGCATTGAGTCTCTCCATCGCAGAGAACCGTGCAGAAATTACTCGATTCGCCGACCGCCGCGTCGTTCGAACGTTTCTCTTCCTACAACAGGGCAGCCTGATTGAAATGCGCAATGCCTGTCAGGTTTTGGGCGCCGAGTTCCGCGACATACCTGTGCCTGCCCGTCAACCAAATGGTATTGAAAGTACACCTGCCGTACGAACCAGACCACTGAAAGCGCGCCGATTCCAGCAATCACCACCGCAGCGTAATGGATCTTATCAGATGCCACCTCCAGTGATTTTACATAGTAATGACAACAGCAGAACCAACACTTTGACCAGTATTAGCTCTGCCACACCCCGTTCTGGGGAGTCTTTTGCTACGTTGGCCACCACCATGTCGCGAACAAACACACTCACAAGCACGTACGAAGAAGCGGACGAAGACATCCAATTTGCTAGGATATTCAACAAGCTCCGGGCCGCCTGCGAGAGTTGTGAAGCTTCTATACCACGAATTCTAGGCCTTTTAGCTGATACGTACAATCAACTCGTCAAGGATCCGGATTCCGAGCACCCAAGGATTAAAGTATTGGTTGGCCTTATAGAGAAGAGCAACGAAGTCCAACATATGACGAATCCAATCACCGAGCGCTTGAGATACATGCAATTTGGCGATCGCTACGTTCGAAGCCAGCCAGAATTTTGGCAGCAATGTATGGCTTTCATCAAGGTGCGTTTTCGCTGATAGACCCATTCTAGTAAAGACATTGCTGACATGCTTTAGGCTTGGGGAGAACTGGCTGCAGCCAGCACGGGACAGGGTCGAAACATGGGCCTTCTGAGTCCAGAGGTCAAACAGTTGATGAAGCCACTTCACAGAACAGTCAAAGAGGCTAGCCTTGCAATCAACGACTCGCCATGGTCACACCTTACCTCGAACAACCTGGGGATAGTATCTTCCCTTTCATCCTTCACGTCGAGGACTCAACCGCCCAAGTTCCTTAGTAAAGCTGATATGAGTTCTAACGGCGGACTTCCGCTCCCTGGTCCTATAAACACTTCCATCACGAACCTCACATCTGCGTACTCCCAGCCTTACTCTACCTCCAGCGTCGGATCACAAGGCTCTGGAGGCTACATGACACCAGTCCCAGCAACTCCACTCAGTGCCGCCCTGGGTGCTGCTGCGCAAGCAACCGTCCCAAGTACACCGAAACACCCGCCCATTCAAACCACGAATACTATAAATTTTAACGAGAGAGCCGACAGATTTCTGAGTCAAACTGCCCGGCGCGTTTGAGAGCTCAGAACGGTCGTTTTACATGCGATGTATATATTAACCAACATCAACATATTCATCACCAGTGTTTTTTTTTCGTTACAGTTTGCGATGTATTAGCGATGGCGTTGGATCGGTACATGTTTCTCCCTTTTCGTGTGACTTCTTTTTCCAAAGTGAAAATGCGCTACGGCTCTGGATGTATGTGTAGTATGGCATGGCACGGCCCGCCATGGTGTTTTGATAGGCAACATTGAGGGTCAAGCGCTGAGGGTCCGGATGTGCGAAACGTGCTATGTATTAGTGTGGGTTTTGCTATGTGCGACTTGACTATATTGAGGGAGGTATCTGTTATCAAAGGGAGCTGTATGATAGCTGTTTGTTTGTGTTTAGGTGATCAAGATACATTTTAGACCATTCCCTCGTCGCATCTTAAAAACGATGACTTGCTTGATTATCGTGAAAAGCAGACCTGAAGACAGACAAATAGTCGGCCGTACTGGGTCGATGCACAACGCGTCAGTGCTGGCATTGGTTGAATGCAACTTATTATGATACTTGGGATTCGAGCCTAAGCTGACACCGAGGATGAAACACCCGACCGGAGAAATCCGAGAGCAGGGAATACGAGATTGGCGAGCGAGAGGCTGGTCGCCTTCGTCTCGCAAGCCACTTCTCCACTTAACCTTCCCCGCAAACTCGCTCGCACCTGACAATTCGCCGAAGTATGAATCCCACTCCTACATGACGTGCAGCTGGCGGCTGCCCTGAATCCTCTCCTTGCTGCTCCGGCATGCCGCCCAAGGAGAAAGAGAAGCGCGCTCGCCGGACGGTGAAGGCTTGCGTCATTTGTCACAAGAAAAAGGTGCGCTGCGATATCGACGATGTGGAAGGTAGCATCTGTACACCATGTGCAAGAGACGGATACGATTGCGTGCCGCGAGAACGGAAACGAAAGCGATTTACTTTCTCGCCTTCACCGCCTGTGCAACGCCGTTCCCGGTCACAGAAATGGGATCCGACGCTTTCGGATGCCCGCCAGGAGGTCACATTTCCTACATCCTTGCCCACCATGGAATCCTTGTCGGGGACCAGTAATACGGGCATCCCTCCAAATGAGGATTACAGGCACAGTCAAGCTATGAAATCTGAGATCGAAGGCGAGCGGCAACCGTCCAGGTCGAATAGTTTACAAGATGACACTTCACTACTCGAACGCCACACAGAGCCTGGATACCCGACACCTCGTGGCAGTGGCCCATCCGTCATTCCGGAAACATCTTATTTATCTTCTACGAATGTCGTCAGTTATCTAGGCCGCTTAGAGTATCTACGCAATGACGTGCCGGTAAACGATGATGCAGGGCTCCCGAACAATATCCCACGGAAGCTGTCAGATACCGACCTGGAGATTTTAAGAGTGCAGCGCGTGGATGAATTACCACCTAGAGCTGTACGCGAAACTCTTATGGATGCTTTCTGGGCACGATGTTATCCATGGACTCCTGTGGTAGAACGCGCCTGGTTGGACAAGCGTAGTCCGAACCGCGTCTCGCTTCTTTTACAGTACGCTATGATGCTGGCAGGCAGTAGGGTCAGCGCTCCTATTTCTAATTATCCACCTGTGGACTTCTACAAAAAGGCCAGAGTACTCTTTTGGATAGGTACAGAGGAGGACCCCATCATCACCGTTGCAGCAACGCTACTGTTGCATTGGTGGAACCCCGAAGGGCCAGAGAGCGTCTCAATCGACACCAGTAGCTTTTGGTTGCGCATTTGCATCGGTCTGGCATATCAGGTTGGTCTGCATAGGGAGCCTACGGGCAAGACCGACGCCGGTCTTAGAAGGAGGATTTGGTGGTCACTTGTAGTGAGAGATTGTTTGATTAATGCAGGCCACGGCCGACCAAGAGCCATCGATTTGAAACTCGCCGACGTTTCACCTATTTCGGTATTAGATTTTGAGGGTGCACTGGCATCCGCAGATCTCTTCTCATCTTATGTGGGCATATCATGTATTTTAGGTACGTGCTGCCCGTCTTACCAGACTGTCTTTCTAACATCGCAGGCGATTTGACACAAAGCTATTTACGCAAGCATGGCTTACAGGAGCACAAGAAGTCGCTCGAAGATCGACTCTTTAGGTGGATCAAAACACTACCAAATCACCTACAGCTATGCCAGGGCACCGAAGGACGCCCATTAAAAGAATATAGTTTTGAAGTTCGGCAGCTGCATGTGCAGTACTTTACTGTAGTGGTGATACTTAACAGGCCCACAGACCCCAAGCTGACGCCTTCAACGGCCTCCGTGTTAGCATCCTCCTTTATCGCAAGCATATTTGAAGAGTTCATAGCACGAGACGAACTGCGCTTTCTAGGCCCTATTTTCACATTCTACTGTTTGACCGCCGGTATGGCGCAACTTTCGTGCTATCGTTATTCGGAAATGGTGGACGTCGCTGAAGAGAATCTCTTGATTGTGAGAAGGGCACTTGAAGAGTTGAGCAAAAGATGGCCTAGTGCTGTGGGGAGCTTAAAGCATCTAATGGATGTGCGCGAAAAAGTTGTCCAGCGACCCTCCATAGGACAGTTCCCAGATGTCAATCTTCCTGCTGCGACCGCTCAGTTCTTTTCAGACTTCGGCCCTGATCTTTGCCGCATGTGGATCCCCATTCATCAGCATCTTCCCCAAACATCTCACATCGCACCGAGAGAACTAGAAACAGCCGGTATACTCCAGGGACTGCGTACCCCAGCTACCAGAGCTATGGACCTTGATTTGGCTGCTACTGCTGCTATTCAGCAACAAATGCTGAACAACCAAGTCACGGGAGGCGCCACACTGGAGCCTACAATGTTGCAACCCCAAGAATGGTTTGGGCCATACGGCCCCATAGGTCAATGGCTTATGGTTGGCGATTTCGCCGATCAAGGGTTTGGATGGTGAGGGTTTGCCATGATCTTGTATGGGTGAAGTGCGACGTCGTCAGAGAATTTCTCTTCTCTCTTTGTGGATGGACGCCAGTAGCATATGTGAGATGCCGAAAATTGCCGGACAAGCTAATCCAAATCACGACTTCCCCGCGTTTGCGGCATATAGTCACATCACTTTAGGCTCACAATGCGCCCCCGTTACAGTGACTACATCTCCACGAGGGCAAATACTGACAAGGATGACGTTGGGACCATACTGGAACCTCCAGGTCGATCGCCATGACCAGATTTTTGTGCTCACGATGCAGAAAGCACCGGAAAATCGAATCAACGTCCGTTATGCACAAGAAATCATAAGAGCTTTACGCGATATTGAACGTGAAATTGGAACAAACTCTGAAGGCGCAGTAATTATCAAAGGAAATGATGAAAAATTTTGGTGCACAGGTCTCGATTTGGACGAAGTAGAAGCAAATCCACACGCGAACAGCGATGGATTCTTTCCGGTAAATTCTGATTTGCATCTCTTCTAAAAAGCTAGGCTAACGTTCGTATAGTTACTCGCGACACTCCTTGACTATCCGTTCCCGACACTTGCACTGATAACCGGACACACTTTCGGCGGCGCGTGTCCATTCTCATTGGCGCACGACTATCGGATCATGAACTCTAGGCGTGGCTTTATTTCCATGCCGCCTGTTAACCTGGGAATGCATTTCTCTGGCATTGGATTTCTTCCACGATTGAAGCTCCGCCCAGAGATTGCACGCAAAATGTTACTTGAAGCACATAAGTGGACAGGCAAAGAGGCTTTAGAAGACGGCATCGTAGACGCAGTCGCTGAGCCAGGCGAGATGCTAGATGTAGCGCTCGACAAGGCGAGACAGGTTCAGGGTCGAGCAAAAATGGGTGTGTATAGCTTGTTGAGAAATGAATTGTGGGGAGAGGCATCGGAGGCTTTCAGGAATATTAGTTATGTCCATGGAAAACCGACAAGCACACCTCCAAAGGCAAAGATATAGTTTTACAAAAAGTATCAGCCTTCACTAAATTCCGTTTATAGGGTTACAGCGATGTGTTTTACCTCGTGTGCATCAATTGGTTCCAGAACTTTCCCTGTGGGCCAGCCTCTTACGGAAACGTAAAATCCAGATACAATTAAAATCCCAAAGGCCATTTCAGTACAACAATAGAAGGAAACAAACAGTCCAAGGGCCTTCCATTAGTAAGACCAAGGATCTTATTTCCAACTTTTCGTTTCCGTGAGGGGCAAGTCATGATGGTATGTATATCGAGGCCCCGGAACAAGCTTCCGGCAACGGCGGGGATGGCGCGATCTACACGATCTTAAACGTCCCCGATTATTCGGCTACCGGTCCGTAGAGGCTGTTAAGTTGGGCATAGGATACTGATGCTGTACTTGTGGGCCTTCGGGAGTTGGCATCTCCAATTAAAAAGCCGCCGACGTGTCAAGGTTAAATCCCATGATCATATATTTCTCAGCCCCATCAATATATACCTGCTCCACTATCCACAATCAGGTCAACCCACGACCTCACCATTGTGGTCTTATCGCGCCGCGACCCAATTAAGAAATGATCTGGGCTCTCGGTCAGCGGATTGGCGAAGTAGTTACACGAGCTACTAATTTCGATGTTTGTGTCAGGTGGACTGAACAACACATCCTTAAGCGGCTCTTCGCAGGAAACCCAAGATTTTAAGATCGTGAAACACCATTATCCTGGCAGGAGGAGCTTGGCTGCGAAGGGGCATATGTTTTTCGCTCGTTCGTGTCGCCTCTCATAGAACCCAACCGCCGAAAAGTTTCGAAGCGATCTCAATAGAGTGGGATAAGAGTACCGCAGATGACCCCACATTGTGTGACCTCGATTACTTTGCCCCCACATTGTGCAGCTCTAGGGCAAAAAGTTGCTTCGAAGAGATCTTCAAACTCGTATTGATGATGTGCATCGTCTCACGCCAATACGGCTGCAGGCAATCATGGAGCGAGATTAGGTACCAGAGCCCATACCCCCCTGTTCCTCCTGACCGTTGCGTGGGTTGTCACGTCAGGTCACATATTAAATTTCCAGGAGAGGAAACCGACGGCTTATCTTAGAGGATGGTACCTCTCTTAAAACCGAGTCATCTCTTCTGAGTACAATGGGTTTCTTGTGGAACCTTCACCAACTCGATCATCATGAGGATCCCGGCGGGAGTTTTAGGGCTCCTTGCAACTGCAAGCCTAAGTGCGAAAATTAGAGTGCCTACTCAAGCTTAAGCTGAAACAGATGTAGCATCCGCTCAAGGGTCCCAACGATACTGTGATGCAACCAGTTCGATATGTTTCTCAGGTTGGACTGGAGCTAATGGTGTCACCATTGGCGTTGCTCTTCCAAACACAACTTCCCTGTCTTTCGATACTGTTCTGCAGATTGTCTCACCTATCTCTAATGGATGGGTGGGATTCTCGTGGGGTGGCACGATGCCTTATGTCCCGATTACCCTTGGATGGGTGAACAGCGCTGCGAACACTGTTATCTACTCCTCAAGGATGGCCTAGTAAGCAGCATAATCCTCTATGGTACTCTCTAGGCTCATGACATATAGCGGGCTAAGTATGCCACAAGCTTATGCACCTGCCGAATATACATACATGAAAGGGACTGGTTATAACGCCACACATTGGACATTGAATGTACGGTGCCGTGGCTGCTCTCAATGGAAAGATACAGAAGGAAAAGTTATCTCATTGGACCCTTCCAACACCTCACTACCATTCGCGCATGCGCTCTCAAACAAGTCGCCTATCCAGCCTGCGAAGAACACGTCTGTGTTCAACGTTCATTCGTCATTTGATCACTGGAAGTTGGATCTTACTCAGGGCAAAAATGCCAATTTTGATAAACTAGTAGCAGCAAATTTGCAACAGGACAGCTCGCCAACATCAAGCAGTACTACACTACCTAGCTCTACGAACAGTCTTTCGTCGACTACGCTAAGCACAAGCATCATTCCAACGTCTACGCCCGGCCCTATACAAAGTGGTATTCCAGCCTCCTGCTCTGGTGTATCCGAACTTCAATCCAAGGTAACAACAGCGAATGGCTGGAAAGTGGCGAAGGTTGCTGGAAACTTAGTGCAGCCTCGAGGTCTAACCTTCGATACCGCCGGCCATCTTCTTGTTGTGCAGAATGGCCTTGGTATAACAGCACATACAATTGGATCAGACGGTTGTCTTATATCTGAAAAGACAGTAATCTCGCAGGTCACTTTGAACCATGGTATTGTGCTCAGCAAAGACGGAAAGACGCTGTATGCAAGTTCAGCAACTCAGGTGTATGCTTGGAATTATGATGCTACTACGATGACAGTTGGAAATTCTTCTAGGATTGTAGTGTCCGGAATGGACAGCAAGGGACACGTAACGCGAACATTGGCGGTCCCTCCCAACAATCCTAACTTGCTGATTGTATCGCACGGTTCGAACGATAATTTAGATTACGACTCCGGCAACGTCAAGGTCGGACGGTCTTGCGTTAAAGCATTCGACACAACTAAGATACCTACCAATGGATACAAATATGCTTCTGGAGGTTATCAGCTGGGTTATGGTTTAAGAAACGGAGTAGGCTTGGCCTTTGATGCTAATGGCATGTAAGTAATACTAGATCTTTGTTGACAATGACAAATACTGACTGGCTATCAGGCTTTGGGAAGTAGAAAACGCCTCGGATGAGGTTTACCGAACAGTGGATGGAAACGCCATTGACATTCACCTTGACAACCCTGCCGATGAGTTAAACTACATTGGCGATCCGTCTAAGGAAAACACCCAGTGGTATGGATATCCCACATGCTACACGGTCTGGAAACCCGACACCATCACCGACTCTAGATTCACGGTTGGAGACCAGTTTGTGCTCACGCCCAACTCTACATTCAGGGACAGCACCTGCAAGTCCAAGAGTACGGCTGCGAAACTCGCATTTCAGGCTCATTCAGCGCCTTTGGATGCGGTATTTAATAAGAACTCTACAAGCCTTTATGTCACTTTTCATGGGTCTTGGAATAGGAACCCGGCCACGGGATTCAAAGTTGTAGAGATACCATTCACGAAAGTCGGAAACAACTACGGACCGAAAGCATCTCTTGCTCAGAGTAACTCGACTGGCTACAAAGACATCTTGTGGAGTCCAGAGGTGGAGCATTGTTCGACATCGCAATGCTTTAGGCCAGTCTCTTTTGCAAAGGACCAGTTTGAGCGCTTGTACGTCACGAGCGATAGCGCAGCGGAGGGTGAACTGCTTGTGCTGGGTAAGCTGTGATATAAAGGGGCGTTTGGGTTACCGGATGTCGCGGATAGGATCCTAGAAAGTAGACTTGCACTATATCCAAGACCAATGAGAGCGTTCGTTCAGAGATGTAGAGCCGCGCGTCAACAGTCGTGCTTCTGGATTTCAACGGACCGATGCACTTCAAGGAAGTCAAGCTGATGCTACATGATCTGCCTCATGTTAGCAAATTAGCTCCACCAGTGACATATTCCTGGAAAGACTAAGAAATTGCGGTGTACAACAGGGTATAGTCAGATTCCCATCTGTGGTCAAACTTGAATGCTGACCAGGTACAATCCCAATTTTAGAACGTAACCACGGATCCAGTTGGTTTCATAATCCGAATCGCGGATTCGAGTAAACGAGGCGCTGTCAGCGGGGCTAGTCGACTACCTAAAAAGATAGCCGAGGTGGGTCTCTTGAAGCTCCTGACCTCATGTGTGGTGCGGAGACGACTGCCTCTGTCCGCGGAGGACGGGGCAGGTACCGATAGGGTGGAGGCGAGGGCGTATGTCAAAGAGGGGTCGCACAAAGGTATAGCTTTTACCGAGGAAATCTGCTTCGGACACGCCACGCTGTTGGTCTTGGTCCTGCTGTGCATCTCTCGGGTCTCCACCTATTTTCCTCGCCAAAGCCAGTTTGTCCTGCTTTTTCTCCATCAATCTCTTTCTCCATTCTTTGTCTCGCATTGCCTACTCGTGCTTGCCATCATGAATGGCGACGCAAACGGACATCTTGAGCCTACAGCTCACAGCTACGACATCATAATTGTGGGCGCTGGTATTTCTGGCGTCGATGCGGCCTACCGCATCAAAACACTTCTACCACATGTCTCATTCACTGTCCTTGAAGGCCGCCATGAACTCGGGGGCACATGGTCCCTCTTTAAATACCCTGGAATTCGCTCCGATTCTGACCTTCACACCTTTGGCTTCCCTTTTAACCCATGGGAGAAACCAAACCCTATCGCGACCGGTGAGAGTATCATTGACTATATGCATGCGACGACAAAGAAGTTTGGCTTAGATTCAAAAATTCAGTACGGACACAAGGTTATGCAGGCGGATTGGAGATCTGGCGAGCAGAAATGGAGACTGGAAGTCGACAATCACGGAAGACGAAAGGTGTGCTGGGCAAAATTCGTTATCATGGGTACAGGCTATTACGATTACGACCAGCCGTTGAAAGCAGACATACCTGGTCTAGAACGATTCCAAGGCATAACAGTTCATCCACAATTCTGGCCTGAGGACCTCGATTATCGTGGCAAGAAAATGGCCGTAATCGGCTCAGGTGCAACGTCAGTTACCATAATACCTGCTGTCGTGGAAAATGGGGTGGGAAGCGTAGTCCAAGTGCAGCGCTCACCTTCCTACATTGTGAACATGCCACAGCGCAAACCAGACGATCCATTGCCTCTTGTCGAACGTTTTCTGCCCCGCTGGATGTCACTCTACATCCTGCGAATGCAATTCATGGTATTTGGGATCTTGCTTTATGCCTTTTGCCGGCAGTTCCCAAGACTGGCACGATGGATAGTGCGCACCGAAGCGCGAAAACAACTACCGGAAAACTTTCCTATTGATCCACATTTGGAGCCTCGGTACGACCCTTGGGATCAGAGGATGTGTTTCGTACCCGATTCAGACTACTTCAAATGCTTCGGGACGGGTCGAGCTCGTATCGTGACGGGCACCATCAAAACAGTGGTCGAGGACGGTATTGAAATGAATGATGGCGAAAAGATCGATGCAGACATCATCGTTACAGCAACGGGATTAAACATACGTGTCATGGGAGGCATTCCCCTCACAGTCGACAACAAGCCTGTGCATGTTCCTGATCACTTTCTCTGGCGTACCATGATGCTGAACGATATACCCAACCTTTGCACCGTCATTGGTTATGTCAATGCATCTTGGACACTGGGCGCAGATTCTACTGCTCGCTTGTTCGTGCGTTTGTACAAGCTGATGGAAGAGAACGGTTACACATGTGTGTTCCCAAAGATCGGTGAAAATGAGATGAAAGACCCTGTTCCAGTGCTCGGACTGAACTCGACTTATGTGAAGGCAGCAGCGAAGAAATTTCCGAGAGCAGCAAATTCTGGACCGTGGCGGCCCCGAGACAACCCTATTTTCGAGAACTGGAGGGCAACAAGGGCTGATTTAAGGGATGGGTTGCAATTCGATACTGTTGCAACATAAGTCTGGGAACTCCCTCATTGGGTTGCACGTGTGGATAAATCGTTGTGCAGGGGTGAGAATCCAGAAAGACGGCACGATAAGCGTTAAGATTCACGACCAATCATGTATTGACGGCATCCCGCCTCGATTAAGAGATCTGGGCAGTCCTTAGTCGATTCTTCGCAGCGTCTCTCCCAACCCTTATCCTAGTCAGATCCTGTCTAAATCTTCTCCAAGCTGGTAATCAATGCCATAGCATAATCAAAATACATATTGTTCTTACAATGAACCAAGTTTCTAGATGTAAATGCAATGTTTAACCGTTAAGGTTACATAGTCGGGCTGCGCAGCTGGTGGGTAAGCAATTTGGGGCCACGCATAGTGGCGTTCAATGTCCCGGCTTTTCAACAGTATCCAGCCCCTTCGAGCATTATCCCGTTTTTCCCTTGCATATCGCTGCGCCTCAATATTACTTTATCCGTTATATCCCCTCAACAACACTGTTTCCTACATGCGAAAGCCTGTAAACAATCTGACCAGACCTCGTGTTGGGCCAAAGATCTGTTGTGTAACATGATAACCCAATCTCACTGGCCCGCTATGATCCTAGGTGATCTTGTACCCCTTACTCAAACTATGCTTGGGATTGGGGGCGGCCAAGGCCCTTGCCTTTAATCTATGCAAGAACTTTTCTCCTTGATGTAGATGTATGCCTCCTGGATCCTACAATAACTGAGCCAACATAACTTGCACACTATAACGCCATATTGGAGACATAATGAACAGCACTGTTCCGAAGCCATACTTCGTGCCACCCTCATGGAGATGGGACGGGAACGATGGGCGTTGGTCCACGTTCACGATTAGGGTTGGAACGCCAGAGCAAGAGTTTCGAATTCTTCCGGCAACAGCGAAATCATGGACATATGTACCGGTTGGAGGATGTTCTACCGACAAACCTGATCTTCCTCAGTGCGGCGATTCAAGAGGGGTTCTTCCGTTCAATGGAAGTAATAGCACAGGATTTTCGAGAAGCTCTTCCTCCACATGGCAAAACGCTACTACGAAAGTTCTGGACAAAGGCGCACGTGCAGATACCAACTATGGACGCGATACAATCAGGCTTGGAATTCCAAACTCTGAAAGCCTTACATTGGAAGCTCAAATTGTTGGACAAATGAGGTCTGATGACTTTTACCTCGGCAGTCTAGGTATAGGAGTTGAGGGGTTTCATCTCACCAATTCAAGTGACCTCGAGCCGTCATTTCTCATGAATCTCAAGAAAAAGAATTTGATACCCAGTCTATCCTTCGCCTACACGGCAGGTGCCATGTACCGAACGCCGCAGCTTCCTGGTAGCTTGACTCTAGGGGGGTATGATGCTTCAAGGTTTATTGCGAACACGCACAATTTCAAGATTGAACCGGTCTGTCCAAATAAACTCACCGTGAGATTGCAGGGTATCACGGCCTATAGTACACCTTTCGGTTTACGCGAGCTGCTTGTGAATCCTTTCCCCGTTGGCATCGATTCTTCAGTTTCTCATCTATGGTTGCCCCGAAAGGAATGTGATAAGTTTGCTGACATCTTCGGATTAACATATGATGAAAAAACTGATCTCTATCTCGTAAATGATACAATGCATGCACAGCTGCAGAAATTTCAACCAAGCTTTGAATTCAGTCTTGGGGATCTCGACAGCGAGATCTCAGCCTCAAATGACAGTGCCACGACGGGGCCAGTTACAATCAAAATCCCATACGGCGCACTCGACTTGCAAGCCTCATGGCCACTCTTTGACAAAACAACGAATTATTTCCCTATTCGGCGAGCACCAGACGAAGGCCCTTACAAGTTGGGACGTGCTTTTCTGCAAGAGGCATACATGATAGTTGATTATGAGCGTTCCAATTTTTCCATACATCAGGGCAGGTTCAGTGTGCCGATGCCAGAGCATGACATAGTCACGATCAACTCACCACGCCAAAACAACTTGTCAAATAGCACCGATGAGTCTCCTAAAAAGGCTTTCCATGCGAAATTCTCCACCTCTAGTATTATCGGTACCACAATCGGACTTACTGCTATCACTGCACTATTCGCCATGATGATTTTCTTCTGTTTCCGTCGGCGGCACAACTTGAAGTTTTGTAGGAGTGCCGAACAACGACGCGGATTAGTAACTCCGGCCTCCGAAGAAACATCCGAGTTGTATACTGCTATACCTGAAATGCATGGCTCAAAGGGAGGGATTGAGGTGGATGGAATGCAGCAGATCAATCTGGCATCCGATGACGCACAGAATAAAAACAACTGTGCACTTAAAACTGGACTATACTATGAGCTGTCTGCTGAGGGAGAGAAGGTGCTGTCGAACAAGGGATCAGAATCGCCTTCAGTCGCTCCACTTCGCCGAGCCAGGACATTATAAATAATTCGAAGCCTCAGTTATATCATGTAAACTCATTAGATATCATATGAAATACCTTTGATCCAGAGCAGCAGGAACATGAGCAGCTTTATACTTCGAAACTGAATTGGCGACCGATGGCTTCTATGTCTTTAGTACATCGGGTTTCTGCTTATAATTCAATACAGCAAACGGAATGTTTCTAGGCTCGCCTTTCAAACTCCCAATTGCTATTGCAATTCGACGACCCTCATTGTCTGTAGTCCATTTCAGAGGACCCGGCGGCAACGTCACCTGTGACGATTTGATCCATTGAAGACCCCCTCGAATCCCTTCGTCCAATGAAGGTAACATACCAATTTCGTACTCGAATGTCCCGCCAAGTTGCTCTGGTATATTTTCAGGCTCTATAACTGTGGGCAGCCTAGACAGTGTCTCATCCCTAGTTAAAATCACTAACTTCTGTGCAGTTTGCGCGTCTATGAAATGCTTCACGATGCTCCATATCTTACTGAAATATGGAGGTACGTTACAGACCTACGGTGACAGTCAGCAACGCAATAGAGTAGGTGAAGACAAACCCTAACTTACGTAAACGGTATCCAGTACTTCGGGAAAACTAGTAGAGAGAAGACTACTGACATTTTGTGCATAATTGCGCACACTAAATGCTTGCTTTAAGCCGATGGTTGATGCATCCACTAGATATACGGCACTTGATATTGGGTCTCCCGGAGCTGGCCTATCATGCATGGCTGAACACAACGGCAGTATGAAGCGCACGATCGTGTCATGAAATGTAAAAGCCCGTTGCGCCTGATTTGGCACCGAGATGCTACCATCTGTACTTGTGTGTGGCTTGTCACTTGTTTTTTCGTACTCGTCTAGCGTTGTTTGGTCCAGCATTTTGATATCGAAGGCGAAGATCGGAAAACCACGTTTATCGCGTCGTCCTATCCAGTGAGGGTACTACGATCTAATTAGCTGGTTGGTTAGATAGTGATATATGATAAGACGTACGATTCTACGGCTACGTTCGTACAAATCCACGTCAATGGCTTGATATGTTGCGTTTGCGTTGATGGACTGACGAGTTGAGACTGCATCTTTAAGCTGCTTGATCGCTCCAGCTGGGTCATTGCCTCGCGCGTTGAAGAACCTCCTATTCTACGCGTATCAGTGCACGGTACATTCTAGCCAGCACAACCCGTATGCCTTACCGCAAAGTTAGTTCATCGATAAGCCCTTCTACAGAATCCTCTGGTGCTAGTTCAGCAGGCATGTCGCATAGCCCGTGTTCATGACACGATTTCACAAACTCAGTGAAAGGGTCGCGCTCCTCTTGGGTGGATATTGATGCCGTCATTATGCTTGAAGTTTATGGTGAGTAGGTTGTGTTCCCATGCACTGGGGCCTCTTTCTCATTGGCAAACCATTCCAGGTCGTAAGAAGTGAAGGTAATTTTAGCTTGACTATGTCATGGTGAAGGGTTAAATAAAATGAACTCACTGTGTTATGTACTGTGGAGCTGTTGGAGGTGGGGCAAGAAGCCGCAAGGGCCTACTGATTCTAGACAAAGCTATCGCCTGTTGACCTATCAGCCATAGGTAGTACTCCAATCAGAGATCGCATCACCCGAAAGGTGCGTGCATGGACCTAAAAACTTCACCGATTGTCCTGAGACCCACTCAACGATGCCCAATATAGTCATCCAGTCAAATGCGGACGAAAAACATCGTGCTAATGGGACCTGACGTAGTCAGATAAACCCGAGGGTGCAGCCCGACCCTTACGGAAAGCTCAAGCCGTCATGGGGACAAGCGAGATCTTCTTAGGGAATAGTTGAGCCTCAATTTTCCCTTGATTTACTTATATGAGATGCGCTCTGTTTAGAACTTGATTATGAAGCCATTGTCCGCATAAGTAGGCCCTTCTTGGTCATAGGACGCGTTTTCGAATCGAATTCCATGTTCGTCATTATTCTGTCAGTGGCTGATTTTTCGTGCGCCATGTCGCCTCCAGAGAATGTAGATCACTTTAAGCCTCTATCGGCAACCATCCAATACATTGGAATATGGTCAGTAGAATTTGAGAAGCACAAAGACGCAAGAGGGGACCGGAGGCATTAGCTCCAGCAATGCTTAGCAGCAGACTATCACATAAAGTCTCTGGAGGTCCGTACTCTTACAGACGATTGATTTTTGCCTGTTGATATTACCATGAGCGGTACTACCTGCCACTCTGTGGATACCTCACATTATTCGCTTGACGGGTTTTACGAAGGTTACAACTTGAAAAGACATGCATGGTAGCGTGAAGCAAGCGCGGGATATCACGAAACTAGAAAAGACTGGATAAGATGCATAGAGCTCATCGAGTAGTTTGGAGAATGTAACCTCATCAATGGAAATTTCACGGCTGTAGCTCTTCCATTCTGTAGACCGGAACGGTTGCGTAAGGTTGCGTACATATTGAAATGTATGTTAAAGTATACTCGACAACCTTTTGTATTCGCACGCTGATAATTTAATAAATACATTTCTTTATGGCAACACAGTTGAGCTCAAACCTGGCACAGTCCGTATATACTGTGCGTTATTTTATGAGTACGTAATGGGAAGGCAGTTTCTAAAATCACAATGTGAGTTTCTAGGAATATCAGCACAGGACTCATGCAATCAAAGCCATTTCAGGTCAGGGTCCACAAACTCAGCATCAACTTTAGCTAGCACGGATACATCCTCGGACGATGACGACCACTCCACCGTCTCTTCTGCATCTTTAGAATCACCTTTCCCTGAGCATCGACACTTCATGTCTCTAAATTGTTCTGTGAAGACTATCTTGAGTTCAGAGGTAATGGACAACTGGCCAAAAACCTCAATATCACTGATGAGTGCCGCAGCTAGCCTGAGCTCCCTATGATTACATCAATTCCATACTATCTAAGGGCGTTAGATAAGAATTCATGGACGATGTATGGCTGGGTGTAGAACAATTCCAAATGCGCACAATCAAGCAGATCGTGAGCAAGCTGCATTCTGCGTCATTAATGTAAGATTTATACAAGTGCGTAGTTATATCTAGCTTTTTGCTTCCGGGAAAAATGGCCACTAAAGTACTATTAGGTTGGGTGACATTGAAGACAACTCCATAAGCTGGCGTAGCCAACCGGTTACTCACGCCATTTTTGGCATAACACAAACTAATAACTCAGCTAATTTCGCCATAATTGAAGCTATTCAAGCTTCAAATACTCTCAGCTCCCCGAAGGCCATAAAAATCGTGCTTGGTGAACTACTTGACCTTCACATTGGCTAGAGCTATGATCTTCACTGGACGCGACACTCATCATATCTTTCAAAGGACGAATACTTGGCAATTGTAAGCAAGAAGATAGGGGGTATTTTCCGCCTGTTATCATGTCTTATGCTTGCGCATAGTACGGGATCTGAATTTAAATCTGCGATTGACGAACTAGTAGCCACTGCTGGAATGCACTTCTAGATTCGCGACGACTACCGGAACCTAAGGTCGAGCTATTACATCGATCAGAAAGGGTTTTGCGAAGATTTGGGCGAGGGAAAATACTCTTTTCCGCTCGTACATGCTCTGAATCAAGAAAAGTGGATGTTGTGCTATTGAGGGAGATGTTGCAGCAGGGAAAAAAATGCAGGAGGAAGGTTCACACAACATAAGATGCCCATCCTCAAGTAATTCGAGCTTTGTGAAAGTATCGTATACGGCACAGAAATGCTGTCTGGTTTGCAGAAGCAGGTCGAACGACAAGTTAGCATTTTGGAAGACAGGACTGGGATAGACAACTGGATTCTAAGGTTCTCAGTGCAGAGGCTTAGTATTTAATACCGGTAAACGTGTCCAAATGACTAGATGGGAAAACCGTAGAGCATCAAATCTTACATATCCAGAGCTACTTACTAATAATAACACAGTTGATTTAATGAGATACTTATGAACGGAGCAGTACATAAGCAAGTATCATCATCGAACTAAACTGTTTATGTATTCGACTCCCTCTGTTCGATCGTTGTCCTTCTCAATATAGCTCTTGTCAGTTCGGAAGACGAAATTTGACCTGTTTTCGCCGTATTGGGGCCAGGCTGCGATCTCCTCGACTGGGGACCGGATAGATTAGCTTTGATTGAGAAAGCAATAACCGAGACTTACTGCCGTGCCCATTAGGATTCAAATCATATGCGAATGACGTCCACATTCTGCCCACGAGATGAGACAAAGCAACGTTCCCAGTGCTGTTCCCTAACGGCGTCAACGTCTGCTCTGTGTTACCGAAAACAAAAGGAATCTATTTGTATTAGTGGGCATTACTGGAATGATATTGGGAACAAACAACGGCACGGGTTTACCTCTGAAAAGTGATTCACACCAATCGAATTGGGTGTATTGTTGAATTTTGGCGCATCCCAACGATACGAGTACACATTCTCCACGTATTGGCTCATCTTTTGCGCCAACAATCTTCGTGGTGCAAACATTGTCAAATCCGTTGCAATACTTGTATATCTCTTGTATTGTAACCCATATTGGGGCCACGTCTTATTACCCCAACCATATGGTGCACCCAAGGCTGGATCGTTAGGATACAATTCCAGAAGTCTCACTGCTTCTTCCCTGTTCAAATTCCACCTCTTTGAGGTCACTAGCTGCTCAATGGCTTGCGCGTCCGTATTTACATCATTCACACCAAAACCCTCATCCGTATTAGTTCCTAGAATGAGGGGGATCCGTGCGAACTTTCCTTGCAACAGGGATTGCTGTCCATAGCGTGGGATGAACGACCCATCAATTACGTGAAACCATTCAAGGCCGACATATCCATAAGGAGCAATCTTTTCGTATGGCACGTTACGCAAGCACTGGAGTGTGTCGCTCGCACTCGAACAACCCACGGATGCTGTCAGGTTATCGTACATGTGTTGGTACCAGTCAGTACCATTCAGTGGTGGGCCAACAGCGCCACCACTCTCCAAAATAGCTGCACGAAAAAGGCCGTCAGTTTTGCCGTTGTATGCATTGATATGATCGCCGACCGAGTATGCGCCTGCGGATTCACCCCAAATGGTGACTTTGTGAGGATCACCACCAAAGGCAGATATGTGCTTATTAACCCAATTAAGTGCTAGACGCTGATCGCGTAGACCCAAGTTCTGAGTGCCTGACTTTTCGATTTCTTTGCTGTACAAGAAGCCAAATGCTGCGAGACGGTAGTTGATTGATATGCCGATGACCGGCTTCTTATTCAGGACCGACTGTTGCACAATATAGCTCATGTTGTATCTAACAAAAATCAACCGGGAGTCGTTCTTGAGAAGCTCAATTGGCAGAACATACCTTGGGTCGCTTGTTGAGCCTTGTTGCCACCCCCCTCCATAGATCCACAGCAACACCGGCAACCCCTTCTCAGAACCCGCGATCCTCGGCTTGACGATGTTAAGATGAAGGCAATCTTCGCCTAATCGGGTCCAATTGGTCCTGACCAATGTGTTGGTATCTGAACCGTAGCCCAAACAATCAACGCCGTATTGCGTAGCGTCAAAGCGCGTCGCCGGCGCATCTTCCATCAAAGTAGCAGGCGCAAAGCGCACTGGTTTCGGTGCGTACTTGATACCAAGGAAAACATCCTGATTAAAGGTTGATAAATAGCGACCTTGAAAAATACCAGCTCTTGAGCGCACAACTGGGTTTGGTAGGGCCGAAGATACGATGCCGCACGGTAATAGAAATATGGCCAGTAAGGAAGCCAGAATAATCATCATGTATGCCGAGATTCTCGTCCTCGATTCGTTCTCCACACTCTGAATGTGTAGCTGGGCTTCATTCGCTTCGGTGTTGTTTGCATCTTCCTCAGCACCATTGTTGTAGTCGGTCGGAGGGCTAGGGCGTGGGATTTAGAATCCCACCAATGAGGGCTGGTTATGCGGGTGAATAGGCACAGGCGACAAATTCAAAGCTGTGAAGCACTGAGGTAGGCTTTTAGAGGTTGGAATTATCCGGAGAAGTGGATACAGGCTCTACCCCGCATCTGGGGCAGCTGGAGTTGCGGAAAAAATGAACACGATGATGAAACCAGCCAGCGCAGCCGCAAAGATATGCCCCAGGACGTTCTGGACAGGAAAACCTGTCACCGGAAACCTGGAAACAGTGGGGTTGGATATTCATGACATTCTGTCACTCTCCGCCTACTGGCTCTTGCATATAGTATCATAAGTTCTCGGATCCCCGACGTTCAAGCCCGTACTATTCCTGAACGCCAACCTGACCAACGTCTCTCCCTCTTCTTCGTAAACCGGCCATCCAATCTCCTTTAACCCTCGAGCTGGGTTTCTTGCGAAAGCTGCCCACGCACCCCGCATGTACTTTCCAAACGCCACCTCTTCAGGCATGCTCGCTGGGATACCCTCTCCATGTGGCACAGTATCGAACAATATGTTGACTTCCGAACCATGATACGCACCAGTGTAAACTGTAGATGAGAGTCGCATATCAGGCCAGTCACCGAAGTAGCGGTAGCGCCAGGTCGGTACACCATGCTGCGTGTTGATGGCTGCTCGAGCAGCGACGGGGCAGAAGAAACCGTTGGTGTTCATTGTATCCCATACATATTGCGGGAGAACGATACCTTTAAGACGTTGTATAAGGTCAAATAAAACCGCCTCATAGTCGTTGTGACCAATGAGCAAGGGTTTCTTGACGAACTTTCCGCTCCTCGAACGGGCCGAATAATCTGGGAAGACGATTTTGTTGTCAACGAAGGGAGTAAATAGGGTTGAAACGTGACCGATAGCTTCCATGATCTCGCTGACTGGTTTTTTGCGCATACACTGCAGTGTTCTTTCCGCCCCGGTCGTGGAGTTTCCGCATCCGAGCAGCGCCGTTGCGTTGGCCCAGAGCGCCGCTGAAACAGAAGCATTTCTTGGTGGGCCAAGTTGAATCGTGCCTGACTGTGCAATGAAACCTGCAACTATGGGTTCCTCAGTCCATGCGTAAGAGTAATAGTCTACGGATCCGCCGCCAGCAGACTCTCCTACGATCGTAATTCTTTTTGGGTCACCTCCGAACTTGGCGATGTTATTGCGTACCCACTCAACTGCCAACCGCTGGTCGAGAAAGCCGAGATTACTCGCCCCAGCAAATCCTGGGAAACCAAGAATATTGAGGCGATAGCTACTAGTATCAGCACTCCGGATGGCAATGTACGAGAGCCATTAGTACACTCACTTAATCGAGACAAGGACCACATCTTCCTGGCTCACCAAGCGTGCTGCATAATATGTCGCCCCATTTGAACTTCCACCCACATATCCGCCGCCGTGAATCCACAAAAGCACTGCCTTGTTCTTCCGAGGGTTGTAATCCTTCGTCCAGACATTCAGGGTCAAGCAGTCTTCGCTGAAGTGCTCGTTAACTTGAGCCAACGCATTAAAATATGCCGTTCCTGCGGCCGTGAAGTTCAGTCCCGCGTTGGGATTGGGGAGAAGATCGCTTGCATAGGTACTTGATATTGGGCACGAGAATCCCTGCTCTTGTCAGCCGGCTCCTGAATAAAGGTAAGGCGACAACTTGACCAACAAATCTTGCGCCAAAAGCAGACCCATTACTTCGATAAGTTTGCGGAGATGCGAAGCGTAAGTTGCCGATAGGAGGTTGTGCATACGGAATACCCAGAAACTCAATGACATCCGAGACTCCGCTTGCACTGTGCCCCTGTACCGGCCCACTGCTTGTATGTATCGTCTTGACCGGCTCTCCAGCCCAAGCATACATAAAGAGAGTCACTAGGGCTACAACGTGCATTGTGGTTATAGGATACATGGTCTCAGGGCTAGCTGGTAGTAATGAACCAGCAGACAAAAGTCTTTTGAGAGCCTTTCATATACTTTTTTTCCGGACATAACCCTTAGATTTACCCGCTCGTATTTGAAATAGGAGGAACGTTTTGATTCGTGTTTCTTGTCCGCCCCCATGTTGATGCGCTGAACGCTGACTAGGGCCAACTCCGGATCTGCAACAATGTCTAGGGATCTTCATATAGTCAATAATAAGACTGAGGGACAAGGGTAGTGTTCAACTGCACGCCTTGTAACGCACACATTTCCCCCTGTAATGCTTAGATTTTTGTACCTAAGCTACGTATTGTTCCACTTGATAGTGGGCCCAATGATGAAAAGAGCCTCATAACAGCTCGTCACCCCTCATCGTCCATACACCTGACTGTCCATGCCTGTAACCCATTCGTTGTAACCCCAGCACTTGGAAGGCAATCGAAAGGGTGGCGGTAGCTCGCGGGAGAAACACGACTACTTTGCGTCGTAAACACCTATGGCGAACTTGTCCGCGGAGTAGTAGTACGCTCGAATCGGTTGTCCGTTGTACTGATAGCCCTCGGAAAAGCGGTTCACAGCCTAGGTTCTTGGTTAGAATTAATTATATAAGGTATAAAGTACCTTACGTTTAGGGCGCTGAACTGGTTGGCGAATTTGATATAAATCGGTTTCGACTCGGAGGTGCTGGAAAGGTCGACGTGGATGCGCTCGATGGTGCCAAACTGCGTTCGTTAGAAGCATCCTAAGTGAATTCCGAGTTTGTACTTGCCTTTTTGTTAAAAGTCCGACCCATGTCCTGCCGAATGCCTCCATCATCACGTCGCGCGTCCATAGCCCAGTCGACGCCGTCAACGCAGCCAAAGGCGACGACGACGTCGGACATTTTACCGAACTGGGTCGGCTCCTCGGTGGCGCGCTTTCCGCCTACAATGTTAAATATCTGTGGACCCTTTAGCTCTGCCTCATTTTTAAAAGATTTTTTTACGATAGATACCCGATTGTGACCCGGCACGACGGGCTTGTGTTCCAAAGCGTCGGCGATGCCGTCGTTGTTCTTCCCAAGACCCATGCCTTTGATATAACCCCACTTCTCCATCATTTTTTCAGCTGCGCTACTGTAAACCGGCTTGTTGCTGTGAGACATCATGTTCTTGTGATCCTCCCTGGCCAATTTGGGACGCTTTGCGCTTGGGTACTCGTCGTACTCGTCGTGCTCATCCTCCTTTGCCCAGGTACCTTTATAATTAAAACGGTCGGGAGGCGCAGAAATGGTGGGATTGTAGGGTTTGTTTGGAACCATTTCATCAGCGGGGCGGATATCGTCCTCGGAAGACGAAGATCGAGTGCGCTTCATCGCGGTGGATGCGGAAGGTGATTGAGCAGAAGCCTCATTCTCGGGAGTAGGTGGGAGCGACTTGTCAGAGGCAGCAGTGTTCTTCTGCAAGAAAACAACAAAGCTCTCCTTGGCCCTAAGCCATCCTCCATCGGCTTTGTATGCTCTCAGGTTCGAACTGACATTCAGTTTATAGGGACGGACGGGGTACCACTCGCCGTGCAGTTTGGTGAACGCTTTCTGCTTCTTCTGCTCCAACTTCCAGTCCTTTTTCTTGTTCTTCGCATCCTGCAAGATACTGGCGTCATCATCCTGAGTGCTGCGCCAATAGTCAACCCCAAGCTGTTTGTTGACGGGCTCGGTGGGCGCTTTGGTGTCCACATTGGTATCTGCCTTGGCGTCTACTTTGGCGTCCACCTTGTTGTCTGCATTGGTGTCCGCGTTGGTGCCTGCGTTGGTTTGGGGAACAGGGTTGGAGGAAGACGAACTCCTGGGATTCCTGACCATGATGGGTGGTCCGGGTGGCCTAGGCGCATTCTTTGCCACAGGGCGCCTGATCTGGTTCGGCGTGAAAGCTAAGACTGCAGGCAATAGTCAGCGATATCACGGCGGAAGGCGATGGGCATATGCTCACGGTTGCGCCTCTGGCGGTCCTGGGCCTCTCTAGCAGCCAGCTCCTCGGGGGTGTAGCGGACAGGAGGGGCCTCGGCGACGGTTGCGCTAGTGTACGTGTAGGGATTGGGCAAGATGCCCTTGGGGACCTGCGGTGGCTGGGCCATGATTGTCAGTTACCGTTCACACAGTCCACACGAGAGAAGCAGCAACGCAGATGTGGATGCAGGTTAGTAAGATGCACTAGGGCCCTAGATGGTTAGCTGCGCGGGGTGCGCAAGGCGGCGGCAAGCGACAGGGAGCCTGCGGCGATGCGGGCGTGGGCTGATTGGGTCGTCGGGGGGTGGCCGCGGTTGCCGGATGCGAGCGACTTGGCAGGTACGAAAAAGGAAGGTGGGTGGGGGAGCGACGACCAGCTTATAGCTGGCCGGCGGCCGGAGCTACGATCCGCCGCGCGCAGTTCTTGGCATCGCTCGCTAGCACCGCGTCTCACGTGATCGGAGATGATGCGGCTGAAGCGTCGTGCTTGACCGTGCTAGCTCCAGCACTAACGGGCGACCAGACCATCATCGTTTCGCGCGATGGGCGACGGGCGACGGGCGACGGGCGCGGGCGCCCCCGAGTGCCTGGCTGAGCGAGCACCGAGCATGACCTTTCTCCCGAATCTTTTCGTTGCCCTTGCCTTGTGCTAGACACATCCATCTCATACACCATTCATAGACCATACATAGTAAGCCCCCCTTCACACGACCGTGTTTGTCCCCATGCGCTGACGCTTTGCTCTAGGACTTTTTCTTATCCTCGTACACTAATACACGTAATGGCTCCTACCACGTTGCAAAATGCCTTCCCGAGCGCCTCTTCGTCCACGGCCATTGTTGTGCCTGGCAGCCCATCCATCTCCGTCTCGTACCAGAAGCTTGTTCATGACGTCGAAGCCTTCCAACAGAAGCTCGCAAGCGTTGGCATCTCGCCCCGAGCCGCCGTGTCGATTGCCCTGCCCAACATGTATGAGTTCATCGTCTCCTTCCTTGCTGCCTCATGGCAGCGAGCCATTGCCGCGCCCTTGAACCCTCAATACAAGCAGTCCGAATTTGAATTCTACATCGACGACCTTGATTCGGCCATTGCTCTTGTCCCAGCCGGTGCATTTGCCCAGAATGCACCTGCCGTGCGAGCTGCGCGGAAGTACAGCGCTGCCATTGCCGAGTGCTATTTCAACGGTCGCGAGGTCGTCTTGGACTTGAAGGAGACGGGCAAGCTGACCGGTGGAAAAGCATCCGTTCAGACTGCCCAACCCGATGACATTGCTCTGGTGCTGCACACCTCAGGTACTACGGGGCGTCCAAAAGCCGTCCCGTTGACCCATCGCAATCTACTACGTACAATGAAAAATATCCAGGCGACGTATCAGCTCACACCTAGGGACAGAACCATGCTAGTCATGCCACTTTTCCATGTCCATGGCCTTCTTGCTGGTTTCCTTGCGCCATTGGCATCCGGTGGATCGGTTGTTGTGCCTCCTAAGTTCTCCGCTTCCCAATTCTGGAAGGACTTCATCACCCATCAGGCCAACTGGTACACCGCCGTTCCCACTATCCATCAGATTTTGCTCAGGAGCAAAATACCTGATCCCGTACCACCAATTCGCTTTATCCGCTCGTGTTCTTCGCCTCTCTCCCCGAAGGTTTTTCATGAGCTCGAGAAAACATTTGGCGCCCCTGTGCTCGAAGCTTATGCCATGACTGAGGCTGCCCATCAAATGACCAGCAATCCCCTCCCTCCAGGTAAGCGCATCCCAGGGAGTGTAGGGATAGGTCAGGGTGTCGAGATCAAAATTATGGACAAGGCTGGTAATGAAGTTCCTCCCGGCAGGGAGGCTGAGATATGCATTCGGGGTGAGAATGTCACCACAGGCTATCTCAACAATCCAGCTGCAAATGCATCCTCCTTTACCAAGGACGGCTTTTTCCGTACCGGAGACCAAGGGAAGAAAACTGTAGAGGATTATGTTATCATCACGGGGCGCATCAAGGAGCTTATCAACAAGGGGGGCGAAAAAATTAGCCCCATCGAGCTTGACAATGTGATTGCTCAACATCCTGCTGTATCTGAAGCCGTCAGCTTCGCGTTAGAGGATGAATTATATGGTCAAGACGTTGGCCTTGCTGTAGTCATAAAAGACGGTCAGTTGCTGACTGCTGAGGAGCTGAATGCATGGCTTGCGGATCGTGTCGCCAAATTCAAGCTTCCTAAGAAGGTATCATCGAACCACCTCAGCCACAAGCAGCTAAAAGCTAAATTTTTCTCACAGGTCTTTTTTACCGACATCATGCCTAAAACAGCCACTGGAAAGATTCAGCGCCGACTTGTGGCTGAGGCTATGGTTAAGAAAGATCAGCCCAAGGCTAAGCTATGAGTGCTCAATGTCTGCGTTTATACTTGTAATCATTCAGCACGTGGTGCGTTGATGATCTTGAAAATCCATCTACAAAGCACAAAAGCTTCACGTTCAATGAACTAGTAGATCTCCATAAGTGGTCGTGTCTCCGATGTCGCGTTGCTCGTAGCCTTACTTTTCTTCCTCACTCTCACTCTAATTAATGTAACATAAGCGCCAGATCTAGTTACTCGGCAAATATATGCTAACCTTGGCTGCAGGAGCGTCTCAGCCATTAAGGAAGACACATGTGTGGAGTAATTCGTATTTGTACGATGACGAACCGCCCAGACCTCGAATTCCGGTGAGCCTTCAAGACCGTGCTGGGGGAATACGAGGGGCCGAAGTACCACCCCACATGCAGACGAATGGTGCCTGGCCCAAGCCGCTGTGGCTCTCGCCTACATATCCATTTTGCGACTGAGCTGAACGCCATAACGAGGCTATACCTCAGCCTCGGCCTCCATCATCGTATTGCTGCGAAGTAGATCATGTCCGCCATTTTCTCCTTTTAACTCCCAAACTACCTCCCAATCCACACTTTTGGACGGCCTCTGATAAGATCCCTTCTTTTATTCAACTGATCCGTTCCGGCACCGTACTGTCGCATTCCGCAACGGTAGCCATTCACCAAACCCACACCAACCACCGGTCAGCAGTTGCACTGGCCCCCAACCGCCAACTCATAAGTGAGACCTCACTGGGGTTGCCCTCCTTAGCAGCAAATTATAAAGTCGAGCAGTCTTTTTCCAGCCTCTTGAAATCTTCGCGATTCTCAATATTAACGAGACTTACTCGCATCTTGAATTCCGCATTTAGCAAGCGTGTTTCACCCGGCATACACCCCACCCAGACACGACACTACGTTTCAAGCAAGAAGTCTAATTACATTTATCATTATGCATCACCCTGCATCGGCGAGTATATCATCCCTTGATTCCATAAGCGACGACGATGCGACCGTCTGTCAATCTGGCTGCTCCTCACCGGATACACCCTCTTCATCCGCGCCGCAATCCAGCAGCTCATCGGTCAAATCACTCTCGCACGCGGTGGAGAAGAGATCTTCCTTAAAGTCAAGCCTCAAGACATCAAAGTCCGCAACATCGCTTGCGGTACGCTTTTCGGTGCCAGAACCTCTGCCTGCCATGCCTAGACGCCAACCAAATGCACCATTATCGCCGCCCAGAAGTGCGAAGGGAAGCCGACAGTATCCGTCAAATAATTCTTCGGACTATTCGACGGGGCCGCCGAGAGCGAGTATGCAAAAGCGCCTCTCTACCCCAGCACCTATTTCGCGGAAGCCACCATCATCTCTATCAAACGACTCTAGGACCTGGTCCGCGCCAGCTCCCCGGAAAACATCGAGAGTGTCATCGATCCAGTCCTTCGCTTCAGCTCCTGCGGTTCTCCAAGCTACGCCTTCCCCATCTCAGCCACCATCACAGTACAATCCCCTGGAGCATCACCTTCCCTGTCTGACACCAGGATGTAAGAATCACTATACTGATTCACTCCTTGGACCAACGTTCTACTCGCCTCAGCAGCCATATCAGCTCGTCCGCAAGCGTGGTTTGTGTCCTTCCCACGCGAACAAAGACCTCAAGCTGGGAAACCACAAGGTCAAATGCACATGGGAATCCATGAGACAGAACGCCGGCCGCAAGACTCTCGGCCTCATCGCGGCAGAGTTTGAAATATTTGTGCAGCGAGAGCGCGAGGGGCGCGCTATTGAATCCGAGCGCATGCACGGCTGGCAACGGCAACGGCTTCTCAACTCATCACTCCCCTCCAAAAACAAGCAGAATGTTTGGGGGGAGGATTGGGATTGGAGATACTCGCCGCGCCCGTGCACCAAGAAGGGCTGCGGTAAGCAGTGGTACTCGCCTTTCGACAATAAGCTGTACATGTTCTACACATGTACCAGACCTTCCGGTTTAGTCCCATTGAGTACAATGTGTCCAGCCTGTGCAAGAGCCGACGTAGAGAGTACTGAAGAGCGGATTGGGGCACGGCGTAGAGAGATTGGGGCTACAACGGGGCCGGAATGGGACGAGTGGTTGGCGCAGATACTCAAAGACCGCGAGATGGAGGTGGAGTTCTGGGAGCAGGCGCAGGAGAGAGTTATCCAGGAGAAGATGGGAAGCGCACCTATGATGATAAGACCGGAAAGTGAGAAGGGCAACGCAGTAAAAGAGAAGAGGAAGAAGAAACTGGACGTTTGTGTCGTAATGTAATACGTGCTGAACCAGGGCGGTCTACTCTGTCAGGAGTGAGGAGTGTTTTGGCGAACGTAACTAATTATCTATAATCCGTACGTCTCCGGATATCTATAAGTTCCATTTCATGTCCAGCTCCTCACTCGCCATACTATCGTTCTTACGCTTATAAGTTGCCCTTGGCCTTCTCAAATGGCACAGGTTTGTTGAGCTTGACCCATTCCTGCTCTGCTTCACTCCCCGGCATCGGCGGCACAAGTCCCTGGACCTTCCATAGATCCCGGCTGGTCTCTTCAACGCTGTACTCCCAATCGTATCCCTTATCCGCAATGAACGGTTTCAGCGCCTTGTCAACGCGGGCAAGGAAGCGGTCACGGTGCTCGACACTTGAGCTGCCAGAAACTGTCAGCGCATCTAAACTCAACATCTGATGCAATATATATAGTCAACGTACATTTTTCGAGCAATGTTCTGGATAGTGACGCGGATGAAGGGGACGCTAGAATCCGGACCTGGTTCGTGGGATGCGGAGTGAGACGATGGACGCGCGACACCGCCAACATAGATGTCGGATGCATTGAGGGGATGGAAAAGAACGACGACGTAGAAGGGAGGGAGATCGGCAGCTTTGTAGACTAAGAGCGGTCAATGTCAGTGCTGCTGTAGCATGTCGGTATACTAGGTGGAACTATACTTTCTGTAATCTCCTTTGAAAGTGCCGCTTTCTCCTCTTCAGAGGTGAAAGTTGTCGATGGGTGGTAGATGTTCCAGAGAGGCATTGTGAAGGAAGATGTTGAGGTTGGATTGTTAGGAAGATGGAAAACTAATTGAATACAGGATACGAGTGTTAAGTTCAATGATAAACTGGATACTAACGAAGTCAATCTGCCGGGAGCTCGAAGCACTTTTAAATCTTTTCTTCATGGTGCCACCGTGTAAGTGCATTAAGAATATCGCTAGTAATCCGCTGGATAGTAATCATATACATAGTTCAGTAATCGATACCCTATAGCACCAAACAGTACCCCACATCCTCACCGCAGTAACAATAAATCTTCCAAATGCATACACTAGTTCCGAGCTGACGCATACTCCTTGTAAGAGTACAAATCTTCCGAGGCGTCTGAGTACGAGATCGTACGAGATGTCTCACTTTGTGGGTGATACACGGCTGTTTACTACTTTGCCAGGACCCGCCTAACCGTTGTCTCGAGATCTTCCTCCTCCAACCCAAGGACCTCGTTAGCAAAATCCTCTTTCCCAGCCCAGTCGGAGGCGACCAGCCCCCAGATGCCAACCGTCATCTCCATTGCCTCATGATCGCCATCCAACATCTTTGGCCTTAAAGCCTTCAACTCCTCCTCGCTACTCTGCTGTATTATCTCAAATTTCTCGCCAGTCACTTTCTCCAACATGGCCAGGACTTCGTTCTGCGTCACGTGAAAACTGTGAATGTACAGCATCCGATTTTTCGTCGCCTCGGGCCGCTCCAGAACCCTGACCACAGCCTTCGCGATGAAATCGAGGTTGGAAACGCTGAACTTGATGTCGCCACCATCCTGAACGAAGGCTTTGCGCCCAGCCACGTCGAAGCAGAGAAGGGAGTTGGTGAGGCCCCAGTCGAAGAAGTGTGCGGGGACCAGGGCGCTCCAGCTCATCTTTCCTTGCCCGTCACCGCGGTCCTGGTTTTGCAGGGAGATGAGGTAGTCACGGATTTCTTTCTTGCAGTGGGCGATGGGGTACACCTCTCGCGTTTTGGCGTCCGCCGAGTCGACGCTGCCAAATTCGGCGGGGATGACGTGTTTTACGCCGGATTTGAAGGCCGCTTCAACGAGGCGCCTGTTCTGATCCACCTGAGCTGGTTTGATGGCGATGACGAGGGCATCAATGTGATGCTCTTTGAGCAAACGAGTGACATCCGGCACATTGAGGTCGTCGGGAATGGTGATGACGTCAGCGTTGGGGTATGTTGATTTTGAAGACTGCCGATTGAGTATAGAGATGCTGAAGCTAGAAGTGAGAAGAGCAGCGAGAATAGGCTCTCCGATCGTGCCAGTTCCGCCGATTAGAGCGACGTTCTTGATTGACATTGTGGGTTTAAGTGGTGCGATTAGCTTGCAGGTTATAGCCCCAAATAAGCAATGAAGATTGGAGGGTGGGTGGAAGCAAAAACGTGCAGTACGTGATCCGGCCGTTCGATTACAGTAGGTGGATTTTGGTACACCTGTCACCAGGTACCCCGCTTTTGTATGTGGTTGACGCTTTATGCAGGGATAAAGGATCTCGTCGCAGATTCAATTTTGTAGTGTTGATTCTTTCAAAGCTATTGAATTTATCTAAGGGAAAAATACATAAATGAATTGGTAGTAATACAAAATCAAAATACATATGAATGCCATGGCACCAAACTGACAAATCCCAGCCGCTAACGGACAAGTCGGAATAACAACGAAGCTAACTTGACTCCGAACTCCTCCTTATTGATTCCTTCCAAATATCAACTCGATTTTCTCCTCCATCTCTCCAGGACTCTTATCGGCCAGAACAAAACCAAAATGAAAATCTTCCATAGTCGCGCTCCGAGCCCCTTGCCACCATCAGGCGGCTTCTTTCTAATCCCCCGAGTACTTGTCTCGGGTTCAAAGGTTGCGACGCCAAAATCCGACCGAAGAATCGGGGAGAGACCAGAATGTTCAGACACGATAGAAGCCGTATCTGATGAAGATTTCGGGGACCGAGGCAGCTCTTCTGGTTCTTGTGGTCCAGATGTCACTGGCTCCACATCGGGCCACATCGGTTGTGGTGAGGTGATGGGATACGTAGGTGGTGATATCATGTCTCGTGCGTATGGGCTGGGGCGCTGAGGCTGATGCTGCGGCCCAGGCTCATAATTGGTCAAAACCTTGGTCTTAGCCACCATTCTATGGAAAGTATCAGGGTCAAACTGATAGGTTGGTGTTAATGGTGTGTCCGGATTACAGTAAGGCTTCAGATGCGTCCAATCAATACGGTACACATGCCGGATGTTGACGTATGAGTCCCAGCGAAGCGTGGCGCCCTGAGCTAGGCTGAGCGTTGGGAAACGCTTCTGCGTCTTCTTAGATGTGGCGTCTGGATGGGGAGGTGACGGTGATATCGGAAGGTACCAGGAGCGACGAGAAGCGTGGAACTCGTTGGATTTGGAATAGATTTCATCGAGGCGTTTGCCTTGGAACGAGGTAATCTGCTCGACTTATAAGCTTTCTCGAGCTGAAAAGAAGACTGGATGGGTAGCATACAATATGGAAATGCGCCACCCGGCTCTCTACCGCTGGTCGAGAGAGAATGATCACAGGGTGATTGTATATGCCTTCCTCTACTGCCCCTTTCCCATGGGCTCTCCGCACTACTTTTGGCGGTAGCTCTTCTGTGCGCGGAAGCCAAAATATACGACCTGGTACTATGTCTTGTTCTTCAACCCTATGAACCTCCCTAAGCGTCAAGGATCGTCGGGGCAGTCGAGGACTCGTCCTGAGGGGCGAGACATTCGCATGCTGTATGTGGTCGCGAGAAGTGTCGGTCGCCATGGTCAGATAGAGCACATAGAAGGAGTGATCAATCTGCCTCTACTGATGGGCCACCTCTGCAATTGCGGCTCTGCCACCTATATAGGCCATGCTGCTACGCCGTATTCGCTCAGTAGACGGGCGTTGCACCCTCTTTTGCTTCGACCCCAATGTTACTCGCATCCACATCGGCCGTTGCCGTAGACATCATAAGCCCTCCCAGGCACGCCATTGGCAATTAGACGATCATTCAGCGCGTCGCCCTGCCCGAACACTGTCATCCGACGGTGCGCCACGGACGTGGACCAATCACAACTTGTGGCTAAGCCGCTGCAACACGCCATCCTTAATGAGGCTTTGGCTGGGGAGGTAGGAGTTGAGCCTCAATCATACTTGGTAGAATTGACATGCTGCGGAGATTGCGTCGTGGAGGTCGTGGCTGGAGTGCATCGGAAGCGCGGAGGAAGATTTGTCTACAAGGCGGAATGACCTATTTTCGCGTGGGCCCTCAATGCGGTCACGGTAACCGTTCCATCGCGTTGGTGATGGGACTCCTTCGGACTTCGTCCCATGCCATTGTGGCCCTACCGGACCCTGCGTACTTCACACGCTGCAGCGTCGTTTTTCGGGGACAAAGTTGAAGGAATTCTGCTGCTGTAGTATGCGGCCAGGCGAGGGCCGAGTGGTGACGAAGGTCATTGGCGATGTTATGGGTGCTACCGTGTTGTGCTGCGAGCTGAGCGCCACCCTTTCGTCTGCAGACGCCAGGTGCCCAGCCCGTGCCACGACTCACTGCATCATGCACATAATACTAATCCTAGGCCCCCACGGGGGAGGCCGACAACGGATTCCAGATACCCGGTTATCATCCGCTGTGGTAAAGGAGTCGTTGAAATGATCTTCAGGGTCACGAGCTTTGGTTTCTTTGTTAGGGCTTTTAACATGCTAAAATGCTGGCCTAATCTGTCGGATGCCAATACTCAGTATCATGGTTTCTCATTAATCATGCATCAAGTAGAGCAAGGCCGCCAGTACGGCCGATGGATGCGGCGACTCCGACCTTTGACATCTTCGTCCCACCTCGGCCCACTCCCCGCTACTCATTTCCCTCCCTTACCCTTTATCAATACAGAGTACTCGACTACCGACCCCACAGTCCGCTGACCCTTTCGCCCAAACCCGAAGCCATGGTGCTGAGTCTATGGCTCCCACTGCGCTCCCGAGCCGAGGCTCTACCCTTCTCTATCCTCGGCTCTACGCCTCGTAGCTCAAGCTTGAGCACATCTGTCATGGCCCCAATCCCCTGGAGCTGCCGTACTGGGTGGGCAACGTGTCTATCCCATAGATCTCCACTAATCTCCTGACTGTTGGGGCCATAACTCTTCTGGAGTGGGTGCTTGAACCGATCGGCATCGGCACGGCTGCTCCATTGGAATATCATGATGAGTGTCTCGTCCTCCATGTTTCGCCGCTCTTCGTCTTCAGCAAGGAACAATGACATGTTCTTCTCCTCGGAGTTTGTGCTGATCAACCCAGGTCGACCATCCTGGCCTTCGTACCCACTACCCACCGAACTGCTGGGAGATAGTGGGTCGCTAGAGTGCAGCTCAGCCCAAGCCCAGAAGTCGTGAACAAGATCTCCAGGACGACTGAATGCTGCGGAAGCGCCAGCTCCTATCTGCGCTGATAGAGCAGACCGCTTTGGGTCCCAACCAAAACGTTTCCCAATAGCCCCAGCAACACTTGGGTTCGGAGCTCGTAATACGACCACGTCGCATGGAATTCTCTCCGAAGGTGTGGATGCAGCTAATGAGAGTACCGAATAGTCGAGGTAAATATGCCGAACGCTAGGTGGTGTTGATAAGTACGGCAGTACACTCTGAAAAACATTGGAGTTTGGATTCCCACAGGTTTCACCCGCCGTGGTCAGTACGGCGACCATTCTGGGGTCTGAGAGACAAGGCGACCAGGATGTAAATGTTGTTGGATGTGAGGTTGATTCAGCAGCATTAGTGACATCGTTCAACATGTTATTGAGAGCAATGTATGCCGCTGCGTTCGTGGACGGAATAACGCTCCGGAAAGACAATGTAACCAAGCAAACCTGCAGGAGCTCCCGCCTCGAAACAGTGGTTTGCACTGCATGCTGACGGCCCTCGCAGGTTTTGCAGCAAGACGACATAGTGGAATATAGCGAGCGGATGAAGCAAAAGTGAGCTTCGAGGGCGGTAGGCTTTGGGTTCCCGTGGATTACGCAGACGATGTAACGAAAGAAGGTTATCTTAACGGAGATGGGAGATGACCAGACACACACGACTTTTCTGGTTAAAGTGTGGGGTTCTGGTGCTGCGCTTGTTCAAACGGCAGTGATTGGGCGCACTAGTTGAGTAGGAGGATGAGAATGGGGCTGTGAAGTAGCAACCCCGTAAGCGAGGATAGATAAATCTCCAAGTGGACAGCGGAAAAGCTGAAACGAGTGGGCAGTAAGGAGGAGTGCGGGACTGCAGTAGTGAGCCAGCTGGGAGTGTATGCTTCTGTTCCCAACACTGGGCGTGGTCAGCTTTCAAGCGGACATTGAGCGATCTGAGGTTGTGGTGGCACAAGCACAGCCCGCAACAGCGTAATCTTGCGTCCTAGTTGTTAGAGACTAAAGACCACTGCCGGCCCCACCCACATATATTTAGTACGCGAGCGGATTGAATTGCGCACCTGCGCTTTAGTGTTTCAAGACTGCTTACACAGACAGCCGCCACTGCATAAAGTAGCTACTATCAGGTGTAGGGGACGCGCGTGCCTGAAGAAAACGCTGAGCTGGCAACAGCAGCAACCAGATCAAGGAAAGCGCTGCTTTAGCATGGTGGCGGGTGAGTATGTCGCAGAGGCATGCTGATGTCAAGTGTATGCTGAATTTGGGTGCTGAACAAAGATAAAGTTGACACCGCGCACATGCGTGCTAAGCTAGAACGCTTAATGACGTTATCACCATGTTCCCCACGCAAGTGCTCTGGTTGGCCTTGATGCTCATCCTATACATCAATAGTAATGAAGTTCATTCTAATGCTAACAACTCTAGTGAATTTGCCCTATTATGGCTGATCATTCACGTTCGCTCTTAAAAATTGGACGAGAGATTTTTCACAGGCCTCAAAAGTGGTATTTGTCAGTCCAACATCATCTTGTAGGCTGGCTTAGGTGCCAATTATCCATTGCGTATTTAAAGGGATACCAGCTCCTACATGGATAAAGTTTTCTTCCCTTTTGTTTGTTTCGTCCAGCTCGCAGAGGACTGAGGATGGTATAACGTGTAATTTATGAGTGTCAGTATCTAAACTGAGTGGGGTGACGAACACTTGTACTACATGTCTTTCAATACAGTAAGTTCCTAGTATCAACCAAAATAGGATTGGTGCAAATTTGATTCGAATGAATCATTGGTATAATCATTGTGAAAGTTGGCCTGTACATAGAGTTAATTGCAATCGATTATCAAGACATTGTTGGTTCGCGCACCCAGTTGAACGGTTCACCGATATCCATAGGTATATCATTAGACGGGAAGTTTAGTGGAGCTTGTATGTTGTCAAGATCGAAGAAGAACGAATTAGCTGCAGCTTCCTGTTGGGCTAACGCTTCAAAATTCGGTTGTTGAATAGCACTATCGGGGGTAGGTACTGTTCACGTTAGTGAATCGTCACAGCGGCGAACTCTGAAGTCGGTAGGTTGGGTATCTTCTCTTACCTTGAGATACATCACCGCTCACGTTGGCTTTCCGGAGCACGTATTTGACGGCCGCTGCTACTCTTGCGGCTTCGCGCGACTTGGCGCTTGCCCGAGACCATATATCATATGACCTTGTCAACATTTCTATGATCTCTGCACGCTTCGGTCGACCGCTCTTAAATCGTTCCCGGGGGATGTCATTCTCCGGTAAGGGTTCAGCTATATCTCGGTGCAGGTCGAGTGCAAGTAATGTCGTCGCGAGGAGGAAATCATGGGCTATGAGCGATGATAGCCGCCAGCTCGATGTCCACCAGAGTGATTGC
>Ga0247757_10000268_pt1 | contig 43823 bp, 46 predicted proteins | sample UWRJL126311R4_FD_180929 | JGI IMG/M metagenome (GOLD analysis project Ga0247757, IMG submission 180929) | Plant litter microbial communities from Arlington Agricultural Research Station in Wisconsin, United States - UWRJ-L126-311R-4 | ecosystem: Environmental > Terrestrial > Plant litter >... | reverse complement strand
TCATCTTCGATTCCGTGTTGCCCCTGCTCGGGGGTGCCGACGAAGCCGGTAACGAGAATCGGGGCGGTTCGACCTCGCGGGTCATGTGGACGACGACCGAGATGCCTGCAGACAACAACGGCTCGGAAGACATGGCCACCCAGGATGTGCCGACCGCTGTCGAATGGGGCAGTCTGCTGCGGATCGTTCAGTACGAGCCCGGCGTGACGCCTCGTCCGCATCGCACGGCATCGATCGACTTCGTGGCCGTGCTGTCAGGTGCGATCGACTGCGAGCTGGACGAGGAGACGGTCAGCCTGAAGGAGGGCGACGTCATGATCCAGCGGGGCACCATCCACAACTGGATCAACAACGGAACCGAACCCTGCGTCATGTTCTTCGCCATGACCGGTTCACGACCGATCAAGGCGGGCGACACGACGCTCTGGCCGGAGGGCTGACACACCCGTCCTCCACGATGCCGAGTGGTCAGCCGGCCGGTTCCTCACGCCGATACCTCGCGATGAACAGCGCGACGGCTTCTCGCACCACGTAGTCGCGGCGGCTGTCTCCGATCGGAGTGGTGACGGTCGCGACGAGGCGACCGAGCAGCACGTCGCCCAGGATGACATCGATGAACTGCGTGGCCGCCAGCGTGGGATCCCGGATGTCGAAGCCCTGGCGGTTGAGAGAGGACACGTAGGCGATGACCGCACGCCGTGCCGGGCTGCGCCCGTTGTCGAGTAGACCCTCGCCCAGTTCGGGGAACTGCGGGCTCTCCCAGATCACGAGACGCAAGAACGCGACGGCCTCCGGTGGAGCCCAGAAATCAGCGATCGCTCGCCCGATCGCGTACAGCGCTTGTTCGGGGGGCCGGGTCTTTTGGGTGGCGTCGATGATCTCGTCCCGTGACATTTGCTCCCACAGGCGGACGGTCGTCGCTTCGAACAGCGCCCGCTTGCTCGTGAAGTGGTTGTAGAGCGTGCGCCTGGCCACGCCGGACTGCAGAGCGATCTCATCCATGCTCGTCCGTTCGTAACCATGGGCGAGAAAGACTTCTCCGGCGGTTCGTAGGATCGAATCGCGGGTCGACTCCGTCTCAACTGACTTTGCCGGCACCCCATTCACGGCTCGGAACATTTCTGTAGGGTACGACGCCGCGGTGATCGGGGCGCGGGGGCACGTCGGGTGAGTCGAGGACCCACCACAGGTAGACGCCCCAGTGCAGCCGAGCACACTCGCTCGCGCTCGGCTCACGAGGTGGTGAGACAGCACGGGCTGGTCACTGGAGTTCGAGTTTGCTGCAGCCGACCCGCGGATCACCGACCGTCCCCGTCTGGTGACCTGAGATGTGCGTCCCGAGGTGCCCTGACGCTGTGAACAAGCTGTATCTTGGCAAATCTGAACACGAATCTTCGGTTGACCGAAAATGCGAACCCTGGCGAACTCAGCAAATGCGCGGAGGCATCGGTCGCGAGGCTGCAGCGGTCGACCCGCGCGGCGGCTCCCGACACGTCGCGCAATCTGGCCGGTGTCGTGGTTGGCGACGGTGTTGCGCGTGCGTCGGGATTTTGCTGAGGCGCAGTCGGCGCGCCTCCGGTGACTGCTGTCGCTGCCCGGATCAAGCCCGTCTGACCCGTCGGATGTGGAATCGGGGATGCGGCAGGACGTGACAGAACTCGAGTTGTGTTGCCAGACGGCATTTTCGGCGACCGACCCGAACGGGACGCCGAGTCCTCGGCCTAGGGTGTCGGGTGGGGATCGCCGAAGGTGGCAAGCCGGGTGAGTTCGACACGCGAGCGGACCCCGGTCTTGGCGAAGGCGTGGCGCAGGGCGCCGCTCTCGGCGCATGTGAGGTGGGCTTCGTCGAGGAGGTGCCCGCCCTGGGCAGCGGGCGATCGGTGCCGGCATACAGTTCGACCGCCTGTATCAGGCCGTCGGGATCATCGTCGACAAGAGCACGTGTTTGTTGCGATATCGCCTGCAGCAGTGCGAATTCGCGACTCATGCGGGCACGTTGCTCGGTGTGGTCGGCATAGGTGTACGCGAGCCACTTTCCTTGACGTCGAACGCTTCCCACGTCAGCGCTGCATCTGTGCGAGCCCGGTCTCGATCCGTTGAAGCGCCGCAGGGTCGCCGGCGTACTGCGCGACGCGGTGAAGCACGAAGTTGACGGTGTAATCGACCATCGTGCTGCGTTCACGCCAATCGGTGAGCGCCAGCACGGCTTAGGCCTCGGCTTGTGCGTCGCCGAAGCTGCCGCCCTCCAGCAGGACAAGGGATCTCACCATCCGCAGACTCATCGCGGTACCTTGGCGCGTGGCCATGGCATCGGCGATGCCACGGTCGGTGATGCGCAGAGCGGCTTCGGGTGCTCCGGTCGTGCTGAGCAAGACGGCGTGCCGGAGATTGCCGGGTGACCACATCGAGGTCTCCTCAGAGATGACGATCTGATCCCCCGTGCTCCCCCTCCTCGAGGGCTTGCTCCCAATGCATTTGGTGCAGCGACAGAGTGGAGCGGGTGGCCGGGACGGGCGAATACCAGCCCAACTACCGGGATTCGTGGATCTGGGGGAGGAGACCGGCGGTGAATGGGCCGCCAGGCACCTGCCCGGCGCCACCGTGGTCAAGGCGTTCAACACCATGTACGCCGGCTACATCGCCGCGGATCCACGCCACGCGGTGGTCGCCAGATCGTGTTCTACGCCGGCGACGACGAGCATGCCCTCGATGAGTTCCGTCGGTTCGCCGGCAATCTAGGCTTCGCACCGGTGGCGGTAGGGAACCTGCGCGACGGTGGCAGGTTGATGCAACTCGGCGGGTCGCTGAGCGGCGTGCAGACGCCAAGTGCCCCCGGCAGGATTCGAACCTGCGACACCGGCTTTAGGAGAGCCTGCAAGCTCACCTAGTCAAGGTCTCGAAAGTGGTTCTGAACTGGCGATATGACGCCAATCGGCACCACCCGAAACCATGGCGTGTCGCAGATTCACCGACCAGGCACCGACCACAGATCAGCGTTCGATTCCGGGCTCATAAACGAGCGAAGCCCCCGGCTGCAACCGAGGGCTTCATCACGGAGGCGAATATGGAAATCACCGATCTTGCGCGCTCGACTAGTTTATCGCGGGCGCTCGACAACAGCACCGTTCCAGCGATCCCGGGCGGTGTGCAATGAGTTCGATGCCAGCAGGTTGGTCCGTCGACGTGGAGGGAACGCGGATCGTCGTTCGTGTGTCCGGACGGCCGGACGATCAGTTCCACCACCTGACTCTTGGTGAAGCGCGAGCGCTGAGGGTCCAGTTGCACCTTGCGTATCTGCTGGCTGGGCGCAATACCGCGGAGGCGGCGCTGCTCAGGAAGCTCTTCGACACTCACCCGGATTTGCGCGACGCCGACATCTCTCACGATCTGGCGGCAGATCTCTTAGAGACCTACAAGTCCTACGCGGGGCGTCTGGCGGATAACTCGGCACAGGAAGAAGCAGCAACTGAACCGGGTCGACTTCCGGTTGACTGGCGGATCTCGGCGACCGGCAGTTCAGGGGAGTTCGTCGTGCCTTCGAGCGCTGCGGACGGCGGTTACTCGCTGACCGTGAAAGAGGCCCTGGCGGCGGGCGTGGCGTTGATCCGGCAAGCGGAACGGGCGCGACACAACCGGATGGAATCCCGCCGACGTGCGATCGAGGAGGGGGCGAGCGAGTTTTTCGCTGGGTTGTATGGCCCTAACTATCTCGGGGATCTACGCAGGGATTGGCCTGACGATGACGGAGCCGAGGGCGGCGGTGCGGAGTGAGCGCGCTACCGGACGGGTGGTCTGTGTCCGAGGTGGCCGGCGAGGTCGTCATTGGATTGCGTCCTGCGGGCCTGTACTCGGCGTATGCGCTTTCGAGGTACGAAGTGCTGACTGTGATGGAGCACCTTGCCGACGCGGTGGCCTCGGTTGACGAAGAAGCCGCACGGGAGCTAGTACATAGTCTCGGGTCGGTGGATGTTGGACACGTCTTAGATGGATGGGCCGTCTTCGTCGAGAACGCGAACATCACCCTCGACGTTGGTCCAGGAAATCTGGCGGGACATTACGTTTTGAACGTTGAACAAGCGTCGACACTCTGGCGAAGCCTGGCGGCGGCGTATCACCTTGCATCGGACGACATTCAAGAGATACTCCGGCAAGCGTTGCTCGGGGACGACGACCCACACGGGGGCATCCTGTGATGAGCGCCGCGGCCAATTCAGGCGAGGAATGCGTCTCCGGCGGCACGGCGGCCCGGAGCGCTTGCGCGGAGGGCCAGAGTGTCGACGGCGCGAGCGTAGCGAGCGCTCTTGGTAGTACTCAGAGTTATTGCTTCACACAGGGAGTCGAGGACGGTTCCACGGAGTCGTCCGAACGCCGTCGCGTTCGGTGGTCGGCTCGGGCGATGTTGTGGCAAGCGTCGTCGTTAAAAGCCGTACGCTGCTGCGGGCGCATGCTGCATAACGATGCAGTGCACGATCTAGACGATGGCCAGACTGTGCTGATTCGCAGGCGTGAAGTCGACGGCCGGATGGTCGCTAGTTACCAAGGCTTGATGACCTGTGGTTCGGTGTGGTCCTGTCCACGTTGCTCTGCGGTGGTAGCCCATGACCGTGCAGCGGAGATCGGCGCTGCGGTTCGCGAGTGCTACCGCCAAGGCGGCAAGGTATACATGTTGACTTTGACCATGCGGCACACGTCTTCTGACCGTCTAACAGACTTGTGGGATGCGTTGAGTTCCGGTTGGAGATCGGCATTCGGCACGCGAGTGTGGACCGGTCAGAATGCCCGCACGGCGCAACGTAACGGCAGGTTAGTTCACGTCGGGGCTCGAACTGGAGATATCGAACTCTTCGAAGTCGCTGGCCTTACCCGTGTTGTCGAGGCGACGTACGGTGCCCCAGTTCGGGGCGGACACGGTTGGCATCTGCATATCCATGCTTTGGTGTTCTGCGCGTCAACGCTCAGGTCGGGTTTGCGATTCGACCTGCCGGGTTGGATCAACCCCCATGAGGACCGAAAGTGGTTGGCACGTAACATCTTCGCGTCTCGTGTGCATAGCCGGTGGGCGGCCGGCCTAAAGAAGGCGGGCTACGCCTTGCCGGGCTCAGTAGCCGTTGACATGCGAGAGGTGGGTGATGGGGGAGCCGAGTATCTCGGCCGGTATCTCACGAAGGCGACGTACGATGCCGCCACCAAGACTGGCATTGAAGTCGCTGCGGGTCAGGTGTCGAAAGTTGGCCGGCTAGAACGGAACCGGACTCCGTTCGAACTGTTGGCCGATCTCGCAACATCCGTCGATGCTCGCGGCTTTGGCGTACGGACGCCGCGTCACTGGGCAGTGAAGGAAGCGGGCGACGGCGATTGGGCGGTGATCGATCGCGATACTGGCGAGGTTTTGTCCGTGACCCCTCCTGGCGAATGGGCAATCTGGCATGAGTGGGAGCAAGCGTCCAAAGGGCGTCGGCAGATCATGTGGTCACGTCGTCGACGTGATCCGGGCTCGGTTCGTGAGCATCTGTGGAACAGGCTTCTCGATGTACGTGGCGTTACGGCTGACGAATCAGACGAAGAGGTGGCTGCCGCCGAAGTCGGCGGCGAAGTCGTTGGTGAGGTCTCGCGGGCCGACTGGTACCGCGTGGTTGTGTGGCGACCGGAGCTTGTGACCGAGTTGCTCGAAACGGCGGAGGTAGGCGGTAGAGCCGGGGTCGGGGCGCTCCTCGCTGAGATAGGTCTCATTGGTGTACCAGGGCATCCACCGCCATTGGACGATGCGGCTGCCTAACGTCGACACCGGTGGTTGAGTTGCGGGGGAACCCGGAGGGCGGCCCCTTCTTTGACTTGGGACTGCGCTAGTGACTTTGGAGGAGGCGTCGTTGTGTCGACGGCAGCATCGTCCTGCTTCGTCGTACATTGCATGCTTGCCCAAAAGACTTGAGGCCTGACACCGATGAAGAACTTGATTGACGACCGTAGGGTCACTGTTGCGCTGCTCTCAGACCCACTTCAATGGCGAGTGCGGGTCGTCGAGGAGCTAACAATTGACGCGGCGACGAATTGTCTACGGCGCCGGTCTCTGCAGGCTGCGCCCCTTCGTTCGTTGCTGAGCGAGTATGTCGATGCTGAGGACGAGGAAGTTCTGGTTGCGCTTAACGTCGCGCCGATGCCGCGAGGACCGCTGCTGGATTTCAGTATCGATGGACCACTAGGTGATGCTTGGTTGCTTCCACGTATTGAAATAGCTCACCGCCAAGCCGATTACCTGGCGCAGGTGGCGTCCGTAGCCAACTGCACTGTGGGCCCGGAGCAACACAAGTTGTTAGTGCAACTTCTAGGCTTCTCGGAAACTGGGTGGCTATTCGATGATAAGTCATTCAGTCTTGAAGACTACTTAGAGGATGGTTTAGGAACGCGGGTGTCGGACTCTGTGGTCGAGGAGTGGCGAGCCATAGGCGTGTCCTGCCGAAAAATCTTGCGACCATACACAGACGACTTAGCGGGATACAGTATCTGCGAAGAGCCCGCGCTTGCCATGCCGTCACTCTACGGAACCGGTGATACTTCGGCCTTTGATCAATCCGAGGGCACCAGATATCTGAAAGAGTATCTTCGGTTGCTTCAGCAGATGAAGGCAATTTCTAACGGGGACGATCAAGCCGGCGAGGCTGCACATGAATTTCTGGAATCGTTAGCCGACTATGGCAAATACTACGACATGATCGTCGCCATGAAGGTTCCATTGGATGAGCCATTCCTTGTGAAATATTCGGAACGGCGAGGCATTAAGCTCGATAGACTCCGCAATATTGGCAAACAAGAACTTGTTATACGGGACGCGCAAAGTAATCATGTAACGTTCAAAATAGTGGATCCCAATGTGCGCATCGTGGGATTCAAAGCGCTGAAACCTGGTACAGATTCATATGCCTACGGCTCATTCTTGGCTAGGAGTGACGAGCAAACAAAGTCATTTTACGCGCACGGCATTGACCGTGACTATCGCGTCGAGCTTGTTTTCAGATTATCGTTATTGTCCCGGCTGCAACTGGTTCCCTATTTCGCAGCAGCATTGATCTTCATGCTTGCCGCAGCGTTAGTTGTGGAGCAGACGAACGACTTGAAGACGCTGGCCCTCGTCGTCGGGCCGTCCGCGCTGGCGGCTTCGGTGCTCCTCGCCCGAGAACCATCGACGCTGGGGTCTCGGCTCCGGTTACTGAGTACCGCGGTGCTGGGCGCGGCGCTGATCGCACTAGTGGGCGCAGCCGTGGTGTCGTACCTATGTGCGACATTCGGCGGCTAGGACGTCGTAGGGTGACCTGAAGGAGGAAGCATGGCGAAGAACACAAGAAGTAGCTCCAGGACTGGCGCTGTCACGGGGCGCAGCCAGATCCGCACTCCATCTGGAACTTGGGTCAAGCGGGACACCTCGACAGGCCGCTTCACCGAAGCGAAGAAGAGCGGCGGAAGTTTCAAGGGCGTGCGCAAAGAGAAGTGATCCGCGTGGCCGTGCGCTGCCTGTCAGCTGCGAGCCTGGTCCGTTGTCGTCCAGCGTTGTGCTTCGTCCGGACGCCCACACAGTGACCATGCTCTACCCGGCACGGCTTGCTTGTCCCTGTGCTGGTCGCGGGTAACCTTGTCGCCTCGGCGCACCTGTCGGTCGTAGCTCATATTGTGCGGGCAAGTCTCGGGTGGTCGACGCAAGCGAGGGGAACAATAATGACTGATCCTGACCCCGGTGTGGGGAGCGAACAGACTGAGCTTGACGATCTGTCGCGCTGCGTTTTGACGCCCTCGACTAAATAGCCAGCCGGTTTGAGGTACGGGCTACGGACTACACCAGATTGTGAGTGGAGCATTGATCGTGGTCCGCAAGTAGGACTGACATGCAGCTAAAAGATCGAGCTGTTGCGAACTCGCTTTAGCTTGTGAGAGACCGGGCTGAACGATGAAGACCTCCATTCTTCGGCTTAGTACTTGGGCATTCGCCTGAAGTCGGAGAAGTGCTGTTGCGTCACCTGCCTCGAAAGGGTCTACGCCGGTGCGTTGATACTTGCGCTGTGCGCGTCGCCCTAATTCTCGAAAAAACGGATTGAGGTCATTGCGTCGCCAAGCTACTGATTTCTGAGCTTGTCCACAAACCTCGTAAAGATCGTCGATTCTGGCACCAGGATCATTTTCCGCCGAGTATTTGCAGTGGATGAGGCGCACAAGCAGGCCGTCATCGTCAATTCGAAGCGCGACGATATCGGCGATCTCGCCTGAACCATCGTCATCCAATATCACGGTCCATTGCTCGTCACCGCTTTCCTGCAGCAGATGATCGATGGCTCGTCGCTGAACGGACTCGGGTATCTTAGCGGAAGTCTGAGATTCGATTCTTAAGTTCGTGCCGGTCCAGTCAATCGTTTGGAGATTCATGGGGTCGAACGGCGGTCGCTCCCAGCGAGGTTGATAAAGGAGACCGTTTTCGATAATGCGGTCGTTACTAAGAATGAGTAACAAGTCGTTGATGTTAAGCCATTCACTCAGTAGAAGCGTTGAGCGAGGCCTCACCACCTCTATGTCTTCAACTTCGAGGCAGTGGTACTCGAGAGCACCATCTTGACTTATGCGGATTTCATATCGTACCTGCCAGGCTTCGTTCGCGACCGAAAATTGAAACGGACCGGTGCTGGATGCGGTGTCGGGGTTCAGGTCACAATAAACTGCCTCGAAAGTCCGCTCCTGGTACTTGAGGCGCATAGTTTCAGCATTCTGCGTGTGAAGCTCCCACGGCCATTCGAGGCCCAGTAGGACTCCTTCGGGCCGGCCTGTTAATGGTTGAGGCATTATGAAGTTGCCAATGACGTGTTCAATTGTGATCGTGTCATCCAGTAGTTTAGTGCCGACCGTGTCACGCCAGTCACACCATTGCTTTAGGCTGGTGGCCGCGGCGTGAGACCAAATGCGTCCCTTCTGCGAGGCGCTGATACTGACTCGGTCGCCCTCGCGATAACCGGTCCCAGAGATATTTGTTTGTGTTTTGGTACCTGCCTCAGCCGCGGTGAAGCTCGCCGTGACATCTGAACCGACATGCATTGAGAATCGTCGAAAGTGGCTGCGAGAATCTAAGACTCCGACGTTAGTTGGGACTAGCCGTTGGACGTCAGCCATCACGCGGTAGACCTCGGTGCCGTTGAAGCGGACTGCGCCTTCGCCCGCAGTGGCTGCTGCGAGCCCTTCGAAAACTCCATCATTTGCAGAATTGTTGATGTACAGCAATCGCCGCGCACTGTCGAAATACAGAACGTAAAGCTCGAACGTAACTTCTTCGACGGTCTCCAGCTGCGCCCATTTCACTTGACTGCGCCGGCGAAGTACAAACCAGGCGACACCCGCTTGAGCGTTATATCCGATCGGCGTAGTAAGAAAGTTGTCCTCACCAAAGTAGCCGACAACGGCGAATGGATCCCACTCGAACGTTGCCGTGCGATAGACAACCGTGCTCATCTTTGGCATGAGGCTTTGGATCGCAACTTCGTCGGGTGAGTTACCAAAACCTTGCTCGAAATCGCTAATAGCACTTTGGGCATCAACCGCGTTTTCAGAGACATCACGTAGTATCAAGTTCCAGTCAGCGTCCTCCGCATATAGTCGACGAAGTCTCGGATCAGACTCAAGCTCAGTACGAGCGACGAATAATGAGGCTGCTCCGAAGTCACCGCCCGTCGAGGTCCTCGCAAACCTTCCTACGAATTGGAGCGTGACTCCCAAACTTTTGTGAGGTTCATGGACCGCCGCAACCTTGAGAGCGGGCAGGTCGAAGCCTTCGCCAAGCATGTCGACACAGACGACGATCCTGGCGGTTCGGCTTTTCAGGGCTTCCACTGCGGCATTCTTTTTCGATGCAGCGAGTGCGCTATACGTGACAACCACTCCAAGGTCGGCAGCGAGGCCGGAATATAGCTCGGAGATCTCTTTGGCCCGTGAGACTGTTTGGACGCGAGCCATCAACACATGGTCGTAACCCGCATCGAGGTCCTTGCGAAGTCTCGCCAGGGCAGTAGTTGCAAGCGCTCTATCGGGATTCTCGAAATCCACTACGGATGTGAAATCGATCTGCGAGAATAGATTCTGGGATTGCGCCTCGCGCAATGGGAACGAGTAGATTATCGTGCCTTGAAGATGTTTTCCGTCTTCCCTGAATGGCGTAGCGGTGAATTGCACGACCCTCTTGCTGCCAAACTCATCGCGAATGCGGGACCAGCTTCGGGCCGCAACGTGGTGCGCTTCGTCTACGAAGAGATGCGAAAAGCTCGACAGGAACTCGGCGACGACTTCAGATGACGATGCTTGCAGTGCTGACGGCGTAGCAACTACGACGTTGCACGCATTCGCAAACTGGATCGCATTCTCAACGGATGTGAAGCCGTGCATAAGGCGACCAACGACGGGGCGTTTGGCCGTAGGCGCGACTACTCCAAGCTTTTGAAGGACACCAAGCCGGCTAAAAGCCCCTCCGATCTGTTCGCGCAGAGCGTCCGACGGCACCACGACGAGCAGTCGTTCTGGGCGCGCCGCGACGAGGAGTCCGAGCATGGTGTCTGTCTTGCCGGTGCCGGTTGGCATGACGACTGTGGCGGGCGTCAATCGTTTCGTCGTCCAATACCCCAAGACGGCGTGTATTGCACCGAGCTGCGGTGACCGAAGTCCTGGTTGGTGCTCCGTTCCTTCCACGAAACGCAATGTATCGTAGTAACTTTCGAGTACGTCGTCGGTCGAGTCGCATGCGATCTCGGCAGGGCGGTGCCATTCAGACGTGGACGACAGGTCGTCCCCTACCTTTGTTCCAATTGGGATCTTGAGCCATAGCGTTTGTGTTCCAAGCGGCCGGTTTACGGGTGACGCAGGCCACGTGCCGTAAGTATTTGATACGACGAGATCGCCGTCGGCTCCACCGACCGAAGAGAGGAAGCTATCGGGCACTTGCAGCTGGCGCGCCGTATTCCCATCGACTTCGATTGGGCGCGACCAAACATCCGCACTGTGCCACCCCTTTGATCCGGTCACTGTGCAATTTTGCCTCGGTTGCTTGACAGATTTGCCTATGGGCACCGGCGAGTCCGATATCAAAATCCCGATCGCTGGTGCTGTGTGGCGAGGGTCGAAGCCGCGGGGAGGGGGTTAGGGCCGAGATCGGCCTCTTGCTGAGGTGCTGCAGGACGTTTGGTTACAAGGGTGCGGGCGCCCAGACGGACCGAGTCGTGGCACTGGGGTTCCGATACGGTCGACATTGTGGTGAGGGCTGTGATGGTTGAAGCCGAGGATGGAACTCCGCTCCACGTCGGCGTGTTAGGTAATGGCGCCGATGTGTTGGTGCTCTCCGGTGGCCCCGGCTGCGTGAACTACTTGGAGAGCGCCGAGTTGGCTCCGCACGGGTTTCCCGCGTGGTTTCCTGAACCGCGAGGGGTCGGTCGGTCCGGTGGTGGTCCTCACGGCCTCGCTCAGGCGAGCATCGACCACGAAACGATCAGAGAAGCAATGGGTGTCGAATCGTGGATTGCCGTCGGCCACTCCTTCGGGTCTGACCTGGCCGTTCGCTACGCAATGGGCTGCTCAGAGCGAGTGCGGGCCGTAGTGGGCCTCGCTGGACACGGGCTGCATAAGGACCGAACCTGGTCGGATATCTATGCGGCTGCACGTCATACCAGGGTGCGTGCTCCAGAAGTTGTGGGGCACGCCAGCAATTTCAAAGAACGGTCCCCGCGGGACCAACGCCGCGAGCTGTCGAAGTGCCCAGTCCGGGCGAATGTCGTCACCTGCTGCCACGAACGTCATCGGCACATCGGAGTCGGCCAATTGCCGGAACAACTGAGGCTCATGAATCCACTCGTCGAAGGAGTCAGCCGAGTGGACAGAGGTGGTGTCGTCGCTATGTCGTGCTGCGCTTAACGGTACCGAGGGAGGGGTGTCCCCCATGACCTATGAACACGATGGCCAAGCCGCAGAGGAAGCGGCACGCCACACGCTTGGCGGTGAGCGACTCGACTGGCTCCGCGAACGGGTGGCAGCGAAACGTGTGAAGCTCGGCGCCGACGGTGTGCGGGGGCACCGCGTAGAGTTCGGCGACAAGTGGGGCGACGCGATTCCGACTGCACTGAGAAGCGGTACGAGTGTGTCTCGAGGTGACGTGTTCGACCTGGCCGCCACCGGTGACTGGATGGCGGTGTTCGCCGCCAGCTTCATCTGGGGGACCGGGCGCGTTGGCTACGGCCCGCACCGATACCGTGAGATCGTCGAAGGTACCAACGGTCATCTCAATGAAATGCTAACCGCTGCAGTGGAAGTGGCACGAGATGAAGTCATTGCGGGGTATGCCCGACTCTACGGCGGATACGATCCGAAGAGCCGCTTGACAGCCAATTCCGACGGGTGTTCGCGGATTGACAACTTCGGTCCCGCCTTCTTCACGAAGTTCCTGTACTTCACCTCCCCAGGAGCAGTGATTCTGGACAACGTTCTCGCCCGAAGGGTCCACGATCTCGCGCACGTCCCCTACCTTGTCTCCGCCCGCGGCCGGTCGGTGCAGTGGAGCCCCTACAGGTACGCGGTCTACCTGAAATGGATGCACCAGACCGCGCAACTCATCAGCGCCGAACCAGACGAACTGGAGCTGACTCTGTTCACCATTCCTGCTGGAGGGGGATGACTTGATCAGCTTCGAGTTCGGTCGCCCGGGGATGGTGGTGTTGGACATCGACGGCACTTTGCACGTCGCGCCGGACACGGATAGTCGAGCGCACAAGACCATTAGCCCGGCCGTCCGAGCCGCCGTGCGTGCCGTTGTCCGTTCGGGCGTCCACGTGGTGTTGTGCACCGGCCGATTGTCTCCGGCAACGGTGCCCTTCCTGCGTGAACTCAACCTCTCGGTTGGGTTCGCGGTCTGCTCAAACGGTGCAGTGCTAATGGACGCCACCACCGGGCGAATCGTCGAACAGGTCATGTTCGATCTGCGCGATCCGATCGCAATGCTGCGCGAACACCTGCCCGGTGCCATCTTCGTGGCCGAGAGCCCCGGCGTGGGTGTGATGGCCACCGGTCGCGTCGACGACGCTGACACGCAGTACGGCAACGTCGAGCTGGTCAACATCGACGCATTGTCTGACACCTCAACCACCAGGCTGGCCGTGCACTGGCCCGGACGCAGTGGGCTAGAGCTGGCCGACGCTCTAGCCGGCCTGATCCTGCCAGGCGTCCGATGCTGCTGCTACACCGATGAGCCGCTTGCGGATCTGATGGCCGCCGGAGTAAGCAAAGCCGCAATGCTAGAGAGGCTTCGGGTCATATTGGGGGTGCCCGCAACCGAGACCTTGGCCGTCGGTGACGGCATCAACGACCTGGAGATGTTGGCCTGGGCCGCCCACGGTGTGGCCATGGGCCATTCGCCACCTCCGGTGTTGGCCGCAGCCGACCAGGTCTGTCCCTCGGGTGTCGAAGACGGCCTTGCCACCGTTCTGTCGCAGTGGTTCCGTTGACCTGCTTTGACGTTGGGCGTCGTGTCGGTGTCTCGTTGCATTATTAGGTGTGGCGCGGCAAGCGCTGAGCACTTGATGGATCCTTGGGAGGCAACGTGTACAAAGTATCCGAAGGGGCCGTAGGTTGGAACTCTGTAACCGCGGAACTGCATAGTTCGAAACTTCCGTTAGCGCAATGGTTTAAGAGCGTTCTTCCCCGCCGCGATGGAGTAATCGCGAGTTTTCGGGCCACGGTCAAGGAACGGTGTATTGAACCGCCGGCTGATGTACCTGGCGCAACGGCAGGCGCCGCCTTCGATCTCTTGGTGAGGCGCTTGCTTGGTTCGTCGGTCTGCTCAAACTCCATGGCGGGATGGATATATGCGTTCTGCCCTTGTCGCGCTTGGAACGAGGTCGCCCATGAGTTGTTGACGTCGGTCGGTACCCATGTTGGTGTCGGAGAGCATGAACAGGCATCTGGCGAGTGCCCCGAAAGGCTCATTCGAGAATGCTGGTCGGTGGCCCTCTTTGTAGAGTTGGTTCGTGGCGTCCGTCTGGATCGGTCCGCACTGGCGAGTCTCGGGGAAAGCCCCACGCTCGATGATGTTCTGGGTCTTGCCCCGGTCGCAGCAATCGATGACATACAGGCTTTGCTGCGGAGGTTCTCAACGGTCTTGCGGCCGTTGGTTAACAGCCGACGCGGTGAACTTGTCACGGGCCCCGCATTCTCATTCAAGCTGCGTGGCGACGCTGATTTAATAAAGGGCACAACTCTTTTTGAGATTAAGGCGATGGTGCACCGTCGGAAGAGGGATGGAACTCCGCGGTATAGCTTGGACTCAAGGACGATCTATCAGGTGGTCGCGTACTCACTCCTAGCGCAGGAGAAGTTTAAGGTCGACGAGATTGTCCTCTTCAATGCGCGATACGCGCACGCCTACACGTGGCGCCTGGATGCATTGTTGCATGAGATGTCGGGTGGCGCAGGCGACGCTGAGTCTTTGTCCGCTTCATTGGATCTGTTTCTCACTAATCCGCTCGATCCGAGGGTTCCGTTAGCGGCGCGGGAGGCTGCTGCGAGAGCTCTTGAGTCCTGAACACTTTCGTGCACCGAATATTTCGGACTTAGTCCCCATTTGTGGTACAGCGGCCACACGGCGTCTTACCTTGAAAGCTGTTCTGACTGAAGGCGTCTGGCTCACCACATCGCTCGCAAATCAAAGCTGACTTTCGTTCAGCGTCCTCTGTGATGGCGTCGAACGCATCCATAATTTCGGGTGCAGGATCATCCAGGCTTGGTACGCAGTAGTAACGCAGGGTGCCGTACTTCTCTTTGATCTGGTGAACGATGTAGTTCGGATCGATCTCGGCGAGGCGTTGATTTGTCGCAACAACAAGTGGATACCAGCCGGCTTGAACGTCGATCCACCGGCCCCACTTCTTCGGGATCCGATCCAAGATCTCTCGGAGTTCGGCGGCGTAGGGGTCGTCGTCGTGAGGTTGGCCGGTCACGGGGGGAGCCCATCCGAGGTGGTGAGGATTGTGTTCGTATCGATTTTGCCCCACCGCGCCATAGCTGTGAGGGCCGGTCCGAAGCAAAAGATCAGCATGTTTGATTCAATCTGATTGTCAGAGAATAGTTTCAGTCCGGAGTCAACTGATCCCGATGTCCGTTTGCCCTGGCTGATCTTCAAGGCGCGCTAGTCGGCAGCGATTGATGTGCGGAATTCCACAAGTGCCTCCTGACCTGCTTTCAAACGCGGTAGGACTTCCAATAGCGTTGGACTGAATTGGAACTCCCAGTCGGACGGGCGCGGTGACTTCTCATTTTGGTGGACGCGGTAGACGGTGCTTTGACCGCGGGGAACGCCGCCCAGTTCGAGAACGCTCTTCACTGTGTGGCCCGATCGGAGAAGGCCGCGGTCGCAGAGGGTGGTGAACTCGACATGAATAGACTCGAAGCGATTGACGGTCGCAAGCACCGCGGTAGATAGGTCTCGAAGCCTGGATGTTAGCGAGAAGTGTTGTGCGACAAGACAATTTGTATCGCCGATGCCAGCTCGTTCGATAAGTCTGATCTTCTGATTGAGTACGCGAAGATCTGCTGCCAATGTCCGACGTTGTGCCTCTACGGGGCGGAGTTCGCCGAGTAGAGCTGACAGCTGTCGTGCGTAGTTGTCAGCCGCCTCAACGATTGGATCCTCCAGTTCTGCGCGGCGGATTTCCCTGAGTTCCGTCAGCTGCTGCTCAGCAGCGAGTTTGGGGTCGACTGTGATCGTCGTTTTGGCGGTTTTCAGCCGGATGGCCATCTGGGCTCTGGCGGGACCTGCCACGCGCAACGCCGCGACAATCTGCGGCGTCGGAGCACCGGCACGCAGGCATTGGAGTGCAGCGGCCCAGCATGCCGCCGACACGTCGGGCTTCCCGGGAACCTGGCCACTTCTCATGAGTTGACGGTAGCGCTAGCTGGTGACAATCGGACAGAAAACCCACGCTCAACTGGGGTTTTCTCACTAGGCGGTTTGTCGTTGTGGGCACTGGCTGCCGGTATCAGGATTGATCACGAGGTGGCGATGGATGTCACGAAATAGTTCTACCGAGAGGAACTCAACATGCCCGAACTCAGCAAGATGACGTTGTCCGTCGACCCCAGCACTGTGCTGTTGATCGGTACGGGAGGGACTGCGCGAACGCGAGCGCAGTACGAGAACGGCGTAAAGACCGACATCAACGTGCAGCGTGACGGGGTAGACCTGCATCGGCTGACCGGAGTCGCGGTGTCGGTGAACGGGACCGGATTGGATGGCGCAACGGTTGAGACCGCCACCCCACTGGAGAACGTACAAGCTGGCAGTATCTTCAAAGCTGAGGGCCTGACGGAAGTCTCGGTTCGGGCTGAAGGTCGGTCGGGGTTCGGTGACGGTTCACCTCGGGGTGTCTTGGCGGTAACTGTTTTCGTCGAGCGCCTCGTGCCGGTTGGCAACGCGAACGATGTCATTCGGGCGACGGCCACCGCCGGACGTCGATCGAATGCTGGCGAATGATGTTGTCGCGCAAGTCTTGGCTGGCTTTAGCGGCGGCGCTCGGCTTGATCTGCTTAATCGCTACCCCGGCTCGCTCCGCGACGGTGCTTGTGGTCTGCGCTGTCGGCTGTTATTTCCTGGTGAGGTCGCGTAGCCAAAGCAGACCCTTGCCGATGGCCTCACCGTTCCTGGCCGAGGTTCAGTATGCGGTCGGCGTACTCACCAACACGGAGAAGCTGTTTGACCTTCTCAGGGTCCTCAATCTATCTGTGGCGTCGAAGGACAAGCACGGGCGTGTAGTTAGGATCTTCCCGCTGGTGTCATCAGTCGTGCCAACGGTATTCGGCGCCAGCGTGGAGTTGGACGCGGTTGACGGCCAGGAGGTGGCTGACTATAGGAAGGCTGCTAGTCGATTGGCTACGGCGTTGATGGTTCCATCCGTGGTGGTATCGGAGTCCAGTCCGGGATTCTTTCAGCTCGACTTGCGAGTGTTCGATCCGCTGGGCAGTCCTTTAGTCCGCGAGTCGGTGACGCCCGTGTCGGAGTGGGCGTTGCAACTCGGCAGTGACGAGAGCGGGAACTCGAAGAGTCTGCCCATTAGCAATGTTTCGGGGGTGGTAGTGGGCGGACTGCCAGGGTCGGGCAAGACCGCTTGGCTAACACAGACTCTTGCGGCCTTCGCAGCATGTGACGCGGTTCAGATGATCGTGATCGATGGCAAGGGAGGTATGGACCTACACGCCCTTAAGTCCCGGTGCTGCCAGTTCGTCGATGACGACATGGATTTGGACGCCGTCATTGCTGCGCTCAACGACGTCAAGGAACTTGTTCGGGAACGCTCCCAGAACTTGCACAGCCTCCTCGGGACGTCAAACTTCTGGAATCACGGACCGACGCCGGAGGTCCCCGTTGTCTTTGTCCTGATCGAGGAGTGCCAGACCTTCTTGGATCCGCGACAGCTCATTGGCAAGGAGCTAAAGACCAAGGGCGCTGAGATTCACTCGTTGGTCAATTTCCTCGTCCGAAAAGGGCGATCCGCAGGAGTCGTAACCATCCTGTCGACGCAGAAGCCGACAGCGGACTCGTTGCCGACCGATATCCGTGACAACTCCTCTGTCCGAATCTGTTTCGGTGTCCAGTCGCGATATGCGGCCGAGGCCGTGCTAGGTGACGAGTGGTCCTCGGACAGTGCCGCCAGTCCGTTGGGCGCCCCTGTCGGCATCGGTGTCGCCTCGGTGGAAGGCACCTTCGTGCGCTTCCGTGCACCGTACGTGCGTGAGGCAGCCGTGTCGGAGTGGGTTGGCCGATACGCAGGCCTGCGCGGCGACCCCGCACAACTCCTTCACAATCGTTTGGCGCAGTCGTCATGACCGCTGCATATGACCCTGATGCTCAGCGTTCCGTGAACCTCATCGTCGCAACGCTGACGATCGCTGCCGCAGTTATATGGACGACCGCTGATTACTCGTCGGCTCGCCACGTGGACAGCGGAACGACGCTCCCGCCGTCCTCCGAACTCACGGCCCCACAAATGGGTTCCGTCTGCTCGCCGGTGGGTCCAAATGCTCAGACACAAGCCGCCGGGACGGCGGCGCGTGAGCCGCTTGTGAGCGTAGGTGAGATGGAGGGGTCTGGTGGCAAATCAAGCGACCAAACGATCAGCGTCGCCGGGTGAGTATCTGACCATCCAGCAGCTGGCTGAAAGGTTTCAGGTCAGCGTCGGTTGCATCCGCGCCTGGCGCCTGCGTGGCGAAGGACCACCCGCGATAAAGCTGGGCAACTCGCTGCGCTGGGACCTATCGGAGGTCGATAAGTGGGTTGATGCGCAACGGGAATCACGCTGGGAAGAAGCATGATTGAGAGGTACGGCTGGTGAAAAAGGGACGGTTTGAGGGTCAGCCTGAGCCGCGTGCTGGTGTCAGCCCTACCAATCTGTTCGACATGAGCGACGCCATCCTGGTTTACCTTGCGGCCAAGTACGTCTCATGGGACGACGTCGACCTTTCTGACGAAACCGAGCAATACGGCGACCGGTCGTGAGCGCCGACGGCGTTGCGCTGGAGTGCAAATGATCGAAGCTCGGGAGGGTCCCAGTGGGGCACGGGTGTACCGGGCGCGCGTGTACTACCGCGGCCGCTACGTTGCCTCACGCACATTTCCGCGAAAGCGTGATGCGCAGGAGTGGGAGCGCAAACAGGTCGACACGCTGAAGACGGGGATCTGGGCCGACCCAAAGGCCGGTGAGAAGCCGGTCCGCGAGTGGTGCGACGCCTGGTTGGCTGCACAACCTGCTAGGCAGCCCGCCACTGAACGGAAGATCCGCGGGGTTATCAACAAGCAGATTGCGAACTCCTTCGGACGGCGCCCCCTGGTGTCAGTGCGGCCATCGGAGGTCCAGGAGTGGGCTGCAGAGATCTCGCGCAAGCAGTCACCGGCGACAGCGCGGCACGCACTCGGGGTGCTGCGCCGAGTGTTCGACTATGCGCTCAGGGATGGGGCAGTACACCGTAACCCCGCCACAGGCATCCGGTTGCCCAAGGTGCAGGGGAATGACCCCCGTCCCCTAACGCACGAAGAACTTTGGGCACTGGCCGACCACCTGCTTTCCCCGCGCGATCGTCTTCTCGTCTTAGTCGCCGGGTACTGCGGCCTAAGGTGGGGTGAACTCGCGGCCTTGCGCTGGTCCGATGTCGATTTCGCTGCGCAGAGGCTGCGCGTGGCCCGCTCCTACTCCGAGGAGGCTCCTCGGGGTGAGATGGCCCCGGTCAAGGATCACCAGGCGCGTTCAGTGCCGGTGCCCGCGATCGTATTGGAAGAACTTGCCGGATATGGCTCAGGACATCGACCACAAGAACTCGTATTTCCGTCGGCCAGTTCGACTCCGCTTCGCAACCGAAACTTCCGCCGAGACGTCTTCGATGACGCCGTAGAGGCGCTCGACCTCGACATCACTCCCCATAATTTGCGAGACACGGCCGCGTCGCTCGCAATCCAAGCCGGTGCTTCTGTCGTCGCCGTCGCACGTCTGCTCGGCCATGAGTCCGCCGCGACGACACTGAACCACTACGCCGGCCTATTCCCCATCAGACCTGGACGACGTTGCGGTTCGCCTCGATGACGCTGCGCGCCGAGTGCACGCAGGCGCAGAGGCGCCGGAGGAGGATGAACCAGTGGCCCACAAGCGTCGCTGGATACCGGCCGCCGAAGTCGCGGAAATGCTGAGCAGCACCCCCGTCGATGAAGAATCTTTTGCGGCCGACATTTACGGAGCCGACACACCGCAGGGCGAAGCTCTTCCCGCCGACGATGCTGACCCCGCCGCAGAGTCCACTTTGGAGTCCGGCCCCGAGGCCCGACTGGCGCGGATCAAGACGATTGCGCATGAGGTGGCTGACAGATCCACCGAACTGACTGACCGGTTGAAGCGGCGAATGACGGACTCACCGGGACCGGGTTTGGACGCTGACAACCACGACGAACCATCTGTTACCAACGAAGCACCGACCACACACCGACCAGAAAGGACCGAGGAGAAGTAGGGCAACCGCCCGGAAACTGCGCTGACCTGCAAAAACTAGTGGTGCCCCCGGCATGATTCGAACATGCGACACCGGCTTTAGGAGAGCCGTGCTCTATCCCCTGAGCTACGGGGGCGACGGTGGGAGCTTACCGGGAATCGGCAGCAGGACCGAACACCAAAAGTTGTGGCAAAAGTGTCAAAACGCGCAGCGCGCGCAGGTAGCGTGCCGAGCGTGGAGCTGACACTGCAACGCATCGGCGCCTGGTCGGGCAGCATCATGATCGTCCTCTACGGTGCGAGCTTTTCCGGAGTCGCACAGCTGTTTCCGCCGCTGTCCCCGATGTCGTCCGCCAACGAGATCGCCGCGTTCTTCGTCGAGCACAAACTGTGGATCCGCTTCGGGGTGTCGGGCGCGCTGCTCAGCGCGGTCCTGGCGCTGCCTTTCCTGGCCGTCCTCGTGCTGCGGATCCGGCGGGCTGAAGGCGGGTGGGGGATGCTGTCGATGACGCAGCTGATGGCCGCCACCGTGTTCGTTCCGGCGTTGATCTTCCCGCAGTTCTTCCTCGCCGTCGCCGCTTTCCGGCCGGCCGAGCGATCGGCCGAACTGACCCAGGCGCTCAACGATGTCTTCTGGCTCTGGTTCATCGGGATCGTCGGGACGATCATCGTCCAGAACGTCACGCTGGCCATTGCCGCCTTCGTGGACCGGGCCGAGACGCCCACCTTCCCGCGCTGGTACGGCTATCTCAATCTGTGGGTGGCCACGCTGTCGCTCCCCGGTTGCGTGGTGGTCGTCTTCAACGACGGTCCGCTCGCCTGGAACGGCGTGTTCGCGTTCTACATCCCCGGACTGGTACTCGTCGTGTGGCTGTTCGCCAGCACAGCGGTGATGCTGAAATCGATTGCCGTAGAACAGGATCACGTGGCGTGACGACCACCGTGCGCCGGGTGCCCGGCGAGGCAGGCACCTGGGTGTTCCTGTTCGGCGACATGACCGTCTTCGGCGCCTTCTTCGTCACGTTCCTGGTCGAACGTGCTACCGCGCCGGCGCTTTTCGACGCATCGCGGATCACGCTGCACACAGGTATGGGAGTCGCGGACACGCTGGTGCTGCTCACCAGCTCCCTGCTGGTGGTCCTGGCACTCAATGCATCGCGAACGGGTGCAGGCACTCTGGCCGCGCGAGCGGTCGCGGGCGCCATCGCCTGCGGCGTGGCGTTCATCGCGCTGAAGGTCACCGAATACGTGCTGCTCGCGTCGGCCGGACACGGCCCGGGTGCCAATCACTTCTACCTCTACTACTTCATCTTGACCGGGTTGCACCTGTTCCACGTCTGCCTCGGCCTGGCGGCGTTGACTTTCGTGCTCACCCAGGCCCGGCGCACCGCGCTGAGCACCACCCGCACCGCGCTGGTCGAGGGAGCCGCCTGTTTCTGGCACCTGGTCGATCTCCTGTGGATCTTCCTGTTCGCCCTGCTGTATCTGGTGAGCTGACATGACCGTGCTCGCTCTGCTGAAGAACCGTGCCGGCATCAGCTGGCTCGTCCTGGTCGCCGCGACGCTGGTTTCGTGGGCGGTCGGCGCCGAACACGGCACCGGATCGGCGGTGGGGGTGGTGGTGTTGGGCATCGCGGCGATCAAGGTCCGCCTCGTCGGCCTCGACTTCATGGAGCTGCGCCACGCCCCGCTGGGGCTGCGGGCGCTCTTCGAGTGCTACTGCATCGGCATGTGGGCGTTGCTGTCCGCGCTGTATCTGTGGTTGTAGCGCAGGCTATTTCAGCATCGCGATGACCTCGCCGAACGCTTCGGCGTGCCGGTCCTGCACGATCACGTAGCTGATGCCGTACCGATCGCGGTAGCCGAGGATCCGGTCGGCCATCTCCCGGCTCGACCCCGACAGCACGCCGGGGTGGCGCAGCAACTCGTCATCGGACAGGCCGGGCAGGAAGTGCCGCGGAATGGTCAGGTCCGGCACCCCCGATCCGTCGACCGGCATGGCGGTGATGGCGAGGTTCAGCTCCAGCGCGTCGAAGCGGTCACCGGCCGCCGCCCGGACGAACGCGATCCGTTCGGCCAACGGGTCTTCACCGGCCGTGGGCGGGCGATCGCCACCGGTGAGGCCGACGATGTCGGCGGTGCGCGCCGCCAACCGCAACACGCGGTCCCCGTTACCGGCGATCATGACCGGCACATCGGGCAGGTGCTCGGCGACGTACTCGCAGGTGTGCCGCAGATGGTCGATCCGGGCTCCCGCACTCGGGTAGGGCAGACCCGCCGCCGCGAATTCCTCCTCGACGTATCCCGTACCGAGGCCGAGTTCGAGCCGCCCACCGGACAGCTCCTGCAGTGCCGCAGCGTCGCGTCCCAGCAGCGCGGGCCGGTAGAAACCTGCGTTGAGCACGAACGTGCCGACCCGCAGGGTCGAGGTCGCCATCGCCATCGCCGTCATCACCGGAAACGGCGCGATTCCCCCCAGATGATCGGGCGCCAGCACCACGTCGTACCCGAGGTCCTCGGCCCGCCGCGCGGTGTCGGAGAGTTGGTTGCGTGCCGGAGCGCGCATCAGACCGATGCCGAACCGGAAAGCCCTGGCCACGAATCCGATCGTAAAGACAGGTTTGAAACACATGCCACCGGGGCACAAACGCGTCAGTCTTTACCGCGCCGATCCGGCCCGTCGTCGAAACATCCGACGGGCCGGATCAAAAATCTCGTGAGGGCCCCACTTTTCATGGCAGACATCCCCACGATGGGCGTCGAAGAGGAATTCCTGCTGGTCGACCCCAGCACGGGGGCACCCGTGGATCGCAATCGCGAGGTCGCCGCCGGCGCCGCCGAACAGGGTGTCGAGCTGCAGCTGGAGTTGACCAGCTGCCAGGTGGAGACGGCCACCGACGTCGCCGACACCGCCGAGGAACTGCGCGCATCGCTGCAGCACCTGCGGCGCACGGCCGCCGGCGCAGCCGAGCGGGCCGGGGCACGGCTCCTGGCGATCGGCCTGCCACCCACGCTGCCGCACGACTTCCCGATCACCGACACCCCGCGCTACCGCGACATCGGCGAGCGGTTCGGCATGATCGCCCACGAGCAGGGCATCTGCGGATGTCACGTCCACGTCGCCGTGCCGGATCGCGCGACCGCGGTCGCGGTGTCCAACCGTTTGCGGCCGTGGCTTCCGGCGCTGTTGGCGCTGACCGCCAACTCGGCGATCTACCGCAACGCCGACACCGGCCACAGCAGCTGGCGCAGTGTGCTGTGGGCCCGCTGGCCCAGCGCCGGTCCGCCGCCGCTCTTCGAGTCCGTCGAGGCCTTCGACGCCGCGGTCGGGCTGCTGTGTGACACCGAGGTGATCCGGGACGACGGAATGGTCTACTGGGACGTCCGGCCGTCGAAAGACTTCCCGACCGTCGAGATCCGGGTCGCCGACGTGCCCGCGACGGTCACCGAGACGGTGCTGTTCGCGGTGCTGGTGCGCGCCGCGGTGATGACGGTTCTCGCCGACGAACGCCGGGGGGAACCGCTGGCGCCGCTGGCCGGTTACGCCCTGAAAGCCGCGTACTGGAAAGCCGCCAGGGACGGCCTGGACGGCACGGGCGTCGATCTGGAGCGCCACGCCGCCGCTCCCATGAGTGAGCTGCTGCGGCGCCTGACGAAGCGGCTCCGGCCCGCACTCGAGCAAGCCGGTGACGCCGAGCTGGTGGACCGGGAACTGGCCGCGGTCCTCGACCGGGGCAACGGCGCCATGCGGCAGCGACGAGCCTGGCGGCGGCGCCACGACGTGGCCGACGTGATCGCCGAGGCGGCGACCGCGACTCTGGAGACCGGCCCGGCAGCCGGTTAGGTCAGCGGCAGTTCGGCGAACGGTGGGGTGGTCGGCTCCGTCGAGCCACCCGAGGGCTCAACGGTGAACGCCAGCGCCCGGGACGATCCGAGATCGGGCAGCACGGCGGTGGTCGACGGCGCGACCGACGCCATGGTGCCCGCCGAGTGCGCCCCGTCCGCGGTGACGAGCCACATCTGGTACACCGTGCCCTTCTGTGGTGGCGGCACGTTGTTCATCACCAGCACACCCGAGTCGCGCTCCCGGGAGAACACCACGGTCGCCCTGCCGCCACCGGGGATGTCGCCCGAAACGGTGCGCACATCCGGGGCCGCGAACACCGCTTCGGCAGTGGACTCGGAGGTGGGGGAACGCAGCGCGAAACCGACGCCCAGTGCGCCGAGACCGATCGCCACCGCGGCCGCGGCGGCGACGACGACCCCAACCCATCGCCGGCGCCGCAGCGGCGTCACCGCCGCCGTCGGCGAGGCGCCGATCTGACGGAGCACCTGCGCGCGCAGTTCGGCCGGCGGCTCGAGTGCGGTCACGTCGGCGATCACCGCCATCGTCTCGCGCGCCGCGCGGACTTCGTCACGGAAGGCCGCGGCCACGTCCGGTGGGGCGTCGGCCAGGCGACGTTCGACCTCGAGGAAGTGGTCGGTGCTGAGCGCGTGCAGCGCGTAGGGCGTCGCGAGCGACAACAGCTCCTCTGGGCTGGTCATGTCACCCCCATGCATCGGCGAAGACCGCGGATACCATCGCGCATCCGCGATTTGATGGTGGCAAGATTCGTCGCCAAACGCTCGGATACCTGCACATAGGTAAGACCGTCGTAATAAGCCAGTTGGAGGCATTCGCGCTGGGTGTCGGTCAGCGATTTCAGGCAATCGGCGACCTGGCGCCGTTCGTCGTCGAGGATGACTTCGTCGGCGACGTGGTCGGCGGGCGGCTCGACATTTGCCGCACCGTAGCGGGAGTCCCGAGTGCTGGCGGCCTGCTCGGACCGCACCCGATCCACCGCGCGCCGGTGCGCCAGCGTCATCAGCCAGGCGAGCGGTGAACCCGCGTTCGGATCGTAGGCCTGCGCGGTCCGCCATACCTGCAGGTAGACATCCTGCGTCGTTTCCTCGCTGTAGCCGGGATCCCGCAGCACGCGGGTGACCAGACCGTAGACCCGCGCACGGGTCTGGTCGTAGAACGCAGCGAAGGCATCCACATCCTGACGGGCCACCTGGCGCAGCAATGCGTCGAGTTCGGCGGTCACGAGCGGTAGCCTATCGGCTGCCCATGGCACCACCCGAGCGGTCGGGACAAGGGTGGCGGTCATCCCGAGCCGTCCGCGTTCACGAGTGGTACACCTTCTCCCGCTCCCGGACGGGACGGGCCACCACCGGCACCCGGCGCAGGCGCAGCAGAGTGCCCTGGATGCGCATGCTGAGCGCGTTCATCAGAGGGGCCAGCGGTGACGTCAGTTGCAGCCCGAGGATCTGTGCGATTCCCGCGGGGCGGCGGACGCCGCGCAGCGTGGCGACGAACGCCGGATGGTGGTCGCGGTGCAGGGAGATCCGCACGTCGAGCCGGTCGTCGGGCAGCGGGGCGCTGACCAGGTAGTGGCCGTCGACGTCGTTGAACGGCGACGCATACAGCCTCTTGCTCACCATGGCGGGCCGGTCGGTCGACGGCGGTAACAGGTAGGCGTGGCGGTCGCCGCTTGTGTTCTGCACCTCGGCGATGACATGGCGCAGGACGCCGCGCGCATCATGGCACCAGTACAGGCTCAGCGGGTTGAACACCGCCCCAAGGACGCGGGGTTGCATCAATGCGGTGATGCGCCCACCCGGCAGGTCGACCCCCTTGTCGGCGAGGAAGGCGTCGACGCGTCCACGGAGGGTCTCCGTCGGCGCAGGCCACAGATGGTCGGCAGGGTGGAAGGTCGCGAAGGGGCGAAGCCATCCCGGTACCCGGGGCATGTGGTCGAGGTCGACGAACCAGCTGTAGCTGCGGTGCTCGAAGTAGTGATGCACCGGTGCGCGACGCAGGTGGGTGATCCGGGTGCGGTACAGCGCACACTGTTGTTCCACATCTGGTATTCGGAGCGGCCGAACAGTCGGATTGTTCGCTCAGTGCTCGGAGGAGTGATCCCACGATCGGGCGGCCCCGGCCAGGCCCTGCACCAGAGCAGACGTCGCCCGGGACAGTCCGTCGTCACCGGGCAGGCCGCTGCGGGGACTGATCCCGCGCACCCGCGCCGACAGCTCCAGCTGCGTGCCGCCGACGCGGACGCGATTGACCGGGTTGTCGGGGTGCATGCCGCGCAGCTCCCGCGGGATGGCGTCCAGATCGGTGACCACCTGGTAACCCGGGATCACCACCTGAGCGGCCAGATGCTCGGCCAACGGCCGATGCCTGCCGCCGGCGAGCAGGTGCGTACTGCGGCCGAGGCGGCCGTAGCCGTGCAGGGACACAGCGTAGTCGACATGGTCGAGGAAGTCGGCCAGGCATGCGGACTCTGCCGGGTCGTAGCGCGCGGAGACGAGATGGTGGGGGTAGCGGTCGGGGTGGGTGACGACGTAGAGCGAGGCGTCCGCAGCGTCGGCCGCGCGCCGGGCGATGACGTCGGTCATCTGCTCGAGGCCGCCCCCGTGGATCGCCAGGAAACCGAACCGGGACCGCAGCACGCAGTCCTCGGTGACGCCGGGCACCTCCAGCAATTCCGAAAGAGATTGGGGCGGTGCAGAATCGGCGCCGTGATCACGTTGCGGCCAACCGGTGGGATCCCAGCGCTGGAGGAACTCGATCCAACGGCTGGGCAGGCCGTGGTGGCGGGCGCCCTCGAGGATCCGCTCGAGGTAACCCGGGCGCGGGGGTCCGGGCTCGACCCGGTGGTCGATGTAGACCCACGCGGTCTGCGGCCCCTGCCCGGTCTGCACGGTCACCGCGTCGCGGCGGTAACGCACGGGCACGCCTTCGGCGCTGTCCAGCGTGGCGAGGTCGTGGTCGCTGACCCGCCACAGCACGCCGTGCACCACCGCACCCGGTTGAGGCTCCACGGTCGCGACACCGCGTTCGTTGATCAGCCAATCGTGGTCGTTGAGGGTGGCCGGCCGCGGATCGGTCGCGTCGGGGCACCGCTGCGCCATCTGGCGCGCGGACACGTTCGACCCGTACGCGAAGTAGTTGTGCCGTTCGGCCATTCAGCTCGTCAGCGTGAGGTAGATCAGGACCACGTTGAGAAGACTAATGAGAGCGGCGACGACCCAGCCCAGCGCGGTGACGGCGCGCCTGTTGACGTCGGTGCCCATCACGGCCCGGTCGCTGGTCAGCCGGATCAGCGGAACGAGGGCGAACGGGATACCGAAGGACAGCACGACCTGCGACAGCACTAGGGCGCGGCTGGGGTCGACACCCACGGCCAGCACCGCAAGAGCAGGCAGCAGCGTGATGAGCCTGCGGGCCAGCAGCGGAACGGATCGCCGCAGCAGGCCCTGCATGATCATGGCCCCGGCGTAGGCCCCGACCGACGACGATGCCAACCCCGAGGCCAGGAGCCCGATGGCGAACAGCAGGGCGATGGTGTGGCCCAGGGTGCCCTGCACCGCGTCGAACGCGCCCTCGATGGAGTCGGTGTTCTCCATGCCCTGCAGCGTGGTCGCCGCGACGAGCAGCATCGCGAGGTTCACCGCGCCGGCGATCAGCATGGCGATGCCGACGTCCCAGCGGGTGGCGCGCAGCAGCGCGGCACGATAGCGCCCCGGTTCGGTGAGGCCGTGCCGGTCGCGCGAAAGACCGGAATGCAGATACACCGCGTGCGGCATCACGGTGGCCCCGAGCATGGCGGCGGCAAGAAGGATGCTCTCCGCGCCGTCGAAGCGTGGGACGAGCCCGGCGGCGGCCGCGCCGAGCGGGGGCGGGGCGGCGAACAGACTGGCGAGGAACCCGACGGCGATCACCATCAGCAGACCCGTGATCACCCGTTCGAACACGCTCTGGCCGCGGCGGTCCTTGATCAGCAGCACGACCAGCGAGACCACACCGGTGATGATCCCCCCGACGAGCAGGGGCAGGTCGAACAGTAGGTACAGCGCGATGGCGCCACCCACCACCTCGGCGAGATCGGTTGCCATGGCGACCAATTCGGCCTGGCACCAGTACGCCAACCGGACGGGCCTTCGCATGCGCGCACCCATCGCCTCGGGCAGGGATTGCCCGGTGACCAGTCCGAGCTTCGCCGACAGGTACTGCACCAGGCAGGCCATCGCATTGGCGACCACGATGACCCAGACGAGCAGGAAGCCGTACTGGGCTCCGGCGCTGACGTTCGCCGCGACGTTGCCGGGGTCGACGTAGGCGATGGCAGCGACGAACGCGGGACCGAGCAGGAACCAGATCGGCCGTGCCGTGCGGGTGTCGACTTCGGGAACCACCGTGCCCCTTTTCTGTCCGACTATGCGAAGAGAAAAGTTAGGTTAGCCGAAATCTCGCTGCGGCGACAGGTGGGGACGCGGTCGGCCGGGGTCAGGGCAGGTAGCCGAACGGCCCGAACGGGTAGTAGTCGCCACCCTGCCAGCCACCCCAGTTCCACGGTGGCGGCGTTGCGGTCAGCTGCGTGCTGCCGTTGGTCTGGCAGTACGTGACCGTCTTGCCGACGTCACCGCACTTCGGCATCGCTGCCGCGCCGCCCGCGCCGCTCAGCGCGAGCGCGCCGCCGACGATCACCGCGAGGGGGTATCGAATGAACCGCCGCATGCTGTCTCCGTTCGCAGCTCTGGAGAAATCACATGATGTAGGGGCCGTAGCCCCAGCCGAACCCACCTTCCCAGGGCTCGGCGTAAACGCCGGGCCGGGAATCGATCTGGCTGTTGCCAGGCGACTGGCAGTCGGTGTTGGCGCCACCCTGGAAGCCACCACCTTCACCGGTCTGCACACAGGACGGCTGCGCGAAAGCGGCGGGGGCCGCGGCGATCGCGACGGAGGCCGCACCGGCGACGAGGAGGGCGGAAAGAGTGCTCAGGCGGGCCTTCATCAACGAGATCCTTTCAGCGTGGGTCACCGCTTAGCGTACAGACCTTTGCCCGTAATGGGAGGCAAGTCCAGCGCCGTGACGATACCGGGGGCCGCGGCGACCACGGCCGGGATGGCGTTGACCACCCGGGCCGCCGTGGCGACCAGCCCGGCGTGGTTGTGGTCGCCGTGGTCGCTGCGCAGGCACAGGTCGACGGTGTAGGACGGTTCACCGGTGATCTCGACGCGGTAGGAGCCGCCCGGTTGTGCCGGCTGTGGCCACTCCGGGCAGAGGTCGTCGCGCAGCCGCGTGACGTGTTCGAGCACCACCGCGACCTCGCCGTCCTTGATCCCGCGGACCTCGAAACGCATTGCGGCCGTTGTCCCTTCGGTGATGTGGCCGGCGGCGATGTCGAAGTCCTCCTGGGCGGGCACCCGCTCGTGGGTCTCGGTCACCTCGTCGAGTTCGATGCCGAGGCCGGCGGCCAACTGCCGGACGACCGAACCCCACGCCAGGCTCAGCACGCCGGGCATCAGCAGCATCGGTGTCTCGTCGAGGGAACCGCCGAAACCCATCACGTCGAACATCACCGTCGCGCTGTCGTAGGTGTCGTAGTTGATGATCTCCATGCAGCGGATCTGTTCGACGCTCTGGCAGGTCCCGGCGAGCGCCAGCGGCAACAGGTCGTTCGCGAAACCCGGATCGATGCCGTTGACGAAGATCGACGACGAGCCCTGCGCGGCCGCGTCTTCGATGGGCGAGACGAGGTCGTCGGGCAGGACTTTCCAGGGGTACTGCAGGAACACCGCACTGCTGCCGACGACGTTGACACCGGAGGCCAGGATGCGGCGGTAGTCCTCGAGCGCCTCGGGCAGCCGATTGTCGGCCATCGCGGTGTACACCACACATTCCGGTGCGGTGGCCAGGACGGCGTCGAGCCCCTCGCTCGCCACGACTCCGGTCGCGTCGTCGAGACCGGCGAGTTCCGCGGCATCCTTGCCGACCTTGGCCGGCGACGACACTCCCACTGCGGTCAGGTCGAACCGCGGGTCGCGGATCAACTGGGCCAGCGCGTGCCTGCCGACGTTTCCGGTTCCGACGGCGGCGACTCTTATCGGCATGAGGTCCTCTACAGATCGGGGATGGGCAGATCGAGGTTGGGGTAGGTGATCCCGCCGTCGACCTCGAGGGTCTTGCCGGTCAGGTAGCCACCCGCGGGCGATGCGAGATAGACCGCGGCGGCCGCGATGTCGAGGGGATCGCCGAGTCGGCGCATCGGGGTGGCCTGTTCCATCGGAGTGCGCAGGTCGTCGTTGCTGGCGACGATCTCGAGCGCCGAGGTGAGGATCGACCCCGGGGCGATGGCGTTGACGCGGATGCGGGGCGCGAGGTCGAGCGCCGACAGCCGGGTGTAGTGCGCCAGTGCGCCTTTGGCGGTGCCGTAGGCGGCGAACCCGCGGCCGGATACCCGGCCCATGGTCGAGGTGATGTTGATGATGCTGCCGCCGCCGGAGTGCTCGAGCATCAGCGGCGCTGCTGCGACGGTCAGCGCGTGCGCGGTCGCGACGTTGAACGCGAACGCGTCCCGCAGGTCCTTGGTCGAGGTGTTCAGCAAGGCGTTCGGCATGGTTCCGCCGACGTTGTTGACGACGATGTCTAGTCTGCCGAACGCCTCCACCGCCTGGGCTGCCAGCGCGGCGGTGTCCTCGGCGCGGGCCAGGTCCGCGACCACGACGTGCGCCCGCCGCCCGGTCGCGCCGACCTGTGCCGCGACGTCCTCGAGTTGGCTGCGGGTGCGAGCGGCTATCAGCACGTCAGCGCCGGCTTCGGCGAAGGCGAGCGCCATGGCGGCGCCGAGGCCCCGGCCCGCGCCGGTCACCACTGCCACCTGATCGTCGAGCCGGAACCTGTCCAGAATCACGGGCGTCACGCTAGCAAGGGTGGCGCACCCCCGGGAGCTATATCTGGAACACGTTCTACTTCTTGGTGGCGGCCTTCTTTGCCGCGGACTTCTTCGCGGGCGCTTTCTTGGCCGCCGTTTTCTTCGCCGCCGCTTTTTTGGGGGCCGCCTTCTTGGCGGGTGCTTTCTCGGCCGGCGCCTCGTCGGCGGATTCCCGGGCTGCGCCCTGCTCCTTGCGCGCCTTGACGCTGGCTTCCAGCTTGGCCAGCAGGTCCGACACGTCCTCGGTGTCGTCGAGTTCGGTCGGCTGCTCCTCGGTGGTGAACGCTTCACCGCCGTCGAGCTTGGCCGCGATCAGCTCCTGCAGGTGCTCCTGGTACTCGTCGTGGTAGCGATCGGGATTGAAGTCGTCGGTCATGGAGTCCACGACCTGGCTGGCCATCTTCAGTTCCGCCGGCTTGATCTCGACGTCCTTGTCGAGCACCGGGAAGTCGGGATCGCGGATCTCGTCGGGCCACAGCAGGGTGTGGATCATCATGACGTCGCGCTTGCTGAAGTCCTTGACGCGCAGCGCCGCCAGCCGCGTCTTGTTGCGCAGCGCGAAGTTGACGATCGCGACCCGGTCCGTCTCCATCAGCGTCTTGGCAAGCAGCACATAGGATTTCGACGATTTACCCTCGGGCTCGAGGAAGTAGCTGCGGTCGAACATCAGCGGATCCAGATCGCCGGCTGGCACGAATTCCAGCACCTCGATCTCCCGGCTGCGTTCCTCGGGCAACGTGGCGATGTCGTCGTCACTGATGATGACGGTCTGACCGTCGTCGGAGTCGTAAGCGCGTGCGATGTCGCGGTATTCGACTTCCTCACCATCGACTTCGCAGACCCGCTTGTACCGGATGCGGCCGTTGTCCTTGGCGTGCACCTGGTGGAACTTGATGTCGTGGTCCTGGGTCGCGCTGTACACCTTGACCGGGACGTTGACCAGGCCGAAGGCGATCGAGCCCTTCCAGATGGACCGCATCAGCTCAGTATGTCCGATGACTCCGCCGCGCGGCGGAGGCTGTCACGGTCGGGGAGATCGGCGCCCGCCCGGGTGACCGTCAGCGCCGACGTCAGGGTCGCGGCGCGCACGGCGGTGGTCAGTGCGTCGGTCCCGATGGCCCGCAGCTGTTGCCTGCGCTGCGCGCCGAGCAGATCGGCCGACCACAGCGCATCGATCAAGCCGGTCATGAACGCGTCGCCGGCGCCCACGGTGTCCACCACCCGTACATTTCCTGCAGGTACCCGCACCGTTCCGGCATCACACATCGCCAGGCTGCCATCGCCACCCTCGGTGACCACCACGATCGACGGTCCGGACGCGAGCCACGCGCTCGCGATCTGCTCGGGTGTCCGGCTCGGGTCGAGCCACTGCAGATCCTCGTCGCTCGCCTTGACCACGTCCGCGCGCTCGATCATGCGATCGATGCGGCTCAACGCACCCTCACGGTCGTCGATGAGGGCGGGCCGCACATTGGGGTCGAAGGTCACGGTGGCCGTCGGGCGGTAGGTGTCGACGAGCGCGGCGACGGCTCGGCACCCCGGCTCGAGGAGCGTCGCGATGGAGCCGGTGTGCACCACCAGCGGCGGCTCCGCCTCGGGGGTGCCCGCCAGCTGCCAGTCGATGTCGAAGGTGTAGGTCGCTCGTCCGTCGGCGTCGAGCACCGCCCGCGCCGTCGGGGTGCGGGCGGCATCGGTGCTTCCCGAAACCAGTTGCACATCAGAGGCTTTGAGGTAGTCGCATATTCGACGGCCACGATCGTCGGTACCGATGTGGGTCTGGAAGTCGACCGGGCGACCCAGCCGGCCCAACCCGACTGCGACGTTGAGAGGGCTACCGCCCACGTACTCGCCCGTGGTTCGCCCGTCGCGTTCGACGATGTCGATCAGCGCCTCGCCGATGACCAATGCCCGCATCGTGTCGACGGTACCGGGTCGGGAGCGGGTAATACCGTGTTGTGGTGGATCGCGTGGGCCGGGTCAAGCTGACCAACCCGGACAAGGTGCTGTACCCGGCGACGGGCACGACCAAAGCGGAGATCTTCGACTATTACGTCGAGGTGGCGGCCGCCATGCTGCCCCACGTCGCCGGGCGCGCGGTGACCCGCAAGCGCTGGCCCAACGGTGTGGACGAGGGCTCGTTCTTCGAGAAGCAGCTGGCCTCGTCGGCGCCTGAGTGGCTGGACCGCGGCACGATCGTGCACAAATCGGGCACCACCACCTACCCGCTCATCGACACCGCCGAGGGCCTGGCGTGGATCGCTCAGCAGGCCGCCCTGGAAGTGCATGTGCCGCAATGGCGCTTCCTCGCCGACGGCGATGTCGGCCCGGCGACGCGCATCGTGTTCGACCTCGATCCCGGTGAGGGCGTCTCCATGCGCCAACTCTGCGAGGTGGCCCACGAGGTGCGCGACCTGATCACCGGCATCGGACTGCGGACGTACCCGTTGACCAGCGGCAGCAAGGGGCTGCACCTGTACGTCCCGCTCGATGACCCGATCAGTTCGCGCGGCGCGTCCGTGCTCGCCAAGCGGGTCGCCGTGCAACTGGAGCAGACCATGCCCACGAGGGTCACCGCGACCATGACGAAGAGCCTGCGCGAAGGCAAGGTGTTCCTGGATTGGAGCCAGAACAACGGCAACAAGACCACCATCGCGCCGTATTCGCTTCGCGGGCGCGACCACCCGACCGTGGCCGCGCCGCGCACCTGGGACGAGATCGCCGGTCCGGACCTACGCCACCTGACCTTCGACGAGGTGCTCGCGCGGCTGGACCGCGACGGGGACCTGCTGACCGATCTCGACGACGCGCTGCCGGCGCCGGACCGGCTGACGACGTATCGAGGGATGCGCGACTCGGCCAAGACGCCGGAACCGGTACCCCGCACGCCGCCGCGGGCCGGCGGCAACGACCGTTTCGTCATCCAGGAGCATCACGCGCGCCGCCTGCACTACGACTTCCGGCTCGAACGCGATGGGGTACTCGTCAGCTGGGCGGTGCCGAAGAATCTGCCCGAGACCCCCGAACGCAACCATCTGGCGGTGCACACCGAGGACCATCCGATGGAGTACCTGACGTTCGCCGGGGAAATCCCGAAGGGGGAGTACGGCGGCGGCGACGTGTACATCTGGGACACCGGCACCTACGAAGCCGAGAAGTTCAACGACAACCCGCCCGACGGCCCCACCCGCGGCGGCGAGGTGATCGTGACACTGCGCGGCGAGAAGGTGCAGGGTCGCTACGCGCTGATCCAGACCGACGGGAAGAACTGGCTCGCCCACCGGATGAAAGACCAGCCGGCCGTCTTCACCGAGCTTCTCCCGATGCTGAGCACCGAGGGACCCGTCGCGCGATTGACCAAGGCGCAGTGGGCTTTCGAGGGAAAGTGGGATGGGTACCGGGTGCTCGTCGAGGCGGACCGCGGCGCGCTGGCCGTCCGTTCGCGCCGCGGCCGCGACGTCACCGACGAATACCCGCAATTGCAGGCGATCGCCGCCGATCTCGCCGACCACCACGTGATCCTCGACGGGGAGGCGGTCGCGCTCGACGACACCGGGGTGCCCAGTTTCCGCGAGATGCAGAACCGGAAACGGTCCACCCGGGTCGAGTTCTGGGCGTTCGACATCCTCTTCCTCGACGGCCGGTCGCTGCTGCGCGCCACGTTCGCCGACCGCAGGCGCCTGCTCGAGGCGCTGGCCGCCCACGGCGGGCTGATCGTGCCCGAACAGATCCCCGGCGACGGTGCCGAGGCACTCGCCCACGCCGAGAAGTCGCGGTGGGAAGGGGTCGTCGCCAAGAAGTGGGACTCCACCTATCAGCCGGGGCGCCGCACCTCGACGTGGGTCAAGGACAAGCTGTGGCGCACGCAGGAGGTGGTGATCGGCGGATGGCGTGAAGGCACCGGCGGACGCACCAGCGGACTGGGTGCCCTGATGCTCGGCATCCCCGCGGACGACGGGCTGCAGTTCGTCGGCCGCGTCGGCACCGGCTTCACCGACAAGGAGCTGACCGCGCTGCGCAAGACGCTGGCGCCGCTGCACACCGACGAATCACCCTTCGCCACACCGCTTTCCCGGCAGGACGCCAAGGGGGTGACGTTCGTGCGGCCCGAGCTGGTCGGCGAGGTCCGCTACAGCGAGCGGACCACCGACGGCCGGCTGCGCCAGGCGAGCTGGCGCGGCCTGCGTCCGGACAAGGTGCCCGACGAGGTCAAATGGGAATTATTGCAGTAGATGCAACATAGAGGAGCCATCTGAGGACGTGGTGATTGCAGGCCGATGCCTCCGGACGGTATCAGCGTGATGGCTGAAACGGCAGGTTGAACACGCGTAGCGATAGCCAACGCATCGCGTGAAGCACTGATCCCACGGGGAAAGAACGGTGAGCTTTGCTTGCCTGCTCCTCGTTGAATTCTCCGGCCGGGTGGGCAGTGGTGTGGGGCAATTAATTCCATACCGTTCCAGCTTCGAGGCATGGCAGAAAGCTGGGCTGATCAACCGCGAGCCCAACCCCGCCGACGCCCGCAGCACGATGGTCTGTCTGCTCCCGGTTGGCCGCGACGCCATCGAGAAGGCGGCGCCCGGCCACGTCGCGGACGTCCGCCGTGTCTTTCTGGACCTGCTCACCCCAGCCGAACTCGACCAGTTGACGATCCTCCCCGAGCGGATCCTGCACCATCTGGTGACACCCGCCGACTCCGACTCCTCCTCCGCCGACGACCCCTCCTAGGTCGTTCGTCGTCGCAGCGCAGCAGAACCAGCCTGTCAGCCCCCAGGGCGCTCCCACTTCGTGTCATCGGCGGCACTTCTCAGTTTCATGTCAATCTTCAGTAGACGTTAAAGCGGTGTCACCCGATATTGGAGTCGTGAAAGATGTTGTCAACCAGTGACTGTCGCAGCCGGCGCGGGCCCTACGCGGGTGCGGCGTCACTCTCTCATCCGGTCAGCGCGGCGGGTGCCTTGACCACCTCTAGAGACACGGTGACGTCGACGGTGTCTCCGAGCATTGGGCCGCCTCCGGCTAGCACGGGAGTGTCGGTCAGGACGCCGAAATCGCTGCGCTTCAGCTTGATGACGCCTTCGAACCCGGCTACTTCACCGTGACCCATGCCGGGGCTCACGCCGAGGAATGAGACCGCCAGTGGGAGGCGTTTGGTGATTCCGCGCAGGGTGACGTCGATGATGAGCACCCAGTCGTGCTGCCCGGTGCCGTGCATGTCAGCCGAGACGAGAGTCGCGGTGGGGAACTCGTCGGCGTCGAAGACGTCGGGTGCCCGCAGGTGCTCGTCGCGGGTTGGGTTGCCGGTGTCCACCGACCCGACTGCGATGGTGGCCGTCATGCTCGGAGTTCCGTTCTCGGGCACGGTGATCGCTCCGGAGAAGTCGCCGAAGCGGGGCCGTACCTTGCCGACCATCAGGTGGCGAACCGCGAACGTGATGGACGAGTGGACGGGGTCGATCGTCCACGTGCCTGGGGTGAGATCGCGCCCAGCGGACGACGTCACCTGAATGGTCTTCTCGAGGTCGGACGGCAGCTCATAGAGTTCGCGTAGGACCAGGGTGTTGCGGGCTTGGATGAGTACGCCCCCCTCGTCGAGACGTCCGAGTTCGATGGGAGCGAAGCCGAGCTCGGTGCACAGCTCGGCTATCGCCGCGCTTGCCGCGGAGTCGTTGCTGGACACGAAGACCACGCGTTTCCCGAATTCGGGTGGGCGCTTCTCGGCGAGCTGCCGGGCGGCGGTTTGGTTGAACGACTTGACCACCGCGGCGCCGGGAAAGGCCTCGGCGTTGAACTCGGTCGACAAGCGGCCGCCGAGGATGTGCTCGGAATTGGGCACCAGGAACGCGTTCGTCGCGTCGACGATGATCTTGCCCGACCAGTCCGAACGGGTCTTTCCCAACTCTCGGACTTTCAGGAACGGAATGGCCAGGATGATCACGTCTGCATTCAGGGCCGTGTCGAGGGCGGCTGGTGTGATCGAGGCGGTCAGTTCGGTGACGTCGATCGTCTCCGGACCTCGTGTGTTGGCCCATAGTGCTGGGACGTGGTGGTCGGAGAACCGTTGCGCCAGAACCGCGCCAACGCTGCCGGTGCCTACGACGGCGTACTGCAGAGCGCTGCTCATCGCACGACCTCCGCGGTCCGAGCGGCCGCGATGAAGGCCGCCACCGCCAGGAACACCGCGTTCACGGGCCACTGTTTGTACTCCGCGCGTCGACCGTGGAACACCACCGCGCCCACCTGCAGCAGCGCGAGCCCCACAGCAGCGACCGGCGTCAAGATCGGCGCGATGCCGGTCAGCCAGGGCAGTATCAAACCGAGAGCGCCGGCCACCTCCACGGCGCCGATGAGTTTGATCGACGTTGCGGACAACGCCTCGGCTGCACCGGCCGTGGAGGGGTTCTCCGCTAGGCGCTCCTTGGACTTCAGCAGTTTCGTGCCGCCGATGAAGAGATATGCGGCGGCGAGTAATCCAGACGCGATCCATACCGCGATGTTCACGAGAGCTCCTCGAAGACGTATGCGTGCGAACAGGGTTGGCCCGAGCGATGTACCTGCAAATCGCGCATTCGCGCGGGCGCCGCTGGTACGGCCGGCGGCATCAGTTGATGCTTCAATAAACCTAGACCGAGGTAACGTGACGCGTCAACTAATGTGACCGCATCGCAGTCGTGGTCCGCGAGTCAGCCCGCAATGCCTCGACGATGACCAGATGCTGTCACCGGTGACACGGGGTCAAGGGTTGTTCCCACGAAATGACCCCGGCGCCATGTGAATTGTCATGACGGAGCCGTCGTCGGTCGGCGGCTCACGTTGAATGGTTGATGGTGGAACTATCCTTGAGACGAAGGAGGGCGTCCGGATGACAACTGGTCGACGATGGGACATCGTCGGGTCGCCGCGATGACGCGACCCAAGCGTGAGCGTCGCCAAGCCGAAACGGTGTGGCTCGACAATGATCAGCAACGTGCGTGGCGTCAGCTCCTTTCCATGATCATGGAGCTTCCCGCGGCCCTGGAAAGCGATCTGCAGCGCACCACCGGACTCACGACATTCGAGTATCTGGTGTTGGCGAATCTGTCGGAAGCCGAAGACAGGACGTTGAGGATGTCGGAGCTCGCCGCCAGAGCGAACTCCTCCTTGTCGCGGTTATCGCACGTGGTCAGGCGCCTCGCGGACGACGGGTTGGTGATCAAGCGTGTCTGCACCGATGATGCCAGGGTGAGCGTGGTAGAGCTCACGAAGGCGGGAATGAGGCGGGTCGTCGCCGCGGCGCCGTTGCACGTCGCGAAGGTGCGCGAACTGGTGGTGGAACCATTGACGAAGGCGGACCTGATCGGGCTCGGCAGAGCCGCTGAGGCCATTACTGACCGGATTGCAGAGTCTGGTTGATCGCCTCAGTCCCAGCGTCTGTGCATGGTGCGTGCGTGGTCAGACTGCCGTAAAGCCGCCACGATCACTCATCGGCGGCCCACCGCGACACGTCGCGCGACTGGAGTCCACCGCCAACACGCCGATAGCCCTGAGAACGCCTCACCGAGGAATGCCGCACACTTCGAATACTGCATCTCCGCCAGTCACCTGGGAATGACTAGTCGAACCTGCGCACCCACGGGTGCGACGTGTCGATGAACGTGCCGTTGGTGGGTCCGATCCCCGAGATCGCAATGATCGCCGGCTCGGGGGCGTTGGCCGGAACGCCGTCGTAGTGCGGGGTGCCTGCGACCCGCTTGACGAAGGAGCCGGCGGGCACCGGGACGGTGGACGCGGGATCGAAATCCTCACCGCTGTTGCACCACCACACACCGGAGACCACCACGCAGAGTCGATCCGTTCGATAGAAGTGCGGGCCGCTGGCGAAGCCGGGATACCACTTCATGAGAACCATGTACTGGCCCTCTTCGTTCTCGCTGCCCGACAGCACCGCCCGCTCGACCGCATTCGGCGGTGCGTCGTTGGGTACCTCCCACGGGATGTCGTCAGGGAGACGAATGATCGTCTGCGTCGGATCCAGCTGGCTCATGGGCGCCCCTCTGTCGTCGGACCGATCCTCCGTCGTCGCGAAACGACGTGTGGACGATCATGCCAGGGCCGCCGCTCGAATGTCGGTCTACTGAACGCGCATTCGCGAAGACCGCCGCTGCACCAGGACCGACACGGTCAGCACGACGATGCCTGCCACGGCGAGCAGGGCGCCTGCGGCGGCCGGTGCGGTGTAGCCCAGGCCCGCGGAGATGACCAGGCCGCCCACCCAGGCGCCGGTGGCATTGCCGATGTTGAGCGCCGAATGGTTGAGCGCCGCGGCGAGCGTCTGGGCGTCGGGGGCGACGTCCATCAACCGCGTCTGCAGGGCAGGCGCGACCGCCGAGCCTGAGGTGCCGATCGCGAACAGCACCAGCAGCGCGGTCCACGGATTGTGGGCCGCGACCACGAACACGGCGAGCGCGACGGTCAGCGCGGTCATCGATATGTACAGCGCCCGTATCACCGAGGTGTCAGCGAGTCGGCCACCGATCAGGTTGCCGCTGAACATGCCGAGCCCGTACACCATCAACGCCACCGGAATCAGCGTGCGGGGCAGGCCGGCGACATCGGTCATCGTCGTCGAGATGTAGGTGTACACGGCGAACATGCCACCGAAGCCGATCATGCCGACGAGCAGAGCCATCCACACCTGTGGTCGGCGCAGCGCACCGAGTTCGGCGAGCGGACTGCTCGAGCGCATGGCTCGCAGGTGCACGGGGAGCCAGCACCACAGCGCCACCAGCGTGAGCGCGCCGATGGCGACCACGAGGCCGAAAGCGGCGCGCCAGCCCAGGGATTGGCCCAGCCAGGACGCCATGGGCACGCCGAGGACGGTGGCGATGGTGAGGCCGGACATGACGTGTGCGACCGCTTTGGCTCTGTTCTGCGGACCCATCAGATGCGCCGCGGACAGTGCGGCCACCCCGAAGAACGCGCCGTGTGGCAGGCCCGCGACGAAGCGCGCGGCGATGAGCGTGTCGTAGGACGGCGCCAGCATGCTCGCCAGGTTGCCCAGGGTGAAGACGGCGATCAGTCCGAGCAGCAGGGTGCGCCGCGGCATTCGCGCGGTCAGGGTCGCGATGGCCGGTGCGCCGATCACCACCCCGAGCGCGTAGGCGGAGATGATGTGGCCCGCGGTCGGTTCGGAGACGCCGAAGCCGGACGCGATATCCGGCAGCAGCCCCATCGACACGAATTCGGTGGTACCGATACCGAATCCGCCGAGCGCCAGGGCGACCACCGCCAGCCAGCGGATCACCGGGTCGGGCGCGACGACCGCAACCGGACCCGCGTACTTCTCTTGGTCCTCGTGCACGACGGTCACTGCGACCACACCTCGTCGACAGTCCATGGCGTTTTGCTTCTCACTGCCCCTACGGTAGGGCCAAGTTCTGTACTCGACAATCTGACTTTTGCCTGTATGGTGCAAAAGTAGCAGCGTTGCGCAAACGGGGAAGAGTGAGATGCCGACCGGTACGGGTACAGCGGCGGGCGATGTCTACGCCCTGATCAGGCAAAACGGGCATCTCAGTCGAGCCGAGATCGGCGCGCTCACGGGAATGTCGCGCACCGCGGTCTCGGCCCGGGTGAGGGAACTCACCCTGCGCGAGCTGGTCGTGGAGCAGGAACAGGCACCGTCGTCAGGCGGCCGCCCCGCGACCCTGGTGTCCCTCAACGCCAACGCCGGCGTCGTCCTCACCGCCGCGATCGGAGGTAGTCGCGCCCGGCTGGCGGTCTGCGATCTCGCGGGCGAGATCCGGGCGGCAGCCGATGTCGACGAACAACCCGGCTTCGGTCCGGACGACCTGATGCCGACGGTGGCCCGTCGCTTGGAGACGCTGCTCGGTGAATCGGGTGACCGCGATGCCCGCGTCTTCGGCATCGGTGTCAGCTTGCCCGGAACCGTCGACCCGCAGCACGGCTGGAGCCTCGACTCTCCGGTGTTGACCGGATGGGATCGGGTCCCGCTGCATCCCTACTTCACCGCTTTCGGCGACGTACCGATCGTGCTGGGCAACGACGCTGATGCCTTCGCGCTGGCCGAGTGGCGCGCCGGCGCCGCGCGCGGTGTCGACGACGTCCTCGTGATCAAGGCGTCCACCGGTCTGGGGGCCGGCATCGTGTCCGGCGGTGTCCTGCAGCGCGGGGCGCTCGGTGCCGCCGGTGAATTCGGGCACAACAGGATCGCCGGAGCCGAGCAGCGGCCGTGCCGGTGCGGCAACGTCGGCTGCCTGGAGGCCGTCGCCGGCGGCTGGGCGCTGGTGCGTGAACTGGCCGACGCCGGCCGGCCTGCGCGCAACCTGCGCGACGTCGTCGAACTCGCGCACGGCGGAGACACCCTGGCGCGCAGGCTGATTCGCCAGAGCGGCCGGTACGTCGGCGAAGTGCTGGCGACCGCGGTCAACTTCCTCAACCCGGCCGCCCTCGTGGTGGCGGGCGATGTGGCGGGTGCCTACGACATGTTCGTCGCGGGGTTGCGCGAGACCCTCTATCGAGACGCCAGTGCGCTGGCGACCACCAGCCTGCAGATCGTCCCGTCGCAACTCGGTGACCGGGCGGGCGTCATCGGCACGGCGATGATGGCGCTCGACGAGGTCCTCGCCCCTCGCGCCGTGGCAGCGCTAGCCACCGGCTGAGATCAGCGCCTCCAGTGTGGCGCGGGCACCCACCCGATGCAGGGAATCCAGCGTCCGTCGGTAGGCCTCCACGAAGCGGGCATCCTCGGCGAGATCACCGAACAGGGCCGTGTTCTCGATGAAGGACGTGGGATTCTCGCGCTGGGCCTTGGCCAGTGGGATCAACGTCTCGGCGCGGCTGTCCTCGACGTCGATGGGCTCGCCCTGCTCGTCGACCCCCTCGGCGTATCGGGCCCAGCTGGCGACGATGGCCGCTGAAACATCAACGGCACGACCGGCTTTGAGATTCGCCTGGATCACCGGCACCAGCCACTGCGGGATGCGGTCCGACGACGACGCACACAGTCGGGCGATGGTGTCGCGCACACCGGGATTGGCGAATCGCTCGATGAGGGTGCGTTCGTAGTCGGCGAGGTCGATGCCCGGCACCGGCGCGAGGGTCGGTTCAGCCTCGGCGAAGTACCGGCGCAGGTACTCGGCGAAAAGCTCGTCACCGGCGGCGTCGTGCACCAGTCGGTAGCCGGCGAGGTAACCGAAATAGCACAGCGCCTGGTGTCCGGCGTTGAGCAGGCGCAGCTTCATCAGCTCGTACGGCATGACGTCGTCGACCAGCAGGACGTCGACCTCCTCCCATGGCGGCCGACCATCGGTGAACGAGTCCTCGAGTACCCAGGCGGTGAACGGTTCGGCGATCACCGGCCACTGGTCGTCGACCCCGAATTCGGTTGCGACCGTTTCGATGACGTCCGGAGTGGTGACGGGGGTGATGCGGTCGACCATGGAGTTGGGGAAGTGGGTGTTCTCGCGCATCCACTCCGAGAGCCCGGGATGTGCGCTGTCGGCATAGGCGGTGAAGGCCTTCCGCGCGACGTCGCCGTTGCCCTCGATGTTGTCGCACGAGACGATCGTGGGCGACGGCACACCGCGGTCGCGGCGTCGTGCCAACGCCTCCGTGACGAGGCCGAAGACGTTGATCTCGGGCTGGTTGTCGAGGTCGTAGCCGCCCTCGGTGATGGTCAGCGAGACGATGCGGGTGCTCGGCGCGGCCAACAGTTCCACGACTACTTCGGGATCGTCGGGCGCATAGCGGTAGTCGAGGATCGAACCGATGACGCGGGCGTCGCGTTCACCGTCCGGGTGCTTGAGCAGCAGGGTGTAGAGGCCGTCCTGGGCGGCCATCACCTCCGCCATCTTGCGGTCACCCGGGAGCACGCCGACTCCGCAGATGCCCCAGCCGTCGGCGAGTCCGCGGTTGAGCAACTGGTCCAGGTAGTACGCCTGATGGGCGCGATGGAAACCGCCGACTCCGAAATGCACGATGCCGACGCCGGTTTGGGCTCGGTCGTAGTTCGGTGTGGGGAGGTCGAGCTGCGGGAGGTTTTCACTGTTCAGGTTCATGTATGCACCGCCACGGCGTCGACGCTACTCGGTGCGGTCGGCGGGGCGGGGGATTTGTCGGTGGTCGAATGTATGTTCGAAGTGTGTCGATGGAGCAGGTGCGGGCCGCGGTCGCGGCGGTGCGCGAGGCGGTCGACACCCTCGTCGACGCAGAGATGGATCTGGCCACCGCGGCTGAACTGGTCGAGGTGTTGGACGAGTTGGAGACCGTGGGGTGCCGGTTGCCCGCGGTGCGGCACCGGCTGTTGGCCCGGCTGCAGGTCGAGACCACCCCGCAGAAGATGGGCGCCAAATCCTGGCGGGATGTGCTCGCCATCCGCTGGCGGCTGTCCCGCGGCGAAGCCCACCGCCGGTTGGCCGATGCCGCCCTGCTCGCCCCGCGCCAACCCCTGGCCGGGCCGCCGCTGCCACCACAACTCGCAGCCACTGCCGCCGCCCAAGCCGAGGGCCGGATCACCGGCGAGCACGTCACCGAAATCGCCCGCGGCCTGGACAAGCTGCCCAGCTTCGTCGACGCCGCGACCCGGGAACGTATCGAAGCCGACTGGGTGCGCACCGCGACCGGCGCCGGCCCCAAAGAGGTCCGTGACCGCGCCGACCTGACCCTGTTCTATCTGGATCAGGACGGGCCCGAACCCGACGACACCGACCGCGCCCGCCACCGCGGCATCGCCAAAAAGGCGCAGCGCCGCGACGGCATGACCGACCTCGCCGCGTCGTTGACCCCGGAGGCGTGGGCGGTGTGGGAAGCGATCTTCGCCAAGTACGCCGCCCCGGGCATGTGCAACCCCGACGATGACGAGCCGTGCACCGCGGGCACCCCGAGCCAAGCCCAGATCGATGGTGATCACCGCACCCTGGCCCAGCGCCGCCACGACGCGCTGCTCGCCGTCGGGCGCATCGCCCTGATGAACGGCGACCTGGGTCAGCTCAACGGGTTACCGGTGTCGGTGATCGTGCGCACCACCCTGCAAGA
>Ga0247757_10000267_pt1 | contig 43857 bp, 45 predicted proteins | sample UWRJL126311R4_FD_180929 | JGI IMG/M metagenome (GOLD analysis project Ga0247757, IMG submission 180929) | Plant litter microbial communities from Arlington Agricultural Research Station in Wisconsin, United States - UWRJ-L126-311R-4 | ecosystem: Environmental > Terrestrial > Plant litter >... | reverse complement strand
AGACTCCTTGATCGCCGCCAGGGTCACCGGGATACCGGTGCGGGCGGCCTCGCTGCGCTTGGCGATCTCCTCATCAGCCGCATCCCCGTAGCGCTCACCGAAGACCGTGTGACCGGCCGGCAGGAACTCCCAGTGTTCGGTCATCCGCGTACCGTCACCGTCGGGCTCGAACGTGTAGCCCCACCGGACCAGGCCGTTGTTGACCTCCCAGGCGAATTCGCGGCCGGGATCGGCGGCGACCACCTGGCTGCGCGTCTCCCACGTGCGCTCGGGAGTCTCGTTGCGCCCGGTGAACCATGCGCCCACCTCCGGCCCGGCGCCCTCGTCCCACCAGCACGCCTTGCAGATGGGGCTCCACTGCCCCATGTTGGTCACGTCGGACACCAAGGCGTAGAGCTTCTCGGGCGGCGCAGCCACTGAAATCGACTCGGATCTCTTCAGTTCGGTCACCCGCATCAGTCTGCCAGCCGGGCCACCTGCTCTTGCGTTTTGGGTGGGCAGGTGTGACGTTGTAACCCGTTCTGATCCCGACCGTGAAGGAGCAGCGTCGCATGGGTGAACGCCTCGCCGTGATCATCGGCGCCGCGTCGGGCATCGGGTGGGCCACCGCGCAGGCGCTGGCCGCCGCCGGTTACCGCGTGGTGGTCGCCGACCGCGACGGTGACGGCGCCGGCCGGCGCGCGGCCGAACTGGGCGACCCACACACCGCCGCACAGGTGGACGTCACCGACGAGGCCTCTGTCGAGAGCCTTCTCGACAGCATCGGCACCCTCGATGTCGCGGTGAACTGTGCCGGCTTCAGCAACATCGGGCTGATCACCGACATGGCCGCAGAAGACTTCCGGGCGGTCATCGACGTGTGCCTCACCGGCGCGTTCCTGGTCACCAAGCACGCAGGCCGGCATCTGCGCGAAGGCGGCGCGCTGGTGCACATCGGTTCACTCAACGGGCGCCAGCCCGCTGCCGGGATGAGCGCATACTGCGCGGCCAAGGCCGGTCTGGCAATGCTCACCCAAGTCGCCGCGCTGGAGATGGGCGCCCGCGGCATCCGCGTCAACGCGGTCGCCCCCGGTTTCGTGCACACCCCGCTCACCGCGCCGGCCGTCGCAGTGCCCGGCGTGCTCGACGACTACGTGGACAACACCGCGCTCGGCCGCGCCGGCACGCCCGAGGACATCGCGAATGCGGTTGCCTACCTGTGCGATCCGCGGTCCTCATGGCTCACGGGCGAGGTGCTCGACATCAACGGCGGCGCCCACCTCAAGCGCTACCCCGACCTGCTCGGTCACGTGCAGCGACTGATGGACCAGTCGACGTGAACTTCACCGCCAGCCAGAAACGCGTACTTGTCGTCGTCACGCTGATCGCCCTCGGGTTCGGCGCCTACTTCCTGCGCCACTTCCTGCTCCTCATGGCCGTGGCGGGCGTGCTCGCCTTCCTGTTCGGCCCCCTCTACCGGTGGTTGCGCGCCCGGTTCAACGTCGCGGTGTCGGCCACGCTGACGCTGCTCGCCACCATCGCCACGGTGGCGATCCCGCTGGCCGGGGTGATCTCGCTGGCCGTCCTGCAGATCGGCGAGTCGATGGAGAGCATCGGACGCTGGGCGCAGCAGACCGACTTCACCAAGCTCGCTCAGCGGCTGCTGGACTCGACCAATCAGATCCTGGCCCGGATCCCGTTCCTGGACATCAGGTTGACCGAGGGCTCGGTGCGCGAAGCGGCCGCCAAAGTCGGGCAGAACGCCGGCCAGCTGGTGCTGGACTTCGCCCGCGATTCGGTGGGCGGCATCGCGGGTCTGGTGACGGCGCTGGTGCTCTTCCTCTACGTCTTCCTCGCGTTGCTCACCAACGGCGGCAAGGTCGCCGACCTGTTCCGCGATCTCAACCCGCTCGGCCGTGAGGTGTCGGACATCTACCTGGACAAGGTCGGGGCGATGGTGACGGCAACGGTCAAGGGCCAGTTCATCATCGCGGTCTGTCAGGGGGTGGCCGGCGCGGTGTCGATCTACATCGCCGGGCTGCACGACGGGTTCTTCATGTTCGTGATCTTCCTGACCGCACTGTCGTTCATCCCGCTGGGCAGCGGCATCGTGGTGATCCCGCTCGGCATCGGCCTTGCGGTGTTCGGCAATGTGGCCGGCGGCATCTTCGTCGTGGTGTTCCACATCATCGTCACCACCAGCATCGACAACGTGCTGCGGCCGTTCCTGGTGCCCAAGAGCGCGCACCTGCACCCGGCGCTGATGCTGCTGGCGGTGTTCGCCGGACTGAAGATGTTCGGCTTCTGGGGCATCGTGCTCGGCCCCGTGCTGATGATCGTCATCGTGACGACGATCAGCGTCTATCTGGCTGTCTCGCAAGGCAAACCGCTGGATTCGATCACCGGGACGCGCGGTGACACCGACGACGACGCGGCCGCGCGGCGGACCCCGTGGTGGCGGCGGCTGCTGCCGGGAAAGCCCGAGCCGGCGCCTCCCGCCGTCAGCTCAGCCGAGTCTTGAGGAACTCCACGACCCGCTTGCGCGCCTCGAACGCCGGCTGACCCTCGACCTCGCGCACCTGATCGGTCAGCACCGAGTGCGCCATCCGGCCGAATCCGCCGGCGTTGCCCTTCTTGGAACTGATCTCGATGACCTCGAAGGCGTCACCGAGCCGGTCCTTGAGGGTGGCGAACCGCTCGCGCGGGGACATCGCGTCCTCGCTGAACCGCAACCCCATCACGCACAGGCCGCCGGTGGCCGCGCGCTGCTCGATCACCGACATCTCGGCCTCCGAGACGCCCGGATCACGCTTGTGCCGCGGGGTCAGCGCCAGCGGCACCGACGGCTGGCTCATCACCGGCGCCAGCACACTGTCGTCGACGGCGGCGGCAAGGGCGAACCCGCCGGTGAAGCACTGTCCGATCACGCCGACCCCGGCGCCGGGAGTCTTCTCGTTGAGGTCGCGGGCCAGCGCGCGCAGATAGTGCGCGACCGGCCGGTCCGCGTTCGTCGTCAGGGCGGCGAATTCCTTTGCCACACAGCCTTTCAGCAGCACCGGCACGGCGCCGAGCCCCATCGCGGGCGCGCCGGGGGTGCCGAACAGCGACGGCGCGGCGACGGTGAAACCGTTGTCCACCAGATGGTTGCCCAGCGCCAGCACGCCCGGATGCAGCCCGGGCATCTCCGGGATCAGCACGACACCGGGGCCCTCGCCCTTGCGGTAGACGTCGTGGGTGTAGCCGGCTGCGGTGAACGGTTCGACGACCCACCCCGAGAGGTCGGCTTGCGGAGCCGCCCCGGCGGCGACATCAGACTTGCGGCTCATGGCGGCTCCGTCCGTTTCAGTGCACGGTCAGGGGCGACTGGGACTGCGTCGCTGCGGCCAGCGTACGGTACTCGTCGGTACCTGCCGCCCCGGTCAGCGCAACCTGCGCGGGCCCGGTCGGCCCGCGCAGCTGCGTCGTCCACACCGGCTCGGCCGCCTTGTCGTCGTGCTCGCCGCCTTGATAGACGATCCACCGCACGCCGTCGACGTCCTGCGTCCCGGTGGGCACCAGGTCGGGCCCGAACGTCCCGATCAGTTTCTCCTCGTCGGCGTTGCTCTGCGTCAGGCTCAGATACATCCCGGTCGGCGTCAGGTAGCCCACGATCGACGCGACCGCTCGGGCCGGCTGCCCCGTCGCCGGGTCGATGCGGCCTGCGTCGATGCCTTTGCGGCTGCCCGAGTTCGCCCGCCAGTCCCGCGGCAGCTGCGGCACCCGGATCGGGATCTTCAGCGCGTCGGCATCGGCCTGCAGGGCGGCAGGGGCGTCGTAATCCGGCGCCGGGCCGGGACCTGGCCCGGTCGGGGCGAACGAGCACATCCCCAGCACACCGGCGAGCACCACGCAGATCACCACGAGCGGGCCGATCGACCACAGCATGTCCCGGCCGTCCTGCAGCAGCCGGGGCTTGGCCGGCCGCGCGACAGGCACCGCGTAACCGGTCGGCTGGTCGATCTGGACCGGCTCGGCGTCCTCGCGGCCGTCGGCGCGGCCGGGGTCGGGCGGCGTGGTCATGTCCGCCAGTATCCCAGCTCCCTATCAGCACCCTGGTAATGGGACAATCTGGCAATGACGCAACCGAGACGGGAAGCCCCCGATCGCAACCTGGCCCTCGAACTGGTGCGGGTGACCGAGGCGGGCGCCATGGCGGCGGGTCGCTGGGTGGGGCGTGGCGACAAAGAGGGTGGTGACGGCGCTGCCGTCGACGCCATGCGGGAGCTCGTCAACTCCGTCTCGATGCGCGGTGTCGTGGTCATCGGCGAGGGCGAGAAGGACAACGCGCCGATGCTCTACAACGGCGAGGAGGTCGGCAACGGTGACGGCCCTGACTGCGATTTCGCCGTCGACCCCGTCGACGGCACCACGCTGATGAGCAAGGGCATGCCCAACGCGATCTCGGTTCTCGCGGTCGCCGAGCGCGGCGCGATGTTCGACCCGTCGGCGGTGTTCTACATGAACAAGATCGCCGCCGGTCCGGACGTCGCCGACTTCATCGACATCACCTCGCCGATCGCCGCGAACATCCAGCGCATCGCCAAGGTCCGCAAGGCATCGGTCTCCGACATCACGGTCTGCATCCTGGACCGGCCCCGGCACGCCAAGCTGATGGCCGAGGTCCGCGACGCCGGCGCCCGGATCCGGTTGATCTCCGACGGTGACGTCGCGGGCGCGATCTCGGCCTGCCGGCCGGAGTCGGGCACCGACCTGCTCGCCGGTATCGGTGGCACCCCCGAAGGCATCATCACCGCCGCGGCCATCCGCTGCATGGGCGGCGAGATCCAGGCCACGCTCGCCCCGACCGACGACGAGGAGCGCCAGAAAGCCCTCGACCGCGGCCACGACCTCGACCGGGTGCTGACCACCCGGGATCTGGTGTCCGGGGAGAACGTCTTCTTCTGCGCCACCGGTGTCACCGACGGCGATCTGCTCAAAGGCGTGCGCTTCTTCGGCGGCGGCTGCACCACGCAGTCGATCGTGATGCGCTCCAAGTCCGGCACGGTCCGGATGATCGAGGCCTACCACCGGCTGTCCAAACTGAACGAATACTCCGCCGTCGACTTCACCGGTGACAAGTTCGCCGCCTATCCGTTGCCCTAGCCCAACCACCTCGAAACACGAACAGGGAGCCCATGTCCGACAGCGTTGTCCAGGCGTCCGACAACACCGAATACCGCATCGAACACGACACCATGGGCGAGGTCCGGGTGCCCAAGAACGCGCTGTGGCGGGCCCAGACCCAGCGCGCGGTGGAGAATTTCCCGATTTCCTTCCGGCCCTTGGAGCGCACCCAGATCCGTGCGCTCGGGCTGCTCAAGGGCGCCTGCGCCCAGGTCAACAAGGACCTGGGGCTGCTGAGCGCCGAGAAGGCCGACGCGATCATCGCCGCGGCCGCGGAGATCGCCGACGGTGCGCACGACGACCAGTTCCCGATCGATGTGTTCCAGACGGGGTCGGGCACCAGCTCGAACATGAACACCAACGAGGTCATCGCGTCGATCGCCGCAGCCAACGGCGTCACGGTGCACCCGAACGACGACGTCAACATGTCGCAGAGCTCCAACGACACCTTCCCCACCGCGACGCACATCGCCGCGACCGAAGCCGCTGTGCGCCATCTGATTCCGGCGCTGGAGGTGCTACACGAGGCGCTGGACGCCAAGGCACGGCAGTGGCGCACCACCGTCAAGTCCGGTCGCACCCATCTGATGGACGCGGTGCCGGTCACCCTGGGTCAGGAATTCGGCGGATACGCCAGGCAGATCCAGGCCGGTATCGAGAGGGTCAAGGCGACGCTGCCCCGGCTCGGCGAGCTGGCGATCGGCGGCACCGCGGTCGGCACCGGGCTCAACGCCCCTGACGGGTTCGGCGCCAAGGTGGTCGAGGTCCTCGTCGACCAGACCGGGATCGCCGAATTGCGCCCTGCCGTGGACAGTTTCGAGGCCCAGGCCGCCCGCGACGGGCTGGTCGAGGCCTCCGGTGCGCTCAAGACGATCGCGGCTTCGCTGACCAAGATCGCCAACGACATCCGCTGGATGGGATCGGGGCCGCTGACCGGTCTCGGCGAGTTGCAGCTGCCCGATCTGCAGCCGGGCAGCTCGATCATGCCGGGCAAGGTCAATCCGGTCCTCCCCGAGGCGGTCACCCAGGTCGCCGCGCAGGTCATCGGCAACGACGCGGCGGTCACCGTGGGCGGCCTGTCGGGCGCGTTCGAACTCAACGTCTACATCCCGATGATGGCCCGCAACGTGCTCGAGTCGTTCACGCTGCTGTCGAACGTGTCGAAGTTGTTCGCCACCAAATGCATCGAGGGTCTGGTGGCCAACGACGCGCACCTGCGCGAGCTCGCCGAATCGTCGCCGTCGATCGTGACGCCGCTGAACTCGGCGATCGGCTACGAAGAGGCCGCCAAGGTGGCCAAGGAGGCGCTCAAGGAGCGCAAGACGATCCGCCAGACGGTCGTCGACCGCGGCCTGATCGGCGACAAGCTCTCCGAGGACGAGCTGGACCGCCGGCTCGACGTGCTCGCGATGGCGAAAGTCCGTCACCAGGGCTGAGGTTCGTCACCAGGGCTGAGGTACGTCACACAGCCGAGTTGGCCGAATCGCCTGACGAATCGCGGCGGTGGGCAGAAGATAAGTGCCACACCCTGTTCCAGGCACTTACAGGAGGCGATGTTGCCTGCCGACCGTGATTCTGCTGCGCTCGTGACCACGGCGACCAGCCAACCCGCATTGACGACCGGTTTCGTCATGCTCGGACTGGCGTCGCTGCTCGATCTGTCGACCGGACGACGAGCGTGGGGCGCCGACCGCGTGCTCGCGGTGTCCGGGGCGGCCGCCGCCGGGTGGTACCTGAAAAAGGCCACCGGGTCGCGCGCGTTCGAGCCAGCGGGCGGCTAGGCGCCGTTGTTGGGGCCGCCCGAGTTCTGATTCGGGATGTCGGTGATCGGGAAGTTCGGCATCGGAGCGGGCGACGGCGTCGACGGGAGCGGCGGGATCTGGTCGGCCGGGATGTCGACGAGGTCGTTGACCGGCGGGCCGTTCTCGCGGCTGCCGTAGACGGTGCCAGGCGCCCGCGCGCCGAGCATCCGGCTGACCGTCACCAGGTGGTAGCCGTTGGCCTTGAGTACCGGGATGAACTGCTGCACCAGGTCGACCGTCGACGAGTACGTATCGTGCATCAGCACAACCGAATTCGGCTTGATCTGACTCATCAGCAGGGCGCGGGTGGCCGCGGTGTTCGCGTCGTTGGCCCAGTCGAACGGGATGACGTCCCAGTTGATGTCGGCCAGCCCCTGCCTGCCGGCCTCGGCGAGCACCGCGTCGTCGACGAGCCCGCCCGCGGTGCGGGACAGGGTCGGCCGCTGACCGGTCGCGGCCACGATCGCATCGACACCCTTGCTGAACTGGGCGGCGATGTCCTCGGGCGGGATCGTCGTCATGTTCGCGTGTTCCCAGGTGTGCGTGCCGATCTCCATTCCGGCATCGGCGATCCGCTTCGCACCGGCCGGGTTGGCCGCGACCTTGTTGCCGATCAGGAAGAACGTCGCCTCGGCGCCCTCGGCCCGCAGGATCGACAGCAGCCGGTCCGTGAACGGCGTCGGTCCGTCGTCGAACGTCAGCGCCACGCACTTGACCTGTGCACAGTCGACGTCGTCGGCGTTGGCGGGCCGGACGTGACCGGTGAGGCCGCCGACCACCAGCACCGCCAGGGCCGCACATGTCCCGAGGACCGTCCGCCAGTAGGACCAGGAGCGGATACGCACCTGGGCAGCCTACCGTGCGATTTCGGCGTGGTTGCGATCGCTGACTGACGGCAACCACGCCGAAATCACCGTCACGGCAAGGCGCCGGGGCTGATCTCCTCGAGCATCTCGGTGACCAGCGCGGCGATCGGGGATCGCTCGCTGCGCAACAGCGTGATGTGGGCGAACAGCGGATGCCCCTTGAGCTTCTCGATGACCGCGGCGACCCCGTCGTGCCTACCGACCCGCAGGTTGTCGCGCTGCGCGACGTCGTGGGTGAGCACCACCCGCGAGCCGCTGCCCAGCCGCGAGAGCACGGTGAGCAACACGTTGCGCTCCAACGACTGTGCCTCGTCCACGATCACGAAAGAGTCGTGCAGCGACCGGCCGCGGATGTGGGTCAGCGGCAGCACCTCGAGCATGCCGCGGGAGAGCACCTCTTCGAGCACCGCCGGGCTGGCCAGCCCTTCGAGTGTGTCGAAGACCGCCTGGGCCCATGGGCCCATCTTGTCGCTCTCGCTGCCGGGCAGGTAGCCCAGATCCTGGCCACCGACGGCATACAGCGGACGGAACACCACGACCTTGCGCTGGGTGCGGCGTTCCAGCACCGCTTCCAGGCCCGCGCACAGCGCCAGCGCCGACTTGCCGGTGCCGGCCTTGCCCCCGAGCGACACGATGCCCACCGACTCGTCGAGCAGCAGATCCAGGGCGACACGCTGTTCGGCTGACCTTCCCCGGAGGCCGAACACCTCCCTGTCGCCACGGACCAGCTGCACCCGCTTGTCGGCGTTGACCCGGCCCAGCGCGTGAGAGTTGCTGCCCAACAACCGGATTCCGGTGTGGCACGGCAGATCGCGGGCCGCCTGCAGGTCGATCTCCCCGTCGGCGAACAGCGCGTCCACGTCGTCGGTGGTGACCTCGATCTCGGCCATCCCCGTCCAGCCCGACGTCACGACGTCCTGGGCGTGGTATTCGTCGGCGAGCAACCCGACCGCGCCGGCCTTGACGCGCAGCGGGATGTCCTTGCTCACCAGCGTGACGAGTTTGCCCTCGGCGGCCAGATTGGCGGCAACGGTCAGGATCCTGGTGTCGTTGCTCTCGGTGCGGAAACCCGAAGGCAGCACGCTCTGGTCGCTGTGGTTGAGCTCGACGTGCAGCGTCCCGCCTTCGGTGCCAACGGGAATCGGCTCGTCGAGGCGGCCGTGCTCCAGACGCAGATCATCGAACATCCGCAGAGCCTGGCGCGCAAACCATCCGAGTTCGTGATGGTGCCGTTTGGCCTCGAGTTCGCTGATCACCACCAGCGGGACCACGACCTGGTGTTCGGCGAACCTCGTGATGGCCCAGGGATCGGACAGCAGAACAGAGGTGTCGAGCACGTAGGTCCGGACGGGAGAATCAGTCACGTAGCACTCCTCGAGGCTGCGCGAGTTCGCGCAACCCCACGCGAACATCTCGGTGGATACGAGCGCGGCCGTAAGGACCGGGGCCGGTCCTCTCGTCGAAACGATGCGGACCGCCCGGATAGCAGAGCATGTCGCTAGCCATCGAAAACGACGCTACTCCCGCCGAGTCCTCCGCGCCTCGCAGGCGCGCCGGAGCGAAACGGCGCCCCCGTTACGAGCTGGTGAACTCCGAAAGACGGGGCTCGTCGGCCACTCCCCACGCCGTCAGCGAGTCGGCGATCACGGCGCGCAGCGCGGCCCTGTCGAAGATGCCCGCCTCGGCGACGGCGGCCACCTTGTCGGGGTAGGCGTCGATGTCTGCGCCGACGACGTCGAGACCGGCGGCCCGCGTGGCGATGGCCTCGATGGTCTCCTCCCTGGCGTAGCCCAGGCAGTGCGCGACGAGGTTGGTGAAGAACTCGGCGTGGCGTTCCTCGTCGCGGGCGATCCGGCTGATCAGGCCCTTGAGCACCGGCTCGTCGGTGCGCTCGGCGAGGTTGCGGCAGAACACGCCGTGGGCGCGCTCCCACATGGCCATGAAGGTCAGGGTCTCGATCTGGCTGTAGCTGTCGGCGCGGTAGCCCTTCATCACGTGCGCCACCCGCACGTTCTCATCGGCCACCGGGTCGACCTCGCGGGTCACCACCAGGTAGTTGCGCAGCGCGATGGCGTGCAGATGCTCCTCGGCGGTCCAGCGGCCCAGCCACCGGCCCCACTTGTCCTCGAGGAGGAAGTGCTCGACGAACTCGCGGTGGTATCCGGCGAGGTTGTCCTTGGTGATCAGCAGGATCTCGACCGCGTCGGTCACGTGGGAGGGCAGCGTGACGTCCGACGGCTCCCAGTCCCGGCCGCCGAGAAACGCGAAGTTCTCGCCCTGGTCGAACGGCACGTAATCGTGGGAGAACCAGGCGTCCTCGGAGTCGAGGTGCCGACGCAGCTCGTCCCGGACGACGGGCTCGAGTTCGAGGGTCAACGCCGTAGCGACAGGTTTCTGTGCCATGCGGTTACAGTAACCAAATCTGTGGGAATCGTAAAATTCCCACGCCGGGCCGGCTAGAGGTTCAGACCGGGGTACAGCGGGTTGGCCGCGACCAGCTCCCCGGCCTGGGCGCGCACCCGCTCGGCGACCCCGTCGGCCAGCGTGTACTTGGCCTTCGACGGACCGTTCGGCCCCGCCGCGGGCGAGGTGTTGCTCAGCACCTCGACGATGAGCTCGGCGACCCGGTCGAAGTCGTCGGCACCGAACCCGCGGGTCGTCAGCGCCGGCGTCCCGAGGCGGATACCGCTGGTGTACCACGCCCCGTTCGGGTCGGCGGGCACGGCGTTGCGGTTGGTGACGATGCCCGAGTCCAGCAGCGCCGACTCCGCCTGCCGGCCGGTCAGACCGAACGACGTCACGTCCAGCAGTGCCAGGTGGTTGTCGGTGCCGCCGGTGACCAGCGCGGCGTCCCGCTTGAGCAGACCGTCGGCCAGCGCCTGCGCGTTGTCGGCGACCGCCTGGGCGTAGGTCCGGAACTCCGGCTGCCTGGCTTCGGCCAGCGCGACCGCCTTGGCGGCCATCACGTGGGCCAGCGGACCGCCCAGCACCATCGGGCAGCCCTTGTCCACCGCGGGCGCGTACTCCTCGGTGGCCAGCACCAGCCCACCGCGCGGGCCGCGCAGCGACTTGTGCGTCGTCGTCGTCGTCACGTGGGCGTGCGGGACCGGGTCCTCGTCACCGGTGAACACCTTGCCTGCCACCAGGCCGGCGAAGTGCGCCATGTCGACCAGCAGGGTGGCGCCGACCTCGTCGGCGATCTCCCGCATCTTGGCGAAGTTGATGCGGCGCGGGTAGGCCGAGTATCCGGCGACCAGCACCAGCGGCTTGAACTCGCGGGCCGCCGCGGCCACGGCCGCGTAATCGATGAACCCGGTGGCCGGGTCGGTGCCGTACTGGCGCTGGTGGAACATCTTGCCCGAGATGTTCGGCCGGAACCCGTGGGTGAGATGGCCGCCGGTGTCCAGCGACATGCCGAACAGCCGCTGGTTGCCCAGCTTGGCGCGCAGCGTCTCCCAGTCGGCCTCCGACAGGTCGTTGACGTGCTTGGCTCCGAGCGCCGCCAGCTCCGGGGTTTCCACCCGGGTGGCGAGGATCGCCCAGTACGCCACCAGGTTCGCGTCGATGCCCGAGTGCGGCTGCGCGTACGCGTAGGGAGCGCCGAACAGCTCGCGGGCGTGCTCGGCGGCGATCGCCTCGACGGTGTCGACGTTCTGGCAGGCGGCGTAGAAGCGGTGTCCGACGGTGCCCTCGGCGTACTTGTCGGAGAACCAGCTGCCCATCGTGAGCAGCACTGCCGGGGACGCGTAGTTCTCGCTGGCGATCAGCTTGAGCGACCCTCGCTGGTCGGCCAGCTCCTGACGGGTGGCCGCGGCGATGCGCGGTTCGACGCTCTCGATCACCTGCAGAGCGGCCCGGTAGGCCGTGCTGGCGGTTTCGGCGTATTCGGCGCCCTGGCCAGAGGTGGTGACGGACTCGACAGACATGGCGTCAAGACTAGTCGGCCGGACCGCGACCGGGGATGACCCGGTCAGGCCGCGCGCAACGACGACGGGATCAGCGGCTCGTCGAGCAGCGTGGCGAACCGTTGCGTCAGGGTCACATCGGCGGGCCGGTCGTCGAGCCAGCCGCGCAGCAGCCGGTATCCCTCGACGTAGGTGCTGGTGTAGGCGCGCCACAGCGGTGAGGACAGGAACCGCAGCATCTGCCTGGCGCGCTTGTCGTCGACCAGCAGCCACCGCTTGAGGAACGCGACGACGTCGTCGACGTCGCGATGCTCGTCGTGCAGCATCAGCGCAGCGTCCTGGCGGACGTCGGCGAGCGCAGCCGTCGCCGCGGAGATCGCCTCGGCACGCCCGCCGTCGAACCGCAACCCGAGGTCGGCGTAGATGTCGGCGGCCCAGCTCCCCCAGCCGTGCCCTTTCCCGGTCGCACCGTTCCCCACCGCCCCGTCCCCCACCGCCGCGTACAGCGCCAGATCGGCCAGCCCCTCGGCCATCAGGCACTGCGGCGTGTTCACCAGGAAGATGGTCTGCTCGGCCTGTCCCTTGCCCTCGACCAACCCCGCCTCCTTCCGGCAGTGCTCGGTGTGGTGGCCGGGATAGGACTCGTGGGCCACCAACCGCGGCAGGTTCGACATCTGCTGCTTGAGGTCGGCGTTGACGGCGACGGTCGACCGGTAGTCGCCCAGGTAGTAGTTGAATCCCGACCACGGCTTGTCGGTGACCACCTCGTAGGTGATGGTCTCGCGGTCGGGCAGCGGGAACGTCGCCCTGACCGTGTCGCGCAGCGCGCTGGAGAACGCGTGGATCGCCTCCTCGAGGCGCTCCGGCGGGATCTCCTCGGCGGTGCGGTGCGCCTGGATGCGGTCGGCCAGCGGCCCCGTGCCGCCGAGCGCGTCGTCGAGCTGGGCGTGGGCCTGCCGGTAGCGCTCCGGGTCTCCCCTGGCGATCCGGACGTCGAAGTACGCCTCCACCTCGTCGACGAATCCGACGTCCTCGCCGGCGAACTTGCGCGCCGCACATTCCAGCGCCCGCAGGTGCGCGCCGACGAAGGCGGCGCGGGCGTCGTCCAACCCCGCGGGTAGTTCGGTCAGCAACCGCCGGGCCTCGCGGGCCAGCGCCGCGGGCTCGGGCGTCGGCTCGTCGGCGACCGCACGCCGCAGCGCCTGATCACCGGTGAACGAGTCGACGTAACCCTCCTCGATCCGGTCGAAGCGCAATCCGAGCTTCAGGTAGTCGCGGATCAGCGTCGCAGAACCAGTACCGGCGTCCATGGCCCCCACGCTAACTGCAACACTGGGACCATGGCGCGGCTGAGCGAACCCAGCCCCTACGTGGAATTCGACCGGAGTCAGTGGCAGGCACTGCGCATGTCGACCCCGCTGAAGCTGACCGAGGACGAGCTGGTGCGGCTGCGCGGGCTCGGCGAGAAGATCGACCTGCTCGAGGTCGAAGAGGTGTACCTGCCGCTGGCCCGACTGATCCATCTGCAGGTCGCCGCGCGGCAGGCGCTGTTCGCCACCACCGCCGACTTCCTCGGGGAGCCGCAGCAGAATCCGGACCGCCCGGTGCCGTTCGTCATCGGGGTGGCAGGCAGTGTCGCGGTGGGCAAGTCGACCACTGCGCGTGTGCTGCAGGCGCTGCTGGCGCGCTGGGAGCACCACCCCAGGGTGGACCTGGTCACCACCGACGGTTTCCTCTACAGCAACGCCGAACTGTCCCGACGGAACCTGATGCACCGCAAGGGTTTTCCGGAGAGTTACGACCGCAGGGGGCTGATGCGGTTCGTGACGGCGGTGAAGTCGGGCTCCGACGCGGCGTGCGCCCCGGTGTACTCGCATCTGCTCTACGACATCGTGCCGGGTGAGAAACAGGTCATCGAGCACCCGGACATCCTGATCCTCGAGGGTCTCAACGTGCTGCAGACCGGTCCGGCGCTCATGGTGTCGGATCTGTTCGACTTCTCCGTCTACGTCGACGCCCGCATCGAGGACATCGAGGAGTGGTACATCTCGCGGTTCCTGTCGATGCGGGCAGGCGCGTTCGCCGACCCGGCCTCGCACTTCCATCACTACTCGACGCTGACCGACGAGCAGGCGGTGTTCGCCGCCCGCGACATCTGGCATTCGATCAACCGGCCCAACCTGATCGACAACATCCTGCCCACCCGGCCGCGCGCCACCCTGGTGCTGCGCAAGGACGCCGACCACTCGATCAACCGGCTGCGGCTGCGCAAGCTCTAGATTCGCCGCACACCCTGGTACTGCAGTTCGGCCATCACCAGCGTGTAGGCGCCGCAGCCCAGCGTCAGCACGGTCCCCGTCGTCGTCAACGGCCACACCCCGGCCAGCACCACGACGACCGACGCGAGGGCGTACAGCGCGTTGCCCGCCGCCACCACCAGCCCGGACGTGCGGATCGCCGGGCGCGCCGCCAGCGCCAGCACGGTGGCCGCGAAGACGACGAACAGGGCGCCGGTCGTGTATTCGACGGCGGCCGTGGTGCCGGATACGGCGGCGACCTTCGGAGCGAGCAGAAGCAGGCCGATGCCGGTCAGGCCGCTGAGCACCGCGTCGGCCCGCAGCGCGAAGCGCAGCAGGGAGTCGCGGGAGGTGCTCAGCCGTGCGGAGATGGTGGCGGTCATGAGGGTTCCTTTCTCAGTGGGTTCATGCGGGACCGGTGCCGGAGTCGACGCCGTAACCTCTTCCGACGGCGACTGGAGGACCGGCTCATGCCGGGGTCACGCCAACCGGCGCGCCCCGAGGTACTGCAGCCAGGTCAGGACGACGGTGGCGGCGGTGAACGTCACCGCGGCGGTGACACCGAACCGGGTCAGGGGCAGCGCGCCGGTCACCAGGGCGACGGCGACCGCCGCGACGAACAGGACGTTGCCGAGGACGACGGCGATTCCGACGCGGCGGATGTCAGTGATCCGCGCCGCGCAGTAGAGCGCGACGCCGTAGGCGACCAGTGCCGCGCCGCCGATCCACTCGGCGGTCGCGCTCAGGCCGGTCAGGCGCGAGAGCGGGTCGGCGGCCACCGCGGTGAGAAGGCCGAGCCCGGCGCAGAGGGTGGCGTCGGCGCGCAGCGCGAACCGCAGCAGTTCGCTGTCGGCGGCGGCGAGCCGGTGGGTGATGGCGGTCATGGCACCGACGGTGCGCCGATGCCGCTGCCAGATCGATCCCGGCTGCTGCCGACTACTGCCAACCGCAGGTCAGCGCGCTGCGACGAGGTTGCTGCGCAGGTCGGTGGCGATCACGCGGGCCGCCGCGTTCTGCCAGTTGTGCAGCGATCGCTGCGGCACCTCGGCAGCGAACCAGTGCCAGGCCTGCCGGGCGACCGGGTCGAGGCCGGCGGCCGTCGCGTTCTGCGCGTAGGCCCGCACGCCCACCACGTAGGGGAAGTACAGCGAGTTGTAGTGCCGCCACTGCTCGGTGGTTCCGAAATCCCGGCCGTCGCGGGGTTTGAGCGCGGCGATGCGTTCGGCGAGCAGGGTCCGCAGCTCGTTGGCCCGCTCGAGGGGCTGGTCGGGCGCGCCGCGGCGGGTCAACCGGTCGTCGATGGCGGGCAGCGCGGTCAACGGGTTGGCGACGAGCTTCGACAGGTCGGCGTAGTGGCTCAGCGCGCGCCGGGTGACCCGCGCGAAGGTGTCCTCGTCCATCCCGTCGAGCGGGCCCGCGGCGCGCAGCGGCAGCGCGGCTTCGGTGTCGCGCAGCGTCGCCCGCTCGGCGCGCAGTGCAGGCGACCCGGCGAACGCCATGCGGTCGAGCAGCCCGGCCAGTGGATCCGCCAGCACGTTGACCCCGATCGCGACGGCCACCGTGGTGAACAGCAGCACGGCCAGGGTGGTCGTCGTCCGCCCCGAGACGGCGAGCCCGATCAGCACCTGCCCGCCGAAGAGCACGGCCACCACCGAGGTTCCGACGGCCGAGCGCAGCATGTCCTTGCGCAGCGCCTGACCCTCGTCGAACGCGTCGCCCATCGCGACCGCCACGCCGAGCAGCGCGACGTCGAAGCCGGTGCACGCCAGCGCCAGCCAGCTCGGGACCAGGCCGAGCGGGATGATCAGGATCGCGTTGCCGAGCGCGAAGAACAGCGTTGCCACCACGACGAAGCCCACCACCGGCCTGGGCTGGTGGCGGCGCAGGACGGCGTGCACCATGGCCCCCAGCGCCGGCACCGATACCGCGCCGAACAGCACCCAGTGCCCGAGCCGCAGCGGACCCTCGACCCCGCCGGCCAGGCCGGCCCCGACGCAGGCAACGGTGGCGGCCACCGCTACGAGCGCCGCCTCCGCCGCCCGGTTGCGCCACGAGTCGTGCGGTCGGGACAGTTCCAGCAGCACGGCGAACCACGCGATGCCGGGCACCGCGACGAGGAACACCTCGATGCGGCTCAGCCCATCGGCACCGGTGGTGACGCGCACCGCGTCGAGTGCGACCACCGCGGCGAAGCCGGTCAGCCCGATCGCGGCCAGCACCAGCACCGGCTTGCGCGGGTCGCGGGCCACCAGATACAGCCCCAGCCACCAGCTCGTTGCGAACACCGCAGCCGACAGGCCGAGCACGGGCGCGTCCCCTACAACCCGTAGCGCCGGTGCCTGGCGGTGTAGTCGCGCAGCGCCCGCAGGAAGTCCACCCTGCGGAACTCCGGCCAGTACGCCTCGGTGAACCACATCTCCGAATAGGCGCTCTGCCACAGCAGGAAGCCCGAAAGCCGCTGCTCGCCGGACGTCCGGATCACCAGGTCGGGGTCCGGCTGCCCCGAGGTGTAGAGATTCTCCGAAATGCCTTCTGCGGTAACACTTTCGATCAACTGGTCACCGGTGGCCCCGTCGGCGAGTCGCTTGCCCAGCAGGGCCCGCACCGCGTCGACGATTTCCTGCCTGCCGCCGTAGCCCACGGCCACGTTGACATGGAAGGACCCGTTGTTGGCGTCGGTGGACTGCACCGCCTCGCGCAGCCTGCGCGCCGGCTCCTCACCGATCAGCTCGAGGTCACCGACGGTGCGCACACTCCACTGGTTGGCGGGCGCGCAGATCTCCTCCACGACGTCGGTGATGATGCCGATCAGCGACGCCAGCTCCTCGGGGTCGCGCTGCAGGTTCTCGGTCGACAGCAGGTACACCGTGGCCATCTCGATGCCCGACTCGGCGCACCAGCGCAGCATTTCGGCGATCTTGTGGGCGCCCGCGAGGTATCCGTACGACACGTCGACGTGACCGACCTCACGGGCCCATCGGCGGTTGCCGTCGCAGAGGACGGCTATGTGGCGCGGGAGTTCAGATCTCTGCCGCGACAACCCCTGGCGCAGCCGTAACTCGTAGAGCCGGTAAGCCGGTTCCTTGAGCCGCCGCGGAATGAGGTCCACGATGATCCAGACTACTGTGGCCCACGGAAACCCCAAGCCAGTCAGCGGAGGTGAGATGCCCACGTCTGTCGATCCGCGTGACACCGAGGACGAATCGCGCGGAGCAGAAGACCTGCCCGAGGCCGTGGCCGAGGGGGTGGTGCAGTTCCTGGGCAAGCCCCGGCTGCGCGGCTGGATCCACGTCTACTCGGCGGGGATCGCCTTCATCTGCGGCGCGGCTCTGGTGGCGGTGTCCTGGTCGATGCAGTCGACGCGGGCCGGCATCGCAACGCTCGTCTACACGTTGACGATCGTCGCGATGTTCGCCGTCAGCGCCACGTACCACCGGGTCGACTGGACGTCGTCGACGGCGCGGACCTGGATGAAGCGGGCCGACCACTCGATGATCTTCCTGTTCATCGCGGGCAGCTACACACCCTTTGCGCTGCTGGCCCTTCCGGAGTCCAGCGGCGTGATGCTGCTGTGGATCGTCTGGAGCGGCGCGCTGGCGGGTGTGGCGCTGAAGATGTTGTGGCCGTCGGCACCCCGCTGGCTGGGCGTGCCGCTCTACATCCTGCTGGGCTGGGTCGCAGCCTGGTTCATCGGTCCCATCCTGCAGGGCGCGGGCGCCGCTGCGGTGGTGCTGTTGATCGTCGGCGGCGCGATCTACAGCGTCGGCGGGGTGTTCTACGCGCTCAAGTGGCCGAACCCGTGGCCGACGACCTTCGGCCATCACGAGTTCTTCCACGCCTGCACGGCCGTCGCGGCGACCTGCCACTACATCGCGATGTGGTTCGCCGTCTTCTGACCCGCTTTCGGCGAGCGGGCGTGTCTGCGGCGGACACGCCCGGAATTTCACCCGAGTTCACGCACGTTCGCGGCCCGCACGCTCGCGGGATCAGAGGGCGGTGATGTCCGCCTCGCTCCAGTAGGCCCGCATCGAGGTGATCTTGCCGTCGCTGTCGAAGGTCTGAATCTCGATGGGCTCGACGCGGACCGCGCCGCCGACGGTGATGGCGAACACGAACGCGGCCTCGTGGCCACCCGCGCGGAAGGTCAGCAACTCGGTGGCGATGTCGCCCTGGCGTTTGAGCGCCTCGTAGAACCCGGTGATGGCCTGGCGCCCGATGTGCACCTCGCCGCCGCCGACCGGGTCCTCCAGCGTGGCGTCCTCGGTGTAGAACGCGACCATCTCCTCGGCCGTGCCGCCGGCCAGTGTCGCGAGGTAGCGCTGGACGATGTCGCGCAGGACGTCGGGCTCGAAGCTCATGGGCCGCACGCTACACGGGCGGTCGCAGGGCAGCAGCGAGATCCTGGGCGGTCACCACCGGCAGGTCGCACACCCGACCACGGCACACGTACGCGGCGTCGGCACCGCCCACCGGCGGTCGCCCGCGCAGCAATTCGCTGGAGTCGGCGGGCCCGCCGACCACCACAGCACCGCCGGGAGCCAGTCTGCGGGCCGCCGAGAGCAGCTCGGACGACGCCGGGTCGGCACATGCGACGGCGATCTGGATGGGGCCGCGCACCGACGCCTCCGCAACCGCCAGCCAGTGCCCTGCCGAACGCGGCGCGCGGGCCAGCAGCGGCGCGGCGGCCGCCACCGTGTCCGCGGCTGCATCGGCGAAACGCTGCGCGCGCTCCCCCGGCAGTAGATGCGCACCCAGCAGCAGCGCCTCCGCGATCGACGACGCGCCCGATGGCGTCGCGCCGTCCAGCGGGTCGGCGGGCCGCAGCAGCAACTGCTCGGCGTCGTCTGCGACGTCGTACCACCGGCCGTTCGGGCCGGCGAAGTGGTCCAGCGCCAGGTCCAGCAGGTCGCCCGCCATCGCCTGCCAGCGGTGCGCCCCGGTCACCTGGTGCAGCGTCAGCAGCCCGGTGGCCAGCATCGCGTGATCCTCCAGGATCGCCGCACTGTCCCCGACCACCCCGCCCAGACTGGTCCGTCGCAACCGGCTGTCGCGCAGGTGCAGGCCCACCAGCGCGACTGCGCAATCCGTTGCCGCCGAGATCAATTCGTCATCGGCGAGCGCGGTGCCTGCTTCGCACAGCGCGGTGATCGCCAGGCCGTTCCACCCGGTGACGATCTTGTCGTCGCGACCGGGCTGCTCGCGGGTGGACCGAGACGCCCGCAGCACGGTGCGGACGCGCTCGTAGCGCGCCGCGTCGGCCGGGTCGGTCCGCAGCTGCAGCACCGACGCGCCGTCCTCGAACGTTCCCGCGTCGGTCACCGCGAAAAGCTGCGCCGCCCAGGCGGCATCGGTCACGCCGAGGACCTCGCGCAGCTGGGCGGGCGTCCACACGTAGGTCAGTCCCTCGCGGCCGTCCGCGTCGGCGTCCAGCGACGAGGTGAACATGTCGTCGCGGCGCAACTCGTCGAGCAGGAAGCGCGCGGTCTCGCGAGTCACCCTGTACGCCAACGGATCTCCGGTGATTCGCGCCCAGTGCGCAGACACCCGCAGCAGCTGGGCGTTGTCGTAGAGCATCTTCTCGAAATGCGGGACCACCCACTGCGCGTCCACGCTGTAGCGCGCGAAACCACCGGCGAGCTGGTCGTAGAGGCCCCCTCGCGCCATCGCGGTGCACGTCCGCGTCACGGTCGCCAGCGGTGCCGGCGCTCCGGTGCGTTCGTGGTGGCGCAGCAGCGCTTCCAGCATGGCCGACGGCGGGAATTTCGGTGCGCCCCCGAAGCCGCCGTTGATCACATCCTCATCGGCGAGCACCGCGGCGACCGCCGTGTCGCACACCGCCGCGGTCACCGGGGATGAGCCGCCCGGCAGACCCGCCGCCAGCGCCCGCAGCTCACCGGTGATGTGGTCGGAGGCCTGCTCGACCTCGGCTCGCCTGGTCTGCCACGTGTTCCGCACTGCCGAAAGCAATTGCAGGAAAGCCTCTTTCGGGTAATACGTGCCGCAGAAGAAGGGCCCGCCGTCCGGGGTCAGGAAACAGGTCATCGGCCAGCCGCCCTGGCCGGTCAGCGCGACCGTGGCATTCATGTAGACCGCGTCGAGGTCCGGCCGCTCCTCCCGGTCGACCTTGATGCACACGAATCCGGCGTTGACCACGGCGGCGACCTCGGGGTCGGAGAACGATTCGTGGGCCATCACGTGGCACCAGTGGCAGGCGGCGTAGCCGATGGACAGCAGAATGGGAACGTCGCGCTCCGCCGCGGCGGCCAACGCCGCGGGCGTCCACTGCTGCCAGTGCACCGGGTTGTCGGCGTGCTGGCGCAGATACGGGCTGGTGGCAGCCCCGAGGGTGTTACGTGTCGCGGTCGGACTCACGGGTCGCCCCCGGATCGACCGGGTTCTCGGTGGCGAGGTCGGGATCGGCATCCTGCTCGTCGAACGACTTCGGCAGCTTCTTCAGATGCCGGTTCATGGACCACACCAGCGCGAACACCGCGATCAACAGCAGCACCACGACGATGAGGCCGAACGGGCTCGCCTTGCCGAAATCGGGTCCGGTCTGCTGCGGGCCGTTCTGGGCCAGCAGGCTTGCCGCCAGCACGCTCACCATCGGCGCGTCACCGCCCGTCGATCCCGGCGAAGAGATCGGTCTCGGGCAGGCTCACCGGCACGCGGGAGCGGGCCAATTCGTACTCCTCGGTCGGCCACAACCGCTGCTGCCATTCCATGGGGGTGGTGAAGAAGAAGCTCTTCGGATCGATCTGCGTGGCGTGCGCCAGCAGTGCCTCGTCACGCTGCGCGAAGTACTTCGCGCACTCGATCCGGGTGGTGACGCGCTTGTCGAGGAGATCGTCGGAGGCGTCCCACTTCTCCAGCCACTTGGCGAAGGGGCCCTCCTGGCCGTGCCTGGCGAACTCGTCCTGCAGCACCTGCATGCGCTGCCGCAGGAACCCGTGGTTGTAGTACAGCTTCGGGGTGGCCCACGGCTCGCCCGCGTCCGGGTACAACCGGTAGTCCGCCGCCGCCTCGTAAGCCGCGACCGACACCTGATGGCAGCGGATGTGATCGGGGTGCGGGTACCCGCCCGTCTCGTCGTAGGTGGTCATCACGTGCGGCTTGAAGTCGCGGATCAACCGGACCAGCGCCGCGGTCGGGATCTCGAGCGGTTCCAGGGCGAAGCAGCCCTCCGGCAGCGGCGGCAGCGGATCACCCTCGGGCAGCCCCGAGTCGACGAACCCCAGCCACTCGTGCTCGACGCCGAGGATCGCGGCGGCCTTGGCCATCTCCTCCCGGCGCACCTCCGCCATGCGGCCGTGCACCTCGGGCAGGTCCATCGCGGGGTTCAGGATGTCGCCGCGTTCGCCTCCCGTCAGCGTCACCACCAGCACCCGCGCGCCTTCGTCCACGTAACGGGCCATCGTCGCCGCACCCTTGCTTGACTCGTCGTCGGGGTGCGCATGCACGGCCATCAACCGCAGTTCGCTCAACCTGTTCCCTCTTAGCCACTCACCTGGATGGACACTCACGGTGAGGTCCAACAGCACAATCAGGTCTTATAGTTCCAGTCCTAGTACACCCATCGGAACGACGGGCATGCAAAACGAGATGATCGACCGCCCCGCCGGGCGCTACGGAGCGCCTCGGCGCAGCCGGCGGCACCGCCGCTGGATCGTGCCGGCACTGACGATCGCGGTGCTCGCGGCCGGTGTCGCGATCGCCGCGGTGGCGTTCAGCCGGCTGGGCTCCGCGGAGGTCAAGGGCGAGCTCGGCGGCTACCGGGTCGTCGACGACCGGACGGTCGAGGTGACCGCGAGCGTGACCCGCGACGATCCGGCCCACGCCGTGGTGTGCATCGTGCGGGCGCGGTCGTATGACGGCGACGAGGTGGGCAGGCGCGAAGTGCTGGTCCCGCCGTCGACCGCCGACACCGTGCAGGTCACGACGCTCGTGACGACGAGCCGGCGCGCGGCGGTGGGCGACGTCTACGGCTGCGGCACCGACGTCCCGGCATATCTGGTCCCCGCCGGGGCGTGAGGTCAGCCGGTCCGGGCGCACGCAACCAACCGCCGACTGCGAAAACGTGAAAATCGGGTTGCTGGCCGGTGCTAGAGTGGTCCGATACACGGTTCCCGCTGGGGCCGTGTATTGCTGCATTTGAGCGCTGTTCCGGTGGCGAATGTGGTGATGCACGCATGCCCAGCACCGGGGAGCCACTTTTCACGCGACAAGCGCTGAAAGCAACGACGACAGGAGCGCGCCGACATGACTGACACCCAGGTCACCTGGTTGACCGAAGAGGCTTTCGACCGGTTGAAGGCCGAGTTGGATCAGCTGATCGCGAACCGTCCCGTCATCGCCGCCGAGATCAACGACCGGCGCGAGGAGGGGGACCTGCGAGAGAACGGCGGTTACCACGCCGCCCGCGAGGAGCAGGGCCAGCAGGAGGCCCGCATCCGTCAGCTGCAGGAGCTGCTCAACAACGCGAAGGTGGGCGAGGCGCCCAAGCAGTCCGGCGTCGCGCTGCCCGGCTCCGTGGTGAAGGTCTACTACGACGACGACGAGAGTGACACCGAGACGTTCCTGATCGGCACCCGCCAGGAGGGCGTCACCGACGGCAAGCTCGAGGTCTACTCCCCCAACTCCCCGCTGGGCGGTGCGCTGCTCGACGCCAAAGTGGGTGACTCGCGCACCTACACCGTGCCCAACGGCAACACCGTCAAGGTCACGCTGGTCTCCGCGGAGCCCTATCACGGCTGACCGGGGTGGCGCAGATCGCCGAGGACCTGCTGCTCCTGCTGCTCGACAACGCGTCGGCGCAACCCGGGTTGGACAACCCGCGCCGAGGGCGTGCGCTGGCCGCTGCGGTGCTGCTGGACCTGGCCTACACCAGTCGGGTACGTCCGTCGATCGACGGTGAACCCGTCCCGCCGGGACGGCTCGTCCTGCTCGACGCGGCCGGGCCGCCCGATCCGGTACTCGATCCGGCCCTGCAGTACCTGCGCAGGACGCCCCGCCGTGCGGGTGATGCGATCAAGGCGCTGGCTGGGCCGTCGGAGCACCGCCTGTTCGACCACCTGGCGCTCGTCGGGGCACTGCGTCCGGAGACCGTGCGGCACAGAGGTTTTCGTCGTCAGCGCAGTCACCCGCTGACCGACCGGAGTCGGGTGGGGCCGGCCCGCGATGCGCTGCTGGCCGCCCTGTTCGATCGCAAGCCCCCGGCCGCACCCACCGCGGCGATCATCGCGGTGCTGCACGCGGTCGACGGGCTGGGCGCGCTACTCAGCCTCAACGACCGGGGTTGGCGCTGGGTGCACGCCCGCGCCGGCGAGATCGCAGCCGGCAGCTGGCTCGACGAGTCACCGACCGGGCTCGCGGAGGTCAACCTGGCCGTCACCGCCTCGGCGGTGCGCCAGGCGCTGGCTCAGCTGTCCTGACCGAGCGCCTGCTCGACGTCGCCGAGCAGGTCGGCGACGTCCTCGATGCCGACCGACAGCCGCACCAGATCGTCGGGCACCTCGAGCTGAGATCCGGCCGTCGACGCGTGCGTCATCGCCCCCGGGTACTCGATCAGCGACTCCACCCCGCCCAGCGATTCGGCCAGGATGAAGATCTCGGTGCGGGCGCAGAAGTCGCGCGCGGCCTGCGGGCCGCCGGCCATCCGCACCGACACCATGCCGCCGAAGCCGCGCATCTGCTGGGCGGCCACGGCGTGGTTCGGGTGATCGGGCAGGCCCGGGTAGAGCACCGAGGACACCGCGGAGTGCCCCGAGAGGAACTCCGCGATCGCCGCGGCGTTCTCACTGTGGCGCTGCATGCGCAGCGGCAAGGTCTTGAGGCCGCGCATCGTCAGGTACGCGTCGAAGGGGCCAGGGACAGCCCCGGCGCCGTTCTGCAGGAACGCGAACGCGTCGTCGAGCGCCTCGTCGTTGGTCAGCAGGGCGCCGCCGACCACGTCGGAGTGCCCGCCGATGTACTTCGTCGTCGAGTGCAGCACGATGTCGGCACCCAGCGACAGCGGCTGCTGCAGCGCGGGCGAGGCGAAGGTGTTGTCCACCAGCACCGTCACCTTCTTCCCTCCTGCCACCTTCTTCCCCCCTGCCACCTTCTTCTCGGCGGCCAGCGCCGCAATGCCGCCGATGTCGGCGATCGAGAGCAGCGGGTTGGTGGGCGTCTCCACCCAGATCAGCGCGGTCCGATCGGTGATCGCCGCCCGCACCAGGTCGAGGTCACCCAGCGCGACCGCGGTGTAGCTGATCCCCCACAGGCTGAAGACCTTGTCGATCAACCGGAACGTGCCGCCGTAGGCGTCGTCGGGGATCACGATGTGGTCGCCGGGGCGCAGCACGGCCCGCAGCACGCAGTCGGTGGCGGCCATGCCCGAGCTGAAGGCGCGCCCGTAGGACGCCGACTCGACCGCGGCCAGCGACGCCTCCAGCGCCGCGCGGGTCGGGTTGCCCGTGCGGGCGTACTCGAATCCGCCGCGCAGGCCGCCGACGCCGTCCTGAGCGAACGTCGAACTCGCGTAGATGGGGGCATTGACCACGCCGGTGGCCGGGTCGGGCCGGTACCCGGCGTGAATGGCTGTGGTGGCCGGGCCGAAACCGCGGAAATGGTCCGCCGCGCTGCGCTGCTCGCTCATGGTGGCCCAGGGTAGCGGTGTAGAACTTATCCATGTCGCCCGAGTTGTCCCGCGCCACGTCCGCCGTCGACGACCTGTTGGACCTCGACTCGTTGCTCGGCCCCGAGGACATCGACCTGCGCACGATGGTGCGTCAGTTCGGCGAGCAGCGGTTGCGTCCGCACATCGCCGAATGGTTCGAGACCGGCCAGGTGCCCGTGCGCGACCTGGCCGTCGAGATCGGCAAGCTGGGGTTGCTCGGCATGCATCTGAGCGGCTACGGGTGCAGCGGTTCCAGCGCCACCGCCTACGGCCTGGTCTGCCAGGAACTCGAGGCGGTGGACAGCGGGTTGCGCAGCCTGGTCTCGGTGCAGGGGTCGCTGGCGATGTTCGCCATCCACCGCTGGGGTAGCGAGGAGCAGCGCAACCAGTGGCTGCCCGGCATGGCGGCCGGCGAACTGATCGGCTGCTTCGGGCTGACCGAGCCTGACTTCGGGTCCAATCCTGGCGGCATGCGAACCACCGCCCGCCGCGACGGTTCGGACTGGATCCTCAACGGCGCCAAGATGTGGATCACCAACGCCTCGGTGGCCGACGTCGCGATCGTGTGGGCGCGCGCCGAGGAGGGGGTGCTCGGCTTCGCGGTGCCGACGTCGACGCCCGGGTTCAGCGCCAGGGAGATGACGCACAAGATGTCGCTGCGCGCGTCGGTCACCTCGGAGTTCAGCCTGGACGACGTCCGGTTGCCCGAGGACGCCCGGTTACCCGGCGCGCGGGGCCTGTCCGGCCCGCTGAGCTGTCTGTCCGAGGCGCGGTTCGGCATCGTGTTCGGCGCGGTCGGCGCCGCACGGGACTGCCTGGCGGCGGCACTGGAGTACGTCGGCAGCAGGCAGGTGTTCGACAAGCCGCTGGCCGGCTATCAACTCACCCAGGCCAAGATCGCCGACATGGCCGTCGAACTCGGCAAGGCGCAACTGTTGGCGCTGCACCTGGGCCGCCTCAAGGACGCGGGCAAGATCCGCCCCGAACAGGTCAGCGTCGGCAAACTGAACAACGTGCGCGAGGCGATCGAGATCGCCCGGCAGTGTCGAACATTGTTGGGCGCCAACGGGATCACGCTGGAGTATCCGGTGATCCGGCACGCCAACAACCTCGAGTCGGTGCTCACCTACGAGGGCACCTCGGAGGTGCACCAGTTGGTGATCGGCGAGGCGTTGACCGGCGTCAGCGCGTTCCGCTGACGCCGGCCGGCCTGCTCAGTAGTGGTGGGTGGGCCCCGGCTGCCCCGGTTGTCCCTGGTGCCCTTGCGGGCCCGGTTGCCCCTGCGGAGTGACCGGCACGCACACCGTCGTCATGATCTTGTCAGCGAGGGTCTGCCGCTTGGCGTCCCACAGCGGGAACAGATAGCCGATGTAGCAGATGATCGCGTCGACGAAGTGGGCCAGCTGGCGCACGATCGACAACCCGAAACCGATGGGCTGCCAAGTCTTTTCGCTGACGACCTTGAACTTCAGCACAGATTTGCCGACGCTCGATCCGGTGGTGCCCTGCCGGTACCCGTAGTTCCAGATCGCCCAGGCCACCGACAGCAACCACGCCACGAGGGTGGCCAGCGTGCCCACCAGCGAGTAGCTCGACGAGCAGGCGTACCCGCCGCCGATGCTGGTGCAGTTGTTGTCACCGGTCAGGATCGCGATGCCCTGCCCGATGCCGACGATGATGAACACCGGGATGTTGTCGATGAACCATGCGCCGACCCGCGAAAGCCACGGCGTGTAGGCCTCTTTCGGCAGGATGGTCGCTGCGGGCTGGTAACCGCCCTGCTGCGGCGGCGGGAAACCGCCCGGCGGGTAGTTGCCCTGCGGGGGCGGCGGATAACCGCCCGGTGGCGGAGGTGGGTAACCGCCCGGCGGCTGGTTGCCCGGAGGCGGGTAGCCACCGGGCGGGGGGTAGCCCCCTGGGTTGTCGGTCATCGGATCTCTCCTTCGGCTCGGTTCGGTAGCGCAACGTGGTTGAGCACTTTGTCGACCAGGGTCTGGCGCTTGTCATCCCAGAGCGGGAACAGCACCGCGACCAGCCAGATGATGCCGGCGCACAGCCCGGCGACCACCCAGTAGATGATCTCGCGGACGACCGACATCCCGAAACCGACCGGCAATCCGGTGTTTTCGTTGACGATCCTGAACTTCATGACACCCTTGCCGATGCTGGCACCCGTGGTGCCCTGCCGGTAACCCAGGTTCCAGATCCAGTAGGCCAGCGCCAGAAGGCCGGTGACGATGATCGCGATCTGGCCGGTGGATGTCGCTCCGGTGGCGCAGAACTCGCCCAGGTCGTATTCCGAGGTGTCGGTGACGCAGGCCGTCTCCCTGGTGCTGAGCAGGACGCCGACGCCGATGCCCTCGAGGATCAGCAGCGGGATGATGTCGATGATCCAGGCCAGCACGCGGCTCGACCACGATGCATAGGCCGACTTCGGCAGCGCAGGGGCGCTGGGCGCCGGATACCCCACCGCCCCCTGCGGAGCAAAGCCGCCACCGGAGGGCGGCGGGGGTGGCGGATAGCCACCGGGCGGTGGCGGCGGCAGGTTCGCCGGTGGCGGCTGTTCGGTCACGATGCCCTCCAGACATTTGCTCAGCTGGGAACAAGCGACAACACCATACCTGAGAAACACCTGCGAACAGGGTTTTCGTGACCGAATCCAGACACCCGTCGACTCCAGCTCCGACGTCGAGACGTCGTTCGCTGGAACGGGAATCAGCGGCGCGTGCTGGTGTCCGAGAGGTAGCCGAGAAGGTCGTGGCGGGTCAGCACGCCGACCGGCTTGCCTTCCTCGACCACCATCACCGCATCGCACTCCTGCAGGGTTTTGGCGGCGGCGCTCACCAGTTCACCGGCGCCGATCAGAGGCAGCGCGGGGCTCATGTGGTCGGACACGGCGTCGGCCAATTTCGCCCTGCCCTCGAACACCGCCGAGACCAGTTCGCGCTCCGAGACACTGCCGGCTACCTCGCCTGCCATCACCGGCGGCTCGGCGCCGACCACCGGCATCTGCGACACCCCGTACTCGCGCAGGATGCCGATCGCGTCGCGGACCGTCTCGGAGGGGTGGGTGTGCACCAGATCAGGCAGCGCCCCGGACTTTCCGCGCAACACGTCACCGACCGTCGACTCCGCGACCGACCCGTCGAGCCGACTGCGGAGGAAGCCGTAGGACGACATCCATCCGTCATTGAAGATCTTCGACAGGTAGCCGCGCCCACCGTCGGGAAGCAGGACGACGATCAGCGCGTCGGGCCCTTCACGTTCGGCCAGCTGGACCGCGGCGTACGCGGCCATCCCGCACGATCCACCGACCAGCAGTGCCTCCTCGCGAGCCAGGCGGCGGGTCATGTCGAAGGAATCGGCGTCGGACACCGCGATGATCTCGTCGGCCACCGACGGGTCGTAGGCCGACGGCCAGAAGTCCTCGCCCACACCTTCGACCAGGTAGGGCCGCCCGGTGCCGCCGGAGTAGACGGACCCCTCCGGGTCGACGCCGACGACCTTCACGCGACCGCCGGAGACCTCCTTGAGGTAGCGGCCTGCACCGGTGATGGTGCCGCCGGTTCCGACGCCCGCGACGAAGTGGGTGATCTTCCCGTCGGTGTCCGCCCAGATCTCGGGGCCCGTCGTCTCGTAGTGGCTCTCCGGCCCCATCGGGTTGGAGTACTGGTCGGGCTTCCACGCACCGTCGATCTCGGTGACCAGCCGGTTGGACACGCTGTAGTAGCTGTCCGGGTCGTCGGGCGCCACCGCGGTGGGGCAGACCACGACCTCGGCGCCGTAGGCGCGCAGCACGTTGCGCTTGTCCTCGCTGACCTTGTCGGGGCAGACGAACACGCAGCGGTAGCCACGTTGCTGAGCCACGAGCGCCAGACCCACCCCGGTGTTGCCAGAGGTCGGCTCGACGATCGTGCCGCCCGGCCTGAGCTCGCCACTGGCCTCGGCGGCGTCGATCATCTTGATCGCGATGCGGTCCTTGCTGCTGCCCCCGGGATTGAGGTACTCGACCTTCGCGGCCACCGTCCCCGAACCCGTGGGCACCACCGAGGTCAATTGCACCAGAGGCGTGTTGCCGATGAGTTCACTGATGTGCCGGGCGATCCGCATGGGTCCATCGTGTCAGGCCCGTCGAACGACTACCAGGTGGCCTCTCGGATGTACTCGCCGATCTGCTTGATGGACCGGTTGGCCTCGGGCACCGCGGGCGCGCCGAGTTGGAAGACGTGCATCTGGCCCGGCCACACCCGGACCTCGACGGGCACGCCCGAGGCGGCCAGCAGGCGCGCCGCCTTGCGGGCGTCGCTGAGCAGCACCTCCGACCCGGAGACGTGGATCAGCGTGCGCGGCAGCCCGGTCTCGATGTGGTCGAGCGGCTCGAAGACCTGTTCGGGCTCGCCGTTGACGACCCGCTTCGCGGCGGACTGCTCGATCAGCTCGACCAGGGCGTGAAAAGCCTTGGGCGGGAACATCACATCGCTGCGGATGTTCGGATGCTCGGCGCGCGCCTCGTTGTCGATCTCGAACAGGGGCGAGAGCGTCACGATGGCCGCGGGCGTCTCGGCCCCGTAGCCCTGCACCCCCTCGAACTGCAGGCGCTCGGCCAGCGACAGCGCGAGGTAACCGCCGGCCGAATCGCCAGCGAGCACGATCTGGTCGGGTTCGTATCCCTGCTCGCGCAGCCACACGTAGGCGTCGAAACAGTCGTCGAGCGCGGTGCCGACGGAATGCTTGGGAATCATTCGGTAGTTGACGACGAGCACCGGCGCGTCGGCGTACTTCGACAACTCCGTGACCAGCCGGCCGTGGGTGTTCACCCCGCAGGTCAGGAACGCGCCACCGTGCATGTAGAGAACCACGCTGCGCTTGCCGTCAGCGGGTAGCACCCCCGCGGCGCGTACCAGCTGGGCCGTGCAGTGCGGCAGCCCGATGGTGGCGCGGACGGTGCCCGGTACCGGCCGGATCACGCGGGCGGCGAAGTCCACGAGGCCCCACGGCCACGGCATCTTGGGCGCGTAGCTGCCGACGGACAGGAACGGCTTGATCGTCGCCATGGCCGCCAGGCCCATGAGTCGCCCCGCGATGCTCGGCCCGTCCTCGACGACCTCGACCGGCGCACCGTCGCTGACCGGCAAGCGGCGCGGCTTGTGCGCCCGACCTGGTCTGACACCGAGATGTGCAGCATTGGAGATCTTGCTGGGTGCCGTCATCGCCACCACTTCCTACGCCGTTGTAGTGCCGGGATACGCCTGTAGTGCCGGGATGGGCCGAGAAACTCAGACAACCTCGTAACTTAGCTTGGCATTTGTAACCACTATCACAATCACTTAAACGCGATTGCGTGTGCGTTTGATACCGCTCTGTGACCGCCGATCGGCTCGGGAACCCGATGAGCCGCCCGCGGGGCACCTAAACTCGTGTCGTGAGCATCAGTCGCCGTGCTCCCTGGATTCGCGCGCCGCGACGGTCGACCGTTGCGGTGGCGGCCGTAGCTACGCTCGCATCGACGGGGTCGTTCTACGTGGGTGCCCGCAACCTGCTCACCGGGCAGGCCGATCAGGCCCGCCGCGTGATCCCCAAATCGTGGGACATCCCACCGCGCGCCGACGGTGTCTACTCCCCCGGGGCCGCCGCGCCCGAGCGCTGGTACCGCGGGATGCCCTTCGACCTGCACCTGATGATCTTCGGAGATTCCACGGCCACCGGTTACGGCTGCGCCACGGCCGACGAAGTCCCGGGTGTCCTGCTGGCGCGGGGGCTGGCCGAACAGTCCGGCAAGCGAATTCGCCTGTCCACCAAAGCCATCGTCGGCGCCACGTCGAAGGGGTTGTCTGGCCAGATCGACGCGATGTTCGTCGCTGGGCCGCCGCCGGACGCCGCGGTGATCATGATCGGCGCGAACGACATCACCGCACCCAACGGCGTCGGTCCGTCCGCCCGTCGCCTCGGACGCGCCGTGCGACGCCTGCGCGGGAGCGGCGCGGTCGTCGTCGTCGGTACCTGCCCGGACTTCGGCGTCATCAAGGCCATCCCGCAGCCGCTGCGCTGGGTTGCCCGCGGCCGGGGGTTGCGGCTGGCGCGCGCGCAGGCGTCGGCGGTGCGCGCGGCCGGTGGGGTGCCGGTGCCGTTCTCCGATCTGCTGGCACCGCACTTCCTGCAGGCCCCGGAACTGTTGTTCTCGCCGGACATGTTCCATCCGTCGGCGGCCGGCTACGCACTGGCGGCTCAGCAACTGCTGCCCGCACTCGACGAAGCGCTGGGCGAGTTCGTGGGGGACCAGCCGGTGCGCGCGGCGCTGGAGTCCAGGACGGCCGACGAAGGATCGCTGCTCGCGCGGCTGGGCCTGAGCCGATTGTGGCGCCGTTCGACCGGGGTACCCGCGCCGATCGTGGTGGCGGCGAGTTAGGTTCACAGACAGCACACGCTTTCTACCGAGGAGCCGTCATGCCCGAAGCCGTCATCGTCGCTACCGCCCGCTCCCCCATCGGCCGGGCCAACAAGGGCTCCCTGGTGTCCATGCGCCCGGACGATCTGGCCGCTCAGATGGTCAAGGCCGTGCTGGACAAGGTGCCCGCGCTCGACCCGCGCGACATCGACGACCTGATCATGGGTTGCGGCCAGCCAGGTGGTGAAGCCGGCTTCAACGTCGGTCGCACGGTGGCCGTTGCGCTCGGGTACGACTTCCTGCCCGGCACCACCGTCAACCGGTACTGCTCGTCCTCTCTGCAGACCACGCGGATGGCGTTCCACGCGATCAAGGCGGGCGAGGGCGACGCGTTCATCTCCGCCGGGGTGGAGACGGTATCCCGGTTCGGCAAGGGCACCTCCGATGGCTGGCCCGACTCCAAGAACGCGCTGTACGCCGACGCGATGGCCCGCACCGAGCAGGCTGCCACCGGCGCCACCGAGTGGCACGACCCGCGCCAGGACGGCGCGCTGCCCGATGTCTACATCGCGATGGGGCAGACCGCCGAGAACGTCGCCGCCTTCACCGGCATCAGCCGCGAGGACCAGGACCACTGGGGTGTGCGGTCGCAGAACCGGGCCGAAGAGGCCATCAAGAGCGGTTTCTTCGCGCGCGAGATCGCACCCGTCACGTTGGCCGACGGCACCGTCGTCTCGACCGACGACGGCCCGCGTGCCGGCACCACCTACGAGGCCGTCAGCCAGCTCAAGCCGGTCTTCCGGCCCAACGGCACGATCACCGCGGGCAACGCGTGCCCGCTCAACGACGGCGCCGCCGCTGTGGTCATCATGAGCGACACGAAGGCCAAGGAACTGGGGCTGACGCCGCTGGCGCGCATCGTGTCGACGGGCGTGTCGGGGTTGTCGCCGGAGATCATGGGGCTGGGCCCGATCGAGGCGGTGCGCAAGGCCCTGGCCAACGCCAAGATGACGATCGACGACATCGACCTCTACGAGATCAACGAGGCGTTCGCCGTGCAGGTGCTGGGTTCGGCCCGCGAACTGGGCATGGACCTGGACAAGCTGAACGTCTCTGGCGGCGCCATCGCACTGGGCCACCCGTTCGGGATGACCGGTGCGCGGATCACCGCCACGCTGCTGAACAACCTCACCACCCACGACAAGACGTACGGCATCGAGACCATGTGCGTGGGCGGCGGCCAGGGCATGGCGATGGTCGTGGAGCGCCTCTCCTAGGTGTTGCACCTGGTGTGCGTCCAGATCGCGGTATCAGCCGGCGCGACGATCTGAGCGCACACCAGCGCAGCGTGCACGGGCGACGCGATCCAGGATCTCGGCTTCTCGCTGCCCGGCCACCACTCGCACCCGTCGCCAACCGCGCTCGGCGATGAACTCGGCGCGGATGATGTCGTCGGCGAACATCGCCCGCTCGCGGTGATGATCGCCGTCGTACTCGACCGCCACCCGAATGTCTTCCCACCCCATGTCGAGGTAGAAACGCGCACGACCGACAGTGTCCCGGACCGGGATCTGGGTGCGCGGTCTGGGAAAGCCCGCGCCGATGAGGAGAAGGCGCAACCACGTCTCGCGCGGCGACTCGGACCCGGGGTCGTGGCGGGTCAGCGCCTCGCGCAGTCGCGGGACACCCGGGGTGCCGGCATGCCGGTCGGCCAGCTGCAGGACAGCCGCGACGTCGAACCCCGTGGCGTTACCCAGGGCGTCGAGCCGACTGACGCCGGCGTGCCCGCGGGTCAGGCGTCCGACATCGAACGCCGTCCGGGTCACCGACGTTGCAGGCAGCCCGACGACCTGCACCACCTCGTCGGCATCGAGGCGGTCTCTGCGGGTGACGATGCCTGCGGGTGGGCGGGCATTGCGCCACACCACTTCCACGGGTTCGGCGTCGGGAATCCACCGCGCGCCGTGCAGCGCAGCCGCGGCGGCACCGGCGATGACACCCTGCCGGCCGGACCACAACCACGCCGCCGTGGTGCGCTGGCTCAGCGTGGGCGACGCGTCGATCGGCACGTAGACGTTGGGGAACAGCGGCCGGTAATGCGACCGCAGCTGATGCTTGCGGACGCGTCCCGCCGCAATCGCTTCGGTGCCGATGAAGGGCCACGCCAGGGCTCTCATGCCACGACGGTGTCAGCCTGGCCGCGGTCAGACCAGCGCGATTTCCCGAGCTGGGGATCGACGTCCGTTCTGGTGTGCGGGCAGATCGGGGCGCGAGCGGTTCGGGCGATCTGGCTGCACACGAGCAAGGGGCGCCCACCGGATCGGTGAGCGCCCCTTGGCTTCGCGCAGGTACTAGTCGCTGTTGAAGTAGCTCAGCAGGCGCAGGATCTCGATGTAGAGCCACACCAGCGTCACGGTCAGGCCCAGTGCGATACCCCAGGCCGCCTTCTCCGGCGCGCCGGCGCGGATCATCTGGTCGGCCGAATCGAAGTCGAGCAGGAAGCTGAACGCCGCCAGCCCGATGCAGATCAGCGAGAAGATGATGGCGATCGGTCCGCCGCTGCGCAGGCCGAGGCCTTCACCGCCGCCGACACCGAACATCGCGAGCACGACGTTGCCGAGCATCAGCGCCAGCACACCGAAGAGGCCCGCCACGATGAACCGGGTGAACTTCGGGGTGACACGGATGGCGCCGGTCTTGTAGACGACGAGCATGCCCGCGAAGACACCGAAGGTGCCGAGCACCGCCTGGCTGATGAGCGCGCCTGCGCTGACGCCGGACACCATCAGGTTGGCGACGACGAACGAGAACGCGCCGAGGAACAGGCCCTCCAGCGCGGCGTAGGTCAGCACGATGCCCGGGTTGTCCTGCTTGCGGCCGAAGGTCGCGATCAGCACCAGGATCAGACCGCCGAATGCGCCGACCAACGTGAACGGCATGGCCAGCGCGACGTTCTGGGCGACCAGGAAGTACGAGACCACCGCGACCGCGGACAGCACGGCCAGCGTGATGCCGGTCTTGGTGACGACGTCGTCGATCGTCAGCGGACGCGAGACGCCGCGCTGCTGCTGATCGGGGTAAGCGGTGTAGGGGTCGGCCTGTACCGATTGCGCACCGTAGCCGGCGGCTCCGGTACCGAACTGCGCGTATCCGCCCTGCTGCCCCTTGGGCAACGTGCGGAATACCGGGTTGCTGCTCTCGCGCACCGTCGGTTCCTTTCCTGATGTCCTCGTTCGGCCTGTGCCGAACAGTGGTTGAACGATCGAGGTGCCTGGACGGTTCCCGGTCCGGGAATCGATTCCCAGGCTCTTCACAGGAACCTTACCCGGCCCCGCCGGATCGGGCGTGACGATCTAGATTGCTAGGCGTGGCCGGAAACGAGGATGTCCTAGTAACGGTGGCCGGAGGTGTCGGCCGTCTGACCCTCAACCGCCCCACGGCGCTCAACTCGCTCACCCACGACATGGTGATCACGATGACGGCGACGCTGACCGCGTGGGCCCACGACGACGACGTGACCGCCGTCCTGGTGACCGGCGCAGGCGACCGCGGACTGTGCGCCGGCGGCGACATCGTCGCGATCTACCGCAGCGCACAGGACGGCGGGGCCGAGGCGCGCCGGTTCTGGCACGACGAATACCTGCTGAACGCGTTGATCGGCAGCTATCCCAAGCCTTTCATCGCGGTGATGGACGGCATCACGATGGGTGGCGGGGTCGGCCTCGGCGCGCACGGCAGCGTCCGCGTCGTCACCGACGCCACCAAGATGGCGATGCCCGAGGTCGGCATCGGGTTCGTCCCCGACGTCGGCGGCACGCTCATCCTGTCGCGTGCACCCGGTCGCCTCGGCCTCCACGCCGCCCTGACCGGCGCCCCCTTCGACGGGGCCGACGCGATCGCCCTTGGGTTCGCCGACCACTACGTGCCGCGGGAACGCCTGTCGGACTTCACGACCGCGCTCCAATCCGACGGTGTCGAACGGGCACTCGCGGGAAACGCCGAGGTGCCGCCGCCCAGCGCGCTCCTGGCGCAACGCGCGTGGATCGACCGCTGCTACGCCGGTGACGCCGTTGCCGACATCGTCGCCGCCCTGCGCGACTGCGCCGACGAACCGGCGGGCACCGCCGCGGACCTCATCGAGTCGCGCTCCCCCGTCGCCGTATCGGTCGCGCTGGAAGCCGTGCGCCGAGCCGCATCGCTGGCCACACTGGAAGACGTGCTGCGCCAAGAGTTCCGGATCTCGTGTGCGGCGCTGCGCTCCCACGACCTGGTGGAGGGCATCCGCGCTCAGGTCATCGACAAGGACCGCAACCCCCACTGGTCGCCGGCGTCGCTGGCCGCGGTCACCGCCGCCGACATCGACGCCTACTTCGCCTCTGCCGACCCTGATCTGACCTTCGAGGAGCAGCCATGACCGAGACGTCCTACGAGACCATCCTCGTCACCCGCGAAGACCGGGTGGCCACCATCACGCTGAACCGGCCCAAGGCGCTCAACGCACTGAACAGCCAGGTGATGACCGAACTCACCACGGCCGCAGCCGAACTCGACGCCGATCCGGGGGTCGGCGCGATCATCGTCACCGGCAACGAGAAGGCGTTCGCGGCAGGTGCGGACATCAAGGAGATGGCGACGCTGTCGTACGCCGACGTCTTCGCCGCCGACTTCTTCGCCGGCTGGGGCCGGTTCGCCGCCACCCGCACCCCGACCATCGCGGCGGTCGCGGGCTACGCGCTCGGCGGCGGCTGCGAGCTGGCGATGATGTGCGACATCCTCATCGCCGCCGACACCGCGAAGTTCGGCCAGCCCGAGATCAAACTCGGTGTGCTGCCCGGCATGGGCGGTTCGCAACGCCTCACCCGCGCGATCGGTAAGGCCAAGGCCATGGATCTGATCCTGACCGGCCGCAACATGGGCGCCGATGAGGCCGAACGCGCCGGGCTGGTGGCCCGCGTCGTGCCCGCCGACACCCTGCTCGAGGAAGCCACCTCCGTCGCCCAGACCATCGCGGGCATGTCGCTGTCCGCGGCGCGCATGGCCAAAGAGGCGGTCAACCGGGCTTTCGAATCGACGCTCGCCGAGGGGTTGCTGTACGAGCGCCGGCTGTTCCACTCGGCGTTCGCCACCGACGACCAGACCGAGGGCATGGCCGCGTTCACCGAGAAACGTTCGCCGAACTTCACGCACCGTTAAAGTGCCTTCGTGACCGAACGCGGCTCGGCGACATCCGAGGCACCCGCCCCGACGGGAGACGACGCACCCGAGGACGCGGGGTCCGCTCCGACGATGCGCCGCAAGCCGTGGTGGGTGCGGCGCTACACCTACACCGGCACCGCGGTCGGGATGGTCCTGCTGTGGCTGTCGCTGACCCCGTCGCTGCTGCCGCGCGGACCGCTGTTCCAGGGTCTGGTCAGCGGGGGCGCCGGCGCCATCGGTTACGGCATCGGGGTGTTCGCGGTCTGGCTGGTGCGCTACATGCGGTCCAAGGATTCCAGCCCGTCGGCACCGCGGTGGGCGTGGCTGGTGCTGGTGGTCGTCGGGGCCATCGGCCTTCTGCTGTCGATCATCTGGTTCCACGAGTGGCAGGACGACGTCCGCGACCTGATGGGCGTAGCGCGGCTCACGTTCTGGGACTACCCACTGGCCGCGGTGATCTCGGTGGTCACACTGTTCGCCTTCGTCGAGATCGGCCAGCTGGTCGGCAAGTTGGTGCGATTTCTGGTGCGTCAACTGGATCGCATTGCGCCGCCGCGGGTTTCGGCCGTCGTGGTGGTGACGCTGCTGCTCGCGTTGAGCATCGCGCTGCTCAACGGTGTCGTGGTGCGTGTCGCCATGAGCACCATCAACAAGACCTTCGCCGCGGTCAACGACGAGACCGATCCGAACAACCCGGCGCCGCAGACCCCGCTGCGCTCGGGCGGGCCGCAGTCACTGGTGAGTTGGGATTCGCTGGGCCACCAGGGCCGCGTCTTCGTCTCGGGCGGTCCGTCGGTCGACAAGCTCACCGCGTTCAACGGTCGCCCCGCCGTCGAACCGATCCGCGCATACGCCGGCCTGCACTCGGCACAGGACATCAAGGACACCGCACGGCTGGCCGCGCTGGAACTGCAACGCACGGGCGGACTCGACCGCGCCGTCGTCGCGGTCGCGACCACGACCGGCACCGGCTGGATCAACGAGGCCGAGGCCACGGCGCTGGAGTACATGTACAACGGCGACACCGCGATCGTGTCGATGCAGTACTCCTTCCTGCCGAGCTGGCTGTCCTTCCTCGTCGACAAGGAGAACGCCCGGCAGGCCAGCCAGGCCCTGTTCGAGGCGGTCGACGAGCTGATCCGGGAGATGCCCGAGGCGAACCGGCCGAAGCTGGTGGTGTTCGGCGAGAGCCTGGGCTCCTTCGGCGGCGAGGCGCCGTTCCTGGCGTTGAACAACCTGATCGCCCGCACCGACGGCGCGCTGTTCAGCGGCCCGACCTTCAACAACACGATCTGGTCCGACCTGACGCGTAACCGGGACCCGGGATCGCCTGAGTGGCTGCCCATCTACGACAAGGGCGCCAACGTCCGCTTCGTCGCGCAGGCGGACGATCTGCAACGCCCCACCGATCCGTGGGGGCAGCCGCGCGTGGTCTACCTCCAGCACGCGTCGGACCCGATCGCCTGGTGGAGCCCGGATCTGCTGTTCGCCAAACCCGATTGGTTGCGGGAACCGCGCGGCACCGACGTGTCACCCGACATGGAGTGGATTCCCGTCGTCACCTTCCTGCAGGTGTCGGCGGATATGGCGGTGGCGGTGAACGTCCCGGACGGGCACGGCCATGTGTACGTGCGCGACGTCGCCAACGCATGGGCGTCGGTCTTGATGCCGCCGGGTTGGACCGCGGCCAAGACGGAGAAGCTGCGGCCGCTGCTGCGCAGCGACGAGAGCAGCTAGTAGACGAGAACGCCTTTGAGGGCGTGGTACCCGCCGATGACGTCGGTGGCGCGGTGCAATCCGATCTCCTGCAGTGCGGCGGCGGCGAGGCTGGAGGTGTAGCCCTCCGAGCACAGCACCACCCATTCCACGTCGTCGTCGACGGCCTCGGGCAACCGGGCATCGCTGGTCGGGTCGAGGCGCCACTCGAGCACGTTGCGCTCGATGATCAGCGCGGTGGGCACCTCACCCTCGATGGCTCGCTGGGCGGCGGGGCGGATGTCGACCAACTGGGCGCCGCGCCGCAGCGCGGCGGGGAGTTCGTCGGCCGAGAGCCGGTTGAGTTTGGTGCGGGCGTTTTCCAGGACGACGTCGATGCGGCTGCCCATTCACTTGCCTTCCGGCTGGTCGGTCAATTCGGTTCGCTTGCGGCGCAGCGTGTTCCGCTCGGATACCTCGTAGTACGACATCGCGGTCAACGGGGGCGAGTAGGCGTGCACGCTCAGCGTCGGGCCGGTGACGCTGATGCTGTCCCGTGCCCACACCACGTCGTGTACCCACCCCAGCGGGAATGCAGCCTGGTCACCTGCTGCCAGTTGGCGCCGCCTCAGCTGTGTGCCGTCCCAGCGGGTTTCCTGCAGCGCACCGGACACCACCGTGAGGGCGCCCAGCGAGCCGCCGTGGTCGTGCAGTTCGGTCGAGCGGTCGGGCACCCAGCTGATCAGCCAGATGTCGAGCTCGTCGTCACCGTGCAACCGGGTGTACCAGCGCTCGGTGTCCGGCGTGCCACCGGACGGCAGGAGGTGGTCGTACCGCCCGCCCAGCACACCGGCCGCGTAACGGTCGGTGACGTGCAGGAGATCGGCAGGGCGCAGCCGGGTAGGCGCAGAAACCATGAGGGTGTGCTCCAAGGAAGAGGATGAACGGAAACGGGGGTCGGCGTCAGGCCGGACAACACTCCTGGTTCATCACGTTCATCACCCGGCCAGTGTTCCACAACGATTCGGCCGTTCGCCACGTCCGGAGGTAAACCTCACGGTGAATCTGAATCCGCCCAGTTCGCGCGACGCCCCCACCTGCCTGCCACAACACCGGCATTGCCTAGATTGGCCCCATGCGCAGGTACGCCGTGTGGTCCGCCGTCGCAGCGGTCGTGGTCGTGGCCGCGGTCACGTCGTCCGCGTGCTCGTCGAACCAGGACGGGAACCACGACAACCCGCCACCGGCATCGTCGACGGCCGCGGCCCCATCGCCATCGCCATCGCTCGAGCAGACCCCGACCGGTGCGGCGCCGCTGGCGCCCGACGCCGTCGCCGTGTCACCGGGCGGTGTGACGACGAAGGTGGGGGCGCCCGCCGAGTCCACCGAGGACGACTACTTCCAGACCTGCCGCGCCGCGCGGACCTGGATGACGCAGCGGGGCGGCGATCCGAGAACCCAGATCGAGCCGTACCTGAAGACGCTGCAGAGTGCGCCGACGGTCGGTACCGGCGACTTCGCCAAGCCGTGGGCGCAACTGTCGCCCGGTCAACAGTCCGGGGTCATCGTCGCGGTGGAGGCTGCTGCCGGCGCACTGTGCGGATGACACGCGCGACAATGGGCGGATGCGGGTGGCATTGGCCTTGGGCAGCGGAGGCGCGCGCGGGTACGCCCACATCGGGGTGATCAACGAACTCCACGAGCGAGGTCACGAGATCGTCGGCATCGCGGGGTCCTCGATGGGGGCTCTCGTCGGTGGGCTGGAAGCGGCGGGCAAGCTCGACCAGTACACGACCTGGGCCGGTTCGCTGACCCAGCGGGCGGTGCTGCGTCTGCTCGATCCGTCCATCACCTCGGCAGGGGTGCTGCGCGCCGAGAAGATCCTCGACGGGGTCCGCGAGATCCTCGGCGATGTCACCATCGAGGCCCTGCCCATCCCCTACACCTCCGTGGCCACCGATCTCATCACCGGCAAGTCGGTGTGGATCCAGCGCGGTCCGGTCGACGACGCGATCCGGGCGTCCATCGCGATCCCGGGGCTGATCACCCCGCACGTGCTCGACGGGCGACTGCTCGCCGACGGCGGCATCCTCGACCCGCTGCCGATGGCGCCGATCGCCGCTGTCACGGCGGACGTCACGATCGCGGTCAGCGTGTCCGGTGACGACCCGGAAGCCCGCACCCGGGAGAAGGAGTCGCGCCAATCCGGCGGTGAGTGGCTCAACCGGATGTGGCGCAGTTCCTCGTCGCTGCTCGACACGAAGGCGGCGCGCTCGCTGCTGGACACCTCGACCGGGCGCGCGGTGCTCGGCCGCTTCGCCGTCGCCGACGACGAGCCCGTCGGGGAGCCGCTGGGTCCGTCGGTGCCGAAGCTGGGGGCGTTCGAGGTGATGAACCGGGTGATCGACATCGCGCAGGCGGCGCTGGCCCGGCACACGCTGGCGGCCTACCCGCCCGATCTGCTGATCGAGGTGCCGCGCACGGTGTGCCGCAGCCTGGATTTCCACCGCGCCCACGAGGTCATCGACATCGGCCAGGAACTCGCCAGTGTCGCGCTGGACGGCCTGCTCGGCGCCGGAACCCCCTCAGAGACCTAAGAATTGCGCGACGCGCGCGGCTTCGCGCCTGCCCTGGGCTCGGCCTGCTCGCGCGGCGGGCGCCCGGCAGGCGGGGTCGAGCGGATTGGGACCGAACGCCGCGACGGCATCGACGTCGGCGAACACGGGCAGTGTCGCGGCGGGCGAGGCGTCGATCTCGTCGACGGTGGTCTGTCCCCACGGCGAGGGGGTCTGCGGTCCGGCGGGCACGAGCACCACCGCCGCGGCGCAGTCGGCCACCACGGACATGTTCACGCTGCTGCGCACGCCACCGTCCATGTACCGCCTGCCGTCGATGGTGACCGGGGGCCAGACACCGGGTACGGCACAGCTGGCGGCCACCGCGTCGACCAACCCGACCCCGGAGGCAGCGTCGAACACCACCAATTCGCCGGTGACGATGTCGATTCCGGTGACGCGCAGATCTCGCGCCGGCCACTGCCTGGCGGGCAGCCTGGCTTCGATCACCTGCCGGCGCACCGCTTCCGGCACGGTCGCGGTGGCCATGGCCACCTCCCCGATCCGCTGCAGCTTCTGCTGCTCGGTGGCGCCCGCGGTCAGCATCGCGTCGAGGAACAGGGCGGTGATGTCGTCGATGGACACCCCGGGGTCGATCTCGTGCGTACCGGCGTCCAGTTGGCGGGCGAAGAGTTCCTCGAGCGAGCTTCCGCTGCACAGTTGCGCACCGACGGTGGATCCGGCCGAGGTGCCCAGCACCACGTCGGAGCCGGCCAGAGCGCGCGCGACAGCCGGCTCCTCATCGGCGATGCCCGCGAGAATGCCGGTCTCCCAGGCGATCCCGGCCAGTCCCCCGCCCGCGAGCACCAGCGCCCGGTTACCCGCGGTCATCCCTTCTGCTCGGCGGAACTCTGGCTCGCCGCGGCGACGGGGCCCAGGTCGGCCATGGTCAGGCGATGCCGCGGCGCGCCCACCACCTTCGTGTGGCTCGTGATCTCCAGGTCGGGGCCGACGTGCACGAGTTCGGCGTCGTCGAGTGCACGCCACCCCGGGTCGTCGTCCATCCGCTCGGTGGCGAACACCACCGAAGGGACGTCGTCGGCCCGGGCGCGAATCCTGCTGCTGCGCAACTCGAACGACCGATGCACGGCCGGGTCGCGGCGGTCGAGCACGAAGAGGTCGTGGGTGTCGGGGTAGCGCAGCGCCCACAAGTCGGTGGCCGTGCCGAGCAGGATGTTGAGCGCGAAGACCCCGACGTTGGCGGCCAGCCACTGCACGGCGTCGATCAGTCCGGCACTCACGTCACCGTCGCGGGCCCGCACCGAAGCGGTGATCAGCGCGAACACCCGTTCGGAATCGGTTTGTCCCGCAACCAGATCCGCGACACCCAACTCGGCAATGCGGGCGTCGAGAACATCGAGATCCTCGACCACGCCGTTGTGGGCGAACAGCCGGCCGTCCTGCACGAACGGGTGGGTGTTCGTCGCGTCGGGGCCGCCGGTGGACGCATAGCGCACGTGGGCGAGCACCGTCGTCGCCGTCACCTCACGGGCGGCGCGGGCGAACTCGGCGTCCTCCCACGCGGCCAGCGGCTGTTTGTCGACGACGGGACGCCCGGCGGTGTCGAAGTAGCCGAGCCCCGTCCCGTCGGGGTTGCGGCGGCTCTGTTCGGCCAGGCTGTCCGGCGCGTCGAGCAACCAGAACGTCGCGGGTACCGGAGCGGCCGAATGCATCCCGAACAACCGGCACATCAGCGTCGCCCAGGGGTACTGGTCATGGGTCGATGCTAGTCACCCCAGATCGGGCGCCGCCCGGCCGGTGATCAAGGGCAGGCCGAGATAGGTGGCGATGCCCGGCGGCGCGGCGCACACCGCGGGCACCGAGTTCACGCAGTGTGCGGCCGTGCCGACCACGCCGTATTCCGGCCCCTCCCCGCCGACCTCCGACTGGAAGCCCGTCACCGACACGGTGAAATCGGGGTTGCCCTTGATCTCCATCTCGTAGCGTTGCCCGGCCGGGCCGAACGACCATGCAGGGTCCAGGTGCTCCTCCCCCATCAGCCAGTTCACCGTCACCCGCACCACCGGCCGCCCGTCGACGAGGGCCTCCCACCCGAACTTGCGTCCGGCCACCTGCCCCGGCTGGATCGGTCCCATCGGCGAGTCGATCACCGCGGTGGCCACCGCGATCTCCTGGGTGGACCGCACCTTCGGTTCGGCCCGAAAACCCAACTGGTCCACACACATCCGAACGGCCTGGATGAACCCGGCGTCGAGCATCTTCTGCATCGGACCGGTCAGCGCCTTGTCAGGCGTCTCACCGAAACCCATGACGTGGCGCAGCACGTCGGGCGCATCGTAGGTACGCAGATCGGAGAACTCCTCGGCACGGACGAACGTGACCGCCGTCGACATCGCCGACAGCATCAGCGGGAACTTCTCGCTGATGCCGCCCGGCGCGATGCCGGTGCCGTGCAGCGTGGCGTTGCCTGCCAGCGCGGCCTCGCGCAGCGGGGCGCCGCTGCGCTCGCTGGGGTAGAGCCAGCCGACCGGGGTGATGACGTTCTTCCCCGACCGCAGCAGCGCGATGACCTCATCGGGGTCGGCCATCAGCGGCGCGTAGACGACGGCGTCGGCATCGAGGGCCGTGATGTCGTCGATGCTGTCGGTGGCGGTGACACCGAGTGGTCCGGTGCCGATCAGCTCACCGACGTCCCGGCCTGCTTTGGCGGCCGAATGCACCCAGCATCCGGCCAGTTCGAGCTCGGGGTGTTCCAGCACGCCCTTGATGGCGGCGACCCCGACGCCGCCGGTGGCCCACTGCACGACGCGCAGCGCCATCACGCCTCCTCCTGATCACGCGCCAAAACTAGAACGCGTTCTACCTCTTTGGTGTACACCAGGAGTGGGGCTCCCGTCAGGAAACGGTGCGAAGGGACGACAGATGCAGCGAGTGTTCGTGGTCGGCGTCGGGATGACGAAATTCGAGAAACCAGGTGCGCGCGGAGCGGACCCTCAGGGCGGGCAGGGCTGGGACTACCCCGACATGGCCCGCGAGTCGGGCACCAAGGCGCTCGAGGACGCCGGCGTGGCCTACACCGACATCGAGCAGGGGTACGTCGGGTACTGCTCGGGTGACTCGACGTCGGGGCAGCGCGCGCTCTACGAGCTCGGCATGACCGGCATCCCGATCGTCAACGTCAACAACAACTGCTCGACCGGGTCGACGGCGCTGTACCTGGGCGCCCAAGCCATCCGCGGCGGGCTCGCCGACTGCGTGCTGGCGCTGGGTTTCGAGAAGATGCAGCCCGGCTCGCTCGGCGGCGGCGCGCAGGACCGGGAGTCGCCGCTGAAACGG
>Ga0247757_10000266_pt1 | contig 43894 bp, 36 predicted proteins | sample UWRJL126311R4_FD_180929 | JGI IMG/M metagenome (GOLD analysis project Ga0247757, IMG submission 180929) | Plant litter microbial communities from Arlington Agricultural Research Station in Wisconsin, United States - UWRJ-L126-311R-4 | ecosystem: Environmental > Terrestrial > Plant litter >... | reverse complement strand
TTCTTTCGATGGCAGGGGGATCGATCCACAACCTGACTCGCTTGTTCCCGTTCCCGTCTGGAAAAGTCGCTTGCTGGCTGACTGGCTGGCTGGGCGCCGGCGCCGGCGTCGTTGCCTGTTTGCTTCCTCTCCCATCGGCATCGGCCGAGATGGAGTCCCCGAGGTGGTACGACGTAAATTGTCGTTGTACGAGGAGTACGGCCCCCGTCTGCCTTTTTGTGGAAAGTGGAGGGGGGAGGGGGAGGGGAGGGGGGGCCTTGCGTGCATGGCGGGGCTCGCCTTGAAAGAGTTGACCTGACCTGACTTGGCTGGGCCGGGCTGGGTTGACGCAGCGAGTTTTCTTTTCTTTTCTTTTTCCTCTTGGGCTGCAGAGAAAAAGGAGTAGACTCGGCGGTTCCTCAGACTTGAGGTATTTTTTTTTTCCTTTGGTCGTGATCAATTTGGTGCCGCGGAAGGTCGTGGTGTGTTGCACAGATGGATGAAGGGCTGACCTCGCCAAGTGAGGGCTGTTTTAATTGTTACTGATACATGTATAATATCACTCTCTAGATACCCCAAATCCGATCTAGCCGTTTTGTCGAGCTCTGTTCTCTGATCTAAAAAAGCCACGGGCTGGGGGACAGTCTGGCGATTGTCGTGGACCCCCCCAAAACAGTCCACTATGCTTTTCAGACATACACCCTCTCCAACCCAAAGCTTGGGGTACACAAACTGATACCAGCCCCACGTACTCCGCCCCTAGACTAAGAGAAAATAATAGACCAGGTACTTAGTGAACTAAGTTTGAACTGACAAGTTCCAAGCCAACGGCCCGCAGAATCCTCCTTTTGGCCATGGAACACGCTATGTTCACCCCTACACCAGACGGACCATAGCTATCAGGTATGCAGGTCCCTGCATCGTACCTGCGTCGCCGTTGAGCAAATCAGATGGTATCCCCGATGTATGTTTTTCTGACATTGCAGTTCGGGTATTGGGGTGGGGGGGTTACTGCATGCAATGTCAGAAAAATGGGATGACTGGAGCCCATGTCCTGCTAGATGTTCTGCACATATTGAACGAAGGATTCTCAACCCCAGGGATAGACGTCACTGCGGGGGTTCCGTGTATGATGATAGCGCGGAGCGTGGTAGACGGAGCAGAACGTTGGCCAGACGACTCCGACTCCATATTGAGGTCCTGCTACCGGTATTGTGGGTTATCATTAACATTCACGAGAGATTATGCAAGAGTAGACGAAAGAATGATCAATAATAGGAAAGTTCATGAGCTAGTTGAGCGTATCGAAACATTAGGTACCCTTAAACCTATTGGAAACACCGCCACTCTATCCCATTACCACCAGTGCAATGACCTGAAAACATAACCTGCGTCGTAAAGGCTGATAACGCCAAAAACGCCAAAAGTTCCTACCTCACACCGTTATCGGAATTGGCCGTGCCCCCACTTCTGATGCCGCAAAAGACATCCACAACCGGGCTCAAGATTCTTGACCTCTTAAACAGCTTCGTCTTCGCGAGGGCCATGTGTCAGACTCTCTCGGATGCGCTTGAAAATGGATTGCTTCCTGCTCTGACTTTCTTCTGGTTCTGTCGGAAGCGGGGTTGAAGGCTGCGCGGCCACTGGAAGTGAAGCTGAACGTGGGGGATCGTACTCAACTACTGATTGCGTGCCGGAAGAAGCTGGGAAGGCATTCAACGAAATTGATCGGGACTTCGGAGACACAGGGCGGTCGAGTTCCGCAAACTCTTGCGGTGTAAGTACCACCTCTCTCTGTTCCGGCGTCGAATCCGGAAGCGTGATACGACGGACAAGGAGCAAGGGATCCGAGAGATTGGCATTGCGCTCATCGTCTTGGCCCTCAACAGCGGGTTCATGGCGCTCTTCAACAGGTTGGGCTGGATATTTGGGATGCTCCTCAATCGCTTCAACAAGGTTCTCGATACGCTCTGGCAGAGGACTGTGTTGATTTTTGTCAATGCTCGGATGAGGGGAATGCACCTCGGGTATTGGCTCCAGTTGTCCACTCGAATGGCGAGCCGGTCGGTGGTCGAGTAGTGGCGGCTTCTCAACAATAGTATCCGGAGGTGTTAGTGGTGCTGACTCATGGATAATAGTTGGTACAGTTTGGTCGTTTGTTGCTACGTCTTTGGAGAAAACCAGTGTTGATGGCGATGCAGGCCCCCCAAAGAATTTGCGGCCATGCCTTCGCTTTCGATGATGGCGCCAGGTAATCAAATAGCCTGTCAGACACAGGAGGAGCATGCCTCCTAAAGGACTGTGTGTGAAAGAATCAGTGCATCAATTAGCGTTTAGAGTCATGAACGTAGACTTACACACTCGCGGCAAGGACTCTTTTTCGTCCCTTTTTACACAGTATCTTCCGTGCGCGATCATAATCATTGTCGGAAATCGGTCGCACTCGAGAACCAGTAGACGTTGGAGTAGCTGCGGTTATGAACACATTTGTTAAAGGTAGACTCGAAATAGATGTATGAGCCGCCTTATGAGCCCAGTTTGTAGCAATACCAGCTATAGAGCTCCCTGGTTTACCGATAAATCCATTCGGTCCCAGGGGTGGGATGTAATCCGCTGCGTGACCATCTATGACGACGCCTGAACTAAGGCCGATAGCACCAACTTGATCGCGGTCAGGGTTGTCTTGGGTCGCTTGAACCCAGCGAATGTTCTTGGGCTGTAGTGGGACATTGTTCTGGCGCAAAGATCTGGCGGGCCCGTTGGTGCCAAAAGTGGTCAGATCGACTTTTCTACCCATGCTAATGTCATTGTCTTGAATAATCCTGGAAAAGACCACAAAGGCTGTTTCAGCCTGGTATGATGGGACTGTATGACCTGCATCGAAAATGCGAGAGAACGACAAATTTCCGTACTGGCGGACATGACCACCAACATAGGATGAGTTCGAGATGATATCAGCATATCCTGCAATAGGAAACATCGCATGAGAGGGCGCATTTTGAGCTACCGCAAGAGAGACCAATTCGCCCCCAACCCAATTGCATATCATGTCACTGGCCGAGTGTCAGTTTGAAACTAATGATATCCATAGCATCACATACGCATCACCATAAATGAAGGCTACTTTGATACCGCGGTCGAGTAATTCCGCCAGCTTTTGAATTTCGGTGCCACGCACAGTATCATCGGCTACCATACATCAGTGTGTTGAAATGTGGGAAGAGCAGGGGATACTCACGTCTTCGAAAAGCCTCATGCACTACGTAATTCGATCCCGTATAATTGGCCTTGGTACCAACAAAACGTTGGCCATCGGAATAGTTCAGGTATTCAAGATAAGTAAGGCTCGAGAAGGAGTGTGGTGAGGTTGCTCGGATATCGTAGGGGCTGCGTCCAGATCGTTGGATTATGGCATTGGTGAGACGCCAGCATACATCGCTTGCTCTTTCACAGACATCCGCTGTATCTTGATCAAGATTCTTACCATCAGGGCTCTCTGCGGTTGCATGGATGTTGCATTGATTGGCCAGTTCTTTGCACCCGCCGGGCTTCCTGAAATCACTAAGGAAGTTGATGGACTGGGTATGCGATATGCTTTCGATACCATATGTGTTGTTGTATGCAAATGAAGCCAACGCAGATGTTTGAATGATCTCGTCGACCAGGCCGTTTACAATACCAAGTGAACTTATGCTGATCTCGAGAGTGCTATCTGATGGAATCTCGCCAATGCGACGACGTTCATTCTGGTCTTCAAAGAAATTCGCGAAGATGGGTCCGTATATCCCGCCATAGTTCTTAGTGAACAAGTTGATGCTGGTTGGCTGGATGAAAGCCCGCTCCAGAAGGTGGCCGGGGTTGTACTGAGGAAAAGTAGACAGAAAACCCTGGAGAAGGTGCCATACCGCTCTAGCTGCAATGAAAGTTGAGTTTTGCATGTGATCTGGGCCACCAGAGACCAAGTTACTGTTGTTTTGAGCCCACAATGGAAGTTCTCCCTCACTAGGTGGCTGAATGACCTTATTAGTACGAATATCTCTCGACACATTCATAGCTTGGTCAGATGAAAACTCAACCCGAGTGGGTTGGTCAATGAATAGCAAATTGGAGCTGCGGTCCCATCCCCATGGATTAACTTTTGTATCATAGGAGCTGTCAGGTAGTTGAACCACCTCGCAAGGGCCGGGTTCACGAAAGAGCCCGATCATACTGCTGGAACCAGGTCCACTATTAAGCCAGATTGTGAGAGGTGCTGAGTCAGAATTGTTTCGGGACTCGAAGAACCAAAAGAACGTTTTGACGGGGTAGTCCTGCTGGTAGGGTGCTAACGCGAAAGGCGGAAGATTGACATAGCCACTGTACTGCTTCTGCCCAGGGATATCAGTAACACAGGTTCCAGGCTTAGGTTCTCTGTATGATATAGTAATGTTAGGGTTGATAGGCGATTCGACGACTTTATCGTAGGCGATTAGAGGAGAGAACTGCTGTGAATTCGCGAATTCGGCAAGACACAAGGCCAGCATGCAAGCGATTGGTGATATTTGAAGCTGTACCACGGTCAATTCTGGACTGAATAGGAAGAAGACAACGCACCATGATGACCTGCGCTATATCAAAGGGCTAACGCATGCGAATGATAATAGGAACTCGTTAGTGAGGCTCGAAATGAGACAGACGCTCGAATCGGATAACACAATGATTCACGGACTGTCGATACAGCCCGCAGAAAGTGGTGGAAAAAAGAAAAAGAGGCTGCCAGATAACACGTTCTAACAGTTTCCGATCACTTGAAGTGCACTTCCCAGTGATGATGAACTAACGTGGCAAGTGCGGGCGCGGTACAGGAACCATAAGATTTCTGAAGGAAAGAGCTTTTGACTCCCTTAGTTCACAACAGCAAGGATAGGCAACTACATCATCCCCATGTTACACATTTATCTTTCCTCGATCATTATATCCGGAACAAGGATCAGACAACTTCGATGCTACTTCCGACTCATTTCTCATCAGAGCAAAAATGTCAGAGAACAGGCACCAGGCACTGCGCTTGGTGGACTCTATAGACCTTTATTTTCCGTTGCCATCTTTAGACCCTTGCAAGAATCCTCAAGCGAGTTGCATCCGACTTTTTTCTTTCCCCAAAGAGCCTGTGCATATTCCTCCAAAAGTAGAAAGTAGTTATATAGCGCATCATAACGCGTGGAAAGTGTTGTAGCGCCAAGATTCTCCTAGTTCATCAAGCGCTCTATTTCTCATCAGCCCATTGTTCATCTAAAGTTTCCATGCCATTGACCAAGCCTTCCAGGTTACCCCTGGCACTTCGTTTGATATAACGGCTGCCAACATCCGGACGCCCACCGATACCCATACCCATAATGTCGCTGCTTCCAGTCTCACCCCAAAAGTGACTGAAGAGCGGTGGCTGTACAGTAACACACATTAGACGCACTGGCTCCCCTTCTTCATCCTTCATCACCCATCCCTGCATGAGCCCACCACAGAAGTCAGACAGGGCAAAATCATATCCTTTGCTGAAATCGCGCATGCCGAACTGAAAAAGGATCTTACGAGCGCCGCGCTGTGTGACAGCATAGGCGAGTGTGCAGAGTGTGGAATTGGACGTGCGGTGATAGACGCGCGTATGAGCAGGGTAAAGGGAAGCGATGGGGTCCTGGGGAGCGGTGGACCTCATGCGCAAGTGTTTTGGCGAGGGCACGGTGTCGTCGTTCAATAGCATGAAGCGGTCAGGATGTGTTGGTGAAGCGGGTGGAAGGTCAGCGCCACAATGGCCAAGCCATAGAATGTCCCAATCCCGGCCGAATGGATTGGTCGGTACGTTTTCCTGGCTAGGATTGGAGAGAACGATAGAAGAGCGCTTTGCTAACTCGATGGGATTTGGATGCTCTTCTTCAAAGGCTGGCGGCTGCTTCTGTGCACGAAGACTAGAAAGTTGCGGTAACCTGCGTGTAGCCTCGCTGAAAGCTACCAACTGTGAGCGGATGCGGAAATCCCAATCGATGTCATCTTCAAAAAGAAGTGCTGTTGAAAGATTTCGAGCCACAACTCTGTTAAGGTTAGGTGGCACGTCTCAACGCGTTATTGTTGCATGACACCTTACTCTCGTAGTGCATTCATATGGGCTCTCCAACTGCCCTGATTCCCACGGCTTATTTGGCGATGATTCCCGGGAGGGTATGCTTTTTCTTGAATCACATCTGGATCAACTCCATCGACCCAGTCGAGCTTGAATCCGCTATATGATGCCGCAAGTGAAATGCTATCTTTCCGGTCTGTCCTCCAAGGTGCGTTGATAACGAATACCTTTTGAAACTGGTCATATGTAAGATTTGAAGAATCGTCTGACTATATTCATGGCCACTCACACCGAGTGTCTCGTTTGCGATACCAACCGGCGACGCTTTGTTTAAAAGATAACTTGAAGACGAAAGCCTGTCAATTTTTAGAACAATAAAGAATAGAGTGAAAACTAAGACAGCTACAAAAAGCAGATGTCCATGACTGTGTGCAAGCATGCCGACATGCTTGTGCAACCAATTGAATAATAGACAAAGCGACGCATTACAAGTGAACGTCCACGCAACGCTTCTAATAAGTATGAAAGTCAGAAATGGAGCACCTTATCCCTGAGACACGTATTCCGTTGACCACACTTCTGGCATATTGCTCAAGAATCCTACATTACGGGTAATTGTTCTCTGACCATGGCTATGTGTGCCGTAACGGGATTTCGCGGGGTAAATAACCGACTACTAGGCATGAAACGAATGACGTGCATTGAGTTACCTTAGTTACTCCTAGCGGCAGATCCCAAGAGCCTCACAAGCACCGGCATGATATAACATCCAAATTTGCCGACTTGGAAGCCATGGCGTAATCTGTGGCACTACTCCTTGCTCTCATGGAAATGAAGGAATTAGATATTGTTATCGAGTAAGGGTTTATAGAGGATTTTGAATATGAACGAGTAAAATATGGGCCTATAAGTGCCCTTACAAGATAATCAGTAACAAGATAGAAAGTTAAGGCAAAAGGCCGGGAGTGCGTTCTAAAGGTGGTACCCAGTATCTTGTCTCCAACTTTTCCATTTCCGCGAGAGCCCTGGAAAGCCGCAAGGATATCATAACTCGCGATTACCGACAAACCCCCATAGCTCTTTCGCCTTGCATATTGAAGTCGTTCGGTACTTTCAAGTATCTCCGAGGCTGCTGTTGCCATGTCTGCCTATGAGAACCTATTCCACTGTCCAAGGGCAGCGTTGGCGAGTTGCATACGACGGCCCCACCCACCGTATATCCAACCGATAGCATCAGCCATATCGTTGTAGTAAGGTGTCCACTCTGCAGTGTTTCAGCATAAATACTTGGCACTGAATAGAATCGAACACTTACCGTCTCTTGCGAAGCCACCTTCCCTTCCCTTGAGCTCAAGCCAAGTGTGCTTCTCTGAAATACCGGTTTGAATGTATGGCGCCCTTTTGCCTCTACGAGCAACAATGCGAACCTCGCCTTTGAGTTCCTGATCTGGACCAGCGATCTGATAGTCCTCGATCACTTTATGTCCGGGTTGTGCAGACCACGGCCGAGGAGGACAGTTCTCTGTGGCACGACTTGCACTGTCCGGGGTGATCCACATCTGCACCTCGGCACCTGAATTTACACCGTCTTTCTCTTTAAGAAGGGCATCCCAGTTCTCTGGCTGCGCAACCCTCTTTCTTCGATGATCGTATCCCGAAGAAATGAAATCGGGGGTTGGTGTAATATAAACAAGTTCTTTCCACGCATCACACTTGATCAAACCCTCGATATCGAAGTATGTTACCACGTCTCTCCAAGTATCGACCATGCCAACGCCATGGAAAGCGTCTTCCACAATGAGTTGATCTAAATGGAGCCCTGGAAGCATTGAAAACGCATTGTAAAAGTAATACGTGGGGTAATAGTTTGGGCTTCCGTTATTGTATAACGGAAACAAAGAAGATTTAACACGAATGTGACGTATGCGTGTCACAACGGCCTGATCCACGCTTAAAAGCATCTTCAGCATGATTTCGGTCCCCCAGAAATGGAAGCGAGCGTTAAGAGGAAGGTGTCGCCATGCTTCTTGATGTATTTGTTTCGAGGTCTGGAGAAGCGCGGTGCGGTTGTAAGATTTAGTACCGAAACCACGGCGCACGGTAATAGAACCAAACACATGCTCATATATGAGCTCTCTAAGTTCAAGAGGTAGAGTGAGGAGCGATGGTGCCATTATATTGTTGGTCTCAGACGAAGAGGGCGAATGTTGAATGAGAAAGTCAAAGAAGTGGTTATAGCAAAGAGAGCGGTCGCTGTTGAAGCCCGCGTCTTTACTACGGAGGTGGCTTGTGCGGGAGGGAGAAAAATGGTTGCAAGAGTTTGAAGATTAATAGATGATGGTGGGCTGGCGGAACCGGAGGGGTGACGTTCGGCCACTTAAACAGGACGTCGAAAACGCTCGGCAAGATTGCCTTGCATACACGCGCGTGCAATGTGGCTGCAATACCTAGCTGGAGCTAGCTAGTGAAACCAGATGACCACCTATGAGCTAATTACCATGGGAGAGGTAGGAAGCCAACAACGCCCGTCTGCAATTCCATTCGTCTAGAGTCATCGGTGCAGTGATAACCGATCGGAGTTGGAAAGTGAGACAAGTCGTCTGCAATTTAGTCGCATGCTGAAGCAACTTTTGCTCAGTTGATCTCAACAACTAACAATGCGTGCGCAATTGTGGGCTAGTTGCTGTTTATTTAAGAAAAAGAAAACACGCTCATGCATATTAGAAGCCACCCTGTGCTTGGACTATGGACACTATGAATGCTTCTTGGGTATCAATTCGAGCCAATATCCGATTTAATACCTACAAAGTACAGCGATGAAGTTGCAGCCATCGCACTGCAGCACCTCACTCGCTCTTAGCTAATCCGCGGGTACGTTGCTGTTCTTGAATTTTCTTTTTCTGCCACTGCCATTCCACCAGAACTGGAAGAAATTGCCACAAGTCGAATTCCGGCCACAGACATTTTAGAAAGACAATGGATGTGTTCTCATGACACTGCCAAAGCATAAAGTCGCTCAGTCGCTCGACTCCAGATGTGCGAACCAGCAGATCTACGGGTGGCGCACCAGCAGTCAACATACGCTCATCTAATGTCTGTGCCGTGATTGTCTCTGGATCTGGATAAGTTGGTGTCACAGGCTGGGGTTCTTCCCGCTCTGGCGGATTGATAGCAGTGGACGTTGACGACGACTGGCTATCCTCCGCTGATTTGGTGTCTTTAGAGGATGAAGGTGATGCCGATCGAGACTCATTGGGCCCAGGTGTCCTCTCAGCACCCTCTTCCAGCATTTGTTTCCGAATATGTTGGGTTATATGTGATTCAGAAAAGGTTCGTTTCGAAGGAGTTTGGAGACTGTCGAGAGGTGTACTGAAATGCTCGACAGTGGACTTGATGGCCGTTGTAATTTCATCGCGCGATGTATATGGAAAGCAAACGTTCAGGACCGCTCTGTTAGCTAGTTAGCAAAATCCAGTTGAAAAAGGTACAGTTCCTTACTTTTTGTTATGGGCTGTCATGGATACAGCTCTATCAATAGCTTCAATAACGTCTGGTTTCACAAGATTACGGTTTCCTAATATGCGAATGGAAGCACCGTAACGGTCGAGGAGAGCCCCATGCTCTGATAGCTGCCCAAGTTTGAGTTTTGCCATAGCCATGAGGGCATCAACCTCATGCTTTGATCGCTTGAAGTTCTCGATGCTAAAAGCGTAGATTGTGACTACTTGAACTCCTGTCTTGTAGCACACTTCCAAGATCTAGGGTGTAGGATTAGCTTTGCGCAATTGAGCTAGCAAACTAACCTCGTACCCTTGCCAAAGCTTCAAACCCCATGTTGTGTCCTTCAACAGTCTCAATGTGGTGTTCACGGGCAAAACGTCTATTCCCGTCCATAACGAATGCGACGTGCTGGGGAATAGCACCCTGCCTGAGTGCGCCGATGAGCAGCTCGCGTAACTGGCGAACCGTCCAGGCAACTGGAGGTGAGGATGCTGCCCATCTGGATATACGGTGACTGTGGAGGGATGCCATGTTGGATATGTGCGGCAGGTTAGGTGTTCAGGTACTCGTAATAGCAACAAGCGAACGAGGGCGGCGAAGCAGTAGGGAACGTTGAATGTACAGAGACAGTTAGGGAATCATGACCGAGATGGCATGCTGCATATGAATACGGTCAATGGCAGGCCTACGTGTACCTGGGGCGCTGCCGAGAGGCGGAGTGCTGCGACACTCCCAGAAATCAAGAGTCGGCTGCACATCGGACATCGGCCATCGGCCATCCTGTGGAGAACGTGCAGAGTGCGGCGCCAGCACGGCTGAGCCGGCTAAGCTGATCACGTGATATGACCTAGTGACTTGGCAACTGTTGTAATTCTTGGCTTGGCCTGCGCGTCCGACAAATCTTCGTCAGCGAACAGCAAGCCGTTGAGCAAGGTTTGAACCCGAAGAGCTGGTCTCGTCTTTTCAAACTGTGCGCCTTGCTGCTTCATCTATTGGGACACCTCATTCATAATGACGGACAAGGCTGAGGAGGTTGTGAAACTGGCGGAGCAGCTTTCTGACGGCTTTGTTGCGTTGAGTGGGGAGTATCAGTCCTTGCTCTCGCAACAACGACAGCTAGAGAGCCAGCTTTCATGGGTCAAGCAGCAGGTACGTTATTTTAGTTGTCTTTTTACCTACCTCTTCCTGTTCTAGGATGAATTTCTTTAGCTCTAGACCTGCAGCTGCTTGCGGCTTTGACAGATAATCTTTTACTACTTACTGATACACCTCCTATCATACCTCACTACCCTTATTATCGGAGACTTGCATTCTGACTCTTCAAAGTATTTAGAACTTCTTAAGCATTTTACACCCGATACTCTCTCGCAAGACCACCTCGTCTTCCTACAAGACCTCGAACATGTAGCAATAGAAATGCCACGGCCACCTGTTTCTTGGCTTGATCATATCGCACAGAGTGATGATACTGAAAGGAAGAATCGAGCTGTACTGATCAAGACGGCCGAGTCCGCTGTCGATAGTCTGCGCGAACCTGCCTCCGTGTCTGGTGTGAAAATATGGAGTGGTCCATCAGCAGATAAACAGCCTACGCCGCTGTGCATACAGACAAATGCAGACTCATTACACTTAGAGAAGGACTTCACTACGGCTGGCACACCAAGCAGACTAGGTTGCCCATTTGCTGCAAGCAGCGTACGGCAGAGCCCACTTGCTACTCCGCATAGCTCAGTCTCACACATGAGCTTGAAAGGCCGGAGATCGAAGCGACCGTCGTTTAACGATCCCATCACCGCAGAGATATGTGGGAATGATCCAGTGTCGGCGTCTGCCTCGATCGAAGGCTCTGCTGCCGTATGCCCAATACGTTTTCTCGACCAACATGATCCCAAAGATGTTGCGAAGTATTTTGAAAAGCATAAACATGAGCTGCCTCGGAGCCATGAAGTATGCATCAACCGATTTCAAAGCAATGCTGAAAGCATACGGCAGCTCGATCGCAAGTACGGCAATCTTGTCAGTATGATACAGGGTTTGGGCGAGAAGCATCAGGCATGGCTCCCGGAAGAGCCTGAAGATGCAGATGAATTAGTGGAAGCACCTGATGATGAAGCCAAGACAGATGTCAAAGTGGAGAAATGGGCTACGGCTGTGACGGCTAGCTTACAAAATAGTACACCTGAAGAGGATGATGGTGCGCCAGATCAAATGCTGGACGAGGCTAGGACGGCCCATTTTGATCGTCCAATGAAAGAGATACGAGTTGGCGAGTCCCCAAGTCGGCCATGGGGAATTTCTATTCCTGCAAAATATACCGATGCCGAAAGCTCCTCCTCCGTTGGCTCTGCGCCGACAGCATCGCCCCCACCCCCATTAGATGCTACTCAGCCGATAGACGAGACACCTAAAAGAACAGGGCAATGCCCGTTTGGTCACATGGTCAAAGAAAATGGTTCTAAAGTACAGGAGCGCGATGCCCCTCCCGAACTCCTACCACGCCTAGTGGTTGAACAACCGCAGTCTTCTGTTGGCCACAAGAGAGATCCCGAGTCGCTTGAACCAGCAGCGCCGGAGCCGCAGGTACCTCCAGCAAATACACCCAAAGTTGTGCCCCAGATGGTATTCAATGGACCAGTGTTCCTCGGGTATCCGCCTGAGCAACTGGCATTGCTTTTGCAGAACAGCAGCTTTGCTGCTGCCATGCGATGAGTTGAAACGTGCAGCATAAATAGAATGTGATGAGGAGGGTTTATTTCAGGTAATTGTATTGTAATATAAGGTAGGCCTTTAATAGCTACCTTGCCATATCTTCATCGGCATTACTCTGCTGCTATTATCTTTTTCGTGATTGCTTATACCCGTTCACACATACTCTACCATACGCTTCTTGCAGTAATACGTCAGATGCAATGTCCGATATTTGCTTGCTATTTTTTGTTCAAAAGGGATTGACTTGGTACCGTTTCTGTCAAGCCTATCGTAGCTCACTTTTTCAAGTCACCCATCCAAGTGCGCACAGCTTTTGCGCTATCGTGTGCTGCTCGAAATACTAAATGATCATTAGAAAGTTGATGGCCCAGCTTGCTATGATAGCTTACGTTGCCTCTCGTTTTCATCCAACCCGCGCATGAAGTCGGCACCTTCTCCAAGGGCGCCGCGGGGGTTGTGAGCTTGATCAGCTATGACTGCTGCCCTCGCTTTGAACGCCTAATTGTTGTCAGTTTAAGGTGGGGTAGTATTACTGAAGGTATCACAAACATCACTAAGAACTTCAATCATCTCTTCTTCCTCGAAAAGTTCAAGTATTCGTGCTCCAAGGCTATAGAAGTGTGGCGCAAGAGCTCGGAGATCGACTGTCCGTGCATCGGCTTTCAGTGCGTTGAGCACGCGAGGGGCCAACGCTGAGGGCGGGTCCAGCGTGACCAGCGAGGATGTGTTCAGGCTCTGGCTACAGAGTATCAATAATGGAACTTGCCTAAAGGATTTTTGGCTTCTAACCTCAAAGCAAGCATCTCCCCAAGCCACAGCGGCAGCTCGACCTTGGACCCCTGCTTCACCTGTCGATCGAGTTATAATGTGAACATCAGACCTGCGGACCGGCGAGCGCTTACATCTCCGCTCATATTACCCTCAAGGAAACCGAGCCCGGGTACGGTTAGCTCAAACGTGCATGGTACTTTCTAGATGTTGAGTCATGTAAGCAGAGAAGAGGCAAAAGTAGGCTTAGAAGGTAGTCACCTGCGCATCAGTAAGGATGGCGTCCACATCGTAGTAGGAGCTCATTATTCTACGAATATCATGGGCTAGTATCGGCACACGTGGACCTGGTAGATGCCGTGCACTTGGTGTGTTGGCGAAAAAGGCTCGGGAAGGTGTAGATGTAGAGAGCAATCAGCGTGTCGCGTTGTTGCGTGTGGTGTCACCACCGGAAAGCGGGTATGCAGCAGGATCGCAGAAAATGACTGACACACACACACACATGAAAGATGAAACCTGCCAAATCTGCCAAACCGGGAGAGACAAGCGGGGCCAAAGTAAGGGGGAAGTATGTGTGTGTGTGTGTGTGGCAAAGCACAAGGCGTGTTGTCTCAACCTAGTCGTCGCATGTATTGCGCGTCTGTGATGCCTGTTGCTGGTCGAAGCAAGATAAAAGAACAGGAGGACTGAGATTTCGTAGACTACTACCGGATGTCTTCCAGAGCGGTGTTTATTGAACCTTTTGACAGTCGTGATTACTTTCCGTGGCGGATTTTTGTGCTACGCTGAGTGTAAAGAGTTGAGTTCTCTTTTCCCGTGAGTCGTCCAAGGTGCCCTCGCGTATCTAAGTCACAGCAGGCTAGGACACGGCAGCCTCACAGGGTCATAGCTCCACTCACTACCTGGGGGGCGGCTACATACATGAACCGCTGAAGAGCCTCCCCGCGTTCAAGAGCAGAAAATCTCTGCACCTCACTCGCAGTCCACAACCCTCGCTCCCAACGCCGTGCTCCACTGGTACGTCGTACGCATTTAGCCTAGGCTTCGAACCGCTCCTGTGCTAGCGGCCTGGTGTCGTGTGGATTCCAAGCCTGCATTGCCTCACGCAGCCGCAACACTGTTAGCAACTGTCCTTACTCACACTGTGCTCGCAGGGGCTCTTCTTATTGCGCACACGGTCTCGTATCCATTCGTATTCTTGGATGATCTACTGCTCCCATCATCCCTCTCCGCCGTAGCGACCCTCCGCACGCCTTCTCTCTCCCACCTTTGGCACTATGGCTGTCAGCGAACGAATATCACAACTCATGGGTGCCCTTGACTCGGCATCTGGCGTTAACTCCTCGCGCGCCACCTCGCCGGGCGGGGACTGGCGTCAGTCCAATGGTGACTCCAACAGCACCGACGAGGAGAAACAGAGCCGCAGCCGACCACGAACCTTCCCATACTTTGAATACCTGCCGTACGAGATTGAGTCGCCAAGTGAGCGCGAAGACAACCTAAACACATGCCTGAAGCACCTTTATATTGCCGTGTCAGCGGGCGACTTTGCGCCGGGGGCCCAGCATTGGACAAAAGAGATCCGTGGCTGGCTGACGCTCAAGTTCGACCTGCCTCACGAAACTCGTGTGAAGCTGGTGTATCTATATTATGAACTGGCTCTAGCTCCAGGACTGGATTATCTGGTCGCGGAGCGCTTTGCGAGCATGTTCATGGTCCTTACTAAGTACGTGGTCAGCGGGGTCCATGTTTGAGTAGCACAACTGACACGTAGACAGGCGTAAACATTACCTTCGGCCAGGCAAGGATCTGACTCTCGATTGGCGGCCCCTGTTTCGAGAACTAAAGCTGTTTGTGCTTCCATCTGAGTCCGGAGGCTCGTCACCACCAAATGTGAAGCGGAATATTCGGACTTTGACTAAGTTGTGCACGTTTGCGCAGTTCTATTTCGACCCGCAGGAGATACCGGCTATATTGGAAGAGGTTCTCCCCTTTTTTAGCACATCTTACTCAGAGGGTGCCTTCGTCGTAGTCGCTCTGCTTAACCTGCTGTTCCCCACTACACCTCCGCCAGACGACAGGCCAGATCTGCAGCCACAGGAATACCTCCCTTTATTCTTTCATTTATGGTCACTCGTCAATCGCTCTAAGTTGGCTGATGCGCAGTTTATGGACATCATATCACGTCTAGCACGCGAATTGCTCCCCGCGGAGCATGTACCATTTTCACAATATGGCATGTTTACCGGCGAACAGTGTTCGCTTATCTTTACTGCTACTCTGCGTTTGCTTGAGATTCCGGTTGGCCAAGCCACATCTCCGTATAGCACCATTGTGGACTTGGGAGCGGGGCTCGCGGTCATGCTGGATAGGGACCAGCGAAGACATCCTTCTACGCACCATATCGCACGTATCATAACCATGTCACTCTCACCGAAATGTATGGATCACGAAGACTCCGTTATGAGTAAACTTGAAGGTCTCATTCAAGCCGTGGAGACGTTCTACCACCCTTCGAACTCCGGTACCTGGACACGGTCACTTGCACAACTTGTGCTTTTCCTCGCGGACTTGTTCGTCCTACGCTGGAATCGGGAGCATAGTGGCGAGATGGATGTTCCAGAAGATCGAAGGCTTGATGATAGACTCAAGCGCCGTTTCGTGTTATGTTTGCGCGAAGTTACGTTCATGGGAATCTTCTCCAAGAGCGATAGAGCAGTGGCAGACTGTCTGAAAGCACTGCAAAGCCTTGCATACTTGGAGCCTACGCTTATCTTACCCGGAGCTTTACAGCGTGTTTACCCTGCAATGCAGGGTTTGGTGGAGGTTCACCGTACGATCTCCTCCATAAAGGCATTACAAGTGTTGTCTAAGATCATGGCACGGACCAAAGGCTACCGGTGCCATGTTACAACGTTACTGGGGCTTGCACTACCAGGAATTGACCCGAACGATCTAGATAAGACAGTGCAAACCTTGAGTTACATTCAAGGTGTTTGTTACACAGTACCATTTCACGATCTCACACAAGAAAGGAGGGATGCGAATGGCACATTGTCCGCTTCAGGAACAGCGACCCCAATGGAAGGCTTCGATGCCGACACAGGGCTTGCTGTGCGATGGATCACCGAACAAGTGGAACGATTAGAGAACGCCAAGGGTTTCGTTGAGATTGACTACGACGAAGAACTTAGTGATCACGAAGAGGAGCTCATCTTGCGCTCCTCAACGACAGGGCTTGCGGAGTTCTTAATGTCGTTCCTCGGTCGGGTCTTCACATTGTTAGAGAATTTGCCAGATGCTGCTAGGGTGCGCAGCGGCACGCCTGAAGAGACCGTGGCCAACCACTTACCTGCTGCCTTCACACCGTTGCTCGCAGCGCTCTCTCCTGAGTTGTTCGATGTTGCTCTAGACAAAGTTGCCAATTTCATCACGAACCATGTCATTCACCAAGCTCGCGATGCCATATCATTCATCTGCAATAGTTTGGTTAAGGTGAACCCAGAAAAATCACTCAAGCGGTTGTTGCCTCATCTTTTTGCTGGTATTCGCACAGAGATTGAGGACAATGGGGCTGGTTCAACGCGAACTACAGGTACCGACGTTCTTCCACGAGACCGTGGACTAGTTTGGTATCTGTGCATCTTGAGCATGTGTGTAGTTCATGTCGGAGATGCTGTCATGGCGTGGAAAGAAGAACTGTTCGATATTGCAGAGTATATGCAACGGAATGTGCGAGGAGCCCCAACCGTCCATGTCTCCAACTATATCCACCATCTTCTCCTGAATGTTACTTGCACCTTCACTACCGACTATTCCATCTACGAGGATGGTGAACTCGAGAAGGGTCTCACAACGAACTCTTGGGGTCGCCAAGTGAATGTGAAACAGCTTAATCTCAAGTGGCACACGCCCAGTGCAGAGGAGATTGATTTCGCAGTGAGATTGTTTGACTCTCAAGTCAAAAAATCAGTCAGCAACCTTACAGCCCTCATCTCGCCAGACCCACCCATAAAACGAGAGGGTACAGGTAAAGATTGGTCAGATGAAGTATCGCGTAATCTGACTCTTCTGAGGTTGCTTGTCTCTGGCATCTCTGTCTTGTTCGATGTTCGTCACGATCAAGTTAATGAACAAGGCGACATTGAATCCGAAGATAGTTCAGACACAGACGCTATGGAAACAGAGGGTATTGAGGACGACGCTGGGCTCGGCGAAGCTGAAGATGAAGACGTGAAGCCTACTTTCCAATACGAGACAGGATCTCCGTTGAAGCGTGGTGATAGAAACTACAATCTTGTGCACGAACTTCGGCACAAGGTTGGAGAAACATTACATGAAGTCCATCGATTCTTGATCGAGAAGCAAGAGGATGATGTGATATGCTTTAACGCTTTGTATAACGCTTACCGGTCGTGGTTTATCGATGTTGGTATCGAACGCTCAGCTCATATTTTGGAGCGCATAACCCGCCTACTTGACAGCGATGAACTCCCGTTCCGATTCAGTGGGCTGAGGAAAGAGTACCCACGGCCTCTGCTCGTAAGGCGCGCATACGTTTACCATCTCCAACGGCTACGTCATAACGCCGCCCCTCGACCGAAAACGGAACTTGATAAGCAACTTCTCTTAGATCTTGCAGAGTCAAGCATCTCGTTATATACGGAAATTCGACGCACTGCCCAAAGTGCCAGTGAATCCGCGATCAAGACCATTCTGGGCGCCAAGCCGCTCATAGTGCCTCCTCTACTTGAAGCATTAGTAAAAGCTGTCGGCGAGAATGATTACCCTCGTATCAAAGGTGCAATGTTTACACTCCTTTTTGGCAGCTTGGCTAAGACCATCGGCCGTGACTGGCGTTTCACACCTACCTTGATCAAAGCGTTCATTGAAGTCACTGGCGCAGACAAGCCTTCTGTACAGAAACTTGCTTCAAATGCCACCTTCCAGGTCATGGATATGGGCAAAGCCATGGAGCGAATGGTTATCCTTGATAAATCTGTTGTTGAGGCGATTGCTATAACCATTGACTGTGGCGACGACGAGATCGTGCAACGGAAAATCATTAAGCGTCGTGATTTTATCAAGTCTAAACGAGCTCGTATTGAAGGTAAGAAAGCGAGTTTAGCGAAAGAGCTAATAGAGATGACGAAGACGGCCCACTGGCGAAAAGTCAGTCGCACGGCAGCCATCATTGTTAATTTGGGCACACGGTATGACACGATCGCTTCGGATGAGATGATTACACTTGTGACAAAGGGATCCATTGATCAACACCCCAGCCTCCGAACCCTGTACTCTGGTGCCCTGATCAATCTGTTCTCTATCGTCCAAACTCGTGCAATTACCGGTCACAGTTTCGAGAAGTATCTGCTGAATGAAGAGGAGCTACCAGATAAGATCTCAGTTCCTATAAAGGCTGAAGATCCGAACTGGACTGAAGAATATTTGAATATGTTCACCAAGTCCGAGGCAAAGTACTACGTCGATTTCGACTACCCTGGCTGGCTTGTATGGACTAAAAAGATGCCAGCGTATCTTCCGAACCCCCCTCAGATGCCATACGACGATGTGGAAACCGACGTCCGCAAAAAGATTGGCGCATTGCTGGACCATTCATGGTTTTCGAACTTTTTCGCATTCATGAAGCAAGAGCCTAGAGATGCAGGACATGATCGTTTCCGCATGTCTAGCACCATGCTACTCACCCATGCCTTCGATCTCGTGTTCAGTGGTCTCGCACGGGCGACTTTTAAGGATATCAAAGATCTCACTCAAACGGTATATGGTGATGGTAGCGACAAGCACCAGCACCGCGCAACGGCCGAGATTATGGGTGCTCTGCTTTCATGTGCTCCGGATCTCACACCTGAACAGCGCCAGGAAACTTGGGAGTACGTGTTTCCGATCATTCGGGATATTTTCCAAGATGGACTGAATCCTGACAATTCTGGTTACTGGACCACATTCCTCCATGTAGTACTCCAAACTAAGGATCCAAGGCGTGGCTGGCCACTCGTAGATTGGTTATCGAGCTTCCGTCTCGATATGGATTCCAACGCTGCGTTCAAGGAAAGTTCCAAGATTTATCTCCTCCAGCAGTGCATTGCCGATGCTGGTTGGCACTTCCGCCTCGAGAAACCTATATTGGAAGACTTCATGAAACATCTGGATCATCCGTATAAGGGTGTGCGTGAAGCCATGGGTCAGACATTAGCTGCTATCTACCGAACACGGTATCACGAATCATACAAAGACGTAGCTACACTCATTAAAGCTCAAAAGGAGGCATCGTCTATCGGAGTGCGTCCTTACGAGCCCACTCCAGAATTTACTAAGATGATCACAGAAGTGTTCAACCAGCTGGAAGTGTGGCGAGGCCAACGTCCTGCTGGCCAACAGACACCATCGTCATATACATCTGGAGGCAAAACGGTCCTTCTCTGGCTCGACTCGATGCTGTCATCGTATGAATGTACACAGCTTGTCCAGTTCTTCCCTAATGTCTTTACTGAGCAACTGCTGCATATGATGGATATCAAGGAAGATCCTGAGTTGCAGTCTTTGGCCTACCACGTTTTCCGCCATTTGCCTAATATTCCCCACCGTCAAGGCGAGGATGCAGAGTTCATCGCTGCTCTCATTCGCATAGGACGCACGGCAACGAGCTGGCATCAACGTCTGCGTATCCTGATCAATATTCAGGTTATCTACTTCCGCCGCTTGTTCCTTATGAGCGAGCAACAACAACTTGATATCTATGATTGCGTTTCTGCAATGCTTCAAGACCAACAATTAGAAGTTCGGATGGGCGCCTCGACTACACTCTCAGGCATGATTCGCTGCTCACCTGTTGCCCTCCGCGATCGAATGGTGCAGCGACTGAAGCAACAATTTACTGATACCTTGACCAAGAATCCTCTGCCGAAACGACGTCTGCCGGGCACTCCTACCCCAGAGCAAAACAGGTTGGTTCTCGTCCGCCACGCGGCCGTCCTTGGTCTTGGCGCATTGATTCAAGCATTCCCTTATACGAGCCCGCCACCTGGGTGGTACACAGATGTTTTGGCCACTCTAGCCAGAAAAGCGGCTGCTGATCCAGGTATGGTAGGAAAGAGCGTCAAGAGCATTCTTGCGGACTTCAAAAAGACGAGACAAGATACTTGGCACGTTGATGTAAAGGTACGCTACCCTTCTTGAGAAAATATCTTGACTGCATACTGACCCTAATTTTAGGCTTTTGAACAAGAGCAATTGGAGGATTTAGAGGGCGTCCTGTGGAAGAGCTACTTCGCATAGATGATTTCTCTTTTTCAAAAACGCTATGAGGTATCCGCCATGACACAGACTCAATGATGTACTATACAAACGCCGCCATAAAAATATGCACGCAAATGGACTCTTAGGTTGTGGGGGCTTTTGTGAATTGAATGAAAGCTTGTGTACTAACTGCCTTGGGGGGGTTTCGAGCATGGGTGGCGTTTCACGTTCAAGACTCAGATACAAAATGCATCTGTTATTCGAATATTGACGTGCTGAACTGTCTACACTTCCATTAAGTGCAAGAGCGCTCTAGTGAACGTCGATCTAGTCTTGATTGAACGATGAAAATCTGTCGTCAAATGCACAGGCCGGTTTTCGGCTCATCGTTTCCTCGGAAAGCTACTGCTGGTGATGTAAGCAAACGCGCATGCATCAGTCGATACTTCAGAAGTTCTCAATCCTTGTGCCAATACCCTTTTCATCCGCCATGGCTACAAGTTCGCTTCCCACCACCACATCCATCAGCCCTAGACCCACACTCTTGTAGATCACGTTCCCTCTCTGCAACCATTCCATGAGCCCGCCGTCATCCTCTTTTTCCTTCTTTCCTTTCTTTTTCTTCCTTTGCTCACACTCCCCAAGCTCCACTCCTCTCTCATCGAGACCCTCTTCGCTCTTCCTCGCCACACATTCCTGCCTCCTTTTCTCCGCATCTCTCCTCAGCATGACTAGCTCGCCAATCTCAACAACCTCCTGGCCCGTCAGACCAGCCTGTATGATTTCCCCGGCTTCCTTAAGACATGCTTCCACGCTGTCAACAATGACAGCACCGCCCTCCAGCGCATGCTTGTGATGGTGTCTATGGTGATCCGGCGCCACGTTCTGACGTAGGATGTCTGGATGCAGTTCCAGCATATGCGGTTTATACGAGCCGATGGCTGCGACGTAGCGGCCCTTCTTGCGGCCCTCAGGGTTGGTGAGGTAGGAGGCGGGGAAGAGGGGAGTGAGCGAGGGCGTAGTGCAGAAAATAACACTCGAAGCGCGGATTGTAGCCTTAAGCAAGCGCTCGTACTCAGTGTGGTTCGGCGTTATGATCTGGATTTTCGGGCGCGCGAGGTCGGTGGTCTGGGCCGTGGGGATGTCCATCTTGGGAAAGACATGCGGCTGCTCGTGAGGGTGGTAGAGTGTTTGGATCAGATGATGGACGCGGTCGAAGGAACGGTTTATGATGTTGAGGTGATGGATCTCTGGTCCGCGCAAGATCAGGGCGAGACGAATGTGCCAATAGGCCTGCTTGCCGGCGCCGAAGACGACCACGTCATGTACGTTTGCGCGTTTCTTAAACAGCATCGTACTAGCGAGTGCAGTCCTGAATGCTGTGATCTCCTCCGCATTGATGAGCGCGCGGGGAGCACCGCTGCGATCCAGCAACGTGAGGAGGCCCTTGGGCGTTGTGCTGTCTTTGCTCGCAACGCTGTCAGGTGGACCATCAAATGTGGTATTCGAGCTTTCTATGCTAGGGCTGGACTGGCTGAGCGAAAGTGAGTCGAATGAAGCAAGGGATCCGCGACCTGAGCTGATACTACCGTTCTTAGGTGTGCGTCGCTTGGCTATATCTGATTCTGGCTCTGCGAGTGTTACAATCTTCACACCTAGGCTGTCGTTGCTTGATGCGGGCATAAATAACGTTGTCTGTCCATCGCTACGTTTAAGTGATGTGCGAAGAGGCTGATATGATGAACCGCAGCCATTGCTATCTTCCTCGGTAGATGTTGAGTAGTAGTGGAGTCCGTCGGCGAGGCTTTGTTGCAAATCGAGAATGTCCTGTTTGGTGAGACCGAGCAAGAGAGTGCGCACCTCCGAATCAGTCAAGACTGTCAGTGGCATTTTGGGCAATTGGTGAACAGGCTGAAATTGTGTCGAACATGCGGTGGGGCAGTAAACGGAACAGCTAATCATCAAGCAGCTACAGTGGCAGCCAGCCCTGACGTAGGGAGGGGTTCTTTCGGCATTAAGTACTACTGTCCCGCGCCCCACCAAAAGCTTATTCATCACAGGAGCAAATGCTAACGTAAGTAATCGTTCGAAGAGTCATGGTATTCATGATATATATCAGTCGCATTCGACTATTTTTGGCCGTCCTAAACTCCGTGGTATTGCTCGAAGCCCGCTACATGCAGAGATGACAGACACGCCAAAACCCGCAACCTCCCACCATGCCACTACGCTATCTAGGCACGCTTAGATCTTGATAGCGCTCTCGAGAGCCTTCCTTCGCTTCTCCATGCGGGCATTGGCCTTAGCACCCATAATGCCACCACCCCAGTGACGGATAGCATCCTTGTGCTTCTCGAGGTAACCGTCCTGAATGGTGGAGTTGAGCTTAGAAAGCTCGTTCTTGTCCTCCGAACGGACCTCAGTCAGAGCGAGAACGGCAGCAGTCTAACAACTGGTCAGCATTGATACCTTGTAATTGAAAGCGTAAAAATACCTTCTGGTGAACAACGGTGCCGAGCCTGGCCTTGCCCTTTACAATGGCGTACGGCACGCCCATCTTGCGGCAGAGAGCAGGGAGGAAGACAACCAACTCAATAGGGTCGACGTCGTTGGCGATGAGGACGAGAGACGCCTTCTTGTTCTCAATGAGGCCGACAACGTGGTTCAAACCGAACTTAGCAGCATATGGCTTCTTAGAGACATCCTCCTTCTTCTTGCCCTCGGAGACAGCGGTGGCCTCCTTGGTCAAACGCTCCTTCTTCTCAGCCTTGGTCTCAGGTCGGTACTTGTTGAGAAGCTTGAAAGCCTGGGCAGCAGCTGTGAACGGTTAGCCCGATATTCCGCATATCCTGCATTCGTATCGCTTACTGTTCCGGTCAAGGACATGCTGGAATTGAGAGATGGAAGGAGGGACCTTCAGACGCATGTTGAGGATCTTCTTCTGGCGCTGAAGGCGGACGTAGGCTGGCCATCGCACCATGCGCGAGAGGTTGCGCTGAGGCTGGATGTCCTGGCCGATGCCATAGTTCCTCGGGCGCTTCTCAAGGAGAGGGTTCTGCGTCATTAGTACTGGATGCAAGGCGGATCTGTGCTACGTACCTTAGGAGCCTTCTTCGAGCCGGCTTTGCTCTGAGGGAAGGGCGCGGGCGCCGCCTTCTTGGCTTTGGGAGGCATCTTGTCGTTGAGGCTGTCATTGAGAGAGAAACCATTAGCGAATGCTCATTCACTAGGTAGCTTCTGCTGCTCTAAGAGTGAGAGGGCATTGCTGCCACTCTGCGCTCTAGCCATGTTCAACATCGCATGTCCAATACGTGGAGCTTGCGATGGATATGCTGGAGGGATCGAGCTAGGGATTGCGCTTACCGATTGACCTATGTTAGTAGATGGACGACGGTGGTGTTGACGAGTTTTCGAAGTCGGTCAGCGGAGAAAGTTCCTGGCGGCCCCTAGCACGGTGCGCTGCTTCGCTTAACGGCAGAACAATGTTCCGTGTCGGCCCGATTGGCGCCTTTCGGAACTCAGTCAGGCATACACTCTATCAGAACATTGCCGCGCCATGACCCAAACGTCCGATGTGCAACGCTTTCAACCGAGGCGTCTAGTTCTGGTGTTCCTCGCATGGAAGGTGATTCTTCTCTTAATTGCAATCTTCTCTCCAGGTCCAGGTTATGACACATCGGCCTTGATTGCTTCCGATGTAAACACTCTTCGACATTCTAACTTCAAGCATTGGCCTTGGTTCGAACGCCTAGCGCTTAATCTTTTTCGATGGGATGCGCTCTATTTTGTCAAATCAGCCCAGAGAGGGTATGCATTTGAGCAGGAGTGGGCCTTCAGCTGGGCCTATTCTCTCTTATTAAACACTGGCGTGAAGCGTAAGGCAAAGGCAAACTCCTCCAAACACTTGCATGATTAATTCTCCTAGTTTTCACTGGAGGTGCCGATGCTACACTCGACCATTACATATGGACCGGTGTTGCCGTGTCAAACATTTGCCATCTTCTATCTACACTAGTCCTCTTCCACCTTCTGAATACGCTATTGGGTCCTCAGCAGAACGGCCGACTTGCTTTCGTTGCTTCTGTTCTACATATATTGTCTCCAGCTGGCATGTTCCTCAGCTCCCCATACGCTGAAGCCCTATTTGCGTTGTTAAATTTTACCGGAATACTGCATTATGTGCAATCAACTACTTGGAATGGTTTGAATAGGCCGCCTACTCTCCGTGAGGACACTCTGATGTTGAGTTCTGCGTTATTTTTTACTTTAGCCACCTGGATTCGGAGTAACGGGTTGCTGAGTGGTTCAATCTACCTATACGATGTTGCAATCAGAGTCCCCAAACTGCTAGGTTGCAAATTACATAGCAACGATATCAGGAGACTCTCTGTCACATGCATCGCTGGTGTGCTCTTGGCAATTGGCTCAGTTATCCCTCAATATGTGGCCTACCGGGAGTATTGCGTTGATATACCCCCTTCATATATACGACCTTGGTGTTACAAAACAATACCTAGTATCTATACTTGGGTCCAGAGCACTTATTGGTAGGCCTTAACTTATTTTTAAAGCGTATATGTTGATTATATACAGGAATGTCGGCTTTCTTCGATATTGGACACTACCAAATTTACCGTTGTTCTTTATGGCGGCTCCCATGCTAGTAATTCTCGTTCGATCTAGTATGGAGTACTTGTATCATCATCGCCCGGTATCCTCTGAGCCTCGAGGCAAAGCCAACCCTAGTCCTATGAAAGATGTTGATCTTCTGTTCGGTACCATACCGCAACTAGCTGTGCCTCAGCTTGTGCTCGCCTTGATCGCAGCTACCAATTTTCATGTTCAAGTCATAAATCGCTTAGCATCTGGCTATCCTTTATGGTACCTCTCAATGGCAAGATGGTTAATTATGGGAAGCCAACCTCAGGAAAACCAAATCTCACAGTGGGTATGCCGGGGTTTGATAATGTATGCCATGGTCCAAGGAGCGTTGTTTGCAAACTTCCTTCCTCCTGCATAACAAATTTTCAAATACTCGAAAACTACTTTCACTCCGTTATTCCCAGCCCCCAACATCTTACATTTGGTTTCTTTACCATGGAAACACAGTGCCACGTTTACAAATAGTCAGATCAATTCCATTGCTCAGCCTGTCAAATCACAAAGGCCCACGGTGGTCGACAGTAACAGAAGGGGTTTAAAAGAACTTAAATATAATAAGGGGTACTTTAAACAAATAAATTTAGTGTTAGCCTATCTTTATCAGTAACGATAGGACCCGTAAGAGTGAAATTCAATCTGAATAGCTAGTAGAATTATTCACATTCTGGGTAATTACTAGCAAACTACGAAAGTGTTTAGGGAGGATGGGCTCTTGATACGGTGCCGCAATCCTTTTCGAACGCATCGACGGGATGGTGATGGACGTGGCGTTCTTGTGAAAGATTGGCGATGGAATCGGATAGAGTGAGTTTCATCTCTACCTTCATTCGATGATATATATATCTATGATGCATGCTATCACCTTCACTTCGCCAATTGAAAACACTTGAAGTTCTGATTTAATATTGAGCTGAATAACTGTATTGGCTGTTTTGGTGCGTGCGGGGTGCGGCGGATGAGTTGATTGATATCGTGGTGAGTTGGCAGTCACGTGTCGCGATCTATTGGCAGCGTGTCACCGGTCGCCGTGGAAACACAGCCGTGTTTACTCGGCCCCCCGCTGCGCGAGTAAAGCAACGTACCCCCGACCCGTCACCTTCTATAATGCCCCAGCGCCTTTCATAGCTGCCAAAGCACACTTCTGCTTTTGTTTGAAGGGGCGGATCCCCTGTCTTGGGTTTTCGCTGCGCTACCTTTATCCTCTTCTCGTCTTCAATATACGTTATGGCGACGCCGGCGCCCGCAGGCCACCGCCGCAACAAATCGTCTTCGGTGCTCAAATCTATTGTTTTGCCAAAGCACCACAAACGTGCTCCATCCGATGGCACTGCCTTAAAGGCCAATCCTCCGGACGCTCACCTATACAATCCGGCTGCCTACGCCAACGGCATGCCGTTGCTGCCGCCGGACCATCCTCATAGCCAGTTCCGACCTGTCAGTCGCAAGCCAGACGCTTCTGCCGATCTTCCCCCATCGCCGCGCAAGTCTCACGAGACAAGAGCAAGTCCGATCAAGAGCCTGCATAAGAAAACACTGAGCTCGGTGTCACTGCGGTCGCTAGGTAGAGATAAGGACAAGGACAAGGAGCAGGAACGAGGCAATGCCAGCAAGTCAAGAGAGCCGAGTCGAACACGGAGGGATGATGTGTCTACTAAGAGTCCGACTAAGACAAAATCGAGGACCAACCTCACCAGCCTGTTTCTTAAGGGAAGGCAGGCAAAGGAGACGAAAGAAGTGATGGAAGGGACGGTTGGGGACAAAGAGAACACAACACCACCGAACGCATCCACACCACTACATACTCCCATCTGGGCTGAGTTTAGCTCCCAACCCTTGCACGAGATTACAACGACGAGCAAGGTACCATTGAACGACCAGCGCCGGAGCATCGAGGAAGAAATCGCCTTGTATACACCAAACGATTACTCCCCTTCCAAGGGCCGCAATTTCTTTGACTACGGTCAGCCTTCTTTGCAGAAGAGGCCGCAGGCAAAGGAACGACCAAAGTCAACGTTCCTGCCTAATACCTCAACTACCTCGCTTCTCTCGACTTTCTCTCGCAAAAGAAGCGATGAGCGAGTTCCATTAGGAGATACTAAGGGGAACGAGACAAGAACTAAGGAGAGTCCGTCGAAGAACCTTGTTGCGCGTGGTATGCTGGGAAGGCACAGCTCTGAGATAAGCCAGGAGAATACCAGTCCAAAGAAGATCGCAGATGCTGCTAAGAAACAGAATCGTGTTATGGCTGCTGTCGCTGCTTTGAATGGCAGGTCTAAGCAGCCCGAGCGGAGCACACCAGCCTCGTCACCAACGAAGCTTGATCCCAAAGTGGTTGATGCAGAGTTCGAAGCTGTTCTTGTAAGTCAAGCGATATGATCTGCCTCTATTTTGCTAATATAGTCTTCAGGAGTCTCGAAACATTCCTACTCATCAGCGTGCTCAGATGCGCACACTTAAGCTTGAGGTCAAGGCTGACTTCGTCCGGACACATAAATTAGATTCGACTCACGGTTCCCGATCAACTTCAACGCAATCATCCATAGACGAGACTACTGGAAAACAATCAAGTAAACCTAGCTTGACAAGATCTGCCAAGTCCCGAGATGGCTCAACGGAGGAGGAGAAGGTACCAGTACAGGACACAACAGCAGCCAGCTCGAAGCGTGAGCGTCCCCGAAGCCGAACTTTTGGGTTCAGCAGGAGTGACTCCCCAACCAAGAAGCAGAAAGCTGATGGCACAACGTCTAAATCCACTTTGATCCCCAAATCTCCATCGATGCGGTCAGTAGTATCGAATTCGTCGCAAAGATCCGTGTCTAAGGGCTCAAAGTCAGTATCGCCAGACGAATTTATAACCTACTTGAAAAAGACACCAAAACCTCAAGACGTCGAAGTGGGGAAGCTACACAAACTCCGTCTATTGCTTCGCAATGAGACGGTGGAATGGGTGAACCAGTTCATACTTGAAGGTGGTATGACTGAGCTTGTCGGTCTACTACATCGCACTATGGAGGTAGAATGGCGTGAAGACCATGAAGACACTCTATTACACGAGCTACTCAGATGTTTGAAGGGCCTCTGTACCACTGACTCTGCCCTCAAACAATTCGCCGGAATCTCGTCAACCCTCTTCCCTGCTTTACTCGGGATGCTGTTTGACGAAGAACACAAAGGTCCTAGCGAGTTTACTACTCGAGAACTGATTATTCAGATTATCTTTGCTCACCTTTCCACTGCACCGGAAGGCGAGCTTCATGCTCGTGCCATGGAGTTGTTGAAGTATCTGAAAGACCCTGTTAAGGAGAAGGAGTCTTCGACGATCCCCTTCATCCTCCAGATGCATCAACCTCGCCCTTATCAGATATGGTGTAAAGAGGTTACGAATGTCACCAAAGAAGTTTTCTGGATTTTCATTCACCATTTGAACGTTGTACCCATCCCACCAATCTCTGACAAGTCTCCTCAAGCTTACGTCAAAGCCCACTTCCCCGGTCCTCGAGCTATTGTACCTGCTGCGCCGTATGTTGGAGGTGTAGAGTGGGATGCCACTAACTATATAGCTACACATCTCGACCTTCTCAACGGCCTTCTCGCCAGTTTACCGACTCGCGAGTTGCGCAATACTTTGCGGGCTGAACTTAAGGTGTCTGGCTTTGAGAAAGTAATGGGACATCTGCGAACATGTAACCCTAAGTATTACGGCGCTGTACATGATGCGGTTAAGGTCTGGATCGCAGCAGCATTAGAGGATGGTTGGGAGGTCCGAGATGTGCGAATGGGTCCGCCAGATGGTAAGCCCGCCGTTGGAAGCCCTATCAAGCAGAGCCCTCAAAAGAAGGCCGAGAAGCCACCTCAAATCCAAGCACCCAAAGTTGAGATTGGAGGACTGGGATTGGGCTTTGAGAGAGAAATCAGTATCGGTGGAAACAACAAGGATGATGACTGGATTTGAAGAGCTGGATACTCCCCGCTACTAGCTCTCTACGCCTTGCTTCCCCTTGGATGAACCATCCGTGCTGTCCTCAAATCCACTCTTACCGACACGAAGACTTTGAACCCTCTTCAACCGTCAGAAACTTCTATCCCCTGGGCACTCGATGGACTTGCATACACGAATATCTACAGATGCGCCCACCTATCATCTTTTCTCCGATTTGATTATTCTTTGGCTCTCATTGGCGTTATTCGGATTGTTCCTGTCTCCTTCTCATCCTTATTACCTCTGCTTCTGCATCGCTCTCCAGAATGATCGGGATGTAATGAGATCCACCGAACGATTTTGATGACCAGTAACGGCTTTGATATTGGATTTTCATTTATTTCCGCCCCCGCTCTAACGGTTGTAGTCGGCTATCCGAACATTACGAATAGCTGATATACGTAGAGAGGTATATGGCTGGCTACGACGATTAGTAGTTTATGATGAACGGTTTCTTTGTAGCCTAGTTGGGCGAGATGAGGTTTCTTGTATAGGGTGTGGCATATTTCTAAGGCGTTCTCTTGGGGCTTTGGGTATGAACTTATGAAATGGTCCCTTCATCTCTAACATGGATGCATCTCTTTTTGCACGCAGTCTTCATTGTGAATGACGTGTGAAAGATCTCATTGCTGATATGTATCACATGTTAGGGACACTGTTAAGCAAGATTAAAATGCTTCATAGCAGATGGGAGGGTCTTATCGCTTCTTGGTGATGAGTTGTCTACGAGATGTGGGGTATCTTAAAGTCACCAGCCCCTGTTCTAAACGCCTGTTAAATGCAGTAAAATACTAACCCCACTCACCCTGTGGGGCAAAGCCCATTCGAGTACCTGAATGTTGCTTACGTCTTCCGTGCCTTCCCTTTCCGCTTCCCTTTCTCTTCCTTCTTTCCGACCTCTACATACCCGCTTTCCACCTCACCCTCCTCTAATCCCATGATCTCGTTCCCTTGCATCTCCTTCAACTTCTCTTGGCCCGAAATGAAGAAACTTAGATCGCGATTCTGTTCCTCGAGGTCTGCTTTTTGGGCCTCGATTTCCTTGACCTTTGCCTCTGCATCTATGGCCTTCTTCTCGAGGTGCTGAATGCGCGTCATCAAGCTCTCATTGATTGTCTGCTCTTCTTTGTATTGCTTTGTAAGTTTGCGCGCAAGATCCGACGCCGACGCCGCTTTAGCAGCGTTCCGCTCTGCAGTCTTCTCGAGAGCTGCAATCGTGGATAGGGCGTCAGCGTGCTGCATTTCCAATTTTTCGAGCTGAGAAGTGAGGGTTGCGACGTTGCGGGAGGCTTCGTCCGCCGTGGCGGCCGCCTGGGAGGCTTTGTCTACGGCGCGCTCGACTTGCTCTTCGAAGTAGGCTCGTTGGGATTCGAGTTGCGATGTGAGGAGGTAGGCGTACTCGGCGCCCATGTTGTCGACCTTCTCACGCGGGACCGTATCATTTGCGTAGCCGGTCATGCCGGCGGTCTGGAACGGTGAGGCAGTGCGTGCAGAAGCGGGGAGGTCAACGAGTTTCCCGTCTGCCTTATTTTGGATAAGACGGTGGACGTAGCCATCACCCGCGTAATCCCAGACGTGCTGTGTCACAACATCCATGGCGTATGAGTGGCTTGTTGCTTCGTAGTGTGCAAAAGCATGAGCGCTGTCATATCGTCCACAGCCGATATTACCACATATCAGGCAGATCCAAAGATTCTGGGTGGATCCGCAAACCGAGCATTCGTTGTCTGGTGCGTCACCATCGCCAGCACGGCTGTGTATCGCTAATGCATCGTTCTGCGTGTATCGACAGACGGGACAGCCTGACCCTCGCCACTTCTCAAGGCACGCACAGTGGAAGACATGTTGACATAATATAGTGAGAAGACCAGTCGTCTCATCCATGCGTTCCAGGCACACAGGACAAGTCGGCAGTTCGACGAGCGATGGAGTGGGTGGCGCAAGTGGTTTAGTTGTTAGAGATGAAGCGAGCGATGGAGGTTCAGCCGGCGAGGAGGCACTGGGTGCCACAGGTAGAGGAGCAGTAGGCTGCTTTGTTGGTGTAGGTGTAAAAGGATCGTTCGTTAGATCTGGATAGGAGGACGGGTCGCGGTGCGAAGGGCTGAACTGGAAGGTTATAGATTTGACGAAGACGACGTGACAGTACTCTGGCTTCCAAGAAGTCAGTAATGATAGCTGTAGCGACGCACAGAGCTATACATACCTCCATACTGTTGAAAGCCTTTCCGTTCCACTCCTTCCTCCACTCCCTCGCCTTCTTTGCATGACGGAATTTCATCAGTACCATGTACTTGTTTGCCCTGGCTGTTCGTATCAGCCGAAAATGGCTGACATCCTCCCTTGTCTGCTCGCCCACGAAGCCTAGAAGATCTGAAGATGTCATGTATGAAGGCACCGCCAGTATGCAGAGCGTGGTGCAATCCTCCACATTGAATTCCGTGCCTGCGCTTTCATCATACAGACCAGGCGTTTCTTCGCCATCGCGGTACAAATGTACCACACCCCAGCCAACCTGCGTATCTTTCAAATCCGAAGGAATAAACCTTCCTTTTGTGGCAAGGCCACCCGAGCTGGTCGCGGGATGTTTTGAAGATTTGGCGCGGGGCCGTGTCGCTTCGTCGTTGGAATCTGTGCTCGGCTTCATGTCGATGCTCAGAATGGAGATAGTGTCGAAACGCCAATCCTTGGGCGCGAAGCTTGTATTTCTCGCATGGTATGGCCGCGGCGGCGGCTTGATAAGCGGTACAGGACTATCGTGGTGCTCCGAGATCGAGGGACGCGTGCGCTGGCTGTATCGACGGGCGTTCAGCGGCCGTTCGCGCGAGCTTGCGAGGCGAGAGACGTCACTCTGAGCGGCGGCGGGAGAGCTTGGGGACTTGCTGTAAGGTTTCTGCAGTGGTATGAGGGAGGACCACGTTGTCGAGCGGTGCGCAGGAAGCTCTGAGGTGAAGATGTCGGTCTGCGGAGATGGATGGAAGGTTTGCTCAGGCGGCGAGCGCGATGGATAAAGCTCGAAGGCAATGTGAAAGAAATAGGCCGGCATCAGGATTACTCGCACCGGACAGGCATGGCTTGAATGTGCACGTTATGCGACCATGGGTGTGGTTGTGAGAGCTATACAAGCGATACACAATCGAGTTTACGATGTGGCGGGGCTAGTTTCGTTATGCAGTCTTACCCCCCCACAAGGACTATCTTTCAAAACAAAATATTCACTATATTTGTAGAAAGTAAATTTTATTGCTGGAGAGTTACTTCACCAGCGTAGTGATGCCCAAGAACGAGTCCTACTACCATGATAGCCTAAGCCGAACAAACCCAACGCCCTGAGATGCATTGAACTTGCAATGAAATGCCATGTCCGTATGAATATGCGAGAAGCCAAAGTCCAATACAAAACTAATGCCATAATAAAGCCATAAATTGGCTAAGGGTATTGAGAAAAGCCCGTCACGACCAGCCGAAAAACCGAAAAACCGGGTGCCGCGAATTGCGAAAGAGCAATGCGGGCATAGAAGAGCGCTTCATTTTGAACTTGCCCAGGGTATATGCAGTCGTGTCAATCAATCATAAATGTTAACATTCAAACGGGATTGGTGTCCATAAGGTCGTCCACATCTTCGATTTCTTGGCCTTTTTCATTTACAACGACACGGCGCCCACGTTGCTCGAGAGGTACGCCGTCGCGCGAAGCGCCAAAGTCTAGAACCTGCAAGTTTATTAGTATCAAAGACCACGAACTACAAACTGGCTGCTTACCTCAATGTATGTCATATTGTTTCGCTGTACGGCAGCAACACATCGCCGCTCGTTGAATTTGACTTGCCAGACTCCAGTCAGGTCCGTCAAAAGGTCCTTCACGAAATCACCAGTTTGGACATTCCACATCTTAAGAGTTTTATCCGAACCAGAAATAACCTTTTGTCCATCGTGCTGAAAGCAGGTAATGGCTCCTGTATGTGCGCAAAGCTTGCTCTTGCACTGTCCGTTTTCGGGGTCCCAAATCCGAAGAGTAGAGTCGGCGGCAGCCGAGACAAGTCGACCATGGCTCAGATCCAGTAGACCAACCAAGGAGCTGTGGCCTTCAAGAGTAAAGATGCAGGTCCCTGCTTCGAGTGACCAGACTTTTACCATGTTATCCATTGAGCCACTGATGCAGCGATTGCGGTCATTGTCTAGGACAACGCTGTACACCTTCTGAGAATGGCCTTGAAGACGATGCAATACCTCGCCAGTAGATATTTTCCATACACGAACAGTACAATCGTAGCTCCCGCTGACCAGTGTGTCGCCATGTGCTGCGATAGCCCGTACAGAGTGATGATGGCCTGTAAGAGCGCGAACAAAATAAGGATTGTCGTAGTCATTCGCAGGAGGACCAGTCTGCATGATACTCCTTTCTCCAGGCTTGGGAAGCTTCCAGACTCTAAGCGAAGAGTCTCGGGATCCGGTGATGATGAGCTCCTCTTTAGGCATCATGATAGGCTGACCGTCAAATGTCTCGCCGACTTTTGTAGGTTTGAGAATAACGAGGCATCGGACTGTTGATGTGTGTCCCTGGAAAACCTGTGTACACTTGCTATTTTCGATATCCCACACTCGAACGGATCTATCGGTCGACCCAGATACTAGGGTGTTTCCCTCATACTGCAACGCCCAAACGCCCCCTTCATGCCCTGTAAGGTGAGTACGTAGAGCCCCAGTCTTAGTATCGTACACGTTGATGTTCGTATCGTCGCTGCCGGTAAGGATTTTGTCTGTATCAAACTGAAGACATGTCACGACGTGACGTTGATGGGCCCGGAACGCGATATGCTTTGGAGTTGTCTCAACGTCCATCCAACTCTTACGAATTAAGTGATGTCGTTGATACAACGATTTGAATAGATGCATCTTGCGTAGGCTTTGTAAGCCAATTTCAGGCTCAGGTAGAGCATCTCTAGCCAGCTTCGCACACTCAAATGGTCCTTGTTGTGGGGGTTCTGGGCGAGAATACAATGCGATCTGGTGTTTCGTGTTGGTCATGTTCCTCCTACGAATCTTTTTCGCACCAGCGGGTTTGACAGTGGCCTTTCTTTTCTGTCGAACAGAAGATGATCGAGTACTTGCTCCTTCAGCATCAAGGTTTCCAGCTGAGCTTGCCATCAATGTCGATGCGATACCAAAGTTATCCAGCTTCACGTTGCTGGTTGTAACTCGAAGGTCACGTTCATAACTCTCGCGTGAATGGGGATACTGCCAGCCCCAGCCTTCTTCGATTGCTCGCTCCAGTTCGTTCTCTGGCAGGATATAGCCATCTTTGTCCAACAGCTCTTTCCAAGCACCCTCATTGGTATCCACCATTTCTCGCCACTTTCGAGACACTTGAGCTGCACTGCACATGCTTTTCGCATCAAGGTATCCAATGATGTTCAGGCTGAGCTCTGTGGGTAACAATGCAATAAAGTCGCACTTCAGGGCTGGATTTACGACATCGGCAACGAAATGAAGGGTTGGCTTTGTGCATCGTCGAAGAAGCTGGTACATGACATATGTCTTCATCTTCTCCGGTAATGCATCGAATGAATCAAGCATGCGGGGTACATCCATCAGCGTAGGAGTTGGTGGCTGAGAATTCGGACCAGTAAGATGCTGATTGGGCAGCTCAATTCGTTGCGAACGAGGAGAGACACGCCTACTCGAGCCAATACTACTGCCTTCTAGGGTATTTTGAGATATATCAATACTAGATATATCGTTAGAATCTTCGCCGCCTCTCAAGAACGGAGCATCCCTGGGATGCTGATGAGCTAGGGTAGCAGCCGCAGTTATGGGAGATAAGCTAGGGCTCGGCAGGCTTGCGTCTTGGGCAGTGACTGTATCCAGAGGTGTTGGCCGTCCTGTCTGAGTGTAAACAGCATCTGTGGGCGCGAAGGGGCCTATTGGTTCCAAATCCGTTTCTGCGATTGGCGGAGTGGCAGCAACACCAGGGCCATCCAAAACAGATGCAGGGTATAAGTGTTCATCTTGAGTAATGCTTTGGCCATGTGCTGAAATGTTCTGATTTTCTGATGCAGTGAATGACTCTTGAAGCTGCCAAGATGGTAACGCCAACTGTCGAGCAGCCTGCTGTGATGAAGACCTTAGATTTGTCCGGCGTGTACTTGGGGCTGGTTTGGGCAGTTTAAAAGAGCCTGGTGCCCCCATGTCTGTGTCAGGGGTTGCTGGAGTAGTATCTTCTAAATCCTCGGGCGTGATACTTGTATGAAGCTGTTCTGTTCTGCTTTTGTAGTCTGGAAATGACATCCGTGGTTTTTTGGTTCGGCGATGTAAGCTAGCTATTTCGGCAGCTTCGGCAAGTGATGGTACTGGTGATGACGACCTCTTTCTTCGACCAGAGACGGGTCTCCCAGAAACAGATGAGACACCTATACTTGTTCGTGTAATGCGGCTAGGGGTGGCGAATGTAGGTTCGCTTCGGATAGATTCATACGTTCGAAGTTTTCCTTTTGAGCTCGCGAGATCGCTATGGAGGTGTTTGTGCTGTATAAATTAGCTTGATATTCGCCTTGTAGAATGTTTTCCTTATTGATGAGGAGGACCCTTGCTTAGTCAAACGTACCTCTATGATAGTGTCCGCCGCGTCGTCCGCTTCCTGAAACAACGCCCGCTCGCCTTCGACATCGAAGAAAAACTTCCGTATTGACTCCGGAGCCTGGACTCGGGCCAGTGGATACTCTTTTGGATCCCTTTCACTCAAGCTACGCGGGGGTTTAAATAGCATCGGTGGAAACTTCGTAGTGGTAGTGGTAGTGGTAGTAACGACTGTTGTAGTTGTCGCTGGTGCCATGGAAAGATGTGCCACAGTGAAGGATGGATCTATCGCTTGCCTCTGCACGGCCATGGAGCTTACAGCCTCGGCGTTGCGAGCCGGCGAGACCATGATGCACCCGTCCTTTGGCGCAATATCTCGTCGAGGCCTGTAGCTACGAATAGACGTATTACCGTCCGTTCCGTCGTAGGAGATCTCTCACTCCCTGTGGACAAAGTCGAGGAGCCCACTCGAGGGTGCGTGTCAGATGGGGTCGGGAGGCTCTAAACACGGGGGCGAGGCAATGGGGCGGCGGAGAGGATACGTGGACTAGTAGGACATATAAGGAGTCGAAGGCCGGAACGGTTTAAAAGGATAGAGACCTCGAGAGGATTGTCGAAGCGGGAGCCGGGCGACGGTGGTCGGTCGTGTCCCTCGGGCAATCACCGCTGACGGCGGCGAGATAGGAGGCGGTCGTGTAGCGACACAAAGCAGCAGAAGGGGTCCAATATACCGCAGCTTCTGCGAAAGGCAGCAAGCAGTTCTGGTAAGTGAGTGGAGGATTTGACAGGACACAGTCGGAGTGTCGGGCCAGAGAGGGTTGGCGGTGGTGGGGAAGAGCAGCAACAGACAGCAGGCGACATTCAGGACTAAGCAGAAGCTCGGCAAACTAAACCACTCGGCCTGAGCCTGCCCGCCATTCAATTATCTCGCCGCCTCGCCCCAGCACGATCACGGTGCACGTTCAACCAGCACGCGCACACGCGTCATGGCATGGCATCCCATCGATAACATGCCATTACAGCTCTCCTGCTTTGTTGCAGGCCTGCACTGGTGCTGCGCTGGTGCTGCGTGCGGTGCACCTGCGCGCCTGCCCCCCTACGTCTGTATCTCAGGCTCAGGAAGCACAGCATCGGCAAGTTCCCTGGTTCCCTTTGTCTGCCTTCATCCACGGTACGGGCTGCCGTCACGGTACCTAGCCTACAAGAGCATAAATAGCATAGCTGCGAACCGAACGATGCAGATAGTGCGTGTCAATATGCACTAGCTATCTCGACGCTGCCATGGATATTGCCATGTGCCGTCCACCAATCACCCCCCCTTGAAAATCACATCTTAGTCTTATTGCGTCCATCTACGTTTGGTATTTGTTGGTGACGAGCGGGAAGCATGCCAAGCGTCACTTTGCATTCTGCTGAGTAGCAAGTCAGCCGACACCGCCCCTCCACTTTTATTTTTTACCTCAGCTGAAAAACCTAAGCATGTATGCATGACTTGGTGCGACACGTGTGTACTTTTCGAACGGAGCCAGTTTCTGATTGCGCGTGAGAAACTAAATAGCGCTTTGTCGTTTGTTGCCACGGTAAGCCGTTGACTAATATCGAAGTAATGAAGGGCAAGCCCGTGAAATGACTGTTGACTGTACGATATTTGTTGTTTCGAGGACATTAACGTCAGGGTTTCAGCATAGCGATTGCCCGCAATAAGCCACCAAAATCAATTCATCCAGACTAGATGTCGTCAATTGGACTGCAAGTCACGTGGAGAACACGAAACTTGAATGAATGTAACTCCTACTCTAAATAACCCTTCCACCTGCGACGGTGCGATTCCCAACCGATCTATCCTTTCATAGAGTCTTCCTAAACGCTTGTCAAGCGAAAATGAACATTGTAATCGCGACTGGTGGGTATCTGATGGAGCCTTCCAAGGGTGGTTTGGCATGCATCTACATCGTTCCTTCCTCGAAAGACGCACCGCCTGCTGCCTTCTCCCAAACGAAACATTGGCCCTCCATCCAAGTTTCCTTCTATCCTCATCGTTTAGCTCTACATCGCCTTGTCCTTTCCAACAGACACTGAGCACACTATGATGCCGCCAGGAGCTCCTCGTCAGGCAACGAATCAACCCGCCTCATTCAAAGGGAAGGGCAAGGTGCAAGAGCCACCCCAGTTGGGAACTCAAATACTAGTAACACGTCCTGCACCTTCCGGCACCGTCGTTCCAGGGATCCGGTCTTCAACGAAGAGAAGTCATAAGATTACCACCCAGCAGTCGCAGGAAATTGTCCAAACGTTCTTGTTCAGCGCCATCAGTACCATCCTTTGGATGAGAGACCTCCTGCCGCCAGAGTACTTCCGGACTATGTACTATTCCTCCATTAACAAGCATTGTTCTTACTATGACTTCACACATGCAGATAACGACCCGTCTGCAGTGCTGGGGGAACGTCCACATAAAGGATATCACCTTTCCATTCTCAGAAGAGATGCTTCCAAAAGAGGCGACCAAATCATCAATTGGCTGGTAGGGCACTTAGCAACTCAAAGGTCCACTTCTATAGGCCGTTTAGCTAATGTCAACATAGGAGACTGGCATTTTCGATGCGATCAATCGCGGTTACGTGAATCAACTTCAGATATCTATTTTCGCAGACGCAGAGCAACCGACGAGGATTCTGGAGCTTTACTGCTTCTGCTTTCAGTACAGGGAGTCTCCGGAAGACGGCTCGATGACGGTCGATATGGAAATAGAGGATACAAGGGATCAATCAAGGGTAGTTACACTGCAGAATGCACGCGAAGCCCTCAATACTGTGGTTCGCAACATGGTTGCACTCAACGGATCGATGCCATGTTTGCCCGAACGTCGCTACATGACTCCGTATCTTGTATGGTGAGTCCAATGATGATGATGATGATGCCCCATTTCTACGCACTGTCCGCTGATAGCGTGGTACTTATAGGGGCACAAGAAGGCCTTCTGGGTACCAGCCCCCAGGCTTCTGTCCGTCTGGCGATGAAAATATAAGCCTTCCCATCACATCAGGCTGGGAAATGGAGACGAGCATTTGCGGTTCTCTTAATACAGGTGTCCAAACAGTAAACCTTAGTGTTTTGTACACGAAAGAGACTGCACCCATCCCTGATGACAATGGCGAAGCAGTTGTTATGCCACAGATTTTGACCTACGGAGAGCCATTCAGTCGTCTTGGTCCATTCAGGAGTGAGAGTGGCCTTCTACGCAATCAAAAACTTAATGCCAGCCAGATCATCCGAAACCCAGAATGCCCTAATCTTCCATTTGGCACGTCTGCAATCGACCATTCACCAGTCTCGACTTCTACGACAGAGACGAATAGAACTGGCACTAGTCTCAAGGATGGGTCAACTTTTAGACAGCTAGACGAAAGCACTCATAGAAAACTTCAATCTAGGGACAGAGAAGAACTTAATCGGCTGATGGCCCTGGTAGGCAGCCATGGTTAGTAACGAGGACCCAACATAGCTGACTTGTTTTTGTAGCAGCGTCCATTAGAACCACCACAAGTCCAAGATACCCAACCAATACATCACTCGTCAGAGGCACCTATACCTATCAAGTTCACTGCAACTATAAGGCAGGAGTTGAGCAGAAGACGCAAAAACAACCACACCATGGCATCGACTCTTCAACACAACTCATCAGGTTCGGCTACCGTAAGTTGTGAGTGCGGTACAAGTGCCATAGAGAACATAGTACGCATATCCGTAGCAGGATGTACTAGCTTCGCTGATTTAAAAACAGATTCAATGCCATTTCTGTGAAGGGTCACAACATGTCCATTGTTATGGGTATGAGAGCATTGATGACTTTAGGATTCCGGAAGACCACGCCTGTTATACTTGTTTACTGGGCGACAAAGAAGATCAACATCTGGTAGAGGCCAGCTATCTCTGTCGTGTTCGGCAAGTGATCTGCAAACTTCAAGCCCAGAACTTCGAGTCGCCGACTCAGCTCGCTAATAGCCTAGGTAAGCCTTGAGCATTGTAGAATCACAAGGAGCACTAATTGATGATGCAGGTTATAAACGGGCTGATGTGATGACACCACTTCAGGATCTTCAACGAGAAGACCTTATTACGGTAACCAAGCCGTCGAAAAAGTCCAAAGCTGGGGACAAGCTGGAACTGAACCGTTCGGCGGCAGCACAGGACAAGTTGATGCAAACTTACTTTGATCCCTCCCGAGGTATTGAGAATCTTGTCAGTGGTGCTCTTCCTGTGTTGTCTATGGCATAAAGTGACTGACACCTCACAGATTGACACATACTCGAAACGTGGGGGTGGCCTCGACGATGCACGTCGAGTCACTGTTAGCACGCCAGGGCCGAAGCGGAAAGCTCGTGGGTACCATGACGGAGGGCATCAGCCGAAAACGCCTCGCTACTCACGACCATTGCTCAGCATTGAGTTCAATGAAGCCGATCCGTACACGCCAGGTTACGAGGATCTTGATAGTTCCAAGTCCCTTGATTGACGGAAACGGAAGGATTGGCCTGGGTATGTATGTCGCTGCCCAGAGCAGGTGCGTGCAGCGACATTATTCAGAGAAGGTGACTCAGGGGCTGCTGCCATGTCTGCTGTACTAGTAGGTGAGGAGCTATTTCGAGGTGTGTTGTGACTCCAAGCAGCGGAGATGATGGTGCAAAGAGCATGTATTAGTAGAATTGTAGTTTCAGACCGAATTACAGGTACGTGTGCATGTAGACGACGCTGTGCTCCCAGGGGCGAAATTAGGATAGATGGAAGGCATTTTGACCGCGCATGGCGGGCCGTGGTACTGTACAAGGCGAAGAAGCGGCAGTAGACGCACGAGGCTAATGCACGCCCTAGCACATGGGACGGACGGGGTTCCATCGGTGGCGCGACTGCAAGTCATGAAGTGGATAGCGATACCGATGGTTAAGGCTCGGATGGCGGCTTTGTGCTAGGGATTGCTGACGCACACAGACACAAGGAGCGCCACAGGCGGCCACAATGGCGATGTGTTCGGATACAGTAATGGAGCGCAAGGCATGTGTGCCGAAGTCGAGACCATTTAGGCGACAAGGTTGCAGGGCGTGCCCGTGCTGTGGCCCATTTGTACAAACAAATTACTTGCAGCCCCCGTTTTTGAGCGGGAGGATGCGATGCAATCGATGTGCTGGCGAGAGCAGGCGAGAGCAGGCGCCGACGACGCCGATCTTCAATGTTGGCTGGATCTGCTGCACGCGTGCGGCCACAGCAGGCTCTGTGGCGTGCGTCCTGGGCTGCCACGGGCGTACAAGACAGGAGAGTGCAGCAGCATGCCCCCGACGGCGCTGCTTGTGTGCATGCACCGCGAGCGCGAGGGTCACGATTTCATCTGGAGTTAGATTTGCCCTGCACCCCCCGCGCCAGCCGACCTGGGGCCCGACCAGGTGCCGCCTCTCGGCCTGGACGTGGTTCGGACGAGGTTGCAGCTGCGGGAGGCCGTTGGGAATGGCCGATGAACGACGGATCTCGTCCTGGCATGGGAGACGCGGGTGGAGCAAAAAGCAGCGCAGGCCGTTGCTGTCTGTTGCTGCGACCGACTGATAGCGGCCGTGGGTGCATGCGGAGCAGCAGGTGGCATCCGGGGTCCCTGGACTGGCCTCCCTGGACTGGCCTCCCAGTAAGCGCCGTCTACGCGCAGAGGAGAGTTGGACGGGCTTACGGCAGACCGGCTCCGTCCAATTGATGGCCTGCCAACGTGCCGTCGTCGATGCTCCCCAGAGGGTTAGAACAAACAATTATCCCGGGAGCCTCCTGGCGTCTTGGTCGTCCTGATGGCTTCAGCACCAGCTCTTCCCGCACGCCGACCTCCCCGTGCGAGCCTTGAGCCTTGAGCCTTCGACACGTCCAAATCCACACCCAGGCCCCACCTGTACGGCCCACGGCCCATCGAGCTGCCATCGAGCGTCCACTGCCCACGCGCCGCCTCCCAGGACCAAGAAGCACTGGCTGCCCAGGGACGGGGTGAGAAGCCGGCTTGAAACTTTGCACCACCTCTGTCCTCACTCGAGGGCCCCTCCACCCTCCCACCACCACCCGTGCCTTGTGCAGGCGTCGCATTGCAAGAACCTCTGCCTTCACATGGTACCGTACGCTTCGGCAATCGAGCCGCGCGCAGCGCAATTGGGCCTATCCGCGCCTCCAGCCCACTTGGTTGAGGCCCATGCCGCTTCTTAGATTAGCACATCAATCCGCCTAGAGAGGTACCACGACTCAGCTGCATCTCTGCTTCCGCGCTGAGTCGCATCCCTAATAGACCTACGCAGCCACGTCCAGCTTGCAGCTACCAGCTGGTCTTATAGCCACCCACCATGGGCCGCCGCCGCGGGCCCAAATTTTCCTTTCCTATTCCCGGGCGGAAGTCGAGCTCCAAGGTGGACAAGAGCAGCGATGATCTGACCAAAATTCCCTCCTACTCGACCGTGTCGACCCGACCCTCTGCCTCCGAAAGACCTCTCCGCTACGACGAGCCCCCAAGCATCTCAAAAGCACAGCGTGTCTTGGGCACAGCTCCTCCGCCTTTTCGCCCCATGACCGGCCAGTCCTCTGTCCCTCCCAGCCCCAGCTACATGACAATTACAGTGTCTGATGCTGGGTCTGACTACGATGAGGCGGCATCTTCGCTCGCAATGGAGGACGGCGGGTTTAGAATGCCCAAGCGACCGACCCTATCAAATCGCGCATCGTCGAACATTTTGCCCCCCACTATACCGTACAATGGAGATGCTAGACGGGGTTCGGACTGCAGCTCTGTTAGCAGGCAATTACATCCAGCCACGTCGAATTCAACACTACGTTCCCATTACGATGCAAAGACCTCACCGCTGGCAGTATCCCAACAAACCTCCAACTCCGCCGTACGAGACATGGCGCTCCGCAAGGGTAAGCCACAGATAGGAAGCCATGTCCCCAGTCCTCTGGCTCAAGAGGTACCCGAGAACGGCGACAGAGATCATCGGAGGACTAAGCCGCCGCGACTCGACCTGTCAAAACTCTTCCCCAAGCCAAAATCCAACGACGGGCCAGGGCATACGGGGGCTCTCCTCTCGCCAAGCAAGCTCGTGAACTCTCCTACTGCATTGTCCACCGTCTCGGATTACTTCCCTCGCCCCATGACCCGCGAGCCTACTCCAACGCCCGGGCGTCCTGCAAAACTGACAAAGGCCACGAGGCAGCAACAGACGATCCCAAGACAGCCGATAGTTACGAGGTCTTCTGCCAAGTTGCACAAGCGCGACGCATACGACAATGCTAAGATCCATATCCGTCGTCCTCCACGAGGTATCCAGCATTGGTTCGAAGGACTGGATATCGAAAGTGACGAATCAGAAGAAGACAAGTCTACCCCAGTGCACCGTCCTGTGCCGGTAAAGCCTGGCCAAATTTATGCCCCTGTCAGGAACAGTTCACTAGGAAAGTTACCGCAGGATCCTGCCACGCAGCCACAGCAATTGTCACGTGTCTCTCCGCATCCGCAAGATCCGCGAAAGCTCCCATACCATCACCTTACACCTGCAGTAGCTCATCGCCTAAATTCGCCAAGCTCGTTCTCGGTCCAAAGCCAATCATCATTAGGCACCACAAAAACGAAAGAATCTGCGTTTTCGAAATCCAACCTGCATGATTCCAGCGTCTTGTCGTTTTCATCCTCAGAGGATGAGGAGAATGAGCGACCCTCTAGACACAAAGTGTCGGTCCGAGACAGCCTAGACATAACTGAAGACCAGGGTGACATAATCATTGGTCAAGCCCAAGCTTTCGAAGTTCGACCGAACACATCCAGGAGGCCGTCCGTAGGAAAGCTGAGTTTGTTATCGACATCAACCAACGCCGCTACTATCGAAGTCATGTACACCCCTGAACCACCTTTTACACCCCTCACTCGAACTTCCACTAGTAGCCGGCGGACGAGTCATGCAAAGCAGCCTTCGATCGGCCTTGAGGTTGGTAACAGACGGCCCAAGACCGCGGGCCTTCACTCCCATTCGCCATCATCAAGCACTCGGACATCTAAGAGCGAGCCTCGATCCCAGGGAGAAACTAAGAAATTCATGGCTGTCACACCGGAGGAGGAGGCTCTGTTGGAGGCACTTCGTAAAAAACGGGCAGCTATGGCTCAACAGAGCTGGGCACAAGGCTACGAGACGGCTATTAAACATGAGGAGGTCCGCCAACAAACACCACCAGGGCCGGCAAGTAGGAGAGATCACCGAACCTCGGCATTCTTGTCTTCCGAGACCCCTTCTTCAAGCCCTATACGTGTCATAGACACCAGGAAGCATACCGTCCGAAAACCTACAGCTCCCAAACCTCTACCT
>Ga0247757_10000265_pt1 | contig 43980 bp, 33 predicted proteins | sample UWRJL126311R4_FD_180929 | JGI IMG/M metagenome (GOLD analysis project Ga0247757, IMG submission 180929) | Plant litter microbial communities from Arlington Agricultural Research Station in Wisconsin, United States - UWRJ-L126-311R-4 | ecosystem: Environmental > Terrestrial > Plant litter >... | reverse complement strand
TTATATTTAAAATATATAGTATTCTTCTTCTTTTCCTTATTTGCATCTAGTACTATTAGGTCCCTATAGTCCTATTATAGGTTTATATTTTTATTAACCTAGTATTATATATACTTATTACCTTCTCTCTATTCTTATAATTTATTATTAATTTTTATTACCTAAGCCTTTATTACTATTAATATAGTAGGTAGGTCTATTTAGATTATTTTATACTAAATTTCTAATTTAAGTCCTTCCTTAAACCTAGCCTTAAGGGATTCCTTATTCTACTATATATTCATCGTAAGTTATTTAAAGGTTAATATATATTTAGGTACTCCTTTATTTTATTTAATCTTAATTAACTATTTATTAGCCCTTCTTATAATATCTATATCTCTAAAGGCTGACTTGATCTTATTAATAAAGTACTAGTAGTCGCTAAAAATCGCTACTATCTTTACTTACTATTTATATAGTATATTTATTTAAAAATCTATTAGATATAGTTTAAATTAATTTATAGCTTTTCCTATAAAGTATATTAATATAAATAACACCTTCCTTTCTTTTATATCTAACTAGACTAACTATATATCTAGGTATAATATTATACCTACTAAAAAGCTTTATAGCTTATTATATATTCTATTAAACTTCTTAAGTATTAGAAGTTTTAATAGCTTAGCTATTATAGCCTTCTTAATCTATTCAACCATTACTTTATTATCGTTCTAGTCCTAGCCTAGCATCTAGAGTATATTCTTAGCTACTCTTACTCTTTATTATAGCTCTTAATTCTATTCTAGGAGAGTTTATAAGATTATCTAGATCCCTTAGTTCTCTCCTCTAAGCTTGTTAATTTTGGTTCTTAACTAAGCCTAGTCTATATTATCTAAACTATAGGCTAATATCCTTATATCTTATCCTTCTATATTAATTAGCTAGATTGTATATAAACTTACGCGTTACTCTTCCTACTTTAAAGATCGTTAAAGTATAATAGGCCTATCTTCTTATAATAAAGGTAGTTCCTTAGGTTAGGTACTAGTTATTAAGAATAGGAGTTAATATAGGTAAGAATAAATAGGTAACTAGTAATATATTAAAGGGATACTAATTCTAGGGAGGATATTAATATATATAACTCTTAATTAAAGATTGAATTAATAATAAGAGATTCTCTATAGGCGTCTCTCCCTCTAATTATATACTTATCTAGATTAGTAAAATCCGCGCTACTTATAGAATTTATTATATAACTAAATTAATAAGTTCTACGCTAATCGTAGACTTTATTATATAACTTATTTAGTAAGTTCTACGCTAGTCGTAGACTTTATTATATAATTCCTAATTACGTATCTAAATTATATTCGGCTTCTTAGTCTAGATCTAAGTTATTAATCCTGGGCTACTAGTCGTCCCTACCATCACTATCGCTATAAGGCGTAGCCGTAATACTAAGTTTTATATTTATATAAAGAAGGTATTATTCTAGTTCTTTAGCTCCTTATTTTAGACTAGGATAGTATCTATATTAGTATAGGTACTTTCCCGTTATTTTAATACTTATATCCCTATCCTAGCTATTTATACTATAATCTTATTAAGGAAGTCTTATTAGGTTGGTTATACTAGGGTTCTAGAAGGGTTACTTCTAAATCTAAATCTTTTTTCTATCTTTTAAAACTCTTTTATAGAGAGAAGGGCTTAGAAGGCAGATATTTAATATAATAGACTAGCCCTAAAGTTTAAAGAATATAGGTATTAAAAAGTTATAAATATCTATAAAGGAAAGATAGAGGAAACTCTTTATCCTTAGTCTATATATACTCCTATTGCTTACTAAGGGCTACCTCTATATTACCTTTATACTATTTCTATATAGTCTCTATATAATTTCTATATAATCTTTATATATTCTTAGGACTAGGTAAAGCCTAGTCTATAATATATATATAGAAAGTTATTATTTTCTATCCTTTTTATATTCCTTTTACTTATATACTTTCTAATAGCTCTCTACTAGTATTCCTAGGAAAGCTACTAGTTTTTTAATAGCTTTCTAATAGTTTTCTACTAGTATTTCTAGAAATAGTACTATTTTAATAGTAGTAGTAGGATTTTTCTAAAAAGTTACTTAAATAAATCTAAATATTTAATCGATTCTTAATATCTTAGTACTAAAAAATAATAATTTTATAATTTAGATTTAATATATTAGGTGCTACCTCTAGTAGATATAGTTATTAATTAATTTTTTACTTTAAAATTCTAAGGTGATTAAATATTACCCGCCAAGGGTTTCTTAGGGGATCAAGAGCTAAACGCGTTTAATCCTCTTAGGCATTATAGCTAGGGGCATGCATTAATATCAAGGCATAATTATATGTTGCCACTACATCAGTATGTGTAGCGGAACCGCCGGTTCTCTTTATCCGTCATATCCGTCCAGGCTTCTGGCTCGAGGTATGCCTCTTCGCTGACGACTTCATCCCGCTGATGGTGCTCATCATTCTTGTCGGCACGGAGACGTCGGCGGCGGTTGGCGTCGAAATAGTACAGGAACAGGGCGGTGGTAGTGGCGGCACAGCCAGCCAGAGTACTCATAACGGCGAGCTTAGCAGGGCGATAGTCCGGAGCATCGCGGGCGCGGAAGGTCTGTGGCCCCAGGATATTGCCAATCGAGAATGCGCCCGAAACCATAGCGGCAGTAAAGGCGCGCTTCGTGGGGCCTGCCACGTTGGCGGCTGTCCACTGATAGAACACGGCCAGAGGTGCTACTACCGCGTTAACCAAGTATAGACCCGCGAGGCATCCGGCGCGGTTCGACGTCGGGAGGAAGGACATGAGGGCGCCACCGATTATGCTAGGGAAGAAAACGAAAAAAATGTCAGCGGGTCAGGTGGGTGGTTTTTGGAACTTGGAGCATGTTCTGCTTACCCCGGGATGAGGCAAGCCATGATCCACGCCCAGCGGTGCGAACGCAGGCGGATACCGTAGCCGACCAACAACGTGAAGAAGATGCTCACTAAACCAGATGGCATATTCATAAGGGCGGCCTGCTTCGGTTTATAGCCAAGGTTTCGAATGAGGGTGGCCGAGTAGGTCGTGACTACGCCACTTGAGATGGAAAGCTTTGTTTCACCAGTCAGCACTCCCCATATGGAGTAGAGTTTCACGTTAGGAACGACATACGGACACCACAGCAATGATGAGCAGATAGACTTGAGGATCCAACAGAGCCTCGAAGATCTCGCGCGCGCGAAAGCGACGGTTCTGAATGCCTGTTTGGTTGACGCTGACGTGCTTCAGCAATGCGACCTTTTCACCATCCGTCAACCAGCGCGCGCGCATTGGTGTGTCGGGCAGCAACATCAGGGTGAGAAGGCCAACGACTATGGTGGCACTGCCGAGAGTAATGAACATAATCCTCCAGCCGGCCAACAGAGCGGAACCAGGTGCGACGTGTTGGAAGCCGTACGATACGGCCCCCCCTACGATTTGACCCAGCCCCAGCCCGAGGTACCAGAAACTGAAGCGCGGGGCTTGCTCTGACTTGGTGTAATACTGGCTGCTGATGAGCAACAGTGATGGCCCGATGGTCGCTTCAAAAATGCCCAGGAAGATGCGCGACACGAGCAAACTGCGATAGTCGTGGGCTGCCGCACTGCACGCCGTCGCGACACCCCACAGCACCACGTTCCCACCGAGCCATTTGCCAGCGGGAGCCACCTGAAGAAAATAGACTGAGTGAAGAGATCAGATGTCATGGAACCAGAGAGGGCGCACCGGAGGGGAAAGGGTCGTACTATTTGGAACTTCGAAGCACAAAAGTCCCACAAATAAGAAGGTTGCAATATTGGAAAAATCATTTCCGACCAGATTCAGATCAGACGAGAGACCCATGACATTTGCGTACTTGGACTGTGTCAGATCGAGTGTTATGACGGGTAGAAAGCTGTGGCCTCACATTCAAAACCACCTTGTCCAAAAATTGCATCGTATAGCAACAAAACATTAGCGGGACTATGTGCCAGTCGGTTTTGCGCCGCAGGGCTTTGAAATCAACATCCAAATCGAGATGGCGGTGTTCGTCGAGGAATTTCCATGCGGTATCCAGCTTGTTTGGGGCCGGTGTCATCTGGCCAGCAGGGCCATCTCTACCTTTTTCAGGGTTCATATTGGGCGAGTAGAGTTACAGTAAAATAAATAGTGCACTGAGAGATACGATGTATCATGAACTAGGAAATCAACATGGAAGGTACGCTGAGCCTTCATATAATCCGATGGAGCTAAATTATTCAGCGCCGAGGGAAAACCCAGTCAGGCCTGCGAAAATTTTCGCCATATACAGGTAAGGCGGGGCAAATTTTCAAGGACGGCTATGCGGGAGATGGTTATTATAGTTAACGCGTTGGATCAGCAAGTGCGCCGGGACAGCATGTGCGTCACCCCACCAGGAAAATCCAACGATAGAATAACGGACGACGAATCGCACTTAACTCCCCAGGCCAGGCAGGGTGACAACCTTTTACTAGGCGTCCGATCCCAATACATGCAGGAGTAGTGCCAATACCCTCTAGTTTAAATTATTCCGATTCGTCCTCGTTCGTATTGCTTAAAAATGCCCGCCGCCGAACTCTCCGTCAAGCAACCCCCGTCTCCCGCTTCGCTGCCCGTCCTCATTGTCGGCGCGGGCCTCTCAGGCCTGCTCCTCGCACAGCACCTCAGCGCTTTATCTGTGCCTTTTGTGCTGCTCGAGCGCGACGCATCTCCTGCCGCCGACCGCGGTGCTGGCTGGGGGTTGACACTGCATTGGTCCCTGCCAGCCCTGCGCGAGCTTCTACCGCCCGCCCTAGCCGTGCGATTGCCCGAGACGTATGTCGACCGAGCCCTAACTCTGACGAAGTCGTCTCGCTTCCCGTTCTACGATCTTGCGACTGGGGAAAGGAAGGGATGCAGTCCGGCTGTGGAACCGGGGCGCGTAGTGCGCGTGTCGCGCCGACGTCTGCGCGACCTATTAACCACAGGTCTGGAGGTGGGCTGGGGGCGGAAGGTGGTGAGGTTTGCGGAGGAAGAAGACTTCGTAACAGCGCATCTGGAGGATGGCGGGACGGTGGCGGGAAGACTAATGGTCGCGTGTGATGGAGCACATTCGCTGATTCGCCAAGCACTGCTGCCGCATGCAAAGAACCACCCGATTCCGGTCGGAGCCATGGGGTTGCAGATGGAGCATGACGCTGAGCAAGTCAATCGTTTGAGGGCGCTGGATCCGTTCTTCTTACACGCAACATCGTCGACGAACAATAGCTTTGCTTACTTTAGTCTCCTTGAAACCCCGGATGATCCTGGCAACGAGAGTGGTAAATATATTGTGCAGCTTGTTGTATCCTGGCCGCTGGTCGAAGGGTTCTTAGGTCGGTCTATCGTCACAACAGTTCCCGACACCAACAAGGCACGACTCGCTTTAATCCGAGATATCGCTCAGACTTGGGTAGACCCCTTCCGGCAGATAGCTCTGGAATTACCAGAGGACACAGAGGTGAAGCCCATCTTGCTTGATGATTGGCCCCCGCCACGAGGCTTTCACACAACCGGACGTATTGTACTTATGGGGGATGCCATGCATCCGATGGCCATGTGTAAGTAGTTTCAAAAAGTCCCATTCTTTAGGCATGTCTGACCCCCAACCAGATCGAGGCGAGGGAGCAAACCATGCCATAGTGGACGTGAAGGACTTTGCCGAGCACGTAGTCCCCTCACTCCAGCAAGGCCTATCAAACAGTGAAAATCTCCGTGAGGCATTTCATAAATATAAAGCTGCTGTGGTGGAACGGGCGAGACCGGGTGTTCTGGCTTCGCGTCGTGCGTGTATGGATGCTCACGATTGGGCGCGGGTGGACTCACTAGAAGTTCCGAGCCCGCTTCTCACTCCACGGGTGATGAGACTTCGTTTCGACGAGGAGAATCAGGAGGCTAGTTGTAGTGCCGGGGGGAACTGATCGCCGAAGCCGACTCTACAGTTCTCGAGGAAAGGAGACGTGAAGAGCTAGACAAGTATGATCTATGGCGGCTGAAGTTCTTAGATCATACCGTCGGCGCGGACGGGGGCCTGTATTCGAGACTTCTAGAGTGAGTCATCCCCAATGTCCTTCTCTTCTACTCTTCTCTGATCTCTTGCACTGCTATCTTGCTTTGCAGGCCTTTCTACTCGGCCCTTGTGGTATCTTAATAGACGGTATAGCTAACATCTCTGGTCAGTGGATCTTTCACGCTCTCGCAAAGGAGCTCAGCCTTACCGTCACTCTGACGTTCGAAAAGATTGAGGCGACCGCCGAAGATGTCATCATCCTCCTGAACACACTGTGGGAGCGTGCAGATGACATATCCTGCCAGCCCCGCACTCGTCTTTGCTTTTACGGTACGCTCCTCCTAGGTGGCATCGGCGGTTTCAGGCAAGCAACCATAAGACGCCTTACCTACGGAGACATCAATCTAGCCGTCGTACGAGACCCAAGCGATTGATCGAAGACGAGGCTTGTAGTCACACCCAGGATTTGGAAGGATAAGTTGAGGCGGGCCACGCGCGTTTCTAGGGCAATTGCGTAAGTACTGCTTCTCTGCCCTTCTTCCGTCTCAATCCTGCCTCCATGCCGCTCACTTCGATCTTGCAGAATCTCCTTTCCTATGGCCCTCGTGCCGTATAGTACCGTTTGTCTCGCTAGCATCATCGCCTGGTGCGCAATTAAAGATGATGCCTTTGAGCCTAGCTTTGAGTCCGTCGAAGCGCTGCTCTCTCGACCTGCACTCGAAACGCGATCGTAGCCACCATCACTTACTCTTGTCCATCTATCCAAGAAGCCAGGGAATCGTCTTTGGAGCCCCATTTAGTATGGTACGGCTGACACTGGAGTAGTCTTTACATCTCTTCACACTCCCCTCGGCTGCCGCAGAATAGAACAATCAGTTTGTTGGCGCCGAGCTCCTTACGTATCGCGCGTATGAGCATGCAAACTCTATTAAGAAGCTGCCCTCGACTCTGGCTGTTGCTCCATACTTAGAGGAAGTGTTCCAATCAACAGGATGAATTGGCACGGAATCACACGAAGACGATCAAGATCTAACACACATGGCCGGTATTTGGGAGCAAAAATAACGTGGCACTCGTCGATCACAATGGATCTATACATGTAACGATATGATAGTAAATCACGTGATCTTATTAGTGATGGCTGTCTTTCTCGCATCATCCTCTCCTTCATCGCGACAACGCGCTCTAGCAGCTCGACTACCTCCACCTATCTATTGGTTTCCTATGCTCCAGCAAGCGCGTGCTAGAATCTATTAGCTCATCTTTTCGTCTTTGATATAAACATCCTTTTTCCCTGAAATATCTAAAATTGTCCTTCAAGTTATCACGTACGTCGTACACGGCATCGGACAAGCTTTTGACGAGGAGAGCATTAAATTCCGGAGCTCATTTCACAATGTTGAGGAAGGATATGCGGAAGATAGCGCTATAACGGTCACGTGGAATTTGTTCGCGATTTTTAGAAACGGCCCCCAAAAGTACTCGCTGCTACTCCTATTCCAGGAGGACTCACCGTATATAGTACTCCAGATTTCCGCCAGAGCTCTAGGCTTTGGGATCAACAGTCACATTCGTATCCAAGCACAGCGAAGAAATCCATTTTAGAATTAGTATTCAATCAAGTATCTGAACAAATGAATGATTTCCCGCCTGGTTGATGGACCTAGGACTCTCTTCATAGCATGCAAAATAGAATAACATGTTATCCAATCGTTATGACTTAACGAATATGGAGTCATGAGATTGCTTAGATAAACCAGATCGAAACTCATTGTGGCTCATTGGAGAACAGCCCGAGAATCAAGAATGCTTAATGGTCCATCTAACGGCTGCTAATTCCCACCCATCTGTCTCACAATGCGTTTCTCCCTGAGCGGCGACTATGCCATTAGACTTTATTTGTCAGTAAAGTGACTAAACACCTGTTTAAGACAGACAGGACCTACCTGCCACGTGTCGATACCCAAGCCAGTAAGATCCCGTATGTTTGAAGACCCAATCCAAGTGGTCAGGATATTCCGTGTGCCTGCTTCAAAGACACAGCTTCCATATTTTATCAGAGCATGTGTATCAGGAGTGTTATTCCAAACGCCCCAGTAAGTGTTCTGAGTACCGGCCCCTGATACAAAGGTTAGTCATCGCCTAATAAGCTATCGCTTCTCTTAAAATGTAATTTTCAAGTTTTTTAGACTTACATTCACGGATTACCGCACAGTCTGCTGTATATGCGAAAGGTTCAGGATGGGAGTTGACAGTGGTCCCATCACAGGTGTCACTATCAGGGGCGCGGCGGGCGAGATCTCGCGCTGCTTTCTCACCAGCATTGATAGAAGACTCGACTATCGCTGCCCTGTTGACATAGATCGTCTTGCCATCGAAATCAACAGGTGTCCAGTCAATTGCGGCGGTGGCCTCTGAAATGGTCGCACGAGCTGGACCCGGAGCTGCGAAGGACATGGGGAGGAGAGCTAAGGCGGAAAAACTAAGTATCTTGGAGATCATGTTAGGCAATAAGACTTGATTTCTGTTGAAATTAGAGGATCTAATAGATGATCCTGATAATGCTGGTGAGAGATTCAACTGAAGGTGGCAGCGCCTCTCTTATAAGAAAATCTAGAACGGAGTCTCTTTCATCGACAGGCTGCTTCTTTAATCCCAGCTGGAAGATATGATCCTAGCAAAAGTTACGAGAAGAGTATGCATTGCAATCTCACGCTGCACTTCGTTGAGTGAATCATGTACTGTTGCGGCGCAGTGCTTGCAGCTCGCATGGAGGTGTTGAACGAGATGACTGCAGGATGTAAGCGGGCATTTTACCATTGGAAAAGGCCTTCGATTCGGGTGTTGCAGATGCTTGGGCTCGATTAGCTTCTCGTATAAGTTCGTCATGGTACAGTAGTAGAAACAGAGCTATATCTTGCGCGTACCCAAGAACTCAGAGTCATATTCTTTCAGACAACATATGAACTTATAAGCTTTTGCAGTATATCACTGCTATTATTGGAGAAGGAGAAAAATGAATCGCGCTACTAGCATTATTTAGCTTAGGTACTTTTATATTAACCGATTTACGTAGTTCTTACTCCACGTATATGCAGGTACTATTTAGCCGGAAATAATGTAAACTTTAATCAGCGGTTAATAGTGCCGAGAGTATGGTTCAAGCAGTTAGTAGGAAAGTTTATATTAGCTTGGCGTGGGAGGGTCTCCAGCTTCATGTGCTGATGTAATAAGATTAGGACGGTAAATATGCATATAGTCTTAGTATAGATTTACCTTTGATATTTTCGTCTGAATTGTGTTTGAAAAAATAGACTACGTTTCATTTTATACATAGATCATCAAATTGCTAGCTCATCTGCTACTATTTTCATTCTTTTCCGCCTTTCTAGTGACAATGCGTCATATTTCGAGGCACGTCCTTACTATTATAATGGGGATAATATACTTCGCATGGTAACGGGGGGGACTATATGAAGCAGTGGCTGCTTTGCATACTATTTAGATAACGCAGATGTATTTTTAGCTTTACTTCTTAAACTCGAACCAGAAATTATCTATGCAACCAACCACGATTCCATGTACGAGTCGATGCTGATCAGCTGATTCACACTCAAAACATTTGAAATTTAATTAGAAAGAGCGGTTATTGAAACTCATCTATAACCGGGAAATACGGGTACGGCACATTTTGTTAAGGAACCTAATCTATTCGAAGTGGGCAGGACGGCTTATCAACCTACGGAGGGGACGTGGAAGGCCGCAGCCAATCTCTCTGACGACCAAGTAAGCACGGTTTTTCGAAATCCCTGGAAGTCACTGGTCTAAACTAATGTTTATGACAATCCGGGTGAAAAGATCCGTGATAGCCCTGACGTATACTTCGATGAACTTTATTTAGCTAGCTTCGTCTTTCTGGGTTAAAGCTCTACAGGTAAGCTGCTATGCCTTTGTTTTATGCTTAACTAAATAGTCGCACTACTTTTTGATATAAATATACAGCAATAAATCATATTGTTACCTAGATTAAATATACTCCCAGCAATAACGGTATCGTAGGTGTCGTTAATATAGAAACATTTAGCGATGTGGGAATGTGTCCCCTTAATAGGTGATGTTATTTTCGGCGGCATCAAACCACCCTTAAACCTGCCCTTCCCGTACAATATTGCGCATTAAATATATTTACTAGGGTTCCTAGAGTCGAGGTCTAGACTATGGCTGTCGCAAGCATTATTGTTATGCTTCTGGCACTAGAAATAGGAAGTGCAGCATTTCTTCTAGGTAACTTATCCTCGGAGATCTGCTAATTACATACACGCATGAATATTACAGGCCTGATAGCACACCTTTCCGAAGGAAAACATACGGAGTGTCCAGCCTAAAGTGAGGAGGATCTCAATGAGGAACGAGATAGCGACGCTGAGCGCATAGTAAAACGTGTTGCTCTCCAGAAGAGTAATGAAGAAGGCTCTAAGTTTACTTTTCTAGAAGGCTGGGAGGGCCATTAATGAATCGTGGCGAAGCTGCTAAAGCTCGTAGCGCCATATCATCCTCAGAATCAAGCTACACTCCCTAATATAGTATTATGTTTTTATTTATCGTTTCGTGAGACTTCCGTTCGGATCCTGCTGACATAACTGTAGTTGCAGAGCGCGGCATTGGATTGACACGCCAAACGATGTTGCGCAAAAGTCGATCCCATCGTCGATGCTTATGGGTGCGATGACTGCGGTATAGGCACTATCTACGTCCACAAGCTCCTACATGTCATGGTTTCGTGAGATTCCTAGATATATAGCCTCAGCCTCTTGGACTCAGTGTTTGGCTAAGGCGCTCCATTCCGCACCCCCAAAAATTTGGATTCCCGAAGCTACCGTGTAGACGTCTCTATAAGCATTGGGGGGCTAGATCTATGTCGTAAGGGCTAGCGTTGACAGCCTGAGGCTGTGTTTGAACGAAGATTATTACTTCGGTAGCAATGTATAGATATGTATCTGCGGCTTGAATCAAAAGGCTAGACCCGTTAATTTCCTACCATTGCTTTCGTACTTGTTTTCCGACACTTACCTTGTCACTGCACACACAACAAAGGTGACCATTCTATGTCGCAGCAACGATAGCGTGCTTGATTATTGGGTTTCACTCCTCTCAACAGTCTTGAAAACGTCTCTCAGCTTCTTCCAGAATAGAGCAAGGAGTACTAAGACTTCTGTGTTGACTATGCGGAGAAAAATGCTCATCTGGTAAGGTGTAAGCAAACACTGAGGTGAATTGAATATCGACAACCGGGACCAGTCTCTCGAGCTATAACGTAAGAGTATATAGTCATCAAGGCCCCAATAAAAGGGAAACTAACATTGAACGGCCAGGATGCAATAAACACTAACCTATTTGCGGGGAAATCCACGATATAATCAGAGCCTTTGACGGACGGGTTGAGTTGTTATGCTGGAGAGCAAAGCTCCTGATACTAGGAAGACCTATGATCAACTTGACGTTTAAATATAAGCCCTAGAGTTATACTAGTAAATGTAAGCATTGGAATGAGATCGAGGAGGTATAAAAACACTATCTTTCTTTTATAGCGCCCTTCAATTTGGTCGACAGTACGATCCTGAGGGTGGGGCGTCGCGCATAATCGGCTATGCCCTTCCTTTTTTTCCATAGTCTGATTGTTGGCTCCATGGTGTTTTCTAGGTCAACTCATTGGGTATCACAAAATCAGAGGTAAGAACCATGTAAAGCACCCTTTACAAACCAACAAAAAAGGCGTCAAAAAGATAACTACTAGCACTTGACTCGCAAACCAACAATCGATGATGACAAAAGTCACGTAGGCTAAGCGAATGTGGCCACAACGGATTATACTTACTTTATAATAAAATTCATGAATGTAATCACTCCTATATTATAGTTTAGAGTAGCTCAACAAAGGCAGCTCGAGGATCAGCGTTAATCCACGCATCCTCATGCACAATCCCCACACCAACCCTTAAAGCTTTGTATCCTTCAAGTCTCGAAATCAGCATAATATTTAAGGTACACCAATCTCTTAGTGGGTATAACATCTCATCGAAATACTGCAAGGACTTCTGGAAATCCGTTTGTCTTTGACGCAAGCTCCTGGACACTAGAATGAATTCGCATTCTAAAGATTCTACACCATAGGTTTCCAAAAAATCGTGAGGCAGCAATATGCAGCCAGCCGTGACGCCTCGACCATCTTTTATGGCGTAATTAGCGCTCTCAGGCCATAGTCGTTCATGTTGTATATCCAGTGAATGCAGGCTCCCGTCGATCAAGAAGGAAGTACATGTCGTCCAGCACGCTAATATTCGTGCATCCCGCCACTCTGGAGACGTAGCATCGACCTCCACTCGGGGTACTATCTTTGATAAGAAAGCTTCAATGGGAGCTGGTCGATGCTGGCTGTAACGGAAAGTCTCTCCTTGATTAAGGACATCAAGACGAGTTGCAAACGAATTCTCATTGACAATAAACCACTCAGCTTCACTCTGGTATGTGTTGATAGCCATGTAGTTGTTCAGGTCTACCCTGGAATCCCAACCAGCCCAGCTCCAGCTTGGAAACAGTGGTTTAGATGGAATCGGTTGGCCCGGAGTCCTAATTCTTCTTCTACGGAATGGCCCATTCAACATCCAGCAAAGCGCTTGAGCTAAAATGTTTTCGGGCATCCCCTGCCAGAAGCTGGTCCGCATAGCCTCAGACAAAACTGCTTTGACTCCTTCAAACGCATTTAATATGTCGGACGGATACGATACCTCTCGATACGTGTAAGACCTAAGGGCGTTTTCATAGCTCGCCATCATATAAGGAACTGTCCGCAGAGGCGCTCTGCTAAGCTTCCATTCCCCCCACTCATCATTTCTATCCTCGGCAACTGAGAATTGCGCTTTTGGACTCCAAAGAGTGCTGCCCGGTGCTTTGTATGCTGTCCTATTGACATTTTCGCAAACGACGTCCTCGCAGAAGGTGCTGCATAGACATTGGAAATAGACTTGGGTGGGTGTAAAGTAGAGAAGTCGGCGGGAGAGATGATGTTCCTGGAAAGTCCAGCAGCGAGTGTCCCATCGTGTAAGGATTATGACTTCATCGGCACAAGGAGAAGCTACCATCATTCGTAGATTTCCAACGGTTTTAAAGCTTCTTTCTCTGTTCTTGTTTGGTTTTCTGTAGCCTGGGAGCCCATCACATGGATCACTACTACCGCGAGCGACTGGGTAGGCGCAAACTATGGTGAGCGAAGCACAACTATATACTCGATCCATTTGACGTAATTGTTTTTCTTTGTGGTCCTTGTCGTCTTGGATGATGCAGAGTGCGTCGATCCACAAATATTGAAAGGGTAGCTCTCGCGCGCATTTTATCGCGTCCTGCACCGTGCCTGGAAGTTCATTCATATTGTTGAGTAGCGCGCTTTTTTCGAATAACTCTTGATAGTTGACTCGTTTGAGAGTCAAATACGGAGTAGCGGGCCAGCAGTAGCTTAAAGCGGTGAAATCCGATCCATGTGGCATATGGCAAAGAGACATATTAATCAGATCTATCGCGAGCAGATCTAGAGGTTGTGGAGATGGCGTTGGTTCGTCGGGTTTTTGACCAGAGGTACTGCAAAAACCGTCGTGGCACGTTCTGCATATATCAAGCCACATGCGCGCCTTTGCCATGTCAAATCCTACTTCTCTCGGGATACGGGCGCGAAAATGAGAAGAGAGACCCAGAAGGTTGACGTCATCTTCAAAAAGTTGGATATATCCGACAGGTCCACGGTCTTGCACCCGTGCAATGACACGGATGCAGTAGGTTGCGTCGAAGTTTGTGCCATCGAGGCCTCGATTTCTGCCCCAGCAGAAGCTGCTTATACCGACAATAGCGTCATCGGGAACATTGAACCGTATGGCGTCTGTCGCCATATATGTTAGATAGCAGAATGCGCAATGCTTTCCTTTATGTTTGATGCTCGCACGGCTACCCAGATCTCTCTCTTTGTACGTTATTACACCAATGGAACTCTCCGAATAGACTTCTCCATGATTGGGCGGCTGAAAGTAGGCAGCGAAGTCGACAGAACTGCATGTGTGGCAGAGTTGTGAGTCGGTGGGCAAGGAATCGTGCATGTTCTATATTCAATGAAGCACTGGCTACTGTTTCAACGGGTATGTGCTGACCTTAACGTAGGCGGATTTCGTTGCCTATACCCCGCCCTTCACGCCTTCACTACTCCTAGCAGGAACGGAATACCGGCAAATACCGTACCGTCTTGGCGCATTGCGTCCAGGGTTCTGCTGAGCACGCACGCTCAACGCGAAGACACGTGAGCCCAAACTCTTGGCATAAAGTAAACATGTTGCTCGAGACATTTGCTCCGGATGCTAGTCAACTGGCTAGTAGGTACCGCCTTGCCCAAGCTGGGAGCTCCAAAGTTGCGGTGCTGCATTCCTTGGCTCTCGTATGACAAGAAATAAGCTATTCTTAGCCCGACCCTCACCAACAAAACATGGTAAAACAACCCATGTACTATCTGTTCTCTACAGCAATTCTGCTCTACGATAAATATTAGATAGTCTACAAAATACTCCGCATGCTTAACAGCACCTTAATACTTCGCTACCTGTTATGGCATATAACAAGAGTCCTTCCTAAGACCTTTACGGTAGGCTTAAAGCCTCATCGCCAGGAAATCTCGCTTTTATAGTACACGGTTTTTACCACCTTAATTCGATCTCTCATACATGCGAAATAAGGAAAAACCGTATATCATTGAGTTTCCGTAATATTTTGTAAGGGTGCCTGATAGTTTTTGGGGGCTCGCCAATTTCCCGACTATTTTGTCCTGCGGGAGCTTGCTCATATCGGCCATGTCCGACTGCAACATGTATATGATTGCGAGCCTTGGCGGTTGCCTTATTGTTCCTACTCCTGCCCAACTCTCGGCCAAGCCGCTTCTACCTGTTCGCATACTCTCTTTCCGCTCTAGGCCTTTAATCGAACCGTTTCTATCAACACCACCTCTGCATTTCAGCTGGTCCCAGTCGCTGTACCAATATCATGACGGTTGACAATACTTTGGCAGAGATCTTGTTGGAAGCTTGTACCGCGGGCGATCTTGCCTCCATGAAGATGCTACTCCACAGATCAGCTTACATCATTAAAGCCCTGGAGACGGAGGAACGTTTCGATGCGAATCTCGATGCGAATCTTCCAATTACATTTCGCGGACTCAGCCTTTAATGTTAGACAAAGCTCTTGCTGTAGACTGTAGCGAGATAGTCAGACATCTACTCTCGTTTGCACACACCCACGGCGTTCCATATGAAACCCTGGTTGACCGTGAAAGTATTTGCTCTGATATTTCTAGCATCAACAATGTTGCAGTGTCCATAGAGCTGCTTGCTGTAGAGCCTGACATCATCGGCATCGATCTAGGCCACCCAGACACCCCACGTAGCCAAGCGGTTAGTGGTGGCGGAAACGTACCTCGTTACAGCGCCGATCGCACATCTCTTGTATGACTCCTACTGGAAAAATGCAACAGATCCAAACGGGATTGCTCACCCGTACAACGACGGCTCAGGTGTTTATATCCTAATAGACGTTCAGAGGCCATCGCTAGAGGCGATTGAGCTTCTCTAGTCCGGCGCCTAGATCGAGCAATCAGGCACGACACACAAAACAGAGGAGATTGTCTGAATCAGGTTTGGGTAGTGCCAATAGGAAATGATTAAATGTAAGAAAACTTTTCTAACTGTGAGTAAAGGTTTTTTCTAACCACACTTGTACGAGCGAACGTGATGGAGGTTGAAAGTCTAGTCAGTGGCAGATAGAATACTGCATAGTTTGAATGCAGTTGCCAACCTCGACCACATTTTTCCAGCAAGTGCACTCACTACGGAGTAAGAATAGGAGCGCACGTGTGGTGATTATTCAATGTGATGGCTCGTCCAGGGCATAGGTTCCACGGGGATATTGCGGACCGTAGAACTAGAGTAACAATTAATAGAAGACCCATTGATGTCGACAAGGGGGTTGAACAAGGCACAATTTGCTTATCTTATTAGCCATGATAGCTTCAAAAGCATAGTGCGTTAGGTTAATGTAGCGAACTGAGCGAAGCGACAAATGCGTCTCACTCTGCGGGATAATCAAACCTGTATAAATTATGCAGTTCGTAGCAAACACAGCCACTGGAGCCGTTGTTTAAGCCATTGTATGAGAGGAAGATCCTGCCATATGGAAGAAGTTCGAAATTGTCAACTGGCACAAGAATAAGAAAACATCACTATTCTGTTCTTTGCCGAAAATGCAATTGCATTCTCGTATACTATATAACACACAGAGGTAACTAGAAATCTCCAGTCTGCGGATGTCTATTGAGAGGTCTATCGTTTAGAACTAATCAAACTCAATGGTAAGAATTAAATAAGCAAGAAAAGCACTGCTACTTTTTATAGTAAGTAACACGTCAAATTTTATCAATGATCTAGGAACTTTAAACCTTCGATTAGTAACAATACCGTTTCTAAAAGACGACGTATTATCCAGCCTTACACTAAATACCTGCTTTATAGCGACTTCTCTATAATATCGTTACTGCTTAGCCTTTTCCTAGTTGAATACTAGATAAACGTGACAGGCTCGTCCGTGGTTAATAAAGTGATACTGGACGTAGCCTTGTACTATAATAGTACCTATAATAATAGGCTGGTGCGCATCAGACTTACATGGAAACTTGCCATCCCAATGTCTTCAAGAGCTTTATCTTTATCTCCATATTTTGGATGTACATTTTATGGGCGCTTTTCCTCTGGTCAGCCTGCCCAAAGTTCTGGATATAAGTGGAGCTGGGAGGGGGTTCCGGAAGTCGTTTATATTACCATGAAGGTTCCGAGGAAAGCGCTAGCAGCATTGGCTAGCCTCTGGCGAGCCCGTATCGGGAAACCAATAGCTTATTGTCTTATACAATCGCCTTATGACCTCGAAGCTGGCTAATGGAGACATATGTTTTCTGCTCTACAGATTACCTTTGGCACAGTTACGACGCGTGGCTTTTTAAATAGCAACAACTTTGCAACGGCAGTCTGGATGAGCATACATGAAACAACCTTGGGCGACGAGGAGGGCATATATGGTACAAGATATTAGCGTATAGTAAGTATGCTTGATACCCCTTAGTTGAATGAGAAAGAGTCCAGTAAACATACTTACAAGGGAGAGGTATATCGTATCTTTGCTTATATGTCGAACGTTTACACAAACCGTTTACCAATAGCGCCGAGGACATTTTTCGGAGTTGGCTGAAACGGTACCCGACTCTACCATCTGTCTCTGGGATTGCATGCAATCATGGCTGTTTCTACATAAACCGGAGCTTCTAACTATGGGGAGACTAGCGAACCTCATCATTCGATCGATATTAGGATTTCAGGATTTCAGCTCCCATTTGCGGAATTGGCTCTACGCTCCGACATAGTATGGGTGCTAACTGTTATGAATAATGCGGGGTACTCGAATTCATATATAGTCTCGATATGTACTAACGGCCTGATAATCTTGACTGTTAGCGGCATCGCTCTCAGGGCTAACATTAAAATAGCCGGGCGGAAGATGAACACGCCTTGCGCATTTTTTTGCCCGGCTTCATTAGCGCAGTACATCTACCCGCTACGCCAAAGCTGGGAGTTTTGTTTTGCATCCCGAATGCCCTGGCTGACTGGTGGAATACGCTTTGGACCGATGTGCTGCAACCTAGACCCTTGCTACGAACGGAGAAATATCTTCGATAAGTATATGCCCTCTTCCATTGCTGTTGGAGGAAGTTATTCTTACACCGGTAAAACGTGCAGGCCCTAATCAAAATACCAAACCCGTAATGAATGATGCAGAGACGCTACCAAGGCCCTAGGAAGCTTAAAAGCCTGCGATATGCGAGCTTGTCATCAATAAGCTCATACCGCAAGCTGGAAATTGTTGGTCATGTTCCTACAACTAAGCTACAAACGCGCCTGCGTGATTGTCCTGGGCTTTTCCACTGCTGCTTTTCTTGTCGCCGCTAGGCCATGCGATCTCTATGCTTCTGGAGGGACACCCTGCATCGCGGCACATGGGACGACTCGTTCTCTGTACGACGCTTACACTGGGCCGCTGTACCAAGTGAAACGCGCCTCTGACAGCGCTACGACGAACATCGCCCCGCTGTCTGCTGGCGGGGTCGCTAATGCTACCACCCAGGATACTTTCTGCGCTGGTACGACTTGCCTCATCACAATCATCTACGACCAGTCTGGCCACAACAATCACCTCACGCAAGCTCCGCCCGGCGGTTTCCAAGGCCCGGCACCTGGCGGTTATGACAACCTGGCCAGCGCGACTGGCGCGCCAGTGAGGCTAAATGGCCAGAAAGCATACGGCGTCTTCATTGCGCCCGGCACCGGCTACCGTAACAACGCCGCTAGTAGTACTGCAAAAGGTGATGCGGCGCAGGGCATGTACGCAGTCCTCGATGGCACCCACTATAATGGCGGTTGCTGCTTTGACTACGGAAATGCCGAGACCAGCGGCCGTGATACTGGGAACGGCCATATGGAGACTATCTACTTTGGCAACTGTAATGTCTGGGGAACTGGTTCCGGTAAAGGTCCTTGGATTATGGCAGATCTCGAGAATGGCTTATTCTCTGGCGCCAATCCGAAAAACAACGCTGGCGACCCAACCATTTCCTACCGATTCACCACCGCAGTCGTCAAGGGTCAGCCAGGCCATTGGGCGATCCGTGGCGCCAATGCTGCATCCGGCTCGCTATCGACATTCTACAACGGCAACCGCCCATCAGTTAATGGCTACAACCCAATGAGCAAAGAAGGCGCTATCATCCTCGGCATCGGCGGCGATAACAGCCACGGTGCGCAGGGCACCTTCTATGAAGGTGTAATGACCTCTGGCTACCCGTCCGATGCCACTGAGAACTCAGTGCAAGCTGACATCGTAGCCGCGAAGTACACTACCACATCGCTGACTAGTGGCCCAGCACTCGCCATTGGTTCCTCTATCTCGTTGCGGGCCGCCACGGGCAAAGACTATATCGTACATACCAACTCCACTGTCAACGCCCAGGCTGTCTCGTCATCTAGCAGTATGGCCAGCAAACAGCAGGCCAGCTGGATAGTCCGCGCCGGTCTTGGCAACAGTGCTTGCTTCTCATTTGAATCCAAAACTGCGGCTGGCAGCTACCTTGTGCACAACGATCTTGAAATTCAAGTCAAACCCATCGATGGCACCAAGCAGCTCAATGAAAACGCTACCTTTTGTACGGAGGCTGGCCTCAACGGCCAAGGCATCTCGGTTCGATCCTGGAACCACCCCACTCGCTATTTCCGCCACTACAAAACTGCGATCTATGCTGCGAGCAACGGAGATGGCATTCATGCATTCGATGATACGATCTCGTTCAATGATGACGTAAGTTGGATTGTTAGTACCGCGTTTGCTTAGGGAATTTTGGTGAGCTTTGTAGTGTAGAAGAGATCATGTTACGAACCAGCCTCTAGGATTCTGGCTTCTTACTATCTATCCTCTGAGGTGTTTAGTGTATTAGTAAACTGCATTCGACAATGCTATCTCTAGAAGAGATATACCACTTGCTTGGCTTGACATGTGATCTTAAAAAAGCTCAGAGAGGCAACACACAATCCAAAAAGGGAGAGCTACGGTAAACATAACGAGTTTGTTGGGGCGCTGGATGCACGAATTGGGACTAGACATGTATAGCGGAATGGAATGTCGACGAAGCCTGCGCGATGCTTTCGGGGACGCGATTTAGCGGGGACAACAATAGCAGAGTACGATCGAGCAGGCGTACTAATATTTATGGATACGTTAGAAATTTCCATATGCATAAGGATCTAACGCCTTCCATGCAATGTTTGAGGCGCCGGATGATTGCTGCACGATTCACGCGTTAGCCAGAAACAAGACGTATCCAGTAGATCATTTTGTGCATCTTCGCACTGCCGAACCATCGTCGTGCGAGCTAGAACGCTACCAAGGGTCCGGTTACTACATATTATGTATGGAAGACGCGGAGACGGAGGTGTAGCATGCCGTCGCTGTGGTTTATGAAATAGTAGGTTAAATTGGATTGGAAGTGGCTGCTATAAAGAAAACAGGTTCGCCCTGTATCTCTGAGGGCAAATATTGTTTTATGGATACTAAACCGTTTACTTCTCAGGATAAGTATTCTTTTGTAAATACTAAACACTTTATTTTTAAAGGTAAGTGTTCTTTCGCAAGAATTAATCCCTTTATCCTTAGGGGTGTTCTTTTACGATAGCTGATCCTAAACCCCTAGGGGCGAGTATTCTTTATGAGCCCGTTAGGTCCTACTAACTCTCGCCCCCAGGGGCTAACTCGATTTTAGCCCCTAGAGGCAACCCAAACCAATTGCAATCAACCGTTATGGCCGCCACGTGTCGGGCGAAATAAATCTTTAAGCTTTGCGATCTTCTTTACAAGCCCAAATGACATCCGGCGCCAAAACTCGCTTGAGATGGATTGCTCGTTAGATAATTATGAGTTTATTTTCTGGAATCACACAAGTCCGAAATGGCGAGACTAATTTTAGCATTCGTGTCCGCTAGGAAATGTTGCGTTGCGAAGGCTTGATTCAAAGCATCCCGCGGCTAGAATGGAATTTAAATTACATCGATATATGAAACAAAACATAGAACCTGAACCATCTCCTATCTACACTCTAGCAAATATTAACAGGGTTGCGGGATCACGCATTCCATCAACGCCCAGATGTTCTGTGACAAGATCGAACCACGCTTCGGAGTTTAGAGGTCGTATGTAAGGACAAAAGACTTCCCTCCTGTAACTTGGAAGGTTCCGTTTCCGGCTACGACCTCACCATTCACCTTAAAATTACCTCCAGTATATCCGTCTTGCTGTGACAGAGGTAAGATGACAGTGCCCGTAGTGTAGTTAGGGCTTGTCACTTCCAACCTGGTTATGACGCACCTGGTAGCATTCCAAGCGACGGAGATCTCACCCCCTGGCACGGGAACCCTGCCCCTAGCCCACTTCAGGTCAAGCGTCACTGGAGCGACTCGCCATTCGGTGTACCCTGGAGCTACGGGCTTCACTCCCAAGACATGATTGCTGAGCTCCCCAGTGGGACCTGCAGCCCAACCGTGGCAAAGGCTAGTGGTCCTCCCAAGCGCAGGCGCACCGGTTGCGTCTAGGGTCTCCCAAAAACATCCGGTGTAGTTGGCTCCCTTGGGGTCGGCCATTGGCCCCCATAAGCTCTTTAATAGATCCATGGCCGTCTCGCTGTCGTTGACCTCGAGTGCGGCGCGAAAGTGGTAAGCGCTTGCAAAGGGACTGATGAACTTTGAGAACCCGGCTCTCATAGTTCGGTTCGAGAAAGCAAGAGGACCTTTTGGCGTGGAAAGTTGCTTGAGGGTACTCAGAACGCGGGATGGAGTGTGGTTGAATTTGGTCACACCAGCGAGAATGCCCAGGGCATTCGAGTCCTGTCCAAAGCCATCCTTGATGGACTGTGAAAGGTAGTATGCGTTGAGTTGATTTGACCAAAGGTTCTGGTTAATCGCGGTTCGCAGAGCGTCAAGGCGGGAAATGTATGGCTTGGTATCGATGCCACCATCCGCAAGAAGTCTGGTGCATTCCTGGAGTGCGTACGCGTAGACCATATTGAACTTAGTGACAATGCTCGCTTGTGTCGGATCGTAATAATTCCAGTCGCCGCCAAAGGCAGGGTTGGTGATGTTCAACAATCCACTCTCGGGCAGAACTTGAGAGTGTGCCCAGTCCAACATGCGCACAACTCTGGGCGCCCACTCATTTGGTATATCGACATCGCCAGTGCGCATATAGAAGTTTGCAGCTGCAGTGAGGAGGTTGAAAGAGTAGCCAATCAGACCAGTAATGTTGGCATCAACAGGAGTAGAAAGCGGTTTTTGTTGGATCTTTGCAGTGGGTGAGAAGAACCCTGGAGTCAATTGATAGGAACCGAGAAGATTGAGCGTGCCTTTGATGTAGCTGATGCCATTGGTACTCGACAGCGAGGATACGAGGGCAATATCTAGATCACCTGCATACGCAATGCGGTCGCGTTTCGAGCCGTCAACCGTTGTATCATGGGGGTTTGTACCCATCAGAAAGTCTGGCAAGAAAGTCTCATCCGTTAAAGATGCTGAATAGATTGATTGGCCTGTTAAGGTCGTAGCAGACAAGTTGCGGAAAATGGCAGAGTGGCCGAATGACGCGCCCAATCCGAAGGATCCAACGAAAGCAGAAGTCTGCAAAAATTGAAGAACTGGAACCTTGCTGAAAGATACGGTAATGTTAGTCGTATCTACAGTGGCCTCCACTTTGTGCCAGGAACCGAGAGCTATGTTTGCCGGCAACGTTGCGAATGCAAGTGGAGGGGAATCCTCGGTGGATCCGAAATGTGCCGAAATCGATCCATTGGCTATATTGCAAAAGATATATATTCCAGAGTTGAGGGTGTCAGCGAGTACAGAGAATCCTAGCCCTTTGGTAATAGGCTTGACTTCGAATGCAAGCTGGTAACTCATCAACGTAGCAGCGACGCTGCCTGACAGCACCTGAGGGGCTTGGCTTTCAATCAAGGAACCCTCAGAGGAGACCTGCCAGAAAGTAGGAATAGAGTTCGCGGGAATGTCGTTCAGTTGAACGGTTCGCGCCCCAACCTTCCAAATTTGATTCAAGTCCTCGTCCGAGGTCTCGAAGTACCCTGGTAGTTGATCGAGGGATGTGTTCGGGATTGTAGGTTTCACACCGACGTTCTTTAGCACCAGTTCACCTGTTGTCGAGAGGTTGAGCTTTTGGTATCTGAAGCCTCCCTGGATAAGTCGATTGGTATGTATCATGGGTCCAGTGACATTATACTGATTGATTCTGTGGTTGTCCATAGCTGCTGCTAAAGAGAGTGGGCCATCGCTCTGTGATATAGATCAGCATAGGCTTCGAGCTCTTGAAGAGTGAGGCTTACCGTATAGAAATTGTCCAGTACCGCTTTAGTCTCGCTATAAGTGATCTCTAGACCAGAAGTGTCGCCAGTAGCTGAAAGGACTTCGAAAGTGGGATGGCCCTCAACATTAACCCCATAGTCAAAGACTACTACGCCTGAAGCCGTAGTGTTTCCCTTGAGGGTGACAGTATCATTTGACCCAAATATTGCTGGCAGGCTGTCATTTGCCTGTCGTACAGGATACAGTGAGCGGGAGCTTGGTCCTGCTGCCGCTTCAGCAGTTGTTAGAAAAGCCAGCAGGGCCAGCTTAGAGATATGCATGAGATGGTCGTAGTCCTCGACGAGGATTGATCAAATAGAGTAAGGAAACAAATAAAGGGAAGGTAGGAGACACTAATGCAACGCATATATACAAAACCGTGAATTTTTTTCCCCGAGATAGGGCTACGCGCTAAAGTCTTCTTGGCGATGCAATCTCCGAGGCTGGTTTGAAGGGTAGTAAATCATGTAAAACTTCATATCACCATTTTCGTCCCCGAGCTACTCCACACGTGACCTGGTGATCGTGTATCCGCTATCTTCGTATTCAGAACGATCCGATTCGCCGAATTCCTTTCAGCCACGGTCCTACTCGCCACGGCTCTATTCTGTAAATTGTAACAACTAACGCCCCACCGTACCTCCCTATGGAGCTACTCCGGCAAAGCATATGACCCGAGACCACAAAGCGTGGTCGGCGCGAATCTAACAAAGGGCAAACTCAACTACGATAAAAATCACATGATAAATCGGTCCTGACTACCAGAATCGTGCGTATATGCCAGTTATCTGTTTCGCAGGCAGAATAATATAGAAAAAGGATATGAATCCCGTCGTTCTTCATCCAGTCTACAGCCAAGCGTCCGCACGGCACGGCAGCAGCGTAGAGTACCTTTTTTGGTGTGGGCTTGGCATATTTTTATTGCAACTTGACGTCATGTGAATTTTAGCTCAGTTGAGTTCGCCCTGTGTACGTGTACGAAAGTCACAGACTAGTATACGCGCTACAGCCCCAATCCAATACGAAATACGAGGCACTCTCTTCTGCATCTCGGCCCTATATCCCTGCGCTTATCTCCCTTACCCCCCGCGTCACCCATTCTTGCATCCCATCCCTTCAACTCTGCATACACCTTGCCGCTCCAACGCTCATACCATGCGACTCCCCGTCTTGCTCACACTTCTCTCTGCCGCCCAGGCGCTTCCCGCCGCCCCTCGGCGCTGTACCTTCGACTGCAGCGGTACGTTCCCTTTCTCCTCTCATAATAATACTTCTAACAAAATAGTGGTAGGGAGAAGAGCGCCTGAGCCAGAAGCAAACAATAAGGTTGGAGAAGGGGGACCCAACATTGTCGGGCAGGCGGGCAATACCGGGGCCGTAGCTACGGAGGATAGTAAGGGGAGAAGGTCTCATGACATGTGGTACAACTTGACTGGTGAGGGTGGCGGGGTGGCTACGGAAGATGGTGGTGGCTCTTGAGAGGGTGAGGATACACGAGAAACGAGGGTTAAGAGGTCTCAACTCGTGAATTTGCGCAGGTTCATCTAGATGTGTTAAAAGGGAGCTTTGTAGTGTTCAACTCTCTCCGACTGTTGTGGTTCGTTGCTGTAGCGGCGCTTTCGATTGCCAAAGTGTTTCAGACGTTTGTGCACAGCTGATGCGGCTGGTACGGCTAAAACTTCAGCATTAAGTTCCTCACTGGTGAGGCTGTAATATGTGGTATTTGGTGGGCTTAGGCAGCTGCAAGTATGAGGGATGGACGCGCTCACCCATTCTCGACACCACCGGCTGTCCAGCCAATGGACTTTGTTCTATGACTGAGTATACATAAATGTACCTGGAACACCTTCTGGATGGCGGACGGATTGTTCAAGTAAACTCGTGGGCTAAAATTTTAAGACAGATCGTTTAAACCGAACAAAGGGCGATAACGTGTAATACTATGAAGAAAGGCGAGCTGGGTGCATGCATCCAGACAGTCCAGCCACAGCTGGTGGGGCGGTGAAAGAAGCGCGGGGTCGCTTCACTCACATCTCACTAGAATATTGCCTTACTTTCACCCTCCGATTCATGTACATACTGACCAGTCATTATCAAGGCAGCCAATGTACTGCGTTTCGGCATAGTGTATGACTGCACTTTCCACACCGCTGTAAGGGTACAGCCCTTCCGACCAATATGCATGGCCGCAGCCTTGCTGCATTAGTAGGCCGACATCAAGGCCGTGTCTATATAATCGTTTCAGAAATTCCCGCGGACGCTGGTACACCTCACAACAGTATCCCCGTTTGCGCGCGCACGGCACCAGAATTCAAAAAGCAGGGCCATCAAGGATGATTCGGTTGCTCAATATCATGACGAGAAAGTTCAAAGAATTCTCTGATCTGGATTTAGGACCGCTTTACGACATATTATCTGATAGTTGACGCGCGCCTGAGCCATCGTACACGGAGTTTCTGGCTGGTACCGTCGACGATCGAGGATACGAAAAGATTGACAACGCTTGTAAGGCTGTCCAGGATCTATCACACGAGCTTAAGCTCGATCTCCGGTAGACCCGGATCGGCAGCTGTTGTATCGACAAAACCAACAGAGATGAACACATAGAGGCCATTAATTCTATGTATGAGTGGTATGCGAGATCCTACGTATGCATCGTGTGCTTGGATGCTGCGGAACTATTTGATAATGTCAATCCCTCTTAGTAGTTTACGAGTGGCTAGCCCCTCAAAGAGCTTAGTACCCCAGAGAAAGTTTTGTTGTATAATAAAGAATGGATCGGTGCAGGAACGGCCACAGTACAGGCCGCTACGGTCAGCATGTGTTTCGGGACAAAAGTGAGGAAATCGCCGCTATCACACGCATAAATTCTACACTTTTCAAGCTCAGGAATCGGAAGGATATCAAAAGACGGCTGGATGCAATCCCTGCGTGCCAGAAGGTGTCATGGGCACCGGACCGGAAAATGACAAAGGACGAAGATATGACGTATTGTCTGATCAGTATCTTTGACATACCTCAAATGTATTTGAAGGGAGGAGAAAGCAGGTGAGCCTTCATACGCATCCAGGGAGACATCATCAAACAGAGCAACGATTTGACCATGTTGGCATGCAAGTTCTCTGGTGACAGTGAAGATGTTTACATAGACGACAATTGCCTTAGCCTGGAAGATTCGAGGCAAGGAGCCCATGTCATTTCCGACATGCTTCCCGCATAGAGCCCAACGCAGCTCGCCGTTTAGAACGACGAAGTCACCATCACTAGCAGAGGTATGAGGCTTGCCGCTCCATTGCTAAGCTCGGGTCCCTTTCTTCCATTTAATTTGCCACTATATTGCACAGACAAATGTTCTTCGAGGCTTCTGGGCGTAGAGCTTCGACTTCTTGGCGGATCTATTTACGCCTGGACTAATTGCACACAACTACCTCAGCTTCATGAGGACGTAAAAGTAATTCTCAATTAGGATGATGTGTTTCTGGCGCATTGTATTCATCGTTTCGGAGACTGTGCTGGAAAAATGCATAATCACGTCATACGCCTCCCGGAATCGATCCTAGGTGACCTGAATCGCATGCATATATCATCAGGGTACCTACGGAGCAGCAAACACAATCTGGTGATCACAAATTGGCGTCGATTCTTCGTCGGCTACGCAAAGTTGTTAGATTGGCACTACTACTAGTGGGAGTTGCGAAAGCAAGAACTATCGCTGAAGCTGCTGAAAGACGATGGAACTATATGGAACTAAGCGCTTCACTCCCTGGTTTTTCCTTAGACGACCCGGCCGCATTCCCTAGGAACTCCGGTGGAAAGCCAGCCGCGTTCGCTGAGAACACCGGCGGTAAGCTGGCAGCATTCCCTTGGGCCTTCCGCCTGAGGAAGTACAGGGGACTAAGGGGTATAAGGCTTAGTAGAGCGCATGTATAGGGCAGGGGAATCCTTTCAACCACTTCTTAGAACGCACGTTCAATCAAATAATCCAACCCAAATCATCTTTCAGATCTATCAAATCTAACAAAAGTATCGATGTCCGACAGGACCAAACTTTGGAAAACTCACAGTTACCCTACTTTTTGGTCTGGACCATTTACAGAGACTATGGTTTTGCCTTTCGTATGCGGACAAAAGCTTCAAGCAACATAAACTGGAAAGCAGGAAACTATACTTGGAGCGAGTATGGCGTCTAGCCAATCAACACCCTAAGACAGAGTATCTTGACGACGGAAAAATCACTTTTCGATGACGTTCCGACTTCGTTTTCCACTGACGGTCTGACTCCACTCGACCCAGAAAGCTTCCAGGGGTCAATGCGCGCGGTTCTTCGACAATATTGTGATCGAGATATATTTATGTTGATTTCATCGATGACAGGCGTAGCTGGAAGAACCGAAAGCTGACTGAAAGCGGTGTGGTACCAGACCTCAAGAAGAGCAGCAGACGTACCTATTCACCGATTAGAGTTTCCAAAACTCTCCCTGATCCCATAAGAGCTGGAAATTCTGTGGGAGCAACCCGTCATTCTACTTCCCCATCTAGTAGTCCTGAATGAGAGGACTAGGAGTATATCCCGAATGTTCCATAAGATGCAAACTGAACTCCCTTTTTATGATGCTGTCGCTTATCTACCCTTGCTTCATTAGCAGTGGATCAGTTATAACCAAGTCTACGGGATTAATAAGATGTTCTACCCAGCTCCACGCTGCTCCAGCAGATATATCTCACACCTTTATATGTCCAACACTGCAATTTCGGCTTCATCCCAGCGTTTTGGACGTCTAATACGCTCACTCACCGCCCGTACCTCCTGGTCCCAGCCTTGTTAGCCAGTGGCAGCCTCTATGCAGGCTACGTCCCCCAAGCGAGCCACGACAGCCATACATTGCAGGACTATCAGACGCAACTCATACTCCTTGAACAGCAGAACAAAAAGTGCTTGTTGTTAGCCAGATAGGAGCGGGACCAGATGATGATTGAGAGACAACCACAGCAACAAGCAGCTCATGTACGTGCGAGAACTATAGAAGCGAGGGGAGAGGCCACGCCAGTGTCTACCAACGAGAAGTATCCAAGTCAAGAAGTATAATGTCAATTGATGCGGGACGTGGAAAGCTAGCAGGATGAAGATGAAGAAAGCTAGCTGCTAGTGGGGCCTGCCATTGCGAGAGGGTGATACCCGCAATATCCTGTCCCGGCTTATAGAATGATCCAATCGACCAGCGTGAGACTGTCCACTCTTCTGTTCTCAGACTAATTCTTCCATAGCACATACCGCATCAGATGATTGTTAACAATATGGATGCAAACTGCAGATGTGGTACGGAATATCGTGTGACATTGAGGAGAGATATCCGATGGCTACCGCTGACTTCGGGGTTGGCAAGCGCAGGGAAGCTTACTAGCGGTGTCACAACGCATTCACTACCACATGTCACAGCGAGACTGCTTAAATGAGATATCCTAGTAACCCCTCTAATAATGATAATAACGGCTATATAAAAGCGTGGGGTCAAGATCGCGGATATTAGAGCAACGCGTAACGTTAGCGAAGACTTAGGAGGTTTAAAACCTGGCAAAAGTTCCTAATGTTCTATCGAAAAAGCTTTTCCTCCTCCTGTATATAGGAGGTCACCCCACCGCTTGATTGATTACAAGAACCAAAGCAAAATTATTAATAATAACTGGTCCTTGCACGTGCTCGTAATGGTGCTTGGTCTGCGACACGTATCTGCTAAGGTAACTAGTGGTAAGAAGGTACTGTATAAGCATCCGCCGCAGGATGACGTGAAGTTTTTTTGTATCGTGGAAAAATTTCATTATGCTAAGCCTTGCTCGGGGTTCTACTCGCCTCACCCTAAAAGATGGGAACAGAAAATCCTTTCCGGACTCTAATTTTTGGAGGGAAAACAGCTATAGATTGCCGATGACTTGGCTCCGAATATCTTAACTTGCGAACAAAAGGCTGTGTGAGTCCAAAGGTATGCACCAGTCCCATTAGCATGTACGCCGAGTAAAGGCGTCCTGTCGGAGTCCGCTGGCACTCAATCAAACTGAAGCGCGCGTTCGCCTTGTTCGGACTTTTACTGTAAGCTTACGGGAAGCAAGGTTGGGGACCGCAAATCTTAGCGCCCCGCCAAGGGTTTATCACTACTTGCACAGCGCCCTGAAAATTATGTATTATCAATTGTTATACTAGCAGGCTTCTATTGATTTCAAAGCCAGAAACACTAAGCCGTAGGAGCTGTGTAAAGCGTCAAACACGAGTGCGTTAATGTTCACTGGCGTGCTTAAGTACCCAAAGCTGGCTGTTCATTGTTTCTGCCGCTGTGCAGTGAGATATTATATCCACAACATCTGATGTTCACTGATCGGACTTCGCCACAAAGACTGTGAATGGGCCTTAGATGTGGAACACAGTAATTACAAAACGCCGAGAGGATGCGAATCCTACAAGTGACCGTGATAAATAAGAAGAGTACATGCCTACAAGATGTATACGCGCTTCATCTTTCGCTTTTGGTTCTGTCTAAATTCTTTACGGTATTTCCGTTTCACACTCCTTAACAAAATACACTCGCTATTTGCATCATTTTTTTTTGGCTATCATTCATACAGACTATATATCCATTTAGAGGTTGACAACGATCATCAAAAATCTTACTCATGAAGGTGGCAAGCCTATTCACTGGGGCAAGTCTCTTAGTCGCCGTACAGGCGAACAGCATCTACTGTAATAATGAGCACCCCCTAAGTAGCGCTGCTGGGGATCTCGTCATTGCCTTCAAGCAGGCAATTGACGGCCAAATCCTCGAACTTTGCAACAAAGGCTCCCACAACCTTGGAAAGATCCTCTCTATCACAGTTGGAGACGCAACTGTCGAGCTTGTCCCTCAAAATGATGACGGGGTTGTACTGTCTGTCCAGGAATGCAAGAATACTTTCGAAAAGATTGTCAGTCAGTGCATTGCGGAGGAGAAGACGTGGGGTGGCGAGCTCGCTACTGAGGATTTTCTTTTCGATATTCATCATACAGAGTTGCGCAAGAGGGACATTGATAATATTGGCATCTATGCTGATGGACTAGAAGATGTTGATTTTGATTTTGATGGGTTTGGGCTTGGCGAACGGGACGTGTTTGATGAGATCAAGGACTACTTTGACGATAATATTGATCTGGATGACCTTGGCCTTGAAAAAAGAGATATAATCTATGATACCAAAGACGGCATAAAAGAGGAGGGAAATGAGCACCACAAACTAGATACTCGAAAAAGCAGGGGAGGCAGCTCAAGGAGGACTCGTCCTCGACCCTCCAAACCGAAACCAAAGCCTAAGCCAACACCCAAGCCTAAGCCGACACCCAAGCCTAGGCCAACTTCCAAATCTAAACCAACATCTAAGCACGCCTCGAAGACGTCCTCTCACAAGCCGACTTCTACAGCCAAATCCAAGCCGGCTAAGTCTTGCGCGATACTGAGAAAACAGGTATCTGCTGAATTCGGAAGGATGCCTAAGCGGAGTGACGTTGAGGAAATTGAAAATACTGGCAGCATGTCACTGCTTGCGAAGCGTACACAGTCAAAACACACCCTAGGCTGTAAAGTATCCATTAGCGCCGACGCCTATCCATCACCTGCAGAAATGGACCGAGACCATCCCAACGCTCCTGCCTACGGCTATACCCAGCCAAATGTCTGTCCTAACCTACAATTCGGCAGCGTGCCTGGTTTTAGACGTGTGTCTTCATTCAATCCGCAAACCAAGGTTGAATACGAAGTTGAACATGTTCTTGAATGGAATACCGTTACTAGTTTCTTTGACTGGCTCAATGAAGACCACTTCAAAAGCAGACGCTGGCCTCACCCCAATCCCAACCGGAGAGTCAAACAGCCTACTGTCAATTTCTGTGGCTTCTGGAAGGAAGTCTGGGATTCGGGGCCAGGGTTCCAGATGAATGGACAAACTCTTACACCAAACAGGCACCTTGCGTCGAAGTACCCGTCAGCTCAGCACTTCACCAAGGAGTTTGTGTGGCTTCAGAAAGAATTGAACAAGCCGGCGAAGACGGAGATGTGGAAACGTAAGACCACCTCAGGTATCTTCTCGGACACTACCTTGGGCAATCACCTTCAACGCACCAACGTTTTGAACGCGCGCAAGGGCGTCCTCATGCTGAAATACCTTCTCGGAGCCCAGATGTACATGACCGATCGCAAGGTTGCCAACATTTTCGCACAGCAAAAGAACCGTGTCGGCAAGATACTTGGGCAAATTGACCAGAATCTGCCACAACACCGACGTACCGTGGCAGGCACACAGCTTGATGCTTGGAATACGATTGGGTTGCAACAGCTTTGGAACCAATATATGGATGAGGTATTCGCCAATGCAAAGAAGAGGACTTTGTACACGATGGATAGGTGGGTAAGAGTGGCTGAACAGCGCTGGGGAAGGACCAGGATCCCGCAAAACGACCCCCAAAGGAACGACAAGACACAGCTGCAGAACGCCGTTCGGGCTGTTGCGAGGAAGTGGAAGACACAGAAGCGCGACTTTACAAAACCAATTAACTGGTAAGTATATGCAGCCATCACTCTTTCGGAGCGACACGGTAGTGCTGGCAAGGAACAAGCTCTCGATTCTATATTTTTTTCTTTCTTTTCTTCAGTTTTCATCCGGAGTCTGCAGAATAAGCACTCCATCTGGGCTGGACCCATTGTTCTAGACCATTCTTACAAATTCATTTACAGCATTCCTTAAGATCAAAACCCAAAAAAATAATATTCACGTTATTTGCATGTAATTAAATCCCACGATCAAAAGTCTCGATTGAATTCCGGGAAAACCCTCCACTCAAAAAGCTCGAAGACATTTCGGTCTACAAGCCCATCACCATAATACTCATCATCCCAGTACTCTATTAGGTCTTCGCCATGCTGCTGGCGACCGGCTTGTCGAACGAGATCGCATACGCGAGGGCTAGGGTGGCACTTGCCAACTTTCCACCAAAGCTGACGTGCCGCAGCGTTACTCATGCCCGGATGCTCACTGAAAGCCTTCTCACCAGGAGCCGTATATGCAATTCCCCATGCTATATCTTCTACATCGTCTTGTTTCAGCTCAGAAACGTCGTAATCCTCGTAAAAACCGCCCATATCCTCGATGGAAAACTTGAGTGGGCACCAGAGTGCAGCTTCCTTCAGCGACGGCATATATTTTGTTGACTCGGCAAATGCAGCGAGGAAGGGACCGAGTGTATCATCGTCGGGTATAACCCGGAACTGAGCCTGGGCTGTCTCCTGATAGTCAACGTAGTCCACATTTTCATCCGCTTCTTCGTCCTGTGCTGTCTGCTCAAGTGGAGGATACGAGTCGTCAGATTGCAGCTCATAGCCACTAATGCGGCCATCGTTTTGTAAGCCCTTAAAGTACCAAGCGCCGGAAGGGGTTGTCATATGAAATTTGACATTCAGACTCTCAAGGTGCGGCCACGACGGCGTGCTTGTGCTGCCGGGTAGGAAGAGAGTCGAATCTACGACTGCGAAGACACACATGCGGCGTAGCCCGTAAGATAGTATGCGGAGGCTTGAGCTGAAAGGATCGCAGAGTGCTGGCGTATTGAGATTAGGCATCGCCACACGTTGGTCAAGCATCTCTATGTGGTCGCTAGGCTGGATGAAATTCAATTGAATCTCCCTGAGAGATGGTATGGATATATTTTCCAGGGCCATTGCAAAGTCATGTCGAGCATCTCGGCGTGGACCTTGATATACACACCACAGGTTAGCTGCCGGTTCATTTGTCAAAGGCGTTGGCCACTCGTCTCCCCCTATTTCACAAGAAAGAGCCCTAAGCCGAGGAAGTTTGCTTGATATGTCTAGAAGCACCCGTAAATCCAGCTTCCGTAGCGTAGTGCTCGGCTCTTCAAATGGACTAAATGGTGCTCCGTTCATAAATCGAAGGGAGCGAATTGTGGTAAGCGCCGGCAGGTCATCGGGCGCAAGAAGATGAACACGCCAGCTTACAAACGCACGATGGCGGCAAAACACATTGGGATCCAACTCCATAGTCGGCGTGTAGATAGTAAGTTGAATATTGCCTGAGCTATTGTGTCGGGCGCGGACACAGTCTTCTAGCTCTTTTAGCGTGGAGAACAGAAAATTGATTTGCCTGGTGAAATGCTTGTCAAGAGCCCGGAGGACCACTTGGGATTCCCGACAAGATGGCGACCCTTCCAGATCATGGTCGATCTCTGGAGCGGGAAGAACCGTTGCAAACTTGATGCGGCGGAGGTAGTAGAAACGGTGACTGCTGAAAGTTTTAAGGAATTTTTTGGCATTGGCTTCGCTGATGTAGAATTCATCGAAAGCTCCAGAGTATCGCTCAGCCGCGGCCCGGAAGCTGTGGTTCACCGTGAGAGTTTGCTTCAATTGATTGACATCTAGGTGGCTGCTGATCCTGTCAATGACCTCCTGTGGCAAGGTTTCCATGTCGAAAATAAAGGAGGATGAGAAGAAGGCGAATGCAAGTTGCAGGAGCTGAGGTGAGCGTGGACCGTTTTATATTATCGCAGGGGCTAAAATGTGAACAGGGTGAGGCTAATCCCAGAAGCGAATTGCTTGCCTAGGCCATGGCACTATCACACTTTCACGTGACTTACGCGAACCCGGGGTAACACGAATGCGCGTCATGTCGAAAGGCGCAGCAAAAACAACTCGCCTAACCATATGAACAACACGTGCCAAGATCGCAATGCCGAAATACCTTCGGTTGGAGGCTTTGGAAGCGCTATGCCCAGACCAAACAGCGCCTTAAAGCCTTATAACCTCGCGACGTTGCGCGCATTAAAGCCGCTATCACCTCAGGACGGGTAACTAACGTGTCAGAGCGATGGGAGCAGCGGTCATGGACTAGCACGGTGCTTTTTTCTTTGAGATGAAGGTGTTCTAGGACGCAGTTGGCTGCCAACTACATCACGGATTGAAACAGGTGATATGATGCTTGCCTGAGGGTACAGAGTCCGAAGCCGTGAGTCCGGTGGGTGGCCTATTGTCTTATCCTGCGCTTTTGAGAACCCCGAACTTATTCCGATTCTTGGTTCCAAGGAGTCGCAGTGCGGTCCGATTATCCAGACATGTCCCGCTGGCGAAGACAAGATCCAGCAGCATGGGCGATGACACTAATACTAGCTATATTTCTATAATTACAGTGCGTGACGAAGACATCGTTTAATGCACCTCGAGGCCGTCTGGCATCCCAATTTAGAACCGAGCCTTCACCTTCACGCTAATCTCGTAAATACATCCTGCACCTAGATACTACTGTAGTGCATTACTTGCGGAGGAGTAAATAAACAGGCACGACTCTGATATGACATCACCTAGACGCCTGCCCCACACTGCCATAGTGCAAGAGAACAAAGTGCTGACTCTACTCCTGGGCCACCTCATTGAGCGCTCCCGATTCGGGCTGGGTTTTAACTAGAATTCGGATCTCTGCATATGGAAGTCCTCGCGAGGAACTCCTACGCTTCGTGACAGAAAGGCTCCACGTCTAGTTCACGCGGATTAACCTAGATTGGTGCAGGGCGGTGCAAGATGCGAGAGTCTACTTGCTAAGTGGTACCGCCTGCCAGGAATATGACCCAAACTCGTAGGGCACGAGTCTTACATATGTTTAGAGAATGCATTCCTTCTATAAAATCAAATATACCTATACTTCTATAGCAAATTTAAGGTACAAGACAGCAGAGTACATATCCTAAATTCCAGATTTGGCTACAAAGTTAAGCATAGTAGGTATTTTATGCGCCTTAACATTTGTTTGGCACTAAAATCCGCCCTGTCGGTGACAATAGCCGGTGTTGGCAGAGCCTCGATTACGGAAGGCGATCGCTTCTGATTTGAGGTACCTCATAAGGACCCTCATGTGGGCCATAAAAAAGAATCACGTGAGGCGATACCGACGTCCGATCCTCGTACTACAGGCTATCAACACATTGCATTCAACCATCTACGAATCGAGCCCCCCGACAGACATGTTCTCCAGACGGACATGTTCTCCGAACATCGCACTCACACACATCGAAGGATCCTGAATCAAGCTTAACTAGGAACTCAACGCAAACTTATAGGCAAACAAAACTGAAGCCTCGTGTATGATTTATTGCGAATGTTGGGCAGTACGAAAACCGTGTGTGAATCCGTATTGATTGAATAAATTCACAAACGAGATTCTCGTCTCAAGTACGCTAAAAAGGTCTTAAAAACAGCGGTTTCTCCTCTGCTGTGCGATAACTCGAAGATCGTACAACGAAAAAATCTCAAAGGTTTGAGACGAAAGCTGGCGAGACCGGAGCCCGGCACGAATCCGTATGCTGGAGCTATATTTCACTACGAAAAGAGTGACTATATGGGGATATGCAGACTTTTGAAGTACTGTATATGTATGTAGCGAGAGAAAGTTGCTGTGTAATGGGCTTCAGGAGCATTACGTGAGACGCGTACAGTTTTGCTCTATCCTACGCACTTGTTTCTTTACAAAGTAGCTTCTCTCTCACGAGCCTCATTCTGCCACTTCTTGCCATGCTCAGCGACTTTGTCGAGCTCATCCTCAGGGAGATTATTAAGGGTGATGTGGAAATGAGGACGAGGAACATTGCGGCCAGCCTCGAAACCAGGCCTCTGCAGAAGTTTTTCAAACCATTTCGAAATTTCGGTGTATTGAGCGATGGAGGAAATTCCAGAGAAGTCTGCGAATACATGTTAGAATGAGTATGCTCTAAGATATTATTCACTTGCTGTGTGCAGCAACCCATGGCCAGATCGCGATATCCGCGACGGTAACGCGGTCACCCACGATATAGCCGGTTCCATTCTTGGCTAGTTGGCCATCCAGGGTACGGTAAAGACGATGGCTCTCATTGACGTAACGGTTAATAGGATACTTGAGCTTCTCAGGAGCATAACCTAGTATGAATAATCAATGAATCAAGTACATTTTCAAGGGATTTTTTTGGGGGACTTCAACTTACGAGTAAAGTGGTTGGCCTGGCCCTGCATGGGGCCAAGACCACCCATTTGCCACATTAGCTGTCCTTAAGTTAGTATCCAAATTCCAATATTACGAAATCACTTTAACTTAGCGCATTGCAGCACAAAACGGTAAGACTTACCCAGCTGACCGTCTCCCAGTGCTCCTTGGTGCCGTGAGGATAAGAAATCTTGTTATTTTTGTCATATGTGGAGACGATATACAAGAGAATAGCACCACTTTCGAAAATCTTGATCTCGCGGCCGCTCTCGTCCTTGTCGGTGAGGGCAGGGATACGACCGTTAGGGTTGATCTCGAGAAACCACGGTTCTTTTTGCTCGTGTGCACTGAAGTCTAGGGTCACGATCTTAACAAGATGTTGTTAGTAATTGGGTAAAGCGTGCAATCCTTTTGGCTATACCTTGTACTCGAGACCAAGCTCCTCCAAAACGATAGAGGCCTTGAGGCCATTGGGTGTGCCCTCAGTATAGAGCGTGATGTTGGTCTTGATACCCATGATGAGTTGCTGTCTTTCGTCACGTTGAATCTGTTGGTTGTGATGGTGGAAACTGGAAGTTGAGATATTGGATGGAATTTTTCAGTTGTGAATGCAGTGTATATCTGATGCTTCCTCAGTTCAAAAACATGATGGAAAACTGAAGACCATATATACTGTTGGGGCGCATAAATCTACTCGCGTCTCTTCGTCTCTCGAGCCTCTTACAATGGAGAGGTCTTGCTCCGCGGAACCCCGTTTATTTAGTAAGAGCTGAGTGCACGTAAATGTGGTTTCGCGGTGTAGTATGCCATAATGGCCGTCTGTCTCATAGATTTAGCACTCATACCCCCCAATCAGTAACGAGTAACCCCGAAGCCAACCAATTAGCTTGGTCAGCACGCAATAATTTGGAAAGAGAACAGCTTGGAGCTGAGTATCGAAGGCGACGCCAGAGATTGCCTCCGGGATCTCTGAAATGGACCTTACTAAGCTCCGCGAATGAAAACGATATTTGTTGCCCCAACATTTTCATAATCCAAATTATTTCACTCCGCAATTGTCATTTGTAAGATTTGCCAAGACTCTTGTTCCGCGGAACCGACGTAAATATACCAACACTTCCTCAGCTTGGATGTTTTCCTACATGCATTGCTAGAACAGCCCCAGAAATCTCCGTGTATCCCAGTGTTTTACTTGAACACTTCGGAACATTATGGCGGAGCCTTACAAGGCTAAGATCCGAAAGGTGCGCTCCGATGCCAAGCCTCGGCATACTATACGGTGACAATGACGTCGACTGACATGAAAGCTGCAGGCTTGTGACTTGTGCTATCACAAACGCATCAAGTGTGATGGTCAGACGCCTCGATGTTCACACTGTCAAATATACAATTGCCAATGCACCCGCCGGGCTGCTAGTCGGCGAAAGAAACCTCCCAAATCCCGTCTGGTCCAGCCATCAGAGCGACCGACGTCCATCAACAACACGGGCTTAGATGAACTCTACCCAAGTGGCTTTGTCGGTCAATTCGAAGACAAGGGTTATTTACACCGCGATTCCCCAACGCTCATTCTGACTAACAGCTAGAATCGCCTCTAGAAGATGTTATGCGACCCTCGACATCCACTAACAACCCGAGCTTAGATACACTCTTCTCAATTAGCTCTAGTTTTTCTTGGGACACAGATCGTTTGTGTCACAATTCCATGGTGCTAACACAGATGGAATTGCCTGCAGAAGGTCTTGTTCGGCAACTGATTAGCACGTACCTAACGAACATTAACGTTATCTTCCCACTATTTAATCCTCAACAGTTGACTCAAACGGTCGACCGATGGTATAACAATCCGATGCAACGGTCTCGTACATCATGGGCGGTAATTAACGTGGTGATGGCCATCGCACAATACTGCAGTTTAGGCCAATTTGGTTTTCGCCATGCCGACTCCTCTGTTGGTAGTGTCCCAGACTGTCTCAACAAAGCACAGTCTGCCTTGACCGAAATCCTGATGGGAGATGTCGAGCTTGCAAATTTACAGGTAGTATTGGGACTAGTCATTATTTTTCAGGGTACATCCGATATCAGGCCTGCCGTTTTTCTGATCTCTACCGCGCTGAGACTTTGTCAGGTACTGGGTATCCACCGCAGTGACAGCGACTTCTATAGCAACGCCAACCCTAGAGAAGCTCTACAATGGAGGAGAGTCTTTTGGATAGCATATATTCTTGACCGAGACATTGCTATGCGCATCAGGCAGGCACCTATCCAACAAGATACAGATATCAATATCGAGCTCCCGCCAAAGAAGCCGGATAAAGACGCCGCAGGATTTGTCAGCACGCCTGGAATGTATCGAAATAACTTCAACGTTTTTCGTGCCCACGTCGAGCTGTCTCGAATTCAAGGCTATGTTTACGACGCTAATTTCTCAGTGCGCTCACAGCAGCTGAGTCCTGGAGAAAGGGCAGCCAATTGTCAAGCAATCCGCTTGTTATTAAAGGATTGGAAAAGTCGCATACCGGCAACTCTCAGAGCAGAGGCTCTGTCACGGACACAGAATTACCTCCCATGTATTCCCAGGTTTCTTTGCATGTTGTACGGTACGGTTGTTACATGTCTTGGACAACTGTGCCAGGTTAACTCAATGGATTTTCATTGGATAGATAAGCTTCGTCATTATGGTCGCAGTATAACTACTAGCATAGGCGAGCCTTGTCTCCCACCGCCTCAGCCACAAGGCTGGAATGCTTTGGTGAACGAGTGTCGAGAGTTCATGCCGCTGTTTATAAGCATTGAGGACAAAGGTCCTGCTTTTATCTGGTAAGTCTTGCTTCCTTATCCTTTCCCGTATGGATAACGCTTAGCAGTCTAGGATGAATATATGCCCCTATGCATCAGGACTTGTGTGCCTTTCAGCCAACTCCGTAATTAATTTTGATAACAGGGAGAGCCTCGAAGAGCAAGACCAGCGTCTTAAAGTTGAGGCTGTGAGTTTGTTAGGTGAAATGGCTAGGCAAACCAATCACAAGACGCTGGCCAGAGTCTTAGAGGCATTCATGGAGCTTGACTCTCAATACCGGTTCATGACTGCAACCTGAGATCGAAAGTTACTCAGAAAATCTTATCTTACGTCCTTCACCTTTCATTGATGAATTGGGTTATAATAGAGATAGGGTAAAGAGTTGCTTGGTCCACTTAAAGATACAGGCGTGTCACGTGATTCGGTCATTTTTCGATGGGGTTTGCATGCGTTATGCTGTCTGTTCAACATGTCTCGAGAGGACGGCAGTACCAAGGTCACGAGTCTATATGTCTTATATGATGGGGTCTCCCAAATTCAGCGTGCTCTGCTTGAAAGTGCAGGAAACACTCGATCGAATAAATGCAGTATGAGACCAGGCTTTATATCGAAGGATTCGTCTGTAGACCCAAATTGTGCAACAATAGCAATTAAGATGGAACCCTTGCAGAAAACGAAGCTGTGCTATAGTTGTTGTTCGCGGCCTTGCTTGGCTTTATTATGGCAAGAGCAATGGAAAGCTCTCTCATGATGACGTCAGGGAGACTTTGGCAATTCGGGCTCCTTATGTAGAGTAGTTACTTCCAGCTTCTAGCTTCTAACAACCTTCTTTAACTCTTGCACTTTTTCATTGCACTTTTTGTACTCTCCGTAGTGCGTCTGCTACAGGCTTGAGCGAGAATAAGGAACTGGGTCCGTTACACATTGTGATGACTAGTAAGAGCTCACTGGTGCTAAAACGGGTAGTCTAAGTCTATAGTCAACTCTCAGGATACTTCCAAATTTTCACTTTATATACAAACATCTGTTATGCCACAACCTGGGTATTGAATACCTTCTCGTACCGATGGTTAAGCGTAAACGATTCTTGGCATATAATTCATACTGCTCCTTGCCAGTCATGATAGGTAAATAGTGATAATTAAGAGGGCCTAGCTCGACTCTTTCACAACCTTGTGTGTTACTTAGGTAGTATTACATAACTACCTAGAGTGTTTTCTATAGTTAACTTTTCGGTATTTATAAATTAAAACTAAGAACATAAAGTACTTTCTATAGACTAATAAAAAGATATAAAAAAAATTATTAGTACTTGGTTCATAAACTAATAATTAATAAATATAGCCTAAGCGAGTCGAGCCATAGTAGAGAAGTATATATAAATTGTAAGATACTTAATTTTCTCTCTATCTTAATAAAGTTAATAAAGTATAATAGCTCTATTATAAAAGGTAAGGTCGTAGATAGCTACCTCTCTAAAAACTATAGTACTTAAAGTATTAAGCTAACGGTTCTTTACGAATGGAGCCTACTACCTGCGCCTTTCTCTACATAAAAACCGGCTTTTATACTATGATATCGAACTTGCCACATCCGGCTTAATAAGAAGAGAGACGATTGGTTTTTTGACCTGGGAGCGGTGACGGTAATGACGAACGAACTTTGGCGTGTGCACCGCGAAGATGTACTTGATCCTTTTTACTGAATCGTTCTCACCCGAGCAACTTCGTCTGCAAGGCAAAGTGCTGTGACAGAAGTAAGCATCTTTGCCGCAATGTTGGTCAGGCGCTAGAAACCTGATAAGCTTGCGGTTAAGTAGATGCGGTGAACGTGGACGTCTTGGGGACGGGTTGTAGACACAAGGAGCGATATCTATACTAAGGCTGTATATAACGTGAGGGCAGGTTTCCCAAAGTCTCGGAACCGTTCTGCAACTCGACATACAAATAGATGGAACTCCAAGACCACAGCTGTATGCACCCATTGTTGGCGGATTATCCCAAGCTTTTTACCCGCTTTAGGGACCCAAGGAGGCCAGAAGGCCTCGCGAGCTTACCAAAGGCTTAAATCAAAAGTGACGGGGACGCTACCACTTACCTACCATACCGTAGGTAAGTAGGCCTTTAGGGCGAGATAACCCTCTCGTCCGTCTACCGTATACTACAAACATGGCCTTTATTTGTAAGTTAGTAAGAACTTATCTACCTCTCCAGCACATTAACCTACTGAAAGAGATCTATAAATAGGCTGATAGACAGGATAGCTCATATATTTCCTGGCTGACTGGACTGGTAAGGATAGGTAAGCTGATCATCTCGTGGACCATCGCACGTAGTTACCGCGAAAAGCGGCGTCTTACTAATGGCCTCTTCTTGTAAGGCAGCGGTAATATTGGTCCGATAGATCTATACAATGGCAGTTTATAGGGTGTGACATCAGTATTGGTATAGAGGTACGTGGCCTATGTTGGACAATATTCGCTTTTGGCATAGAACGAACACTCCGCAGATTAGGCGGGTAAACATGTATACGAGCGTATTTTTTGCATTGGAATAGTTTAAGGGGCTCAGGAGTCATCGTAGCAAGCTACGCAGAGGAGATGTAGAAGAAATCAAAGCATGGGCAGGATGGCAGTTGCTACAAAGCCAAGGAATTTAGTGGGCGAGTTTAGCCCTCCTAGATTTCCTGTCTATCTCAATTTTCCCCAGCTTCATTATTTAAATTCTCGATGCTGTCTGAAAATTCCTTCAAATCTTTGACAAAAAATAGATCCCGTGGAGAATCCGGGACCGGTAGATAAGTAACCACCATCACAGTGATAGTGATCTGGATTCGAATAAAAATAACCCAGAACCAAACTAGTCAGAGTGGCCGAGATGAATATTTCCTCTTGAGGGCTTCATCGAATCGGTGATGGAAAGAATCAAAGGTGTTTTTAATAATCTCGTCGCCGGAGGACATTGTTGAGTGCGGGCTAGTTAGGTAGCTGAATAGATAGGTTAGCGCCGCTTTAGAAGTCAATAATAGAACTAGGTTACTTAGAAGAGAAGGGTCAAAATGATTTTAAAGATGGGAGTATGAGAGGACTAACTAGCTCTTTAATAACCTTCTTCGCTAGAGACGGGATATGTAGTAAGCTTGCTGAGAAGTGTAGTAAAACGTTCTCATGTTCTCATCCCTTTCTACTTATATAGACGACAAGTCTCACGTATTCGCCTTTGAAAATCAGTCAGATGCTGCGGTGCCCAACTTCTGCGAGAGCCCGACCCCATAACTGACCGCTCGCCTCACTTCTGCAAGAGCCAATGTTATAAGAGATCCCTCCAACCGCCCCACTTCTGCAAGCCCAACCTTTCATACCCGTAATTTATAATCACGGATCACATGATAAATTTTAATCCCCCAGTCGCTGTAACGAATGTCGTAGCAGCTTACCGTTCTTCTTTAAGATAGCGCGCCAAATAAGTCCAAGTGTTGGTGAGCGGACCGGAAATCTAGAGTCTATATCCTTGAGTTGTATCAGGATAGTTAACTTAAAGCGGTCAGTAATATCCTCATTTTGTGAACATAGAATCATCGGTCAATCTCATAGGTGACAAGACGTCCGAAAAGCCCCAGCAATTTCTGACTCAGATCGAATATGCACCGAAAACCAGTCTTCTAACACGACCACGGTCATAAAGCCGTCTACCGGCAATGTCCTTGGTACGCCTTCCCTCAGAGAGGACCGTTTAACCAGCGTCCTCATATCTTTGATCTGTCAACTCTCATGGCTTAGGCTTCTCTCAAGATAGTAAATATATCGTGTCCTTGAGTGTTGCTAGTATTACCGTTAAACTCATTCCCTATATAGACACTAGTATCACGTCTCAGACTTTTGTCGATCGCAATGCGCACGAGGCGTTCTTCTCTGGACAATCGTACTATTTTGGTTGGCATAAGGTATCTTCCGTTGGCCGCGACCCAAATGAGGTAAAATTTATGCTGATTGCTATCTAGAGAGGTCGATTGAATCAATACTGTCGATGGAGTCGAGGGCGGGGTCATCTCGACCGTCGAAAGTTGGGGTACGTGGCCTGTCAGCCTAGTAGGATTTAGGATACACCTGTGGTTCCCGCTCCACCACCCTCCCTCTTCCTGGAGTCTTTACTGACTTGACCGGAGGACCCAGCAAGGTCTTATTTAGCCCTGATGGGATGATTGCATATGCAAACCATATACGCTCCTCGTCGGTTTCAGTAATTGATGTTCCGAGACAAAGGGTAATTTATAACATAACGGGGTTTGCTGACACCTCTTCGTCTCATATGATGATTTCAGCCGATAGAAATCGGCTGCGAGATGCGCACACAATAGTTGGCAAAGTTTCCATTATCTCCTTACTTGGTGAAAGGTCATAAGCACTCTCGAAACTGGTCCGGAAATGAACCACCCAAACTTTGCTGGTATCAACGGAACGGTCCACAGCTTCGTGACAGTGGTCGCTTTACATATGACCAAAGTCTATACTCAGCCGGATCCGGAGCCGGTTTATCTAACCTCCATTATTGCTAGTGGTGTAAAACCGCATGGTCTATGGCCCAGTTCAGGCAACACTCACATGTATATTTTCAATGAGCACAGCGATACCGTTGACGTTTTGGGTTTATCGACGATATGATATAATATAATATTTCAATTGCCCGCGTCGCTGTAATGGTTCTGAACCATTGACAAGGGTCATTTTCTTGTTGTTCTTTATTTTTTCTAGGTGGTAATATGTACTTTTCAGTGTGAATGTTTTTATTGATTTAAGTATATAACTATTCTAACGCCCCCTTTACCTTTATAAGGTATTATATCCTTACCTATAGAGGGATGCGCTATTATCCTAAGTAGGGATTTAGACTATTAATCTTCGCCCTATAAAAGATATAGCGTATCTATACTATATTCTCTCTTTATATATCTCTTATTCCTAATTCTTTTCTAAAGCTTAATAGTATAAGGGTTAT
>Ga0247757_10000264_pt1 | contig 44030 bp, 32 predicted proteins | sample UWRJL126311R4_FD_180929 | JGI IMG/M metagenome (GOLD analysis project Ga0247757, IMG submission 180929) | Plant litter microbial communities from Arlington Agricultural Research Station in Wisconsin, United States - UWRJ-L126-311R-4 | ecosystem: Environmental > Terrestrial > Plant litter >... | reverse complement strand
ATGATCACTTTCTCCTCTCGTTGCGGCTCGGAAAGTCGTCGCGAGCCCAAAACGAGAAGGGGTCGTGCCGTACCGGAACCGTTCGAATTCAACGCGACAATACCCCACCCGGCCCCCGCTGCAATCACAATTCGGCATGGATTTCGGCTAGATATTTGCTGCTACCGAGACTCGGGCGTTCACCTCCGCTCGGGCCTTTCGTGACAGAGCTGTTCGTTGGACCGCAAATTGCGCGCCTCCCGACCCGGGGTCTCGGTTACTTTCGCTCGGCCCTTCCGGCGTGGTCGCCCCGCGCTTTCGGCGCGGATTTCGAGGCACGAAACCGTGGCGAAGCTTTCGACCGGCAGAAACCGTCGCTAGTGGGGCGGCGGTACCTCGGGGGTCGGTGACGCGCATCGCTTATTGATGCAGAGGTCGTGCTTATCGCAACAGTCCGCAGCCACCGCGCAGGCTTCGTCTTCTTCCGAGCATGCGTTCTCGGGCGGAGGGACGCACTGCAGTACGGGGCCGCTTTCGTCGCGCCCCGTTTGGCGGCAGAAGCCCGTGCAGCACTCGGCGGCGGACTCACAACCAGTGCCGCTTTTCCGGCACGGTTCGAGTGCGGCAAACGCGCGCATGTTGCCGGATTCGAGCTCCTGTCCGGGTAGGTAGATCGCCGGGTGACTGGGATCGATCTTGCCCTCGTAGTCGACGTCGATGGGGGCCAGCCAAATCTTCTTACGCGGGCTCGGTGACTCGTCTTCGTTGCCCTGCGGGATGCCCCACTTGTCTTCACCTCGGGCGACGCTGCCGCCAGGGGCGATGGTGTTGCCGTACGCGCGGCGGCTGGTGAACAGCACCCAATAGTAGCCGCCGACGGGCACGGGCAGCACGCTCGGCTCGTAGTCGAGGTGGCCTTCTTCGGCCTCGCCATATGGCAAGTAGGTCTTGCCGTTCGAGTCGTAGCCGTTCAGTTGCGCCAGCGACTGAGACTTCTTCTTGTCCAAGTCGACTAGACGCAGGTCGGCGTACAGCGCGCCGCCTTGGTACAGGGCCGTGTCGAAAGAGTCGCCCTCGTGGAACACGATGCCTTTGGAATCTGGCAGGAAACTGGGCCACGCCAGCACCTTCTGGTCGGCGTTTTGCAGCACCGTGCGCAGGTTGGAGAACGTGGGCGGCGAGGCACTGGCGTCGTAGTCCATCACCGAAAGCCGCTGGCCGGTGCTCGCGTCTCGATTGTTGAATGCGATCAAACTGCCATCGGGCGAGAAGGTAGGAGTGAGTGCGTACTTGACTTGGTCGCCCAACGTCGGCGCCTCGATTACTTTGCCACTCTTGGTGTCGAACAACTGAGACGCATAGGGGCCGGTCAACCCGCGCGGCACGGGCGCGGTGGGGGCAATGCCGTTCGACAAGAGGCGCGTCCCGTCAGGCGTCAACGCGCCGAGCGCGAAGGCGCGACCGTCGTTGACGATGCGTCGCACTTTGGTGCTGCCATCTGCGCCCAAATCGAACGCCTCACTGTCGATGGGGTTCGAGTCCCAGTTCACGCCGGCCACGAGCACGTTGCCATTGGCACTCACGCTGTGGCACACGGTGCAGCCCTTTTGTAAAACTTCTGCGCTCTTTCCAGGCCGAATGCGCATCACGCCACCGTTGCTCGCAAGCAACGATCGATAGGTGTTGTAGTAGATGACACCCTTGAGGGTGCCTTGAGCAATCGACCACTGTTGTTCGATGGGTCCGGTCACGACTCCTGCGGAGAGCTCCGAAACCCGCACTTTGACCGCGCTCGCCGCGCCCGCGCTGGCCGTCACGCCCTTCCACACGGCTTCCGGAATGACGACGCGCGTGGGCCCGCTCGCGCGTGCGAACGCCGCGTACGAAAAGTCGTCCGTACTGATCTCGACGTAAGTGGCAGTCGCGGCGGTGCTGGCGAACTGCAGCGTCGGCGCCGACAGGCCGCGTGGAAATACGGTGTTGTCGTACGGGTACAAGAAGCGAAATGCGGCGTCGGGCCCGAGCCCATGCGCGCCGCCGACTCCGGGTTGGGTCAGCTTTTCTTGCTCGGAATCACTCAGATTATCGGGGTTTTCACGGATTTTGACGGAGACGCGCAACGTGGCCGATGCGCTCACGGTGCCGGCCTGTGCGCTGATCGTGACCGTGCCGGCCCCGAAGCCATTGGCTTCGAACACGCCATCATCGCCGATCGAGCCGAGGCTGTCGTTGTTCACACTCCAGATCACGTTTTGCGGCCGCGAGCCGTCTTCGAATTCGGCGTGCGCGGCCACCGAGACCGGCGTGCCGGTGGCGGCGATCTCGTCTTGCTCCAGGCTGACCTGTAGCGACAGGTTGGTGACCCCGTCCGGCGTGGGTGCCCCACCTTCACCCATGTTGTCCACGTTCAGGTTGCTGGCATAGCCCGACGATCCGGACCGACCCGGACTACCTGCATCACCCGCCCCATTGTCGCGGCCGCCACTGGACGGGCTGCCGCCAGCGTCATTGGGTTCGCCGCCGGCGTTGGGGTTCGAGCCGCACGCCGCCAAAGTAGCGGCAATCAGGGTGGAAAAGGCCAGGGTCGAGGTGAGATGAAAACGGCGCATGAGGAGGTCGCAACTTCGAGCGGCACTCCGGGAGAACGGCACTCCGAATCAGGACATAAGCGCAGTCCGTGGGTGGGAACACCGCTTACTGGACGCCCGCGGCGCGCGGAGTCAGCGCGCTGCGCCGCGTTACAAAGCGCTACATCAACGAGGCAATGATGCCGTCGGCCAGTAGCCAGCGCGATTTGGGGATCGAGACTTGCGAGCCGTGGACTTCGAGCTTTCCTTGACGGACCAGGCGGTCGCGCGCGCGGGCTCGCTCGGGCGTCCACAGCTCGGTGCCGAGTTCCGCCGCAGAGGCCTCCAGATCGAGGCCCTCCGCCAAACGCAACCCGAGCATGATGCGCTCGGCGAGCGCAGTCTCGGGGGAGATGAGCTCGTAGTTGGCGACCAGCGGGCTGACCTGTGACAGGTCGGCTTCGGCGAACAAAGGCGCAGCGGCCAAGTAGCGTTCGGGAGCGGGAGTGTTGCGGTAGCGATAGCGACCGTGGGCTTCATTCAACGTTCCCCACGCGCCGCAACCGAGCCCCAAATAGGAGCGCCCTACCCAGTAGCCGACGTTGTGTCGCGAGCGCGCGCCGTTGCGGGCGTAATTGCTGACCTCGTAGTGCTCGAAGCCGGCGCGCTCCAACGTTTCCTCCACCGCCAAAAATGAGTCTGCCACGGCGGCTTCTTCCAAGAGCGGCAGCTTGCCTTTGCGCGCCAGCGCCCCGAATTGCGTGCCGGGTTCGATCGTCAACGCGTAGGCGCTGAGGTGCGTCGTGCCGAGCTCGCTCATGATTCGAGCTTCGCGCGCGGCCGCGTCCGCGGTTTGCCCGCTGACCCCAAAAATAAAATCCGCAGAGACCCGCGGCATGCCGCTTTCGATCGCGTCCCGCACCGCGGCGAGTCCGGAATCGACGTCATGCAAACGACCGAGGAACTGCAGTCGGTCGGCGTCCAACCCTTGCACGCCGATGCTCACGCGATTCACACCCACCGCCTGCAAGGCGTGGCCGCGCTCGATGTCGAAGCTCGTGGGGTTACATTCGACGGTGATTTCCACGTCGTTGGCCGCGTGCGGCAAGAGCTGACGGATGCGCGCGAGCACGCGTCCGAGCTCCGCGGGTTCCCAGAGCGAAGGAGTGCCGCCGCCGAAGAACACGCTCACCAAGCGCACGTCGCCGAGCGTGCTCGCGCGCCGCTCGAGTTCGGCGATCACCGAGTCCGCGTAGGCCACGTGCGGGAGTGCAGGGCGCTCGGCGGCCACGCTCAAGAAGTCGCAATAGGGACACTTTTTGAGGCACCACGGAAAATGCACGTACACACCGAGATCGGTCGCGGTCACGGGACCCAGCCTGACTCGAGAATCCAGGGAAGAAAAGGCGAGATCGTCTCGATTGCGCGTGTGCACCCCGCAAATCCTCGTGTGTTGCCCGAACCCTGAGGCTAAGGTCACGGCACGCATGGAGCGCGTGCAGCTTTTCGAATTCGAGGATCTGCCGTGGTTCCCGCAAGTCGTGCGCGAATGCATGACCGATTTTCTGAGCTTCCTCGGCCAGCGCGGACGCGGAGTGTACGCGGGGTTTGCGGAGCGTTTGGGGGCGGCCGTGCGAGCCACCGGTGACGACACGCTGCTCGATCTGTGTTCCGGTGGCGGCGGACCGGCGCTGACCATCGCGGGTCTGCTGCGCGATCAGTACGCGACGCCGATGCGCGTGCTGCTCACCGATCTGTATCCGAACCTACCGCGGCTCGAACGCGCCCGCGCGGAGGGGCGCGGCAAAGTCGAATTTCGCGATTGTCCGGTGGATGCGACGGCCGTGCCCGCGTCGCTGCCAGGATTTCGGCTGCTCTGCAATGCGTTTCATCATCTGCCGCCGAACGCGGCGCGCAAATGTTTGGCGGACGCGGTGACCCAAGGTCGCGGCATCGCGCTCGTGGAAATGGTCGATCGCTCGGCGACCAGCCTGTTCGGCGTGACCTTCGGCACGAGCGCCGTGCTGGCCGTGACGCCCTTCATTCGCCCCGTGCGAGCGTCCCGGCTATTTCTGACGTACGTCGTACCGGTCGTGCCACTCTGTACGTGGTGGGACGGCGTGGTCTCGTGCTTGCGCGCGTACAGTCCCGAAGAGCTGACACGCTTGGTCGCCTCGTTGCCGGACAACGACTACGTGTGGGACATTGGTCGGCTGCCCGTGCCCAGCGCGCCGACCAGCTTGGTGTACCTGATTGGCCGCCCGCCGACTACTGCGGCGTGACGTCGCGCCCGAGCGCGTGCGTCAGCGCGACGCGGGCGATACGCACGTCGATGTGTGAGTTCACGACGTCGAGCCGCGCGCGGGTAAGCTCGGTCTCTGCGTCCGTCACCTCTACGATTGTGGCTTTGCCGGCGCGGTATAGTTCGCGCCGCACGCGGTAGTTCTCTTCCGCGGCCGCGAGGCCCTCACGCGACGTTTCGAGGCCGAACGTGGCTTCGGTAAGGGCGTTCATGGATTGGTTCACTTCCAGCCTCAGGCCGTTGCGGAGAGCGCCTTTTTTCGCGGCAACCTCGTCGGCACGGGCCTCGGCGCTTTTGGCCTGGGCCGTCGCGCCGAAGATTGCGGTTGGCGTCCATGAAAGGATGAGGCTCGCGTCCCAGGTGCCCCGCCAGTCAGACGACGGCGGAACGTAACGCGAGTTGGGATTGCCGTAGATCGCGTTCCCCTGAGCATCCAAGCGCGGATAGTTACCGGCGCGAGCAGTAGCGGCTTCTTCGCGCAGTGCCGCTTCGCTCTCACCGAGCTGCTTCATCTCGACCCGGTGCTCCAGCGCTTCCGCGTAGCCGGCGTCGGGTGTCGAGGGAACCGCGTAGGGCGGGAGATCTTCCAAGATATTCTCGCCGATCTCGTAATTATTGCGTGATGGCTCGTTCATGATCACGCGCAATTGCTCGGTGGCAATCGAGACATTGTTGACCCAGTGCGCCACCGTGAGCTCGGCGCTCTTCTGCTGACTCACCGTGCGCAACACATCGGCGCGAGACACGAGGCCCGCGTCGAATGCGTTCTTCGCGTCTTGCGCATGGCCACGTGCTGCTTCAAGCGCTTGCAATGCAACGTAGTTTGCGCCCTGGGCACGGATCCACTGGTAGTAGTAGACGCGGGCATCTCGCGCTACGGACAGACGGGTGGCCTGCTCGTCCAACTTGGCGGCGCTCTTGCTGTGATTCGCGGCCCCGATGCTGCTCGACATCCTCAAGACGTAGTCGGAAAGCGGGATGCTGAGGGTCGCTTGCAGGTTGTAGTTGTTGACGATGACCGGGAAGAAGTCCTTGTTGCTGACTTGCATACCGAGGACGTTGGAATAAACGGTCTTCAAGTCCGACAAACGTGTGTATCGCGCGGACAAGTCGAGCTTTGGATAAAACCGTGACTTGGCTTCGTCGCGCTGAGCGTCCGCTGCATCCACACTCTTCTGCTTGGCGGTCACATCCACGTTGCTCACCAGCGCCCGCTTGGCCGCTTCGTCGGCCGTGAGCCCGTTGCCCGTCTGCATCGACGCGAGCTTCGCCTCCAAGCTCTCGGTCACCTTGCTGACAGGCGCGTCCGGTCCGACCGCTCCGGGGGGCGCGGGCGGGGGCGCCAGGGTGGTCGGCACGGGTCTCGCGGCCGACGGGGGAGGCGCCGTTTGGGCTTGCGCAACGGAGCCGGCCAGGGAGAGCACCAGAGCGAACGGAGCGGCGAAACTGTGCGAACGACGGGACATACGGCAGGACTCCTTGAAGGACGGGCGAGCGGAAGTCGAAAATTCTCGCGTGTATGGGGCCGCCGGGGCGGCTGTCGAGCTGGGGTCGAGACTTCTACACGGTTTTTGACAAAACCGCAGACGCGAGCCCGGACTCGGGTTCGGTGCCCGTCACCGCCGGGGTCCGCATGCTGGCCCCGCGTGGCCGGCTGCCCCGTTGCCCGCGGCGACCGAGCCAGCTCTTGATGTTTTCAATGGTGAGGTAAAACACCGGCACGACGATCAGTGACAGCAAGGTGGAGCTGACCACCCCGCCGATCACCGCGATCGCCATGGGCGCGCGGAACTCGCTGCCGTCGGCGTTGCTGATGGCCGTGGGCAGCATGCCCAGGATCATGGCCGCGCTGGTCATCAAGATCGGGCGCAGGCGCTCGGGGCCGGCCTCGAGGATCGCTCGTAGCGGGGGTTCGCCGTGTTCCCGCACGCGCACAATCGCGCGGTCGACCAGCAAAATGGCGTTCTTGGTCACGAGGCCCATGAGCAGCACCATGCCGATCAACGCGCCCATGGCCATCGTGTTGTTGGTCAAGAACAACCCGAGCACGCCGCCCACGATGGCGAGCGGCAAGGTCACCATGATCGTGAGCGGGTGAATGAAGCTCTCGAACTGCGACGCGAGCACGATGTAAATGAAGACCACCCCCAGCATCATGGCGACGCCCATGTTCTGGTTGTTCTCGTTCATCATCTTGATCTGCCCGTCGTACTGAATCGACATTTCGGGCGCGAGCTTGAGGGCCGCAATCTGCGGCTGAAATTCTTTGGCCACGTCGCCGAGGGCGCGGCCGATCGGGGCGCCCCAGATGGTGATCTGGCGATTGCGATTCTCACGCTCGATCACCTGCGGCCCCGCGCTGCGCTCGAAGGACGCTACATCCGACAGCTTCACGGGACCGGTGCGAGTCGGGATGGTCAAGTTGGCCAAGGCCGCCGGATCGCTGCGATAGTCGTGATCGAGCCGGACGCGGATCGGCACTTCGTCTTTGCCTTGGCGCAGGTTGCCGCTCTCTTCACCGGCGAACGCGGTGCGCACGGCCAACGCGACTTCCGCCAAGGTCAGGCCGTGATCCGCCGCGCGCTGTCGGTCGATGGCCACGATCAACTCGGGGCGACCCGGCGAGAACCGCACCTGGATGTCGCCCACCCCGGGCGTGTCCTTCAGGATTTTCTCGATCTGGTGCGCGGTGGCTTCGATGTCTTTGAAGTCGGTGCCGCGCACGTTGATCATGATCGGCGCTTCGGTCGCGGCGCCTTCCACGAACGGTGGATCCGTCACCGCCACTTTGACGTCAGGCAAGCCGGCGGCTGCTTCACGCGCGACGTTCTTGAGGTCTTCGAGCGTGGCCGTACGCTCGCGCTTGGAGGTGGTGACCAAGCGCCATTTGACCTTGTTCACTTCTTCGTCCGGCCCCAGCGTGGCGAACACGGTCTTGAACTCCGGGTTTGCCAGCATCTTTTGCTCGGCGATGGCCGCGTAGCGCGCGGTCTGATCCAGCGAGGTCCCGGCGGGGAACTCGGCTTCCACGATGAACTGGCCGCGGTCTTCCGCATTCACGAACTCGGAGCCCAAGAGCTTTCCGATGTAGCCCATGAATACCAAGCTGCCGATGGCCCCGAGCCCGACGATCAGCTTGTGGCGCAATGACCAAGAGAGCATCGCCGCGTACGTCTGCTCCATGACCGAGAACCCCCACTCGAACGGACGCTTGAGCCACGCGAAACGATCCCCACGGTCGTCGAGTGACTTCGAGAAGCGCGACGAGAGCATGGGGTCGAGCGTGAAAGCCACGAACAACGAGATCACCACGGCGACCGAGATCGTGATCCCGAACTGGCGGAAGAATTGACCGACGATGCCTTTCACGAAGGCGATCGGCAAGAACACGGCGACGATGGTCAGGGTGGTGGCGAGTACACTCAGGGCCACTTCTTTCGTGCCATCGAGCGCGGCTTCGCGCGGAGACTTGCCGCGCTCGAGGTGCTTGAAGATATTTTCACGCACGACCACCGCGTCGTCGATCAAGAGCCCGATGGCAAGTGATAGGCCGAGCAGGGTCATCATGTTCAGCGTGTAGCCGAGCCAATACATGACGAAGAACGTGCCCACCACGCTGGTCGGGAGGGCCACCGCGCTGATCAGCGTCGAGCGCAAATCGAGCATGAAAATCAGGATCACGAGGATGGCCATGCCGCCGCCGAACACGATGTCGTGTTCGACCTGCTGCACTTGGGGCTCGATGATCGCCGCTTGATCGATGATCAGTTCGGACTGCAGCCCTTGCGGGAAGCCTTTGACCAACTCGGCCATCTTCCGCTTCACGCCCTGCGAGACTTCGACCGTGTTGCTGCCGGACTGCTTGCGCAGTTCGAGGGTCACGCCTTCTTGGCCGTTGACCACGACGCGCGTGCGGGCTTCGGCGAATCCGTCATCCACCTTGGCGACGTCGCGCAGCTTGACGGCCGAGCCGTCCTTCGCGGTGGCGACGATCGTGTTGCGTACTTGCTCGGCGTCTCTGAATTCGCCGACGGTGCGCACGCTGACTTCGCGCTTGCCTTCGTCGAAGTGCCCCGCCGGCACGTTCATGTTCTCGGCGCGCAAGCGGCTGACGATGCTGGCCGGGCTTTGGCCCAAGGCGTCGAGCCGCGCGCGATCGAGATCGACCTTGATTTCGCGGGTGGCGCCGCCGTTCACGCTCACTTGAGCCACGCCCTGAACCTGCTCCAACGCGGGGCGGAGCACGTCGTCGGCATACTTGCGCGTGGCCGAGAGCGACGTCGTGCCGCGCACCGTGTAGGTCAGAATCGGCGACGCGGTGACGTCGAAACGATTGACGATCGGCTCTTTGGTGTCGGTGGGGAACTTGTAGCGCGCTTGCGAGATACGCTCGCGCACCTCGGTGGCCGCTTCGTTGATGTCCACGCCCAGGTCGAACATCACGATCATCGTCGCGGTGCCCTCACGCGAGAACGTGCGCACGCGGTCGATGCCGTTCAGGCTGACCACCGCGTCTTCCAACGGCTTGGTGACCAGGTTCTCGACTTCTGACGGGCTCGCGCCCGGGTAGGGCACGGTCACCGCGACGGCGGGGAAGCTCACATCGGGAAATAGGTCCGTACCCAGGCGCGCGAAGCCGACCGCGCCCAGCACCAGCATGGCCACCGTGACCATCACGGTGAACACCGGACGGCGAATGGCGATGGCGGAGATGTTCACGGCGTGGCTCCTTCGATCACGACGCGGTCACCGGTTTTCGCCTCGGGTTTGGGCGATAGCACCACGTTGTCCGCGGCATCCAAGCCTTGGCGAATCAAGAGCGAACCGTCTTTGCCCAGCGCGAAGCTGACGCGTTTGACGACCAGGGTGTCGCCTTGCACGACCAACACTTCGTCTTGGCTGCCTGGGCGCAGGGCTTCGTGGGGCAAGCGCAGTACGGGCAGGGGCGCGCCACCTTGAATGCGAGCGCGTACGAAGGCGCCGGAGCGGAGCGCGGTCCCCTCCTTCTTGTTGTCGAACAATGCCTCGAGCGGGACGCGCCGGGTGCTCGGGTCGACCGCACCGAGCACCGTCGACACCACGCCGGTCGCGTTGCCGCGCTCGGTGCTGATCTCGACGGCGGATCCCGGATGGATCAGGTTGGCGTCGCTTTCCCCGACCGAGCCCTTCAGCTTGAGGGCGCTCAGGTCCATCAGCTCGAACTCGACCATGCTCGGACTGACGACGGCACCGACGCCTTCCGGCACGCGCGTGACCGTGCCCGAAAACGGGGCAATCAGGCTCTGATTCTGCAAATTCACTTGGCTCAGGGCTAGCCCCGCCTTGGCCGCATCGAGCTGCGCGCCCGCCAGCGAATGTTGCGACGCGCTCTGCACGCCCATGGTCTCGGCGAGTGCGCCGGTGCTCACCATCGAAGTCGTGCGGCGCGCGTTGTCTTCGGCCAATGCAAGTTGCGCTTGCGCGGCACGTAGCTGCGCGTCTGCCGAGCGGACTTGGGCGGCGGCCTCACTGCTGTCGAGCGTGCCGAGCAAGGTACCGGCTTTGACGACCTGACCCAGCTTCACGCGCACGGAGCTGATTCGGCCGTTCACCTTGAACGCGAGCGCGGCACTTTGTGCAGCGAGCAGTGAGCCCTCGAACTCGACCAAGGGCTGCCAGGTCTGGGCCTGCGCGCGCACCGTGCGCACGCGCTGCGGTGCGGCCGCTTCTTGCACGGCCTTCTGCGCGTCGGCCGTGCGCTTCGAGCTCACGGCTTCTTGCGCTTGCTTGGCCGCGTGAATGCGGACCCCCGTCCAGCCCACGAAGCCCACCACCAGTGCACCCAAGACGACGATGCCAGCGAGTGGAGCGCGCGGCGCTGCCGCGGCGAGTGACGGGGCCGAGCCCGATTTACCGTTCGACATAGCAGAAAACCCCGATTCTTGCGGTCCTGACACGTTATTTATCCCCCGATTCGAGTAGCGGTAGAGCTGACTGCGGCGGGTGCCGCGTCTTGCTGGGCTTGCAGCTGATGCAGGCCCGTGATCAGAGCGTGCGTGCCGGCGCCGGTGATCACCATCCAGCGCAACTCGCGCAGGCGCTTGGCAAGATCCGGCTTCTTGGTCTCACGCACCAGTTGGCGCGCGAAGCGGTCGTAGCCACCGGCGATGAAGGCGGCCGCCACCTCGACGTCGAGGTCCTTCCGGTACACGCCCGTGGCGACGCCTTGACGGAGTAGCACTTCGGTTTCGTGCTGCGCGAAGGACGCAAAGTGCTCGATCAAGTGTTGATAGTCCGCTGAACGCCCGCCTTCGAGCGTGATGCGCATCAACGCGCGGTTCTTCCAGATGAACTCGAACATCTCCAGGTCGCGCGCCAGCCACTGCTCGAGCGATTGCTCGAGGCTCTGGTCGAGCGCGGGTAGGCAGACGGCCTTTGCGGCCTCCATACGCGTTTGCAGGTGCGCGAGCACTTCGGACAAGAGCTCCTTGAACGCATCGCCCTTACTGTCGAAGTGCAGGTAGAAGGCGCCTTTCGAGAGCCCGGCCTGGGTCGTGATGTCTTCGACCTTGGCGCGATCCAGGCCCTTCTCCGAAAAGACGCGCTCGGCCGCTTCGAGCAGTCGACTTTTGGCATGTGGATCACTGGGTCGGGGCATACTGACTTTCAGGTCAATGACTTCTGGGTCACTGACCGCGCGGTCAATATTGCTCTACGACCTCGATCGTCAAGCGCAAAACCGTCACACGTTCTGATTTAGAACTAGCTAAAATTGCTTGTTTATCGGTCGAACCGTTGCAGCTCTGCTAGAAAACCACCCAGGTCTACGGGCTCGTGACGGGTCACTTTCAGACCCAAACGGCGCGCGGTTGCCGCCGTCCGGTCAGCGACCGGAGACAGCCAGACGAGCCGGCCACCGGGCACGAGAGAGGACGCGGCGTTGGCCAAAAAAGCATCCAGCAGCGGCCCCAGATTGCCGTCGCGCGCGACCCGACGGCCCATCGGCGGATTGCTGATGATCAGCGAGACGTGCTTCACGCGGTGGCTGCGGGCGTCGGCCTGCGTCAGGCGCAGCTTCAGCTGGGCGCGTTCGGCATTCGTGCGCGCGGCGGTCAGCGCGTCATGCTCGAGGTCCGTGCCGTGCAGCTCGCGAAACGGACCGAGCAAGCCGCGCTCAATCAGCTCGAGACCACTGCCGACGAAGGGATCCCACACGATGTCTTCCGCGTGGACGCCCGCCACGCGCGCCAATGCGGCCGCCAGGGTGGGGTGCGAAGCGGCGCGAACGTCTTCCGTGCGGTAAGCAAAGCGCGGATCATCGAAGCGTCGTGGGCTGAGTTCGAGCGTGCCTCGGCGCGTGTCGATCACGACCTCCCAGAGCGATTCCTGCGTGTCGTTGTGGAACCACGAGATGCGCTCGGCAATCGCCGCTGCGAGCCGCCAAACCTTGTCCCGCTGGTGTCCTCCTTCGGCGAACGCCAAACGAAATCGCGCGCGCCCCTCGGTCCACGCGCGGACCGCGCGTTCGGCGTCGGGATGTTCGAGCGCGGCGACCACGCGCCCCGCGAGGCTGTCCTGATTCGAGCCCGGCAGTGGGATTTCCAGGCCGAAACCGAGCGCGGTGCGTAGGCGCAACAGCTCGTTGAGCGACCCGCGGTGGCTGAGTCGAATGCGATCTGGGCCGACTACCGTGGCCACCCCCAATGGGCGCGCTTCTTCGGCGAGCACCCAAGAGAGACCCGGACGGCAGTGTGCGATCACCGACTGCGCGGCGCCCAGCGCGCGATCCATCGCGATCACGGAAGGCGCACTGCGCCCGATGTCGCGTTCGAGCATCAGCCTCGCGCGTTCGATGATGCGCGCGAGCGCCGGATCCGTCGCACGCTGGCCGCGTAGCAGTTCGAGCGCGCGCGCGTCGCCGCTCTTGCCCAATGCCTCGGCCAAACTGCGCCGCTCCAAGTCGGACGCCGCGGGCCAACGTTCGAGCAGGTGCTCGGCGGCCTCCGGCACCGCGAGCTTGCCGAGTGACGCGCTGGCCACGCGCCGCACGCGCTCGTCCGCGTCATCGAGACCGGCCAACAGCGCGCCCTGAATTTCGCTGGAATTGCTGCTGCTGGCCACGCGCCCCAACACCGCGAGCAAACGTGCGCGCTCTCGCGGATCGGCCGTGCTCAAGCGGCCCAGAGCCGCGCGACCGGCGGCTTCACCTGCGCGGCCGAGCGCGCGCTCCAACTTGCGCGCGTCCTCACGCTCGGCGAGGGCGAGGGCCGTGAACAGCTTGGCCAAGTGCTTGGCACCGGGGGTGAAACCCGGATCCGCGAGCCAGGCGCTGATTTCGGCAGGAAGATCGCTTGCGGTCGACACGGCAGGTGACTTAGCACTGCGAGCCACCGCCCATGAGAGATTTCGCGCCCCTCCCGGCTTGGCAAGTGCTCAGCGATACTTCGCTCATCTCGCAACGCTGGCTCGAGGTGCGCGAGCAACGCGTGCGCTTGGCCAACGGCCATGAAATTGACCGCTTTCACCTGATCCATGGCCCGCACTGGGCTGCTGTGCTGTGCCTGACTCCGGAGCGCGATGTGGTGCTGGTACGTCAATACCGCCATGGTCTGGGCGGCCCGAGCCTCGAGTTGCCGGCAGGGGTGTTGGACGCGGAGGAATCCCCCCTCGAGGGCGCTCGCCGTGAGCTGCGCGAGGAGACGGGTTTCGAAGCCGAGAACCTCGAAGCCCTGATTTCAATCGCGCCCGAGCCTGCGCGCAACTCGACGCGCGCGCACTTCTTTTTCGCGCGCGGCGCGCAGCGAGTGTCGGAGCTCGCACTCGATAACAGCGAAGATCTGCAAGTGCTGCTGGTGCCCGCGAGTGAGCTGCTCGAGCTGATCGATGACGGAGTGATCGTGCACGCCGCGCACATTGCGGCGATCTTGTCAGCCTGGCGTCGCGGGTTGCTCGCTTAAGCTCGCCAGCACCGCCTTCAGTTCGCCGGGCAACGGCGCTTCGCAGCTGATGTGAATCGTGGCGCTGACCAGCGCGACCGACGAGCAGTGCAGGAAGCTGCGGTCCAAGCCGTGGCGGTGCTCGAAGTAGGTGTTGGAGGGCGCATCGCCATAGCGCGGGTCGCCCAGGAGCGCGTGCCCAACTCCCTGCAACAGTTGGCGCAATTGCATGGGGACGGCTTGCTCGGGCCAGATCGTGAGCAGGCTATGTCCGCCCTGCACCCGCTCGCGCAGGTAGCGCGTGCTGGCCGAGACCGCGCGTCCGCCGTCTCGCACCGGGCGGCGGATACGCCCGCGTTTGTGAGTCACGCCGCGGGCGAGCGCGACGAAGCTCTGAGTGCCGCTGCGAAACGCTTGTTCCAGGGCGGGCAAGGCGGCCGGAGTGCGCGCAAATAGGCACACCCCGCTGCTGTCCGAATCCAAGCGCTGGAGGGCGAGGGGAACGGCATGCGATGCGCCGGGCAGAGCACGCACGCGATCGGTCAATCCGCGCTCGAAACCGGCTTCTGCGCTGACCGGTTCGTAGCCGGACTTCAGCACGGCCAACCACTGCTCGTGCTCGTACAGCAGCTTCGGTGCGGGCGGCTCCGAGCGATGCAGCACGACCAGGCACTCCACGGCTGCGCTGTGCGGGATCATGTCGAACGGCCAAAGCTCGTCTGCGGCGTAGCCCAGCTCACTCAGGTGCGCGAGATCGCGCGCGAGGGTGGCAGGGTCGCAAGACATGTACACAATTGCATTCGGCGCGAGCGCACTGACGCGTCGCCGCACCTCGGTTGAAAGCCCACGCCGAGGCGGGTTGACGATCAAGGCATCGAAGCGCGCTTGCCTCCCGGCAAAATCGCGCAATGCGCTTTCGGAAGGCGCGTTCACGGTGCAGAGTTCGAGCCGCTGCTCGCGCGCGGCTCGTTCGACATGCGCCAACGCCGGACCGTACGCTTCCACCGCGGTCACGGACAGCCCGGTGGCAGCCAGGCGCAACGCCAGCGCGCCCGAGCCGGCGTACAACTCCAGCACGCTCCGTGCTCCGAGCGCCTTCAGCGAGCGTTCGATGCGATCGTGTGCGGCGTTGGCTTGGCCGAGGTGCGCTTGCGTGAACGCGCCGTGCGCGGCCCAGTGATAGGGGCCGCTCGGGAGCAAGTGGTGCGCGGCCACTTCGTCGCCACTGAGCAACACATGGCCCGTGCCGAGCACGGTGGCCGCCCCCGATTCACGGAAGCTGGCCGCGACGGAGCGCACCTCGCTCGACTCGGCTTGCAGCGCCTGCGCCAAGCGCTGCAAGTCAGCGAGCGGGGTGCCGCGCGCGGCGATCAATGTCGCGAGCACGCCGTCGTCCACGAGGCGCACGTCCAGGCCGTCCAGCCGAGGCGTGGCGTGCGACAAGGCGCGGCGCGCGGCTGCCACGACGCGCGACAACTCCGGCGCCAGCACGCGGCATTCCGGGATGTCCACCACGGTGTGCGACTCGCGCTCGAACAACCCGAGCGCGCCGTCTTCGCCGAAGACCAGCTTGGCGCGTGCGCGATAGGCCTGGGTGGGCTGCGCCCCCGCGACCGGGGCGATCTTCAATGGGGCGAGCGGCGGGTAGTGCGCCACGCCGCTGTGAACGAACGCCTGCTTGCGGTGCAGCTGCTCCTTGTAGGGGACACCAAGAAATGCACAACCGCCACAACGGGCTCCGTGCGGGCACTCCAGGATCTCGCTCTCGGTCATCGGGCGTGCACAGGATTGTCGCTCTCGGCGCGCCGCGCTAGCACCTTAGCGGTGCGCACCATTCTTCTGTTGATCGGCAGCAATTTATTCATGACGGCTGCCTGGTACGGCCACCTCAAATACCGGGATGTCCCGCTCTGGAAAGTGATCTTGATCAGCTGGGGGATCGCGTTTTTCGAGTATTGCTTGCAAGTGCCTGCCAACCGCTGGGGCTTCGGGCAGTTCAGCGCGTTTCAGCTCAAAATCATTCAAGAAGTCATCACCCTTGGCGTATTCATGGGCTTCGCCACGTTTTGGTTGGGCGAACGCCTGCGCTGGAACTACGGCGTGGCCATGGCTTTGATCCTGGCCGCGGTGTACTTCGCGTTTCTGCCGGGTTCCGCCCACGGCTGAGTCGAGCAAGCTCGAAACGCTCGAAATTATCCGTTGGCCCGCGGTGACGAGGCGCGCGCAGCATCAGGCGAACTGACCGAGCACCGCTGTGCGGCGACCCTCTGCAGCGCGAAAACTTACTTTGCGCGCAAAGTATGATTTCAACTTCACACGCCGCAGTTCGCCGCGCAGCGCGAAAACTTACTTCGCGCGCAAAGTATGATTTTCGACTTCACACGCCGCAGCTCGCCGCCAGCGCGAAACCTCCCTTCGCGCGCAAAGTACGATTTACCCTTCACACGCCGCAGTTCGCCGCGCAGCGCGAAACCTACTTCGCGCGCAAAGTATGATTTCTGTTCGGGAGGGGCGATCACAAGACACTCACGGCAGCCCGCATCTTGTTCGAAGGTGCCCGCAACTCGGCTCCTCACCGCGCGATAGTCGAGGCAAGTCGACGGCCGCGAGGCCCGACCTTGCGCGACAATCATTGAGACGTACTCGCCACGCGGGCTCCGCGCCCGAGAAACCGCAGGCGATGCTACGCCACGAGTGAGCTCAGCGCTCGATTTTGAAACGGGGCGGGGAGATGCGCTCGCTCTTGCAGCGCGGGCAACGGCCCGGGCGACTATGGCGTTCGCGCTGGTTGAACTCGAAGCCGCATTTGATGCAGTGCGGGGCCAACGTGCGCAGCTGCTCGCCGCTGTGCGTGAGCGAGAGCTCCAAGTGTTTCAGGTGCTCGGCGACGTCGCGCTCTTGCACCGAGGCCCGCGCCGAAATTTCGTGCGCGGTGAGCTGGGCTTCGCGCAGCGCGTGCGCAATTCGTTCGCGCACGGTGCTGCTGCACTCCACAATCGCCGGCGACGGATGCCTCGAGCTGCGGTGGGACATCCAAGCCATCCTAGGGCGTTCGTGGGCGAGCCACGAGCCCACACGTAAAGCCCAACGATATCGCGGCCTAGGCCGCCGCGCCTCGTCAGCGAGGGTTCGCGGCGTGCTGATCCAGCGCGCGGCGCACCTCGAAAATGAACACTTCGCGCGTGATCGGTTTAGTCAGGACGGCGACGACATTTCGGTTCGCGAGCTCCACGCTCGAGTGGCCGCTGAGCACCAAGATTGGTAGGCGAATCCCGAGTTGGTCGATGCGATCGATCACTTGTTCCCCCGACAAGCCGGGCATCGAGCGGTCGATCAGCATGGCGTCGGGTCGCACGCCGCGTTCGAGCATCGCCAGGGCCTGGACGCCATCTTCGCATTCGATCACGCCAAAGCCGCTGCGCTCCAACATGCGACGCAGAATTTGGCGCACCGTGGGTTCGTCGTCGACCAATAGGATGGTCTCGGTCCCGCCCGGGAGCGGTGAGCGTTCGGCGGTGCGCGGGGCGGGTTTTGCCAAGGGGGCGGCCGGCAAATCGATCTCGAAGCAGGTCCCTTCGCCGAGGCGGCTGCTGGCTTGAATGGTGCCGCCGTGATCGGTGACGATGGCGTAGGCGCTGGCGAGCCCGAGCCCCGTGCCGCGGCCCATGGCCTTGGTCGTGAAGAACGGTTCGAACATGCGAGCGCGTACCGCTTCCGTCATTCCAGCGCCGTTGTCGGTCACGCTCACACGCACCTTGCCGGGCGCGGGCACGCTGAACTCCACCTTCAGACTGGGTTGGGTCCGGTCCGTCTCCAAGAGCGCGTCCCGCGCGTTCAGACAAACGTTCAGCAATACCTGCTCGATCTGACCTGGATTGCCCATCACGGCTGGGATCTCGCGGGGAACGAGTTCGACCTGGATCTTACGGTCGAAGGTGGAACGACACATGTCGGCGATGCGCCGCGCGGTGGCGACCAGGTCGAACGAGCTGCGCGTGGCATTGTCTTGCGGGCGCGCAAATAGCATCAATTGCCGGACCATCTCCGCCGCGCGCATCGAGGCGTGTTCGACGTCAGCCAAGCGCTCCGCGAGCGGCGCCTCCGCCAACTCGCGACACTCCGCGACGTTCGGTAAAATGATGCTCAGCGCGTTGTTCAAGTTGTGCGCGATGCCCGCGGTCAAACGACCCACGGCTTGCATGCGTTGCGCTTGAGCCAAGTTGGCTTCGAGCTCCTTGCGCTCGGTGATGTCCAGCACCCCGCCGCGTAGCCACTCCACTTTGCCGTGCTCGTCGAACTGAGCGATCCCTCTGGCAATCAGGTGGCGAACCTCGCCGTTCGGACGAATGATGCGATACGCCATACTGTCGTAGACGCCCGTCTCGACCGATCGCGCAATCGTCTCGACCGCTTCCGCGCGGTCTTCGGGGTGGACGAAACTCAGGTACTCATCGCGGCTTTTGGGCGCATTTTGCGGCTCGATGCCGAAGATCCCGCACAGGGCTGGATCCCAATGCAATTCGTCCGTCCGCAGAGACCACGCCCAAGTGCCGACGCCGCTCGCGAACAACGAGAGCCGCGCGCTGCTTTCGCGGTCGCGCAGCGCTTGCTCCTGCGCCTTGCGCTGAGTGGCATCCGTGCTCGAGACCAGCATGAATACGACCTCGCCCGCGTCGCGCACCGGCACCAAGCGCGAGTCCCACCAAAAATCGTTGAACGACCGAACTTCGATGTTTGCAGGCTCGCCCGACTGCCACGATTGCTCGAACACGCTCCGGTAGCGCTCGCGGTCTTCGGCGTGCATGGAAGCCAAGCAGTCGGTGCCGATGAAGTCCGCCGCGTCGAGGCCCGCTTCTGCACGATTGACGTACAGAATCCGCAGCTCACGGCTGAGTACCAAGATCAGGTGCGGAAAGGTCGCGAGCACGAGCGGATCGCCGAGCAAGCGATTCAGTCGCGGGTCCTGCGAGTAGCGAGCGGTACGGCGCCCGTGGAGCTCGGTCTCGAGGTCCGCAACTTGCCGCTCGAGCTCATGGATTCTGTCCTTGGCGTCCCGCAGATCGCTCACGTCCCAACTCCTCGCGCGGTCAGCGTATCCGTATTGGTTGCCAATGGCACGACCGGAACCAGCGGGCGAGAAAGCCGCCCCCCGGCCTGAACCCGCCCGCCCGCGCGCACGCGAAAAGTTCGACGTTTCTGGACATTCTTTGTCCGGCCGGGCGCGCGGCATTGCTTGGCCGCACCCGCGTTGGGTGCTAGCGCGGTGGCATGAAGCTGTTTCGGTTTGGTGCCACTGGCAAAGAGAAGCCAGGCTTGATCGTCGATGGCGTCGGCCGCGTGGACGTATCCGCGTTCGGCGAAGACTACGGGGAGGCGTTCTTCGGCTCGGACGGCCCAGCGCGGCTGGCCCGGTTCTACGCGGACCATCCGGAACGCTGCCCGCACGTCGCGGCTGATGAGCGGATTGGCCCGGCCATCGCCCGGCCGAGCAAGATCGTGTGTGTGGGCTTGAACTACCGAGACCACGCGCTCGAAACCGGCGCCCAGGTTCCGAGCGAACCCATGTTGTTCATGAAGGCGAGCTCGGCCGTGTGCGGTCCCAATGACGATCTTCGCTTGCCCCGCGGCGCGCTCAAGACCGACTGGGAGGTCGAGCTCGGCGTCGTGATCGGCAAGACCGCGCGCTACGTCGAAGAGTCGGCCGCGCTCGAGCACGTGGCTGGCTTCGTGCTCTTGAACGACTACTCCGAGCGCGCCTTCCAGAAGGAACGCAGCGGTCAATTCACGAAGGGCAAGAGCGCGGATACGTTCGCCCCCATTGGCCCATTCGTGGTCACCCCCGATGCGATCGATGCCTCCGACTTGCGGTTGTGGCTGAACGTGAACGGCCAACCGTGCCAAGACAGCCGCACCAGCTCGCTGATTTTTTCGGTCCCGCAGTTGATTGCGTACATCAGCTCGTTCATGACACTGCTGCCGGGAGACGTACTCAGCACGGGTACGCCGGCGGGGGTGGGAGCGGGCCGTAACCCGCCCAGTTTCTTGAAAGCGGGCGATGTCGTCGAGTTCGGCATCGATGGCCTGGGTGAAGCGCGCCAAGTCGTGATCGCGCCCGGTTGAGCGTGCTAAAGAGCGCTCGATCATCATGAAGTTCGTACACGCCGCGGACCTGCATTTGGATAGCCCGCTCGCGGGGTTGTCCAAGTACGAAGGCGCGCCCGTGGAACAGATCCGCGGCGCGACCCGCCGCGCGCTCGAAAATCTGGTCAAGCTGTGTCTGAACGAGCAGGTGCAGCTGCTGCTGATCGCCGGTGACCTGTACGACGGCGACTGGCGTGATTATTCGACCGGTCTGTTTTTCGCCAAGCAGATGGCAGCCTTGCGTGCGGGCAACGTGCAAGTCGTCTGGATCCGCGGCAATCACGACGCCGCCAGCAAGCTGACCGCACATTTGAATTTGCCCGAGAATACCCGTGAGCTGTCGCACAAGAAGCCGGACTCCCTCTTGCTCGAAGCGTTGGGCGTGGCCGTGCACGGCCAAGGGTTCGACACGCGCGAAGTAACGACCGATCTGAGCTTGCGCTACCCGGAGCCGAAGCGCGGCCTGTTCAACATCGGCCTCTTGCACACCGCGCTCGAGGGGCGCCCCGGGCATGCGCCCTACGCGCCGTGCCGGCTGACGGCCCTGCTCGATCGCGGCTACGACTACTTTGCGCTCGGGCACGTGCACACCCGCGAGGTGCTCTCGGAGCAGCCGTGGGTGGTGTTTCCCGGCAATTTGCAGGGCCGTCACGCGCGCGAGACCGGCCCCAAGGGCGCGAGTCTAATCACGGTCGAAAACGAGCAGGTGCGCTCCGTCGAACACCGCGCGCTCGATGCCGTACGCTGGCACGTGGCCGAGGCCGACGTCAGCGGGGAGCGCTCGCTCGACGGCGTGCTCGAGCGCGTGCGCGAATCACTGAGCGCGGTGGCATCGGCCAGCGAGGGTCGATTGTCGGCGGTGCGTGTGCGCATTCATGGTGCCAGCGCGGCGCACGAGCAACTCACGGCGCGTAGCGAGCGGGTGACCGAAGAAGTCCGCGCACTGAGCCTGGATTTGTCGAGCGAAGTGTGGCTCGAGAAGGTCGAACTGGCGACGCGCCCGCTCGCCCAAAGCGTCGATCGGCGCGAACGCGAGGACGCCATTGGTGAACTCCTGCGCGGCCTCGGAAACATTGCCCAAGACGAGGCGGCGTTGCTGGAACTCGCGGCGGAGCTCGTCGAGCTGAAGCGTAAGCTACCTCCCGAGCTGCGGGAGGGGCCGGACGCGATCGATCTGGAGAGCGCGGATGCGCTGCGCCGCTTGCTCGCGGAGGTGGAGCAAACCCTGCTGCCGGCGGTGCGTGGTTCGGAAGAGGCAGCGCCGTGAGGTTTCAACGGCTCGGCTTCAGCGCGTTTGGCCCGTTCACCGACCTTTCGTTGGACCTGTCGGGCGGCGCGCCCGGCGGCTTTCACATCGTGTTCGGCCCCAACGAGGCTGGCAAAAGCAGCGCCTTGCGCGGCGTGCATGCTCTGCTGTTCGGCTTTCCGGAACGCACACCCGACGCGCACGTGCACCCGAACGCCGACTTGCGCATTGCCGCCGCCCTGATGTCCGATACGGGGCAAGTCGTCGAAGTGCAACGGCTCAAGCGGCGCAAGGACGCCCTGCGCAACGCGACGGACGCCCCGATCGACGAAGGCCAGATGAGCGCGCTGCTTGGCGGCGTGGACGCGCAGTTGTTCGAACGTTTGTTCGGCCTCGATCACGAACGTCTGCGGCGCGCGGGCGAGGCGCTGCTCGAAGACCGCGGTGACGTGGGCGAAAGTCTGTTCGATGCCGGCTCGGGTGGGCGCGGCATTCGCAGCGTGCTCGCCTCGCTCGAGCAGAGCGCGGATGAAATCTTCAAAGTGCGCTCCAGCAAGGCCAGCCTCAATGTGCTGATCGAAGCCTACAAAGAGGCTCGAACGGCCACCCGTGACGCGCTGGTTTCGCCGGAAAAATGGCTCGCCCAAGCCGAGCAGCTGGAGGCCGCGCGCACCCGCTTGGAAGAGCTCGGCGAACGGCGCAAGAAGTTGCGTGAGGAGTCGAACACCCAAAGTCGCTTGGATGCGGTGCTCGGCCCGATTGCTCAGCGCAATGCCCTGCGTGAGCGCCTCGACGGCCTAGGCGTCTTGCCGCTATTGGCCGAGGATGCCGGCGAGCGCCGCGTGCGAGCGCAACGCACGCTGGATGAAGCGCAGCACGAACGCGCCCGGCTCGAGCGCGAAATCGCCAAGAAGCAAGAGCGCTTGGCAGAGCTGGTCGTGCCGGAAAATTTGCTCGGCGTGAGCAGCGATGCGATCGAAAAGCTGCGCGATCGAGTCGGCAAGTTCCGCGCGGCGGAGGAAGATCTGCCGCGCCGGCATGAAGACGCGCGCCGACACGAGGCAGAGCTGCAGCGGCTAGTGAGCCTGCTCTACCCCGGCCAACCGCTCGACAGTTTGGAGGCGCTGCGCCCGAGTCAAACCGAGCTGTCTCGCGTGCGGAAGTTGCCGCAGCGGCAAGCGGCCCTGCTCGAGCGTGAGGCCAACGCCCTCAAGGCGCTGCGCGCCCTGGCCGTGCAGCGCGCGCAAACCGCGGCTCATTTGGCCGAGCTGCCCGCGCCCCGCGAGCTGGGTGTGCAGCGGCGCGTGCTCGCGCTCGCCCGCGGTAACGGCGATGTCGAACGCCGGGCCCGCGACGCCTCGGCGCTGTGCGAGAAGCTGGAGTTGCAGGCAAAAAGCAAGCTGTCGGCGCTTGGTTTTTGGCGCGGCCTGCTGGAGGCCGTGCCCGGACTGGAGCTGCCGTCGGACGAAACCGTCGAGCGCTTTCAACGCGAGTTCGCCGAGCGGGCCGCGCGCGCGGCCGAATTGGAGCGGGATCGCAGCTCGCTCGGCCAGCGACTCTCGCTGGCCGCACAAAAGATCAAGGCCATCGAGGGCTCCGGCAGTGTGCCGAGCGAAGCCGCGCTGAGCGCCGCCCGCGCCCACCGTGACGACGGCTTGCGACGCGTGTTCGGGGCTTGGTCGCGCCGGGACGCACCCAGCTTGATCGATCCCGAGTACGAGCCTGAATTGCCCTTGGCCGATGGCGTCGTGCAAGCGGTCAAGGCGGCCGATGAGCACGCCGATCGCCTGCGGCGCGAGGCCGAGCGCGTCTCGACGCTGGCGGCCTTGGCCGCGGAGCGAGAACAGCTCACGGCCGAACTCGAGGCCCTGAATGCGCAGAAAAAGGCACTGGCCGAGCAAGACGCGCGGGCCGAGCAAGCCTGGCGGGGGGCCTGGCGCGCCGCTGACATCGCGCCCGCTTCGCCGATAGAGATGCGCGCTTGGCTCGCGCGTCAGCGGCTACTCTCGGAGCTGACGCAGCGCGTCCTCGATGCGCGGCTCGAGGCCCAGAGCGCCAACCGCGAGCGTGACGCGCTGAGCGCCGAGCTCAGTCTCGCGCTCGGACAACCCATCGCACCGGGCCAAGCGTTGGGCGCGCTGCTCGCCGCTTGCGAAGAAGCCGTCGAGACAGGCTCTCGCGCGGCTGATCGGCGGCTGGAGTTGCTCGAGGCCCTGCGCGAGAACGATCGCCAGAAGGTCGAACGTGAGCAAGACTTGGCGAGCGAGCGCCAAGCGCTCGAGGCCTGGCAGGTCGAATGGCGCGCCGCGACGGCAAAGCTGGGCTTTGCCGGTGATCTCTCGCCGGATGAAGTCGTCACGCGGCTGGATTCGCTGTCGGGCCTGTTCGACGGCCTGGTGCAGCTCGCCGATCAACGGCGTCGCGCGACGCGTATCGAGGAAGATCGCTCGAAGTTCCAAGCCCACGTCTCGGAGTGGATCAAGACTTACGCGCCGGATTTGGCCGAGCGGGCCCCGGACGTCGCCGCGGAAGAGCTCGTGCGCCGCTTTCAAGCCGCGGAACACCAACGCGCCGAAGCCGAGCAAATTCGAACCGATCTGAACGAAGTCACGCGCTCGCTCGCCGCACTGCAGGCACGCACCGAGCAAGCGGAGAGCGAGCTCGAAGGCCTGCGGATCACCGCCAGGGCGGGCGAACTGGCCGCGTTGCCCGCGATCGAAGCGCGCGTCGCCGAGGCGCGGGGCCTGCAGCGGCAATTGGACGCCGTCGAGGGCTCGCTGCTCAAAGACGAGGGCGTGCCTTTGGAATCGTTGCTGGCGGCGGCCCGGGGCGTGGATCGAGCGGCGCTACAGGTGCGCCTGCGCGAACTCGAAGAAGAGCTGGAGCGACTCGATGACGAGCACCAAAACCTGAGCGCGCAGGTGCGCGATCTCGATCACGGCCTCCAACGCTATGCTGAAACAGACGCCGCCGACTACGCCCAGGGCTTGAGCGTGCAGGCGGCCGAAATCCGCGAACAAGCGCTGCGCTACGCGCGGCTCAAGCTGTCGTCGGTCGTGCTGCAGCGCGAGGTCGAACGTTACCGCGAGCAGAATCAAGGCCCGGTGCTCAAGCGGGCCTCGGCTTTGTTCCCGCGACTCACGCTGGGCAGCTTCCGCGGGTTGCGCGTGGGCGTGGAAGAAAGGCAAATCGTTGCCCTGCGCGACGACGGCAAAGAAGTTTCGGTCGACGGCCTGAGTGAAGGCACGCGCTATCAGCTGTACCTCGCGCTGCGCATTGCGAGTCTCGAGCGCTACCTGGAGCGGAATCCGCCTTTGCCGCTGGTGTTGGACGACATCCTGATTCATTTCGATGACGAGCGCGCGGCCGCCGCCCTCGGCGTGCTGGGTGAGCTGTCGGAGCGGATGCAGATCCTGTTCTTCACGCACCACGCGCGCGACCTATCGTTGGCGGCGGGGGCGATTCCCGCTCACGGATTGTTCCAGCACGGCCTGTCGGGCCCGCTCCTCAGGAACGTCAGCCGGTAAGACACGGCCCGACACGGCGCGGCTCGAGCAATCGCGCGCTTGTCGCACAATCTGGTGTCAGGCTTGCCGCTCCCCGAGGGCGCGGAGTATCCTCGACGGCTGATTAGCTTTGGTCACATTTCGATGGCGATGACTCCCGCGGTGTACGGCTCATGAGTGCAGACTGGGGACCGGGCACGGTCATCCTCGGGCGCTACCGCCTGGACTCGCTGCTCGGCCGCGGTGGCATGGGCTCGGTTTGGCGCGCGGAGCACCTGCAGTTGCGCTCGCCCGTGGCCGTCAAAGTGTTGGATGCGGCCATCGCGGACAACGCGCAGATGCACGCGCGTTTCATGCGCGAGGCGCAGTCGGCGGCGCTCCTCCGCAGCCCGCACGTCGTTCAGATCCTCGATTTCGGCATCGAAGCCGGCACCGCGTTCATCGCCATGGAGCTGCTCGAGGGCGAGTCGCTCGCAGCGCGCATCGCTCGGCTGAAACAATTGCCCGCGGAGGACGTGATTCGCTTCCTGAGTCAAGTGCTACGCGCGATGGGCAAGGCGCACGACGCCGGCATCATTCATCGCGACCTGAAACCGGACAACATCTTCATCTGCGCGGAAGAGCCGGAGTTCGCGAAGGTGCTCGACTTCGGGGTGGCTAAAATCACGAGCGGCGATCTGCCAGTGGGGGGCGGCACGCAACCCGGCATGATGATCGGCACGCCGTACTACATGAGCCCGGAACAAATGCGGGCCAACCCCGTGGATGCGCGCTCCGATCTGTGGGGTATTGCCGTCATCGCCTATGAGTGCTTGGTGGGCAGCCGGCCATTCGTCGGCGAGGAGCTCGGTGAACTCGTGCTCGCGGTGTGCACGGGGGCGGTGCCGGTGCCATCGCAACACGCGAGCGTGCCGCCTGGTTTCGACGAGTGGTTCGTCAAAGGCACCCAGCGCGACCGCGAGCGGCGTTTTGCGTCTGCGCGTGAGATGGCCGACGAGTTGATCAAGCTCAGCGCCGTGGCCGGCTCGCTGCGTTCCCAGTTCACGACCGTGCGCAACATCGCGGCCGTGGCCAGTGTGGTCCCGCGGGCGGGCGCCATGCCGTCGCGTGCCCCGAGCGCCATGCCCTCCCGCGCGCCCGCCGCCGCTCGAGCCGACGATCTCGAACTCACCACGGGCCAACGCGCGACCACCTCGAAATCGTTCGACGCTTCGCGCAGTCCGCCCGGCGCCGCCGTGTACGTGCTGATTGCGGTGGCCGTGCTGATCGTGGCCGGGGTCGCCGCGTTCGTGGCTTCGGGCGGCGCATCGGCGTTCAAGGGCGCGGTCGCTCCCGAGCGCGCCGCGGCGTCCCTCACGCCCAGTGTGCCGCTCGTGGCGCCGTCGAGCCACGCGCTTCCGGTGCCATCGGCTTCCGCGCTCCGCACGCCCTCGGGCGGCTCCAGCCGCACGCACTGACTCGAACTCAGCCGGTCACGACTTCGATTCGGTCGGTCATGATCACGGCCAAAAGCACGTCGCGATCGGCGTTCATCTGCAGCGCATGCTGCGTGCCGTGGCTCATGTCGTGCACGTCACCGGGGCCATACCATTTGCCGTCGTTGTCGAAGTAGCCGCCGTCGATGATGAGCACGCGCTCGTCGCCCACGTGCCGATGTGGGGGAAAGGGCATGCCCTTCTTCAAGCGCACGAAGCCCGTGTCCAAGCCCGCCACGGCCGGCCCGCCCTGGAAGTGAAAGAGCGACACCCAGGGCAGGGGACCTTGCTCCCACTCGGCCTCGTTGCCCGCGCGTTGAAACAGCGAGCGCAAGGTCTCGACACTCAAGTCGAAGAACCGACTCAGCTTGCCCAGTAGCGGCGCAAAGCGCTCGTCGCTGGCCGTAATCGCGGCGAGCAGCCGCCCGCGGCCGTTGGCCAACGCCGCCGAATCGGTCTCGGGTGGTGCGCTCAAACTCGCGAACAGCTCCGCGAGTTCGCGACGTTCGACGTCGGTACTCGCGTGCTCGGACGCGAATTCCGGGAGCAGCGCAGAGGGATCGAGCGGCTTCTTCACGCCCCGCCTCCTCGATCGGCCAGCGCGAGGCGGAGGGCGTTCAACGCGGCCGCCACGCGCGACTTCACGGTGCCGATCGGGATGCCGGCGCGCTCTGCGATCTCACTCGAGCTCAGTCCTTCGAAGTAGCCGAGCTGCAGTACTTCGCGCTGCTCGTCGCTCAGCGCGGAGAGTAGCTGTCGGAGTCGAGTCCGGTCGGGGGCTTCGGTTTCGTCCGCGCGCGGGTCGACCAAGAGCGCCAGCCAATCCGCGTCACCGGTGGGCACGGTGCGCGCGACCCCCGCCGACTTGCGAAAGTCGAGCGCGCGGCTGCGGGTGCGGAGTAGTAGCCACGCTTTGACGCTGCCGCGATTTTCATCGTAGTCGGCCGCGCGCCGCCAAGCTTCTACGAACACGTCGTGCACGATATCCTCGGCCTCGGGTTTACCAACGACGATGCGACGTGCCAGCCCGAGCATGAGCGGCGCGTGACGATCGTAGAGCGCCGCGAGCGCTTCAGTGTCGCCGTTCGCGACCGCGCGGACGAGGATTTCGTCGCTGTCGGGCGCGTCGGCGCTTCTGTCGCTGTCACCGTTCACGAGCGCGGGACCGTACCAGCGCCCCTCCCGCCGATCCAGCCAAGGATCCGCCCACCGCCGCACGCGCAGGCTGAAAACGAGCCGATCGCTGAAACTTGCTACACCCTTGTACGTACGCGCGGCCGTGCGTTTCGGATCGGCTTCGGGACGGTGTTTCGGCCCGGGCTTGACAGCGGTCGTCGGGCAGCGAAAAAGGTGCTTGGTTTGGCGGACTTACCTGAAGAAATCACACTGGAGCTGGGGCTCGACGAACCCCAGGACGAAGCCCACCTACGTCGGCTCGTGCAGGCCAAACTGGGCATCTCCGCGGCGCAGCTGCCCGGAGTCACGGTCGAGAAGCGGTCGCTCGACGCGCGTCGCGGGCGCGTGCGCTTCCACTTGCAGGTCGCGTTGTCTAACCCGGCGCAGCGTCCCCCCCTGGGCGGCGCGCCCGTGCGTGAAGTTCGCGAGCAGCCGAAAGTGATCGTGGTGGGCGACGGTCCCACCGGGCTGTTCTGCGCCTATGAGCTCGCTCGCCACGGAATTTTTGCGCACGTGCTCGATCGCGGCAAACCCGTGCAACCGCGGCGACACGATCTCAAAGCCCTGAACGCGCGCGGTGCGGTCGACGGCGATAGCAACTATTGCTTCGGCGAAGGCGGCGCCGGCACCTACAGTGACGGCAAGCTGTACACGCGCTCGCACAAACGCGGTAACGTCCGCGATGTGATCGAACTGCTCGCGCTGCACGGCGCGCCGGAAGCGATCTTGACGGACGCGCGCCCGCACATCGGCAGCAATCGCTTGCCCAAAGTGGTCACGGCCTTGCGCGAGCGCCTCGAAGCCGTGGGTCAGCGCTTCGAATTCGGGGCGCGCGTGGTGGGTCTCGCGACCGAGCTGCGTGACGGTCGAAAGCGAGCGATCGGCGTGCGGCTCGCGGATGGCCGAGAAATTGCGGGCGACGCCGTGGTGCTCGCGACCGGGCATTCCGCGCGTGACGTGTTCGAGTGGTTGGCCGAGTCGGGCGTCACGCTGGAAGCGAAACCGTTCGCGCTCGGCGTGCGCATCGAACATCCGCAGCCGCTGATCAATCACCTGCAATATGGGCGCGCCGCCGATCACCCGCAACTGCCCAACGCGGCCTATCGCATCGCCGAGACGATCGACGGGCGCGGTGTGTTCTCGTTCTGCATGTGCCCCGGTGGCTGGGTCGTGCCTGCCTCGACCGCGCCGGGCGAGCTCGTGGTCAACGGCATGAGCCTCTCGCGCCGTGATTCGCCGTACGCGAACTCGGGCCTGGTCGTGGGCATCGAGCCGTCGGATTGGCTCGCGGCGGGCTTCTCTGGGCCGTTGGCGGGGGTTCAACTGCAGCGGCATTTGGAGCGCGCGGCATTCACCGCGGGCGGCGGCGCGCTGGTCGCGCCCGCGGCGCGCGCGAGTGATTTTCTCGCTGGTCGGGCGTCGTCCACCTTGCCCGAATCGAGCTATATCCCGGGCCTCCTCGCGGCCGACTTGGGCGCCGTGCTCGACAGCGTGGGCGTCGACCTCACGCGTCGATTGCGCGCGGCACTCTCACGCTTCGCGCGCTCCATGCCCGGCTATGTGAGCGACGAAGCCGTGCTGATCGGCGTCGAATCCCGCACCAGCTCCCCGGTGCGCGTGCCGCGCGACGCACACACTCTCGCCTCGCCCGAGATCGACGGTCTATACCCGGCGGGTGAGGGCGGAGGCTACGCGGGCGGCATCGTCAGCGCCGCCCTCGACGGCATGCGCATCGCCGAAGCGATTGCCCAGAGATACGCCTAGGGGGCACGGCCATCACGCCTCTGAACGGCTCCCTGATTCTCTAACCGCCAAAACGCCAAAACGCCAGAAGAGGAGAGGGAGATTGGGGGCTCGTGAAGCGCGGCTTCGTCCGTCGCGGTGTCGTCCAGCCTGTCGCGGTTCGACTTCCGGCGAGTAGAGTCTCGAGTGAATCGACGACACTCGGAGTCGTGCCTCCTGATCTCACTCGTTCTCATCGTGACGAATCCACGAGTCAACCGTCGTCGAGAGCAAACCCAAAATATCTCCCTCTCCTGGCGTTTTGGCGCGGTTAACTCTCCCCGCCGAGTGCCGCACCGACCTTTGCCGCGCTGGCTGAGCCGAGAAAGCGTTCGCAGCACTCATTCACGCGGAGCGAAGGGTAAGCTCGGAGATTTCGGAGGGCGCGCCCAGGCGCATGGGCGGACCCCAGTAGCCCGTTCCTCGGCTGACGTACACGAGCGACTCGCCGAAGCGCGCGAGACCCGCGACCACCGGTTGCTGTAAGCGCACGAGGTAGGTCCACGGCCAGAGCTGGCCACCGTGGGTGTGGCCCGAGAGTTGGAGACCGACGCCGTGGGTTTGCGCCTCGAAGATCGTGCGCGGTTGGTGCGCGAGTAGCACCAATTCACGGCTGAGGTCGCGCCCCTGTAGCGCCTTGGGCAGATCTTCTCCGTGGCCGCCGCCGAAGCGCTTAGCCGAGTGGTCGTCGACGCCCGCCAGATCGAAGCTCGCCGCGTCGCTACCGATGCTCACTCGTTCGTTGCGCAGCACGCGCACGCCGAGGCGTTCGAGCTCCGCGCACCATTCTTCCGCGCCGGAATAATATTCGTGATTGCCGGTCACGAAGAAGACGCCGTATTTCGCGCGCAGGTTGGCGAGTGGCGCCGTGTGTTCGCGCAGTTCTTCCACGCTGCCGTCGACCAGATCGCCCGTGATGACCACCAGGTCGGGTGTGAGCGCGTTGCATTGCTCGACGATCGTCTCGATGAAGTCGCGATGAATGGTTGGCCCGACGTGAACGTCCGAAAGTTGCACGATGCGCGTGCCGCTGAGCGCGGCCGGCAAGCGGGCGAGGGATACTTCGACGCGCTTGATGCTCACACCGCCGAGCCCCGAGCGCAGTGACCAGAGTCCGAGTGAACCGCCGACCAACGCGGCGGCTCCCGCCAGCAAGCGGGCCACGACCTGCCGCCGCTCGGGCAACAGCGGCTCGGCGTTCGCCCATGCCCGGCTGACCTGCCAGACTCCGCGCGCGAGATCGGCCGCCCCCACGGCCAGCGTTAGAAACAAAAGCAGCCCCATCCAGATCATGGCCAGCCAGACCAAGGCTTCGACCGAGTTGCCGAGCGCGCTACGCCGCAGAAACAAACTGGCCGGAATGGCCACGAACAAGAAGATCAGCGCGTAACTCAGGGTGCGCGTCACCGACGCAGGCAAACCCGGATCGCGGACCAGCCTCGTCCAGACGTAGTAGTGGGCCGCCCCCGTCAGCGTTACCATGATCGTGAGAAACAGTGCGAACGTGAGCAGGCGGGTCATTTATTTCGTGAAATATGGGGTTGTTGGGGCTGGCTGCCAAGGGGCCCAAAATACCCGTTCTGAGGGTTGAAGAACCGCCACGACCGGCCTACGTATTCGGGGTTGCAAGCGCGTCCCGGCCCCCGGGCGCAACCATCACTTTTCCCGAGCAGTGGCTTGGGGTTCGACCCATCAACAGCAGGAGCTCCCGTGGACAGCTACAGGCCCGAATCAGACAAAGACCCCGTCGAGACGCGGGAGTGGCTCGATTCGCTCAAGTCCGTGGTCGAGCACGAAGGTAAGGAGCGCGCGCGCTTCTTGCTCGAGCGCACGATCGAGGACGGCCGCCGGCAAGGTGTGGCGCCCGTGCTGCCGCTCAACACCGACTACGTGAACACCGTGCGCGTCGAAGACCAACCGGAGTTCCCCGGTGATGAAGCGCTCGAGCGCCGCATTCGCCGCATCGTGCGTTGGAACGCGGCGGCCATGGTGCACCGCGCGAACAAGAAGTTCGACGGCCTCGGCGGTCACATCTCGACCTACGCCTCCAGCGCCTCGCTGTACGAGATCGGCTTCAACCATTTCTTCCGCGGCAAAGACGGCGACGGCCTGGGCGATCAAGTCTACTACCAGGGTCACGCATCGCCGGGCATGTACTCGCGCTCGTTCCTCGAGGGGCGCATCACGATCGACCACATGAATCACTTCCGGCGCGAGACCGAGCGCGGCCGTGGTCTGTCTTCTTACCCGCACCCGCGGTTGATGCCCGATTACTGGGAGTTCCCCACGGTCAGCATGGGCCTTGGCCCGATCGGCGCCATCTACCAAGCCCGCTTCAACCGCTACATGGAAAATCGCGGCTTGGCGGACACGTCCAAGTCGCACGTGTGGTGCTTCGTCGGTGACGGCGAGACGGACGAGCCGGAGACGCTCGGCGCGTTGCGCATCGCCGCCGGCGAGAAGCTCGACAACCTGACGTTCATCGTCAACTGTAACTTGCAGCGCCTCGACGGCCCCGTGCGCGGCAACGGCAAGATCATCCAAGATTTGGAAGCGGTCTTCCGCGGCTCCGGCTGGGACGTGACCAAGGTCATCTGGGGTGACAACTGGGACGAACTGTTCGCGCGCGACACGGAGGGCGTGCTGCGTCAGCACCTCAATGCGGTCGTCGACGGCGAGTGGCAGCGCCTGACCACGGCTTCCGGTGAAACCGTGCGCAAGGCATTCTTCGCCCGCGATCCGCGCATGCTCGAGATGGTTAGCCATTTGTCGGACGAGCAGGTCGGTGCGCTGCGCCGCGGCGGTCATAGCAATCGCAAGGTGTACGCCGGCTACAAGCGCGCGCTCGAGAGCAAGGGTCGCCCGTCGGTGATCTTGGCCCACACCGTCAAGGGCTGGCGCCTCGGCGAAGCCTTCGAAGGCAGCTACGTCACGCACTCCAAGAAGAAGATGCAAGACGCGGAGCTCAAAGCATTCCGCGACGTGCTCCAACTGCCCATCGCGGACGAGCAAGTGGGAGAATTCCCCTTCTATCATCCGGGCCCGGATAGCCCCGAGGTGCAATACCTCAACGAGCGTCGTCGCGCGCTCGGCGGCTTCCTGCCCAAGCGCCGTACGTCGGTCGACGTAAAGCTCGAAACGCCGAAGGCGGATCTGTTCGGCGAGTTCTTCCAAGGCATGGCCAAGGGCGTCGCCTCCACCACCATGGTCTTCTCGCGCATGCTCGCCAAGCTGCTGCGCGACAAGAAGGTCGGCAAATACGTCGTGCCGATCGTCCCCGACGAAGCCCGCACGTTCGGCATGGACGCGCTCTTCGGGCAGGTCGGCATCTACGCTTCGCACGGCCAGCTGTACGAGCCGATGGACAAGGGCAAACTGCTCTACTACCGCGAGAGCAAGGACGGCCAAGTGCTCGAAGAGGGCATCACCGAAGCCGGCTCGATGGCGTCGTTCATCTCGGCCGCCACGAGCTACTCGGTGCTTTCTCAACCGATGATCCCGTTTTACATCTTCTACTCGATGTTCGGCTTCCAGCGCACGGGTGACCAGCTGTGGGCCGCGGGTGATTCCATGGCGCGCGGCTTCGTGCTCGGCGCGACCGCCGGCCGCACCACGCTGAACGGTGAAGGCCTGCAGCACGAAGACGGCCACAGCCACATGGCGGCGATGAGCGTTCCGAACGTGGTCGCCTATGACGTGGCGTTCGCCTTCGAACTCGCGGCCGTGATCGAAGACGGCCTGTCGCGGATGTACGAAAAGAACGAGAACATCTACTACTACATCACGCTGCAGAACGAAGACTACGCCATGCCGCCCATGCCGGAAGGCGCGAAGGAAGGCATCCTCAAGGGGATTTACAAGTTCCGCACTGCGGAGAAGAAGCAGAAGCACCACGTGCAGCTGCTCGGTAGCGGCTCGATCATGCAGCAGGTGCTCAAGGCCCAAGAGCTATTGGCGGAGAAGTTCGACATCTCGGCCGACATCTGGGGCGTCACCAGCTATCAGCAGCTACGCAACGACGGCATGTCGTGCGAACGCTTCAATCGTTTGAACCCGGAACAGACGCCCCGCGTGCCGTACGTTACGCAGGTGCTCAATGGCGCCGAAGGCCCGTTCATCGCGGCCTCCGACTACATCAAAGCGACGGCGGACGTCGTGGCGCGCTTCATTCCCGGTCGTTTCGTGCCGCTCGGCACCGACGGCTTCGGCATGAGTGATACACGCGAGGCCCTGCGTCGTCACTTCGAGGTCGACGCCGAGAGCATCGTGCTCGGCGCGCTCGACGGCTTGCGACAAGAGGGCAAGCTGAGCGGCAAAGAGGTCGCGGAAGCCGTCAAGCAGCTCGGGATCGACACCGGCAAGATCGAACCGATGACGGTCTGAGCCGCTCGCGGCTCAGCGCGGGGGCTCGTCGCGCGCGACGGCGATGGTCCCCGAGTGCAGTTCGATTTCCGGCAGCGCGGTCAGCTTGGGTGCCACCGCGCGAATCGCATCGAGGAAAGCCTGGGGCCGGGTGTAGGTCTTGAGCACTCCGCCGGCCAAGACGTCGATCAGCCTCGTCGCCATCTCGATCAGCTTCGAGCGAATCAGCACGTGCGAGGCGTTGATTCGCTGCTGATGCTTCTTGCCCCAGGCCCCGAACGCGTCGCGTGACTCCGGCGCGATGCGGGTCATCTCCCGCAAATCGCAGAAGATCGTCAGCATGCCGCTGCGATCGAGTTCGAGGTCCATCTCGCGCAGCACCGCGTGTTCGAGCGCCGAGTCCTCGATGCTCTTGGCGCCGCCGGCAACCGTGATCAACATGAACGCGGGCTTCAAGACCGCAACCCGCAAGCGCAGATCGGTGCCCGTGAACAACACGGAGCCATTCGCGGCCTCGGCAAACTCCAGCGCGCGATCAATCGATCAGCAAGCGTTCGGCGATCGCGCGATGCGCTTTGGGCATCGCCAGCGCGCGCAGCTCTTCCGGGGTTTTCCAGGCGCATTCACTGACGGTGAGCGCTTTTGCAACACCCCCGGACGCGCTACTTCGGTAGGCATCGAGCGTGATTCGAAATCGCGTCACGGTGTGACGCACGACGCACAAAAGTCCGGTCGCTTCACCACGCAGCCCGACGGTCGAGAGCAGCGCTCGCGACACGGCGGCTTCCGGAGTTTCCGTCGTCGCGACTTCCGCGTTCGGGAACAGCCACATGCCGGCCCAGCGCGGCGCGTCTGCGCGTAGCCGGGTGACGAGCACGCGCGAGCCGCGTGTGGCGATCGCGGCGACCACGTGCACCTGAGTGGGTTTCGCGCGCGTCGGGAGTTCGGGCAGAACGTCGACTAGGCCCTGCGCCAGCGCTTGGCAATGGGTGGCGACGGGGCAAACGTCGCAGCGTGGCTTGCGCGGGGTGCACACCGTTGCCCCGAGTTCCATCAATGATTGATTGAAATCGCCGGGTGCGTGTTTCGGGATCAACCCGCGTGCGTGTTGCCAAAGTGCGGCTTTGAGCGGCGCTTTGTTGGGATCGCCGCGCAGCGCGAAGAGCCGTGAAAGCACGCGGATCACGTTGCCGTCGACCAAGGGCTCGGCGTGCCCGTAAGCGATGCTGGCGATCGCGCCCGCTGAGTAGGGGCCGATGCCGGGCAACTGCAAGAGCTCGCTCACCAGTTCCGGGACGCGCCCGTCGTGCACGCGCAGCATCTGTTGCGCGGCTCGCCGTAAGTTGCGAGCGCGTGAGTAATAACCGAGGCCTTGCCAAGCATGCAGCACGTCGCTCTCCTCCGCGTTGGCCAGCGCCGCCACGTTCGGGAAGCGCTCCATCCAAGTCCGGAAGTAGGGAATGACGGTGGCCACCTGCGTTTGCTGCAGCATCATCTCACTCACCCAGACCGCATACGGGTCCTGCGACTTTCGCCAGGGAAGTTCGCGCCGGTGCTTCTCGTACCAAGTGAGGAGGGCCCGGCCAATTGCCCGGGCTCGCGCAGGGCGTGTGTCGCGTGCGTCGCGTGACAGTGGGGCTACCTTCGTGATCACGATGTTGATGTAGGTATTGTAGGTCTACCCGAGAAAAAACGAGTATCCCGAGTTTGACTTGTTAGATCTGCGGGTTCCGTGAGAAAAAGAAGATTCGGATTTCATGGCGGAGCCACTTCTCGTCTCGCTCGAGTCCATACGCACCGACGGTTGGTTCGAGCGCATCGGTGAGGGCATCGGGAGTTTTCAAGCGCTGTGCGACATCGTGGGTCCGCGCTTCTTCGGCTTTGCCATGATCACGGGCGCGCGCATCACGTCGCTCACGGTCGATCGTCGCACCCCCGACAACACCTTGGTCGATTTCGTGGTCGGCCCCGAAGACGCCGAGGTGACCGAGAGCGACACGCAGCGCCTCACGCTGGGTGACTTTCGTCGCCGCCTGGTGAGCGCGCTGGTGACGGAAGAGCCACTCGGCCCCGCACCGCGCCGGGCGACCGATCTGGAAGCGGTGCAGCTGCACATCGGCGTGCGCTATTTGCTGCTCGCGCCGCTGTACGGCTACACGTTGCGTGAGCTTTCGGTCGACCGCGAAGGCTCTCAGCTGCGCTTGCTCCACGATGGCATCGAGGAGACCTACTCGGTGGGCGCGTTCCGCGCGCGCCTGCGCACCCACGTGCGCGAAGAGCTCGATCGCTTGGCCCGCCCCGCTGCGCGTGGGGCCATCGAGCTGAGTCGTGTCGCGGAGGCCGAGACGGCCGCCGCCCGCGGTGACCAGGTGAAGATCTTGGAGTTGCTCGGCGCATGGCCCGCGCCGCTGGCCATCTTCCTGCGCACGCCGGATGGCCAAATGCTCAACGCGGACACCCGCGCGTTGATCGCCAAGGCATTGGGGCTGCTGGGCAGCGCCTGCATCTCGCTGGGCGAAATGGGGAAGGGCGAAGAGGTCCTCCGGCTCGGCGTCCAATACGCGGGGGACGGCATCGCCGCCTCTGACATTTACTTTCGCCTCGGGGAAGCCATGCTCGGTGACGCTCGGCCGGGCGAGTCGATCGGCCCGCTGCGTCGGGCGGCCAACCTCGGCGCTCCCGGGGAGCGCGTTTGGCCGTTGTTGGCGCAGGCGTTTCTGGCTCGCGCCCGTTACATGGCGGCCTTCTCCGCGATCGTCGAGGCCGAAGCCGCAGGGGCGCCTCGGGAAGCCCTGTCTAACTTACTTCAGCAGGTCGAAGCGGCCCTCGGGCCGCCCTTCGCGGCTTGGCGAAAGGCCGTTGAGAATCCGACGTCTTCGTCGGCTTGAGTGGCACCGCTCTTCGCCCGCAGCTAGGCTCTGCGTCCGGGCTGCGCGCCTGCATTGACAGCTCGCGGACGCCAGCACTACATAGCGGCCAGACGTAGCGTAATTTCCAGAGGTTGCGGGTGATCGCGTCCGGGCTGGCCTTTTCGAGCCACCTCCCGGGTGGAACGCCCGCCACGCGATCCTCGACGCCACGTCGGCAGCACTTTCGCCGCGCTGCACCACCTAGCCCGCACCGAGCCCCGCATGCTTCTAACCTATCTGCCGATGTTCGTGATGTTCGCCATCGTCTTGGTGATCTCATCCGTGATGTTCCTGGGCGGCCAGTTCATCGGCCCCAAGAATCCGAACCCCGAAAAGCTCAGCCCCTTCGAGTGCGGCAACGACACCGAGGGCGCCAAGAACACCAAGCTGAGCGTCAAGTTTTACCTCACCGCGATCCTCTTCGTCGTTTTCGACATCGAGGTCGTCTTCATGTACCCGTGGGCGGCCTTGTTCAAAGGCCTTGGTTGGAGCGGCTTCGCGACGATGTTCAGTTTCATCATCGCGCTGGTCGTCGGCCTGGCCTACTGCTGGAAAAAGGGAGCCCTCGAATGGGAGAGCTGAAGCAGTCTTCGACTCAGATCCTCGAACCGGGAGCCGCGGGCGGCGCCGGTTTTGCGACCACGCGTTTGGAGGCCGTTTTGGCCTGGGCGCAGAAATACTCGCTGTTCATGTACCCGTTCGTGACCGCCTGTTGCGGCATGGAGTTCATGTCCGTCTCGAGCCCGCGCTACGACTTCTCGCGCTTCGGCTCGGAAGCCCCGCGCTTCTCGCCGCGCCAGTCGGATTTGCTCTGGGTCGTGGGTACGATTACCCAACGCCAAGCGCCGATCTTGAAGCGCATCTACGAGCAGATGGCCGAGCCGAAGTGGGTGCTGGCGTTCGGCACGTGCGCTTCGTGCGGCGGCTTCTACGACAACTACGCGTGTGTCGCGGGCGTCGACAAAGTGATCCCGTGTGACGTGTACGTGCCTGGCTGCCCGCCGCGCCCGGAAGCGGTGCTCGACGGCTTGATGCTGCTCCAGGACAAGATCCAAACGGGCAATCGCACCCCCGCGATCGTCAAGCCTCGCCAGGATCCGGTGATCGAGCCGAACATCGGGCTCGTGCAATTGCGGAAATCGCGCACCTCCATCGCCTGATCGCACAGAGCACGAATCACATGTCTAAGGCCTTGATCGATCTCATCAAGAAGAACTTCGGCGCAGCCGTGCTCGAGACGCACTCGCTGTACGGCGACGACACGGTCGTCGTCGAAGCCGCCGCCTGGAGAGAAGTCGCGCGCTTCCTGCGCGACGCGCCCGAGTGCAGCATGGATATGCTGACCGATCTCACCGCGGTCGACTTTCCGGAACGCGAGCCGCGCTTCGAAATCGTGGCTCATTTCTACTCACTCTCGAAGGGTCACCGGCTGCGGCTCAAGACCCGCACCGGCGACCCCGACGGCGACGAAGCCGAGGTCGATTCGCTGTGCGAGTTCTGGGCCAGCGCCAACTGGATGGAGCGCGAAGTGTTCGACATGTTCGGCGTGATCTTCAAAAATCACCCCGATCTGCGCCGCATCCTGCTGTACCCCGAGTTCGAAGGCCACCCGCTGCGCCGGGACTACCCCGCCGAGCAAATCCAGCCGCTGATTGCCTACCGCGACGTTCCGAACATCGAAAAAATTGCGCCGTTCAGCGTGGATGAAGGGATGTCCTTTGGCCGCCAAACGCACACTCAGTCACGTGCCGGAGGCGACGACGCCCACGTGAAGCCAAAAGACTCGCAGGTGAACTGATGGAGCCCCTCGATCAAGAACTAGACGAAGCCGAACTCGAGATGCCGACGGAGCCGATGCTGCTCAATGTCGGCCCGGCGCATCCGGCCATGCACGGCACGGTGCGCTGCGTGATGGAGCTCAGCGGTGAGATCATCGAGCACGTGGACGTGCAGGTCGGCTACCTGCACCGCGGCTTCGAGAAGATGTGCGAGCGCGGCACTTGGACGCAAGTGTTCCCGTACGTCGATCGCTGCAACTACGTCTCGCCGATGCTCAACAACGTGGGCTTTGCCCTCGCGTGCGAGAAGATGCTGGGCGTGACGGTGCCGGAGCGGTGCCAGTGGTACCGCATGATCCTCGGTGAGCTCGCGCGCATGTCGGATCACCTGACCTGCGACGGCGCCATGGCCATGGAACTCGGGGCCTTCACCCCGTTTTTGTGGATGATCAAGGCCCGGGAGATGATCTGGGACTTGATGGAGGAAGAGACCGGCGCACGCCTGACGCACAGCTTCGGCCGCGTCGGGGGCATGGCCTCGCCGCCTACCGAGAACCTGAAAGAGAACGCGCGCGCGGTCACCAAGCACATCCTGTCCGTGATCGAAGAGTGCGAGAAGCTGCTGCTCGGCAACCGCATCTTCCTCGATCGCTTGGAAGGGGTGGGCGTCATCTCGCAAGCCGACGCGATCTCGCTGGGGTGGACGGGCCCCTGCCTGCGCGCGACGGGCATTCCGTACGACGTGCGCAAAGCCAGCCCGTACCTCAAGTACGGCGAGGTCGACTTCGACGTGCCGGTCGGCTCCGCGAGCGACTGCTTCGATCGCTTCATGGTGCGTTTGGCAGAGATGCGCCAGAGCGCGCGCATCATCGAGCAGTGCTGTCAGCGCATGGCCGACTCGGGCCCCGTCAACGTGACCGACCCGCGCATCATCTTGCCGCCCAAGGAAGAGGTGTACAACACCATCGAGGGCACCATCCAACACTTCAAGATCGTGATGGAAGGCCTGAAATTGCCGGCCGGCGAGGTGTATTCGTACTCCGAGGGCGGCAACGGTGAGCTCGGCTTCTACCTCGTGAGTGATGGCAGCGGCACCCCGTACCGCGTGCGCATTCGCCCGCCGTGCTTCCTCATCACCGCCGGTCTGGAGCGCGTGATCACGGGCGCCATGATGGCCGACGTCGTGCCGAGCTTCGGCTCCTTGAACATGATCGGTGGTGAGTGCGACCGCTGAGGCCGCGCTCATCCCAAAGTTTGGATTTTCGGAAAATCGGATGCCTACCTTCAAGATAGACGACCGCGAGATCCCCTTCGAACCGGGCGAGACGATCATCCGCGCTGCGCAGAAAGCGGGCATCGATATCCCGCACTACTGCTGGCACGCCGGTCTGTCCGTCGCGGCCAACTGCCGGATGTGCCTGGTCGAGATCATGCCGCCGCCGGGTCGCCCGGCGATGCTGCTGGACGTGCTCGCCTGGGACAAAGACAAGCAGGAGTACCTGCCGCAGAAGAAGCCCAAGTTGGTCCCGTCCTGCCAACAGGCGGCCGCCGACGGCATGGTGGTCAAGAGCCAAACCAGCGAGCATGTGGATGTCGCGCGCGCCGCCGTGCAAGAGCTCTTGCTGCTCAATCACCCGGTCGATTGCCCGATCTGTGACCAAGCGGGCGAGTGCCGCCTGCAGGATTACTGGCTCGAGCACTCCGGCACGAAGAAGCGCATGCGCGATGAGCCGGTGCACAAGCCGAAGGCCGTCGTGTTCGGCCCCACCATCGTGTACGACGCCGAGCGTTGCATCGTGTGCACGCGCTGCGTGCGCGTATCGGAAGAGCTCGCCAAAGATCCAGTGCTCAGCGTGCGTGAGCGCGGCAACCTGAACGAGATCGTGGTCGCTCCCGGTCGCCAGCTCGACCACCCCTACACGTTGATGACCGAGTACGTGTGCCCCGTGGGCGCGCTGACCTCGGTGGATTTCCGCTTCAAGGCGCGGGTCTGGTTCCTGCGCTCCAAGCGCAGCGTGTGCGTCGGCTGCGCCACCGGTTGCAATTCGTTCTCGGATTTCGATCCGCGCAACCAGAAGGTGTACCGCTATCGTCCGCGCGAGAACCTGGCCGTGAACAAGTTCTGGATGTGCGACGACGGCATGCTCGACTACCGACGCATCCACGAGGGCCGCGTGCTCGACGCGCGTGTCTCGGGCTCGAGCGCGGCGCTCCCGACCGCCCTCGCGGCGGCCGCGGAGATCTTGAGCAGCGCCAAGCCGGACTCGACCGCGATCGTGCTCAGCGCCGAGCATTCGCAAGAGGACAATTATGCGCTCCTGAGCCTGGCCAAGGCCTTCGGCTTCAGTGGCGTGTACCAAAGCGGGCGCCCCGCGGGACAGGGGGACGACATCTTGCGTCACCCGGACAAGAACCCGAACACCGCGGGCATTGCGGCGCTCGGGAAGTCCGTCGGTTTGAAGACGTTCGTCGAATTCGTGGAGGCCATCCGCGCCGGCAAAGCGCAGACGGTGATCGCACTCGGCGCGGCCACGCCCACCGGGGGCGGTGCGGCCGCCCTCGCGGACGTGAAGAACTTGGTCGCGATCTCCACCCACGAGGGCGCTTTTCCCGAGCGCGCGCGCGTCGTCTTGCCGGCCAGTAGCTGGGCCGAGTCGGACGGCACGTTCGTGAACGCCAAGGGTTTCGCGCAAGAGAGTGAGAAAGTGATCACGCCACAGGGGGCGTCCCAGCCCGCGTTCCGTTGGATCGCCGAACTGGCCGCCGCCGCCGGCAAACCGCTGGCCTGGAAGAAGCTCGCTGATTTGCGAGCCGCGATGAACCCGCCCGCGCGCACCAGCGTGGCCCCCGAAACCGCGTCGCTGGGAGCAGAATGATGACGTTGACCCTGGTTTCGTTTCTGTTGTTCGTGCTCAAGGCCTTCGTGGTCGTGATGTTCGCGATGAACGTCGCGGTCATCCTGACCTGGGCCGATCGCCGTCAAGGCGCCATGATCCAAGACCGCGTGGGTCCGAACCGCGCGGTCGCTTGGATCCCGACCAAGGTTGCGCAAGGCATCGCGGTCGGCCCGGCCTTCGCCGTGATCGCATTCGTCGCCTTCGTGGTGCTGAAGCTCGAGCCGCCGCCGGAAGAGCTCGCGCAACGCGCGATGTTGTTCAGCCAGCTCGGCATTCTGTTCACCTGGCTGACCGGCGTCGTGATCGCCGGCAAGGTGCAAAATCGCGGCGTGACGAACAGCTTCGACGCTTGGCTGCACTCGCTGGGCGATCCGCGCCGCATCTTCTACGCCGGCCTGTTCGCGCACTTCCTGGCCTTGTTCGTGGGCCTGGCCCTGAACGAGTCCGCATACGGCGAGCTCGTGCGCACCATCGGTTATGGCGCGGGCGCGGGGCTCTTGATCTTGTCCGTGCTGTTCGGCGCGCTGTACGCAGCGATCAGCATCAACGGTGAGCCGCGCGTCGGCCTGCGCTTGGCCGGCCTGCTGCACCCGGCTGCCGACGGCTTGAAGACGATCTTCAAAGAAGACTTCATCCCGCCGAACGCCGACAAGTTCCTGCACAGCTTGGCGCCGTTCATCTCGTTCTTCCCCGCGCTCGTGGTGATGGCGGTGATCCCGTTCGGGGACACGCTGTGCTTCAATCTCGCCAAAGACGGCGCCTTGGGCAGCCTGATGAGCACCATGCCGCGCGGCGGTGCGTGCACGGAAGGCGCGATCCCGCTCCAGGTCGTCGATCTGGATGTCGGGCTCTTGTACTTCTTTGCCTTGGCTGGCACCGGCATCGTCGGCGCGGCGCTCGCCGGTTGGGCCAGCGACAACAAGTACAGCCTCTTGGGCGGCGTGCGCGCCGCAAGCCAAATGGTCTCGTACGAAGTGACGATGGGACTCACCTTGGTCGGCGCGGTCATGGTCTACGGCACGTTGCGCGTCGACAAGATGATCGAATGGCAATCGCAGAACGCTTGGGGCATCTTCGTGCAGCCGCTCGCGTTCTTCCTGTTTTTTACCGCTTCCGTCGCCGAATCGAAGCGTATCCCGTTCGACATTCCGGAAGGCGAGAGCGAAATCGTCGCGGGCTACTTCACCGAGTACGCGGGCATGAAGTTCGCGATGTTCTTCTTCGCGGAGTACATCGCGGTCGTGACCTCTGCCGGTCTGATGTCGGCCATCTTCTTGGGCGGCTGGGATTTGCCGTTCCTGTATCGCGACGGTCTGCACGTCACGATCGGCAAGACGGTGATCTTCGAGCAAGCGCTGCCGCACTTGGTGGTCGTGATCGTCGGCGCCCTCGGCTTCGTGCTGAAGACGCTGACCTTGTGCTGGCTGCAGCTGATGATTCGCTGGACCTTGCCGCGCTTTCGCTACGACCAACTGATGCGCCTCGGCTGGCGCAAGCTGCTGCCCGCTTCGCTCGCCAACGTCTTGGCCACCGGGCTCATCGCGATGGCGATCGTCACGGCCGGCCCGAGCGTCGCCGAGTTCATGGCCCTGCTGGCCGACTACAGCAAAGCCCTGGTGGCCCTGGCCGGCCTCGGTGGCTTCATCTACTTCATCGTGTTCTTGGTCAAACCAGTGCACAAACGCCAATCTTTGGCCTCCACTTCGGCGCAATTCGCGGCCGCGGCCGGCGGAACTCGCAGCGCACGGATGTCAGCATGAGCAATCAATCGTCAGTCTTGGGACCGAACAAAGTCACGGGCGTCGCCGTCGCGCGCCCGAACCGCACTGCCTCGGTGCAGACGTACATCCCCGAGATCGCCAAGGGCCTTGGCATCACGATGAAGCACTTCTTTCAGAACACGAAAGAAATGGCCTTCGGTCAGCGCAACGATCCGAACACGGAAGCGATCGAGGACGGCATCAACTGCGTGTCGTACCCGGAGCAAAAGCGCCCGTATCCCGCGCGCTCGCGCGGCGTGCACCGCTTGACGCAACGTGATGACGGCTCGCCACGCTGCGTGGCCTGCCTGTGCTGCTCCACCGCGTGCCCCGCGCAGTGCATCCACATCGAAGCCGGCGAATACCCGCAAGGTGACCCGCGCCGCGGCTACGAGCGCTTCCCGCAACGCTTCGTGATCGACGAGCTTCGCTGCATCTTCTGCGGCTTCTGCGTCGAAGCTTGCCCGTGCGACGCGATTCGCATGGACACTGGCATCCACGCCGCGCCGTATGACTCGCGCGAGCAGTTCATCTTCGAGAAAGACGTGCTCATGGGCTTCCCGGGTCGGGATGGCTCTCACTTGACGGCCAACCCGCGGCACGAGCCCGGAGAGGGCTCGCACCCAGGGTTGGACCGCGAGAAGCACTGAGCGGGGCTGGTGGGTTGAGGCGCGCGTCCAGCTTTTGAGGGGGACGCGCGGCGCCTTCGGCGCGCGGTGGGAGACTCTCGTTTGCGCACGCTCGGACGGGGGCGCTGGGCCGCCCGGGCTGAAGCCCGTGGAAAGCACGCGCCTGTTCGGTCAGCTGTCGTGGGCGTGGCCTCGATCGCCGATCGTGATCTGATCGTGCCAAAGTCGGCTGAGGTCGACGTATTTCCGGGCAGGCGGCTGAGCCCCTTCGCGCGCGCTCCGGCGCGAGAGAGAGGACGCGGCGCTGCGCGCGCGGGAGGGGACGCGGCGCGACGCGCGCGGGAGGGGGGACGCGGCGCGGCGCGCGCGGGAGGGGACGCGGCGCGACGCGCGCGGGAGGGGGGACGCGGCGCTGCGCGCGCGGGAGGGGACGCGGCGCGGCGCGCGCGGGAGGGGGACGCGGCGCTGCGCGCGCGGGAGGGACGCGGCGCGGCGCGCGCGGGAGGGAGGGTGGCGGATGACCGCGCCGGGGTGAGTCAAGCGTGATCTAGGGCGGGAGGTGCTCAGCGCGATGAGCGGTACCCGTTACGTGCGCGACGCGCGTTA
>Ga0247757_10000263_pt1 | contig 44093 bp, 50 predicted proteins | sample UWRJL126311R4_FD_180929 | JGI IMG/M metagenome (GOLD analysis project Ga0247757, IMG submission 180929) | Plant litter microbial communities from Arlington Agricultural Research Station in Wisconsin, United States - UWRJ-L126-311R-4 | ecosystem: Environmental > Terrestrial > Plant litter >... | reverse complement strand
CGTTGGCGCGGGGAAGTATGTGGAACGTACGAGAGAGCGCACTTGGTAGGGTATATCGCCCTTGCCAGCCTGCGCTAGTGACATGTTTTCGTGTTCAGGGCGTGTGGTGGGTGGTTTACGGGCGCAGACCTGTTAATTATATCATAGGCTTTGGTTCGGAGGAAAGATCTGAAGTCCGAGCTCAAGCTCCAAGTCGCCGCTGGTAACAGCCTATTTACCTTTCCCGAACGGGGCACACATCACGCCCAAGAATCACAATTCAGCCATACATTTGGATCATGGGTTTAATTATTTCCGGGGGGTATCACGACTCGCTGCTATAGAATTTTTGCCTTCCAGGCACTTCCCCACGTCCGTGTTGCTTTTCTCACCTTGAATTTGAGCCACCCAAGAGACCATTCAACGCCAACCATTCCATGCCACAAGACAGAATTGTAAATGGACAATTAGAAGGAGCGCTCGGGGCATGTTGCGCCTACCTTCTGTACTTACTGGCTACCGCCATGTCTCTCTTGGATATGACGGAGCTGCTCTTGAATGTTCATTGTTTGCATCTGTTGGAGCCGAGCTGCATCTTTGGTAGGATCGGGCTGTCCATCATAAGATGTCGCAGCCTTTTTACGACGAGCAAGCTCCTCTTCGCTGATTGGTACTCCTGTGACACCGTCATAGATGTCATCACGCTGGCTTGCGAACCGCTTTAGGTTGTTTGCAGCTTCGTTTGGCGTGATCACGGAGGAGTATCGAGCTTCGGTTTTTGCTCGTTGCTCTTTCCACCGCGGATCCAGCAACTCAACTAGGTCACTTGTTAGTGATTGTTCTCAGGGTGGCATCCCAGAGACATACTTCGCATGTGTTCCGTAATCTCGTCGGAAGGGAACATCTGCTTGCAGTTAGGACACTGGACCGGGGGGGCATTCGCCTTCTTTCCCCGGGGAACATAGTCTGTTCTAATGCGCATTGAACTCGGTGCGCCCCTCGCCGTAGCCTGTGCCCGGGCGACTTGGTCACGCTCTGCCTGAAATTCTCGAGCTTTTCTAGCTTCCTCGGCCTGCCAGTCCAATGGTTGTGATGGAGCTGGAGTCTGGTAACCGTAGCCAATTGGTGGAGGCGTACCGTACGCGGATTGGATTGGTGGGGCCATGTGTGGCATAGCTGGGAAGCCTGGAGCTGCCATAGCCGGCTGCTGAGATGCGTTGTAGTACGTGACTTCGTCAGGCATAGCTTCCTCGATGCGTTTTGCCGACAGCGACGTCATTGCTTTCTGTTCCAAGGACGCTGACTGCAGATCCGCAAGCTTGTAAGGCTCAGGCAACTCTGCCGCCTCATCTACCTCGTCGAACAGCACCGTGGCGATGACATTGAAATCGTGCCAGTCAATCGAAGCATACTCTCGTTTCTCGTCCTCTACCTTCTTCTCCTCTTTCTCTTTCTGTTGTGACACGTATTTGGTGTAATCGGCACGCTGCTTGGCTCGTTCGAGTACATGGAAACGGTCTCGAATGTTGTGTTCCAGCTCATTGATGCGCGCCTCAACCGTTTGGTCCTCCTCGAGCAAGATCTTATACTGATCCACAAGCGATCGAAAGAGCCCGTTGAAACTGTGTGTCGGCCGGAGAAATTCAAACTGAAAGTTGCCAGATTCACGGTTGCGCAGCTCCTTGAGCCAGTTCTCTCCCACACGCGCCGTATACTGGGCCGTCAACTTAAGAATCTCGAGATCTTTCGCGTTGATTTGAGGCATGCGACCCGAGAAGCGGAATTCGGATGGCGGAGGAGGACCCTTCGGTTTCTCTTCGACCGCCGTTGTGGGAGCGGCAGTTCCTTTGCCCTCCTTAAGTTGCTGGCAGTACCATAGATAATAGGGGTGGTAGTCGTCTTCCGGCAAGATAAAGGCCACGGTCGTCGTCTGCCCAGCATCGACCTGTTGGCGCACACGGTTGACTATGCCAATCTCGCCTTTCTCGCCACGGCGGACGACGAACTCTGCGGTCTTCGCAACAGCGTCGCGGACAACTTTGGGAGGAATAATGATGTTCGGCGGCGGCTTCACAGTCAGCCCATTGGCGGCGGGTGCTTGATCGGTGGCCATTGTCGTGCGTTGGGCGCGGACTGAAGCTGCGGCGTGGTCGAGTTGTCGAGGTTGGAGCTCAAGGCAGGCGCATCGTGTTTTGGCTCTCGCGCCGCCGAAAAAGCGCCCGGGGTTTAGCCGAGCCTGGCTGAATCAGCCTCCGCCGCCGCAGGTGCAGGTGAATAAGAATTTGTTCGAGGGACAGCGCAAGATCACGTCAGGTCTGGGTCGGTCGCTCACCGATGCGCAACCCCAATTGTGCTTAGAGCCATTGCATCTCATGTATCCCGAATTCACTGCAAGTATCAAGCTTGTGGTGGATTGCGCATCACTGAACTTCACATGAACCCCACAGAACTCCCGTGACGTGTAAAGGTACGATGCAGACTGAACTATGCACAACCAGTAGCGACAGGTGACCGTTGTCTGTCAGGGCTCGACGAGCGTAGCAGACGTGAAAGTGTCAACTGCTCGGTGGACATGTCCATGGCCCCCTTTGGCTGCAGGCTGGACTATTTTTGAAGCTCCAGCTCCTTACCTAGCCCGCTTAAGTCCACAAGACACCTTGCATTTCCGACCAGGGTCAAGTACGGCGCTGCGTCGACGGACAGCCTTGACCCCTTCACCACCACGGCGCTCTTCCCGTCGATACTTCCTCCTTCATACTGTCGTTAATCCATCATTCCCCGTGCGCCCTCGCAATTGTCCTGCGCGTGCGCACTACAACGCTTGACGCGCGCAAAGCTCCACGCTAGTCTCGACCATTCGTAATAGCTGCCCGCCCTCCTGCTCGATACTTGGGCACCACGATACCTCCTCCCTCCGCCGTCATGGCGAACCGTCCAGCGCCAAGCGCGTATCTGGCAGAAAAGCCAGCTGCTCGTCGATCTGGAAAGTCCCCTTCGCGTTCGCCCGCCCCGAACGGGAGGAAGCAGCAGAAGCCTAAGATGGTGGGCTATACATCTGAGGGGGTGAAGGACCACGACATCTTCAGTCTCCCCGCGTCAGACTGGTCGACGCTGGGAGCTCTTCTCGTTGTGGCCATTGCGGTGCGCCTATACAGAATATACCAACCCAGTAGCGTCGTCTTCGATGAGGTCCAGTAAGCTCACCTGTGTCCGTATTCGTAGATTCTCAGATGTCTAACCATTGCATGGTAGCTTCGGTGGGTTTGCGTCCAAGTACATCAAAGGAAAGTTCTTCATGGACGTGCATCCTCCCCTTGCAAAGCTCCTCATCACACTTGCGGGTTGGCTGGCTGGATTCGATGGTAATTTCGATTTCAAGGACATTGGTAAAGATTATGTTGAACCGGGGGTACCTTACGTGGCAATGCGACTGCTGCCTGCCATCTGCGGTATTCTAACGATTCCTACCATGTTCCTTACTCTCAAGGCTGCGGGTTGCCAGACAATCACAGCCGCATTAGGATCAGGCTTGGTCATCTTTGGTACGTACGGCCACTATGGTTTGTACACGGACGTCTAACCCTACATAGACAACGCTCTCGTCACGCAGTCACGCCTCATTCTTCTCGATTCGCCGCTCGTCCTCTTTACTGCCATTACTGCTCTCGCCTGGACAAGCTTCACGAACCAACATGAACAAGGCCCATCCAAAGCATTCCAGCCATCTTGGTGGTTCTGGCTAGCAATGACTGGTGTCGGCCTAGGGGCGACTTTCAGTGTGAAGTGGGTGGGTCTTTTTACCATCGCTTGGGTCGGCAGCTTGACCCTAGTCCAGCTCTGGATCCTCCTTGGGGATACAAGGAACGTTACTCCTGTAAGTGTTCTCAAATACATCGCCTCCGCCTTGAAGCTGACCGACTGTAGCGATTGTGGTTTAAACATTTCTTCGCGCGACTTTTCTGTCTCGTTGTCATCCCGCTTACCTTTTATATGGGCATGTTTGCCATCCATTTTCTGTGTCTGGTCAACCCCGGCGACGGCGATGGTTTCATGTCTTCTGAATTCCAAGCAACACTCAATTCCAAGGGAATGCAGGATGTTCCTGCCGACGTTGCCTTTGGTAGCCGCGTCTCCATCCGCCATTGGAACACCCAGGGCGGTTATCTTCATTCCCATGCGCACATGTACCCAACGGGTAGCAAGCAACAGCAGGTTACTCTGTATCCGCACAAGGATGAGAACAATATTTTCATTATGGAGAACCAGACTCTTCCAGAAATTCTAGATGGCCCGAAGCCCGAGGGACCCAAGGCTTGGGACAACCTTGGTCCTGCAAACGTGGAAGATGGTGCCGTAATCAGGCTTTATCACATTACCACTGATCGTCGTATCCACTCCCATGACCAAAGGCCACCGGTTACAGAAGCCGATTGGCAAAATGAGGTCTCCGCATACGGTTATGAAGGGTTTGAGGGCGATGCCAACGACTTTTTCCGCGTGGAGATTGTCAAGTCCATGTCCGACGGAGCGGAAGCAAAGAAGCGCCTCAGGACCATTCAGACAAAATTCAGACTCGTGCATCTCATGACCGGTTGTGTGCTCTTCTCTCACAAGGTCAAACTCCCGGAATGGGGCTTTGAGCAACAAGAAGTGACCTGTGCACGCGGTGGGACTCTACCTAACAGTGTCTGGTATATCGAAGGTAACGTGCATCCGCTTATGAAAGAAGACGCGGAACGCGTCAACTACCGTAACCCTGGCTTCTTTGGTAAATTCTGGGAACTTCAGAAAGTTATGTGGAAGACCAATGCCGGGCTTGTAGAGTCTCATGCTTGGGATTCTCGGCCTCCATCCTGGCCTGTTCTTCGCCGCGGTATCAACTTTTGGGGCAAGCATAACCGACAGATCTATCTCCTGGGAAACCCGGTCATTTGGTGGAGTTCTACAGCCATCATTGGCGTTTACCTTGCCGTCAAGGGCCTTGCTGTTCTACGCTGGCAGCGTGGCTATCGCGATTACACCAATGTCACTTTCAAGCGCTTCGACTACGAGATCGGAATGTCTCTACTCGGATGGGCCTTCCATTACTTTCCCTTCTATCTCATGGCCCGCCAGCTCTTCCTTCACCATTACCTCCCAGCTCTTTATTTCGCCATCATGGCTCTTTCTCAGATGTTTGACTTTGTTGCCTTCCGTTTCGGAAGTCTTGGTCTGAAGCAATATCCTGTAATCGGCCAGTCCGCTGCAGTTGCCTTTCTGGCCTTGTCCGTCTTTGTCTTCCAGCTCTATGCTCCGCTTGCTTACGGTAATCCCTGGACACGGAATCAATGCAATAGTGTGAAGCTCTTTGGCACATGGGATTGGGATTGCAACAACTTCCTAACTTCGGTAAGTCTCTTGTTGACTTGGGGGAGGCAGAGTACATGGTTAACAGCTACAGTACGATCAATATACCACAGACATTACGGTCCCGACTACATCTGCCGCCGTGCCCGTTTCACCTCCCCCGCCTGCAGCACCACCTGTGCAGAACCAGGCCCCAAACGACCAAAAAAAGGTAGGCGAGGTGGTTTCGGAGAAGCCGGTGGTCTCCGAGGCCCCGCAGCCCGATCCCAAAGAGCTGCCCATTCTCTCCAAAGAAGAGCGCATCGAATTCCGCGACGAGAACGGCCGGATTCTAAACGAAGAAGAGGTCAAAGCACTCGAAGGAAAAGTAAGCTTCAAGACACGGTATGAGACGCGAACACGTATCGTCGACGCTCAGGGTAATGAAATCCACGAGTCTCTTGTTGAAGCAAGGGAAGTAGATGGCCAAGGTGTCGCGCCCCCGCATCCGGATGTTGAAGGCAGAAACCCGGAGACCAAGGAGAAGGGCGAAGCGGAAGCGAGCGAGGCACCGCCGACGGTCGAGGCTAGCGAGGACCAGCAGAAGGAAAAGAGCGTTGAGAGCCAGGCAAAGGAGCCAAAGCCCGCTAGCGAGGCGAAGGTGGCTACCAAGGAGTCTGCGAAGGAGTAATTCGGGGCCTATCATAGATGGGGTTTGGTTGGTTGGGACTGTCTGTTGCAGGGCGTCTGTTTCTATAATGAAGATTAGGAAGGGGAAATCCATCTTATTTGTCACATCTCCTTTTCTGTATACTATACCGCGTATTAGTCTAGGAGCGATGGCGTATAGGTCCTCTATGTGGTCCCCCCCGATGAGGAGTTGGTATATGTTGGTGCGTTCCACAGTTGTGTCTGCTTTCCAGAAGAAAAAAAGGCAAAAAAGAAGAAGTGACGCGAGCAAAAATCGAACCGCCCCCTCGTAACCCCCAACTCCTTAGAGCCGCTTTCAAGAGAGGCCCTAGCCCGGGGTGCGTTTACACGAATTTGTGGATAATTGGTTCGATGGTGTATTACCCATTTGAATATCCTTTATAGTCGTGGTGGGTAAGTGACAACTGAAGGAGGTCGAGTATCTCAATGCCATGGACCTGCAAAATTCAGTACCCTCTGTGTGTAGGTACAGCAAAATAAACAAGACCAAAACGGTCCTCGTGTCGCGCTTCGTACGTCACGCTGTTTAATTAACTGTAGCATGTTTTTTCTAACCTCGCGACTCAATCTCAGCGCTTCTACACCCACCTCTGAGAGGACTTCTTACAAGCTTCATTTAGGGTACAGCTGCCTGCCTCCAGCCATCATTCGCTCTTCATCCCCCGAACCAAAGCTTCCAGCGCGCCTTCCAGCTCACCCATCCCCTCGGTCCCTCCCCTCCGCTCAACCACATCCGCCAACCCCTCGTACACGCCTGCCACGCCTCTGAACATATTCGCCTCGTCTGCCCACCCTCCCTCCTGGGCAAAGCACTCCCCGATCTGCCTCATCTCCTCGACCCAGCGATACGCCTTCTTCGGACACCCGGTGATGCCCTTCTCCGCACGGTCCTTCGCGCTCGGGTTGTACTGCGCAATGTACGACTGCAGCTGCGGCAGGACGCCGAGCGCGTCGGCGGTGGAGTAGGACTGCAGGGCCAGCGCGATGAAGCCCTTGGAGAGGGAAGCGAAGGCGCACTTGAGGCCCGAGGCGGTGCCGATCGCGGGCGAGAGGAACTGGGTGTTCAGCGTCGAGGCGAGGTGCGGGCCCGACACGGGGGCCTCGTCGAGGGCGTGCGGGCCCGACAGCGGGACGCCCGGCCGTTTCCAGGCGGATGTGTCCTGCGCGGGGCGCGTGGGTGGGCCGCCGATGATGCCGCCGTCGACGAGTCGGACACTGGGCGCGTCCTGCGCGAAGAGCTCGCCGATCTGGCGGGCGGTGCATGGGGATATGGCGTTGAGGTCGAGGTAGTACAGCGGCGTGGGCTTCCCCGCTCGAACGTCATTCTGGGATTGGAGTACGTGCGTGATGCGTTTTGCTGTCGCTATTGCGTCCCGAGGGGGGACGATGGAGAGGATGTAGTCGGCTTTGGCGACCAGTTCTACGTCGGAGGAGAGGCATTCGATGGAGGCGGATTGGGCGCGAGATTGGGTGGCGGGACTTCGGTCGCTGATGTTGGTTATCACTGCGTAGTTGTGAGCGATGAGGAGACGAGCTATGCCGAGGCCCATTTCTCCGATGGAGATGATGGCTATTGTGGCTAAGGGGGAGGCCATGACGATAGGAAACGGAATGAGGACGGTGTAAAGATTTGGATGCTTGTGCAGGTCGGAAGAATGGAGGAGTGGGGGGCTGACTGGCGATTGCCTGATATGGAGGGTTGCAGAGGCTTTAACTCTGAAGGGATGGTGGGGGTGAGACTGAGGAAGCAAAACACTGTAGACGAAGACAACATGGCTGGAATGGCCTTTCAATATGGTTTTGGGGGTCAGGTAACATCGAGATGACTGACGAATTGAGCGTGCGTGAGTGTCAAGGTTGTGCAGCAAAATGGGTACACTCAGTGAGGCCAGACGAGAGACTAGATAAGGGACCAGATGAGAAGCTATTGATCTGTACTAAGGTGTAGAATTCCTAGAGAGGGGCCGTAAAACTAATAATATTGGACTTGGACATCGTCGGTGTCCCCATTATGTTTGAAGTAATGTATTAAAAGATGGAAGCAAGGAGCATCGGAAGGTTCGGAATATGCGGAGCCGAAAGGAAAGAGAACTGAGAACAAAGGCATCCAGCCAAACCATTTCCGGACCCTGAGCATTGCTGACGACGGCGGTTTCTTCGTACGCTTAGCCTCATAACACGAATCAATTAGCGTCAACTTAGTGCTCATGATCATCGTTTGCATCCAGAATGAAGCTTGCGAGACACGCGGCGAGAGCTAAACAGGGAAATCCCGCTACGGTATTCCGTCTTCCGCAGTAGCTTCCGCTAGAGTAATAGCTGAAAGACAAGACGTCCGAGGAAGAAGACGAGGACGAGGGCCGAGTCAGCTTGATTCCGTGGAAGAAAATGCATGACTGCGCCAGAAGGTATGCAGGCGAGCCGAGCAAAATCTCACCGAAGACAAACTGGGTGAAGAGAATAGGCGAATCAGCTATTGGGTCGAGTGATTATTGCGCCGAACACAGCACCGTCCAGATTAGGCATGCTGTGTGCTGCTGTCGTTGCACTGCTCGAGTCAGGCACGGAGATCTGCCGCCAATCCCGGTCTCGGATCTGAATACAATAGGGGACCAGGTGCGGCTCCGCATTGTAAATCACGACACAGCCATCTCTGCAAACGGTTCTCTATATGAACCCACTACCCAGCCGTTCAGAGGCTGTTACCTTTGCATGTACGTGCAGATGCTGGTATTTCCACGTGGTCTAGCAGCACTCGTTTGCCCTAGCCTTTTGAGTTTCACTAGCCATGGATCCATCAAGATGCTTTGGACGGCGTAAGCAAGGTCCATAGCTGCGGGCCGAGCAAGAGCTGCAGGAGCAGCCAATAGAGAACAGTGCCATTGCGTGGGGAGGGTGAGCCGGGCAAATACTGAAACCTGGGGCCAGACGAGCAAGCAGCCGACATCACAGCATGGACACAGAACACCAGCCAGGCGCGCTGCGACTCGACCATGCCACATGTACGCGGTATCTAGTCTACGGATGACACGGATACGAGAAGCAGTGCAACTGAGCACCCTGCGTGCATGGCTGATACCTTAGGCGGGATCCTTGGCTCTTTAGGCGACATCCCACGGCGTCTGAGTGGATCAGTCGAATCCTTGCCATCCAACTTTATCAAATCCACGACTCGAGCCTCGCCATTATTCCAGTCCCCTCACGCAGGTGACCGTTCCTGGTCGTCGCACGACAGCATGACCCTCATTTGCAGACACTTGCGCCCAACCAGCAGCATAATGCGCCAGACCTGCCCTCTTCTGCTCTCGCCCAGCTCTGTATCGCCGCGCCACATCGCATATTAAAACACGAGACAGGGCTTACCTTGGCCGGCTTGATATAGCTTCACGGCACGTGGGAAATGCCCACCTAATGTTGGTGGCACCTTGGTCGGTCAACACGCTATCCTAGGATGCATTTGCGAGGATTGCTCGAGGGATCAAATTTCATGAACGCGATGCTCCAACCTGGCTCTGCCCACGAGTCGTTGCTGATGCACAGGGCTGACGGTGCGATCGGCTTACTACCTAGAGAACTGTTGTCGACCAGTTTTAGTACATGTTCTATGCGCATTCTGGCCACACAGGCTACCGTAGAAGCTTGTCCCCGGGGTGTTTGACCTTCCGAAGTCCCTCCACGAGCGGATCGTAGGACGCGCCAAACAAGGGTCCCCCCCCGGAACCACTCGACCTCTAAAGCCGCACTATCCTCGATGCTTTACCTGGCACCTGTCGCCCACGGCCCGCTGTTATCTGTGAAATTGGCCTCGAACCCCCCCTCCTTGCTCAGGCCTTTGCCTCCCATATCCTCCCGCTACTTCCAACATCTGGTCTGTATGTACGCACGCTTCCTGCTCGTCCACCGACCCAAAGAGCTTCCGGGCCCCTAATGCGGGCCATTCCCCCCGAGGTTCTGTTGTCATGGCCAATCCCAAACTACACGAATCCCGTCACGCGCGGCAATGCTTTGGTTGTTGTCAATGCCATCTTCATCACTCTCGTCGTACTGGTTGTTGCTCTGAGGCTCTACACGCGTATATGGATCAAGAGATGGTTCGGCGCAGATGATTATTTTATTCTTTTAGCTTTGGTAGGACGCGATGCCGTCTCTCCCTTACTATCTCATGCTTACTGTTTAAAGTTCTTCACAATCGGCTTGACGGCGGTTGTGCTGCTCGCTAACCAGGACTACGGCTGGGATCGCCATGTGTACGACATTCCCTTTAACAAATTCGCCCCTACGTTGCAAGTCGCAATGGTTGCCAAGGTCGTCTTTACGGCGGCAGCAACCTTTACGCGACTGTCGCTTCTGTTCTTCTACTATCGCTTGGTGCACGAATCGACGAAGAGCCGATTTCGCTGGGCGGTGCATTTCAACGTTGCCCTTTCGGTTGCCATTTTCATAACCTTCATATTCGTGGCCATCTTTCTCTGCAGCCCGGTCAAAAACTACTGGACGCTAGGGGCACCTCCTGATACTTGCCTCAACGAAGGGACCGCAACGCTCATCTCAGGCATCATCAACTGCGTGGCTGATTTTCTGTGTACGGTAACACCTATCCCCATGGTAATGAAGGTAAGCGCTGGCCCTCTCAGAAACCAGCAGTATGGTTAACAAATTTCAGCTCCAGATGCCCCGCAGACAACGAATTGCTGTTGTCGTCTTGTTCAGCCTTGGCTTTGTGGTCACCATTGCCGGGATCGTTCGGACGTGGTTCATTTACAAGAGTCTGATCGCCGAGTACGATATAACTTGGTATGCATATCCACTTTGGATTGCTGCGGCTGTGGAAATTGACCTCGGTGTTGTATGTTCATCACTCGACGGTATTGTGGTTTTTGAATGCTAACAAAGACAAGATCTGTGCTTCAGCGCCTGTGCTTCGACCACTCCTCGCCAAAATTCCGGGGAAATTGTCTAGTCTTTCCAGCAGCGTAAGCAGATCGGCCAAGCATTCTAAATCTATGCCGTCAGGCTCAACGCTACAAGGAAGCAACATCCGGAACAGTAAATCTATACTGGGCTCGGCTACACGGTCTCAAGCGCCAAATGCCCTGCAAGAAATTGATATAGAAGGACAACGATTTGAATTGACGACACTCAAAGGAGGCGGGCCTTCCAAGAGAATATCAGGGGGCAGTCAAGAAGCTATCCTCATCACCAATGGCGAAGGCCATAACAAGGACACCACATGGTATGAAGCACCACCAACCGCTACGACTGATATGAATAATCGTGGTATGACCCCAACGCCGGATGAGGATTTCCACCAAGAGTTGCAACCTGTGAGCACTCAGAGCTCTGATGTTATCGAACCTATTCCACCTCCCGAAGGATCTGAGGAATTCAAATACATGCGACATGATCGATCTGCGTCTGGAAGCGGACATATCGCATCGGGCCATTGAACGAGAACAAAATGAAAATTGAGCATAAGCATCGTTGGTTGGCACACTTACAGGCGTTGGTATACCACTGGTTGATTAGAGTTTTTGGCCGCAGGGAGTGATATCCTGTTAGTTATTTGTATTTTTGTACGATACCCCATCCGAGGTGATATGTTCGCCTAGATACACTTCAGGGTTGCTATAATTGTTTTGTTATCACTCGCGAATATTTGCAAGCCCCTTCGGCTTATTCTATCCTGTTGTTGGCAGGAAAAAGGAGGCCAGAAATAACTGGGTTTGAAGGACTTTAGAGCACTAATAAAAACCCCATTTTATATAAAGTTAAAGGAGGAAGAATAAAGAAGATAATAACTCAGCCCATCTCTCATTTTTAGCTCAGAGGAGTTGGAAAGCCATTCATTAGCAGGAAAGCATGGGTATCAGCTATCTAAACATTCCTGCAAATCCCGAGGCTACGTGGCCCTCAGACGTATAAGGAGAGGGCGTGAACGGTTGCTACGCACAGACGAAATTTATATAGAAGGTTAAAGACTGGTGCGAAGACAGAACAGACGCAACAGCCCCGTTCGTGCCCTCCCTTTATGCAACCGATTTATCCTCTACGTTTTCTGAGTCTACTGACTGACCCTGAGACTGCCGTGACCCCCTTTTTGATCATCCTCATCATCTCAATAACGCATTCTTCACTAGACGGAGCGAGAAACCGGCCCTCGCTGACGTTTCCCAGCCAATTTCTAGTCCCTTCCTTGTCGATTCGTATTAACTTTCCTGTAGACGATAAAACGCAGATTTCGAACGCCAGATCATGATTTGGAATAGCCATGAACTTAGTGACACGATCGTTCTCGAATCCTGAGCCGGGGAGAGTACTGTCTGCTAACCGTTAGCCAGTGTATATAGAAGTGGCAAGGAAAGGGGGAAAGAACGTGCCGTGCCATTCACCAGCTTCCAGCCCCCTAGTCAGATGATGAATGTGACTGTCTTGATGGATATACAGCATGTGCAAGACATCGTCGTCGGAAACGACAACCGAATGCGGACTCCCCTGCTGAAAGCGAACAGGGATAGGGGGGAGCGATTCCCATCTTCCGCTGCTGTGGATTCGGATTCCACAGAGCTGGCCAGATGGGTCATCGAAGAACACAATTTGACCTTCAGGAACAAAACAGCCGCTCAGTCGTCCGGAAGGGTGGACGGTGATCTCTCGATTACCCTGGAGGCTCACTTCCCCCCACTCGTCCTCTTTGGCGTCGTATTTGTAACATCGCAGGATATCATTGACATCAACGCAGAAGACACACCGCTGAAGCAGAGATTAGTCACATTGTGCTAGCATCCAGGCTGGTGTATGTGTGCGTGTGTTTTGGGGTTGGACTTCATGCTCACCTCGTCTTCATTCAGAAGGTATAGCGCCGGACTGTTTTTCCTCACATCTGAGGCGATGAAGACTTGGTCGGCAATTTCAGTTCCTGTCCAGAGCTTTTCAATCAGATCATTGTCTTCTTCTGAAACCAGATAAATGCCAGGTTTATCGAGCGGAATGGCGCCGGCGGCCGCAAGGAGATAATGGACGAGATCCTGAGGGGTGAAATTCATCTTGTTTTGCAAGATTTTGGCAACGTTACAGAAATTCAGGGCACAAAAATGATTATAGCATTATGCTAAGTAAAAGGAGGTTGGGGAGGGGGCTCCGAAGTGCTACTGTTTTTGTATATTGTACAGCCTTGTACAGCCTTGTACAGCCACCACTGCTAATCTTGTTATCAGGCTCGAACATGTGGTTTGACGTGGCTGCCTACGTGGCACCAATGATAATGGTGCTAATAAAAATTCCACCCCTGTGCTCGTTTGTAAGGAGATAGCATTCGGTTGCAGAGAGTGGTCATCTGTAACGATAATCTAGCAGCTTGCAGACTGAATTACATATTTATGCCTGACAAGTGCCTGTGTCTATTCTGTCCTGTGCGAAAGATCTATCCATCAAGTTGCTTATTCTTGTGTATTCTCTCCTGGCCTAGGAACCATGCCTTCAAATTTTGTGCTTAATCCTGCCTTCTACGATATCAGTTGGGATAAACGAACGGAACAGAAGGATCATGGCGGATTGCAATTTTCCCAGATCCAAAGCCGGAACGATTGGATCGTCAAACTCAAGTTCAACCAAGCAGGTTCGTTCTGTGCTAACTCCTCAACCTCCCCCCAGCCAAAGAAAGAAAATTTTCTTTTCCTAGAGTGGTCTCGCATTAATTTGAGGAAAAGCAGGAGGCACCAGCTACGGAACTGGCTTCTACATCAACATCCCGGAGGCAGAAAATTATGTCATCCTAACGGCTGGTCATAACCTCATGGACACGAAAGGAAAGTTCTCGCAAAACTTGGAGATCCTCCAGCCCAAAGGAAGGCCATCAATCATGCAAAAAGATCTAAGGGTCTTTGTCTCCGCTTCCTACAAAATGAAGCCGAATCATAGCAACGCGGAAAATGATTATGGAGCAATCCTGATCCCTAAAGAGACTAGCGACGCCCCCGCTCGTGGTTTCGGTTTTGCTCTGAAGCTAGGCCACGATAACCTACGCAAGTATAACATGGATGTTAGTGGTTATCGAGTGAATTCCGAGTCGGGGAAGCCGGCCACAAGTACGGGACGGCGCATCGGCTGCCGGGAGAACCAACTGGAATATCAAATCCAGACAGAGAAGGGATTGAGCGGGTCGCCCGTATTTATGCCCTATGAAGGACATGAGACAGTAGTTGCAATTCAGTGAGGTCACACCCGTTCCTCTACGTCCTTTTTTTTTGTTTGTTTGTTTGTTTTGAGAGGTTCTCTGATGAATAATTGTGATCTAGCAATAACGGGCCCGAACGACGCGGTCGAGGAAGCAGGGGAACCCGCCTTAATGAGAAGGTTCTCGAGGAGATATTTGGCTGGGTCAAGGTCGGATACAAGAACAAATCACTGAAGGTCTTCCCCTCGCGAACGGCACCCCCAAATGGTCTCTATTTTCGGTTCCTGTCCTATGAGGAGTATGGCTGGGTGCGGCTAGGTTACGAAGGACTAGAGACTAGCTTCGACGTATTCCCCGCATATGCGCCAACTTCTGCCTTGACAAAAACCCCTCTGTACGTGTTCCGCTTCCGATTGCCACCAGGATGGCCACATCCGAAAGATGAGCGATGGGTACTGTGGGACGTCGTGAGGCAAGGTGTCACTCTAACCAGCACCCTGCAAGAATTCTGTTTCTCGAGAATCGTCCGGGATCAAAGAAAGAATCCAGGTGCGTTCCGGATCGTGCTGGCGAAGCTGGAGGGCACCATGGGTGAGCTCGTGGAGCTTCGGATGCAGGCAACCGATATCAGAGAGCAGGACATCGAAATGGGGGAATTGGATACCCCGGAAATCTCATTTGAGAAGTATCTCAAGGGGAAAGAGACAAAGGTATGTACACAGCCATAGCAAATATCTAAGAAGCTCGAATGGCAGCTGATAAGAAGTGTTAGTTTAATAACTTCTGTTTCCAATAAATAAATAGCATACCGTGAGAAATAGTTCTGTAAGGCTAGCTACATCGCTATACGAGTTCCCGTCTACAAACATGAGCTTTGTTCTGTGCTGATTAGCAAAGTGCAGTTCTCTCTAGTCAAGTTCTCGAGTAAACGATTAACGTAATCCGAAAATGTAATAATATTTGGTCTTTTGGCTCTTCTTCTTAACCTAATGCTGCCTGAATCTTGGTTTGAGGAACAGGGTAGTCATCCCTGAACGACTATCTCAAAATGTCTGTGCCGTTTCAACATCGGTTTCAAGCGTCGCTGTGAGACTTTTGGTGATTTCTTTTCGAGCGTACTTTGCGTACCAGCCGGAAGAAACTATTGCTTGCACATTCCGTAATGGCGATAGTAAATTCGGATTGACGAAGCTTCGTACACCATTTAGCTGGATTCAGCCAGTAGAGACCAGCATTTATGCAGTCCATAATGCCAGAGATGGACTTAAAGAATAGCCGTACATATTGAGGAAGCAACTGGTTCCCTGCGACAAAGCAACTGTCGATGAATATGATGATCCCCGTGACGAACGGAATCAACTGCCCTGGCGCCTGGAGATTGGTCGAGGGTGACAGGTGATTCCATTGCACGGTAAGTTCGACGGCCATGATCACCAGGATCCATGTTAGCCAGCCGATGAGCCGTATTTCACCATCCATATCTTTCCAATTGATGATACTCTCGAATTTGGACTCCAGCCCCCCATCTCTTGTAGGTTCCTGTTCGTCTCTGTTGCCTAGCTCTCCTGCCTGAGGCGTCACTGGAGTAGCCTCCATTTGTGTTCGATCACTGACTGATGTAGTGGTCGATGCTGGAGTCCCTATCGCTTGATATTGGTAGTCCTCCGCTTTGTAGACCCACGATTTCGCGATGACACGGGTGACCTTGTAGGCAAACGAGATCGAGGTGACCGCATCGATAACGCAGTATACCAGGGCCAGGTACCGAAACCATCCATCGATGGCCACTTTGGCGAAGAAAAATACTACATTGTCCGTCTCCAAGGCTGGGAGCGTATCGACGAGCCGAGCAAACATCCACAGTAGAGCGCTGCACGTCCCAAGCTCAACCACCAGCAGGGTGATCAGCCCCATTGTCTCGCCAACGATAGTACGCGGATTTAAAAGCGTCGTCTTAGCGGGGAAGAGTAGGCCTATTAGGATCAACAGCACGATGATTGCTTCGCTGGGACTAAAGAGTCCGCGGTATGCGAAGACGAACCACGACGCCAGGACCGAGACAGTCATGCTACCCGAGGCCACCTTTATTCCCTTCCCGTAGTTCTCTTTGTCGCCGTAGTTGTAGAGGACCATCCCCAGTGCCTGGAGGTAGAAGCCGACACGCACGCCGAGGCCATACAAATCTTGTGCCGCATCGGGATTTCCAGTCTGGGGCTCGCGGGCAGTGACGGGTGGGATGCCAGAAGCGGGCATAATTGGCGATATTCCCTGCAATCGGTAGACAGTGTGTGGATTGACCGGCCGTATCGGTAGAGAACTCGGTCGAACACTGGGCTGAAGGCTGAGATGTTATACTGTAAGGAAGTGGCAATTGTATAGAGTTGATTGTATTGTATGTGTGTGCCAAATTCGGTAATCAACGCGCTGGTGGACGCGGGAGCATCGCCCATGGCCGCAAACAACAAAGGCGAGACGCCGGAGCAAGTGGCGACGAAGAGAAATGATCGTGCTATACTGCAGGCTATGCTTCCTCGATCACAGAGGACTGGTGAGCGACTCCCGGTTCTTCTCATGCTCAGCGGGCTGATGCTCTTCATCGTCGCGTGGGCCAATAATAACGTTATAGTCGCCACAGCTGCGGCTGGCTCGGCTGCAGCTGCCTTGGCTATCAAGAAGAGGTTCCACATGAGTGGTATATTTGACTCCATGATTCCAACGGTACGTCGGTCCCGAATTGCCAAGACTCGTAACTAACAACCATTAACTAGAGTCTTCAGAGCCCTAGCGATGTGGAGCAATTTAAGAAAGACATACACGACTACATTAACGAGACCAATCTAAGTCGATTTTTCCCTGTAGGCAACCAATTCCTGAAAAAGGTTGTAGAAAAAGCTATGGAGTTAGACGCAGACCCGAACAACACTCTTGACGTACGGGACCTGACCCGTCTCGCTCTCTATCAGCCAGTACTCTATTGCGGTATGTTTATGCTAATTAGTTGTCCGTTACTTTGACTCAATCCGGTATCTGCCTGGCTGACTGATCGGGGGGGAAGATGATAGTGGATCTATGAAAAGGGAACGCCGGAATGAGCATCAGGACGAGCTAGTCCAACGAATAACCAGTATTACAACGCGACTAGTCCCAGACGATGAAGGCATCGAGTTGCGATTCATCAACCAGGCAACCAACTTAAGGATGTCCAAACCTAGTCTAGGTACAATCAGCAGCATTATGAAGAGTTTACCCTTTAACGGATGGACCGAAATCGGTACGAACCTAGAACGAAAAGTCTTAGACGAAGTAGTCTACAACCCGCTGAGGAATCAGACCTTCAAGCGTCCGGTCCTCATCTCCATCATCACCGACGGTAATCCTCAGGGCCCCCGACACACACCGGAGACGGCAGATACGCTTAAGAATGCCATCTTGAAATGTGGAATGATTCTGAAGAAACATGGATATGATCCGAAGGGTAGGGTTTCTTTCTACGTGTATGCATACTTCTAGCATTTCGCCTAGTGGTCCGCTTCCAGATCAGCCAGATTGGGTCGGATGTAAAAGCACAGAAATTCCTGGCAGGCCTCGACTCGGATCCCGCACTCCAAGACGCCTTGTACTGCACTGCTGGTAAGTATATTCACTTTGCAAAGGGAATGTACTGGCTTCAATGTTTTAACGAGGAGGATGGGCTTGTAATGAAAGATATTGACTTAGTGCCTTGTCGTTGACTAATATTATTATAGAGCAGTTAGACGATAAATTCAAGCATCTCCGGGACAATGACGCGCGACTGGAACAATGGGTAGGCTCAGACCCAGCCATCTTTCTTGGCAAATTCATCTCGACTATCCTACTAATACTAACTAAAACGCAGGATTACAGCTTCTAGAGTTCCTAATGGGTCCAATTTTAGAAGCGAATTCCGCTTAGGTATGAGCCCGTCCCTACGACGGCGACGGCTATATGTAGGTGAATGACATCTTGGAATTTATATTGAGAAGGGGGACGAGAGTTACGCAATCCGTTAGGTGACTAGCCTCTTTTCTTTTACTTTTTCTTTTACTTAACCCTCATTCTTTTACTTAACAATCATTCTTTTACTTAACAATCATTCTTTTACTTAACACTCATTCTTTTACTTATCTCTTTTTTCTTTTACTTAACAATTTTTTCTTTTACCTAATTATTTTCCCTTTTACTTTACTCTCTTTCTTTCTACCTAACTCTTTTTTCTTTTACTTAACTCTTTTTTCCTTTAATTGACCCGAAAATCAATATAGTCTTCCAGCGCGAGAATCAAAGAACACTTCAAGTTGCACTCCAGAGCGCGGGATGTTTCCGTTTCTTCATCCGAAATTGACCGTGATAGGTCCACCACCGTCTGTGGACATAGACGAGGGGTGGGAAATTTCTTGATTAAATCAATCATCTTTTAGCTTCGAATGGTTTCTTAAGTCTTTGTTTCGAATGAATTGACTTACCTTGAGCTGCGTTTCACAACAGGGCGTTCTTCCTTGACCTGGATACCTATTTTCTTAGCTGATACCCTTTGACGCATACACCTTCAATTGAACATTGTTAAAATTAAAAGATATATCGAGACCACTAGACATTACTCTCATCTCCATAACAATGTCGGCATGAAAGCGGACCGCCAGTAATAATTAAAAGAAAGCGCCCTTGATCTGCTGATGAGTGGGTTTAGCCAAATATACTATGGTACTTTGACTACAAAAGAAAAAAGGGGGCAAACACTATAACAGTGATATTTTACTATTGCATGGTGTTTTCTAGGCCAACTCATTGGGTACCACGAAATCAGAAGTAAGAACCATGCAAAGCGCCCTTCGCAAACCAACAAAAAAAGGCGTGACAAACGCCTATATCCAATCAATGGTGCATCTCTCAGCGGTATCCTCCATGTTTGGAGGAAGAGCAGGTGCATATCGGTAGCAAACGGACTTCGACCCCGAGCGCGTAGCATGCGTCCTGATATGCGCCGAAGCAACTCTGTTTTTGGCTATTTGGTATCGCAATTGGCCTAGAGAGCGTTTGTTTAGCAGGCAGTATGAATATGGCAAACACCTCCATCTTTCTATAACTTGATCAGACAACCTGGAATCTTTTGCGTCTTCTACCTGCGAAGTTTATTCCATTATCGTTTAAACAGGCTTACTAAGACACTAGCTCACTACCACCATGGCGAAAGTTTGGAAGAAGTTCGAGAAGCACTTCTTTGAAGGTGAGAACTGGAAGAAGCCTTTCAAAAATCACAACCCAGGTCAACGTATCTTTCCAGCGAACAATAAAAAGCAGAACGAAAGGTACGGACTGCGAATAGACGCGGGCGAGATTGTAAACGGCGAAAAAAATGTCTATCTCCAGGTTAACAGTGAAGCGACAAACACTTCACTTAAGAAGTATATCAGCAAATGTGGAACACACTCCAACGTTGCAACTGCCAAAATTCCGGTAAATGTACCAGTCGAGAAGGAGGAGGAGGTGGCCAAAAATCTGATGGCAGATCTTTGGAAACAATTCACCTCAAAGATCCGTTGAATGTGAGCTGAATTCCCCTCAAAAGCATAAAACCTCTGACAGTCTACCCTAGTGTTACATATACAAGACGATTCTATTAGATCAGTTCCATCTTAAGGCACGTAGATGATTCAAGTTGCATCCTTAGATCGGCTTTCGGTAAAAGGTTTAGCATGGTTTAGATTTCCCACCGGCCATTGTATCAGATATATTCGAATATGAATCTATGTTTTCTCACGAAAAGGCCAAATAAGCTGAATCTCTTCCCTTGTCTTGTTGAATTCGTTGCTCCTATGCATAATCTCTTGTAACAATTCCGTGTTCATTCGCTGCCGCTCTGTAAAATCAAGCTGCGGAGATATCCAGCCCTCAGAGTCAGTACTGAGAAACTTTCTAGCTATTTCTTGGACTCGGTGAAAGTCGTGGTAGTCCTGAAACTGCTGGCCGTGTTTTCGGATATCCTCCTCACTGAAGCTGAAAGGGCATTCACCTGGGAATCCCAGTTCACTCCAGGCATCAGCAAACTCAATTAGGCAGGCACGGAGCGGTATCGCACCCTCTTCATATACCTCTCCACACCGAATGAAGAGCTCCCGCGTGAACCACGGCATAAGAAAGGCATTATGTGTCCGTGGGTGTTGATTCGCAGTGCTAAGTTCGTAGAATTTGGACACTACAGTTTTATCAAACTTGAGCTTGGCGAGCTTCTTGTCATTGGCGTCCATATCTTGATAATCCTGCGGTAGCTTCGGTTTTTCCGTTAAGCCTAGAACATAGTCATCATCGACTGACAAGAACTCCGGGAAGCGGGCCTGTAGATATAGTGGCGAGACTACGGTCGACTGCCAGTCAATGAGCGAGGAGATTTTGGTTGGATCTTCAGGCTTGCTGTAGATGTTACCCATATGGAGGTCGGTGTGCCACAAGACTGGACGTGAGACCCTATTGATGAGCGTCACTGTGTCTAGCCTAGACATGACCTCCTTTGCCATGTTCAGGACAGTAAACTGTTCATCGACGGACCCGCGGGGTGTTCCGGAGCTAGAGACTAGACTCTGTTGTTGTATACGGGCCGTTTCGCGATCCACAAGCGCAAGACCAAAAGATGATAGATTCGGCCCTGTAGAGTAGCGTCAGCATAGCAAACTATACCTGCCGTAATCAACTTACAAGGTCCATTGTTAACGTGAGAAGACGGTGTCATCATCTTTCCTTGAGCTGACCATGCTCGCTCGCAGGATGGCCCGATGCAGAATTGTCCAGAAGGGTCTACGTTCTGGTCCAAAGCAACCCAGGACTCGTTGTCTGTCATTGACTCGCGGAGGTACAGACTCCCGTTGGCTGGAAATTGAATTGATGCTAACTCGGCTTCGAATTGTGATAATTGCTCAACGAGACTGAATCGGTCTCGGATAGTCATGGCACTCCAAGCCTTGAACAACTGTTGGCCGGTAGCCTTTTCCATAACTATGTATTCGACACCAACGGGGTTCGACGCGTCGAGGCTCCAGGCTAGGACTTTAGGAACGGGGACTCGAGTATGTGTACTTACTACCATTAGCAATACGGTTAGTCTTGGATGTAATTGAATGTTGAATAGGCGTTGCGGTCTTACTGAATTTAAGAACAGCCACTTCGGAGGCGGTGGTATACTTAGTTGGTCCAGCAATAGGAAAAGGGATCTTAGCAACGACTTCGCTTCCGTCCTTTTTTTGCATGATAAGGGCCCTGCTAAAACCCCCCTCCATTTTATCAATCGCTGTGATGGGCGAAGAACTCTCACCAGCTGCCGCAGCTACAGCACACAACTGATCAATGTCGAATCGCACATATCTGCGGTTGCAAGCCTCTGCCTCATTAGCGAGGAAGCGACCGTTCGTGTACTTAAATAACTCTTCGCGGGTGATGGATTTGCCCCGACTGGTAATGGAGAGAGGTTTGACGCGGTTAAAAAGCCTTCTGTAGCGAAAGAGCGTACGGATCGCATTGCCGTATGCTTTCATTGTTGGGTGGAAGTCTAGTCGCGACGTCCACTTCAGCTGCGAGTGGTGTATCTTATAAGTTACGAACTTAGCAAGAACATCATGCTATCAAGGCACGTGACATATTTGACTGTAATTCTCTATTAGTACGCTTGCCTACTTAATTTACTCTATTAGCGAAATATGAATGAAAAGTTTGGTTTCACTGTACGCAGAAATTTTGGCAGCTTCGAGAGCTTCGAGAGCTTCTTCATTAGGATCTACCTGATAAATATCTTCGGCCTTGTACAGAGGCGTGCTGAAGATAGTCGAGTTTGGGGACTGGGAGCGGCGCATTTTCCCACCCTCGATCCCACAATACTAAGCAGCGGAAGCAATGGCGTAATTACGCCTACGTATCTCTTCATTCATGGTAATCCCAGGTTGTGACATGACCGAGTCAGCTAGTTGCGTTTGCGCCTGACACAGCGTCATGAACCGCTTCTAGGTCATCTTCGACTCTGAGGCCATTAAGCTGCTGCTCGACGTCACGTAAGGTCTGTTCATACTCCCAACGTTTATTAAGGTCCTCGAGAAGGGCATGCTGTTGGCGCTGCCTCTCCTGGATTATTCTACGGTTAAGGTCTTTGAACTTCGGATGCTTCGTTTAGTTCTTGTGGGTTTGTTTAAATCGCTCACGCTGATCGAACAAGGCACGAACGCCAGAGTGATTCTTTACCGACGCAGATTGTTCTTTGGTGAGCAGTCGTGGGCGGCGATGATCAATCGAGCGACTCAAGGTACAAGCTGCCCATATCAGTGACTCCTGAGGCCGAGCACCTCGTACAGCAGCCTGCGTGTCCCCTGTAACGCGTCGTGAGAGGTCGCGGTTCAAGAAGGCTGTTATGCTAGCATGTCTAGCCGATTTACAGGTTATATACTCTTTACAGGAGTATAATAAAACATGTTTTGCCGATTTCAATCAGTTCCATATATCATCTGGAGTTTCGTAGCCCCTGGCCTTCCAAGCAGCACGGTAGGCCCCTTCATTCATCCATCGAGGGTCTTCCTCAATTGTCAAATAGTTAACATCAGATTGTGTCTCAGGGACGTCTGGTTGGTCCCCCGAGTTATCGCCAATATCTGCAATACCCTTCATCAAGGATGAGAAACTAGAGACTGCCCCTGTCCAACCCGCTTGGATGACTTCCTGGAAGTCTCTAGCTGCTCCGTCAACAATGCCCTGACCTCCTTTGAGCGTACTGTGTATTCGTTTTACTTCAGCATAGCTATTAGCTTTCGCGATAGGGTCAACACCAGACGCTATGAAATGTATACATGTTGCCAGAGCAAAATGATCTTCCAAAACTTGCTCAGAGAAGCCTTCGTCGTCACAGCGTGTAACAGATCCAAAATCAAATAAATGGAGCTGATTGTGACTATCAATGCCCATGTTGAGTATTTTCAAATCTCCATGCGTATACCCGAGGACTTCGAGCCATGCGACAGCACTAACAAGCTGTTTAATCCATCTAAAGCGTGTTTTGCTTGTATAAAGACTCCAGACTTGCTCTAGTGACCTGAAGCGCGGAAGAACAATACCAGAAAGAAGTTTACTTGGCAGTCTTTGTGTGAGGTTTGGGTGTGGGTATTTGGCAAGCACGGTATAAAATGCGCTTTCTCTCTTGAGCAGGGCGAGACTTCGGAGAGATATGTATATTTGGTCATTTGTTTCGTTTGTAGGTGGCGATCTGGGGACCGGGTATTGGAAAGGAACCTTGATTACAACCTCGTCCGAGAGTTCGAAGACGATACCCTGTGACGGCCCAAGGCTTAGGCATGTCGACGGCGGGAGTTTGTAAGGCGTGAACCAGGTATTATTAGGCATCTGCAGACAGGACAGGTCGTCAGCCTCACAATGTATGAAAAATCATGAACGCGTGGCAGTCGATTAAGGGAGGATCACAGAGTGTCCTCTCGGGAGTCTCCTAGAGTGGTCGGTCAGGTGTAATAGGCAGAAGAAACTCGGAGCCGTGAATGTAAGAGAAGGTGGCCGATCCGAGGGTATTCGTGGGAGTGTGAGCAGGGGTTTGGCTCATATATTTTGTGGGATCGCAGGTATGCAGAGGAAGCAGCGGGGCAGCGACTTGTAGCAGGAAAAGCGCTGTGTGTGTTACTTCATGCCTTATAAGCAGGGATGCGAGCACACTAGCTTGACGCTTCTGCGCGATGTCTTCTTCCCAATAGCCGTCGCTCAACACCAAGTTTTAGCCTATACATACAATTCTCAAACCTTACGAAACCTAAAATTCGAATTCTCTATATCAAAAAAAAAATAAAAAAATCCCGTGTTTACACGAAACTGTATCGAAGTCAGGAACTTGATGGGGCACCCCCGCGTTGCCTAGCTTCTTCGTACAAAGGGCGAATCCATTTGATATAAAAAGCACATGATAAGTGGGTCCAGGAACACCGAAATCGTGTGGATATGACGCGAACTTGGCATATTTTTAGTGCGACTTGGCGTCATGTGATTTCTTTATCAAATGAATTCGCCCTTTGTACTGACGAAAGACGTTAACACGCGTTAGTCATCGTGCTCCGCCACACGTTAGTTACATCATAACTACTATGACCTGTTTATCGGGATCCAACACATTCCTGCCTTCATCAGGGTTGGATATCAGGGTTGAATATTATGATCTAGATTCCTCCTACTTTTCGTTCGCTTATCTTTGGCGTGCCAGAGAATGGACGATCCCTTGCCTTCATATGAAAGCGTCGTCACTCGAGATCCTTGGCCACTCATTGCGCCATATCTCCCTTCCGATGATCTGTGTTCTGCAGCTCTAGTTTGCCAGCGATGGCACGAAACCTTTGCGCCTCAGCTATGGGGTAATCCCGCGTCGCACTTTGGAGTACAGCATGACACTGTATATGGTTAGGCAGGTCTGCTTTAAGACATCTAAATATTGACTTCATGCAGTGGCTTTGACTAGATTTAAACGTGCCTTGTATTGGTCGCGGCTTTCCGTGAGAGAGTTGACGCATACACTTCATCTTCCGCCTGCTCATGCAGAAATCTATGGTGGACCACACTCTGAATGGCTGCGCGACTGCCTAGAACGCCTCCCATGCTTACAAAGTTTACTGGTCAACGGTTTGCCTTTTTTCGACCATGCATCACTTTTAACCATAAAGTACCCCAGTCCGTGGCGGCAGCAGATCCGACAGAGCACATTCCCGACGTTCCGGTTACGCTTATTGGATGCTCCAGCATGTTCGAACGCAACATCCACGGGACTTGCAGAGGCACTTCCTCATTTTCCCGATCTTGTGTCATTAGATTTATCAAGAACCTTGGCAGCAAAATCCGCTTCAGTCTTCACCCAGTTGGAACACCATCCGAATCTTCGTGTTTTGAAGCTGAGGGGCCTAAGCCTGAAAGACAGCGACCTCGAGCTTATCACTTCAAAGATAGGCACACGCGTGCGGAGCCTTGATATCAGCGATAACCAGCTTACTGATGCAAGCGCTCGACTGCTTTTGAATGAGTGCATAAAGGAAGTGAACGTCGATGGCCACGCTCACAGGACTCGTCTACCCCCAGTGCGACATGGACGTCCGACGGCCGAAGTTGACGACGTTGAAATTGAGGACTTGGAAGGCCACATACGGAAGAAGCTTACACAAGGGTTTGTCGAGAGTCTCGCGGTTGAGGATGCAAGGCATGCTGGCCTTACACATATCTATCTCTCCAATAACAACATGACGGTCGAAGGTGTGTCAGGGCTCTTGCGGTCACGACGGCTTCAGGTACTAGATGTTGGAGTCCTTGCCACTGCTCTTCAGAACTCTCTCATTGATTCGTCCGAAGACGATGATACACGTTTGCCTCTTCCAGGGGTAGAGAAACTAACTCCCATTCTTGCTGAATATGCTTCTCAGAAACTTGTTTACCTAAGAATCAATTACAAAATTGTCACAGAGGATACTAGAGCAGACTCAACTTCCTCCCGCCGAGCGGAACTAGATGGAGACACGGCTATTGACTCTTCTACACCATCATGGGTTGACCCCCAAGCGCCTCGACTGGAACTCGACGCTTTTAACACGGGTGTATATGAGCTTCCAGGTGATATCTCACAACCTGCAGAACTACCTTCGGATCCCATTATTACAAGGAATGATATCAAACACTCTCACTCGACGGAACCTGATGAGGTCCCTGCGATACATGTAACTTCAGAAGGACCCGAGACTGCTCCTGCACCTGATTATCTCTCAGAGTCAGCGATCTCTCTAGTTCTGTCCACTTCACCCTCGGCAACACTACCAATTTTGACCGCTGATAATAGTCCACTGCCTTCTTCCCCGCAGGACGACGACGTTTCATCACGTAACGACAAGGAAGGTACCTCAACAAGATCCCACCGAAATTCCATGCATTACGTATCCGACCGACGGGCAAGACTTGAATTACGGCAGTCCTTAGAAAACAGACTGCATCCCGGAATGCTTCCCAAGGTTCGGACGTTAACTCTGACTGACGTACCGTTGTATACGGACGACGAAGAAGTCATCCATCGCCTGAAACAATTCATCAAAGACTGTGCCGAAGAGGTCGCCATCGCCAAGCTGAGGGCCAACCATACATACATGCTCCCTCCGGGCCGAAGCCGCAAGGTCGCCGAGCGCGAATACGCACGCAACCTCTTCGCCCTCCGCCGCATAGTTTTCGAAATGGCACCCCCGCAGACCGCTCCCAGGAAGATCACGACGAGCTGGCGCGCATACCCTACCAAATCATCCACCGAAGACGAGGACTCTGAAACCTTCTGGGAGGCGGCAACCCACGACTTTTCCTTTTTCGGCGACGAAGAATGTGGGCTTCCGACGGCTGAGCCTGGTCGTGGCCCGCCGTTGAGCGCCATGGCTGGACTGATTCCTGCTTCCGGACAACCTGCGCCTCCGCCGAAGCCATGGGTGCCGGGCCCTCCTGCGAAACCTTTGCTGGACGTTGTTGCGGAAATTGGAAAGTTTAGGAGGGAGAGGAAAGAGGCGCATGCTATGGCGGTGCAATCAGGTGAGGCGGATCCGTTGGTCGAGGGACATTGGCCTGGGGATATCACCGTGGTAAGGAAGGCGGCTGGTGATACGGGGGACTTCGATTTCTATGGTAACAGATTCGAGAGAGGGTGGCTGTATCGTTGAATGAATGCTTGTTAATCATAGTATCATAAAGGGTACTTACCATCTTCTACCTCTTCTCCAGCTCGAGTGAAACCATCCAATTTGGAGATTTCGGTCCGGCCCTACCATACCTTCGAAGCACGGCTAGAGAATGTTAGGATTCATCTTCTTCAACTACAGGGACGGAAGCCTGGCTTAACATGCCGAGGTAGGAAAGGCCAGAGGTTGGGGTCCGAAATTCTTACGCTGGCGGCTGGCGGCCCATAATCCCAAACCGGCAGCCTCATATACACCTGCCGCCGCTATCCTAGACCCTGTCCGGAGAACCAATCGGAGTCGAGCACTAGACCGCCCACGATGTTGCTCACGAAGGGAGGATATAGATCGGTCTGGCGAATGATGCAGCTGAGATGACGGCGCATGAGGATGACGAGTAAGCAAGGCTTAGAGCCCTGTTGCCTTTTAAGCCCCGGCTTTAGAACAACCCCGGCTTGGCTTAGCGAACTGGAGCTGGGTGAGACTGAGGCTGCAACTCTTGGGGGCTGATGATTATATATATCCTGCGTTAGTTATTATTGCGCAAAAGCTCTTCCGTGTTCCTCATCCTTATGCTCTTTCTCCTGACCTTTGCGTAGAGCGAGGGTTTCTGCCAGGCGGTCTCCGTTTTGTATGCGAAAGCCCGTATTTTAATGAGAACAACTGGTTGGGTTCGATTTGCTGTTGGGAATTTCATGATTTTTTAGCAATGGCGCTGGTTCAACAGTCGTCGCAGACCGACATAGCGACGCTGTGGGAGGAGGCGTTGACCAGCTATTCAGAGATAGCAAAGGTCGACATTCGGAAAGTGCCAACGCCGCAGCGAAGTATTGCATCTATTATGGTGAGTAATTTCATATTGAGAGTTTATATGTCAATGTTCTATCCATTGCCTTTTACTTTGTGTCTTTCCATCTCGATGTCACAATGTCTATTTGTACGCTTCATCTGTATAGTCTGCTTGAATTCCAGATTCCATCTTCACCAAAGCAAACCTGAATGTCAAAACTGTATCAAGTGATTTTCGGTAATAGAATAAATGTTATAGATGTAGATGAGACCAGTACTAAGGATCGCATCACAGATGGAGCAACAGCACCAACTCGAGACCTTCAAAACTTTCCGCCACGACAAAGGCAAGCTAGACAAATTTCGAACCATGATATCATCTAACGCCGACATAATTCAAGGTGTCGCACAGCACGTTGCGGGTGCTGCCAGCGCTGCCTTTCCACCAAGCTCAGCGGTTCTCACAGCGTTCACCTTTGTCATGAATGCATCTAAGCATGTTTCGGAAGACTACGACATCATCGAAGGGTTTTTTTCCATTATGGACTCATTCCTGCGGCGACTTTCGTTGCTGGAAAGCAAGATCCCACCGAGGAAAGAGTTTCAATACTTCATCATCAATGTTTTTTCGTCCCTGATGAAGCTATCTGCTATGGCGCGATCGTACTGCGCAAAAGGGCGTTTCCTGAAATGGGCAAAAGCTCTTGTTGACGGAAAGGACCCAGACCTCACCGCTGCCTATGACACGCTGAATGAGAACCTCTCTCGTCTGGAATCGGCCACGTTGATGCAGACGCTCAGGATGACAATCGAGAATAGCGAGAAGATGGATACGACAATTCAAGGCATCAAGGGGTTGCAGGGCCAGATGGAGAGAAACACGGCAATAACGATACAGACGCTTGAGACCAGCGAGCAGACTCTCATGGTCAGCATGCAAACCAATGTTGGCATGCAAGAGGTAGTGTTGCATACTCGCGATGCGGCTACTGCAAGCAACGAGCTGCTTCGTCGTCAAGAACATATCATCAAGAAGCTCGACAAGATGCAAGGCGATGACACCAAACAGAAGCAACGGAACCTGAAGTCGGGAGCCAGTCGACCTGTGAATTTCGATCGTCTCAAAGCGAACCTGTCGAATCCTGCAGAGGCTGGCAACGCCGAACGTGTCGCTGACCTAGAAATTTCGTATGTGGACGGGCTTTTCGAATGGGTTGAAGACGACCCTGCTTTCCAGCGCATTCTAGACGGGGACGAGCATTTCCTCTGGGTCAACGGGGCATCTGGCATGGGAAAGTCGGTTCTCTCATTTCGCATGCTGCGATACTTGGAGAGACGCTTCGCATACGATCCTAGTATGTGCATTGCATGGTTCTTTTTCGACGAGGACCATGCAGAGATGCGATCGATCGTCAACATGATGCTTTGCTGCTCCATCCAGGCTGCCGAGAAGAACGAGCGTTATTGTGCAGAAACACTGACGCAATTCCGATCCTACCTAGATTTTGAAGAACCTGATGCGGCGTGGACTCAGTTTATTGAATCGAAGTTCTCAAAGGGATCTGATCGTCAACTGATCCTCCTCCTTGATGGTGTGGATGAGGCCACGGATGAAGGTTTCACCAAACTCGTAGACATCTTCAGCAAGATAAAGAGTAAAGAATGCAGGATCCAAGTCATTTTGACAAGCGACTCGGATAAGAAGACAGAGCTGGGTGCCCTGGAGGCTAGCAGCATCGATCTGACTCGAGAGAAAATCGTTCCCGACATGCGCCGATTTGCTTGGTCCAGGACGAAAACACTATCACGACTCCGTAAAGTAAGAACAACATTGCGGAAGACCATTATTAAGAAGGTGGTGCGAAAAGCTGATTGTAAGTACCTTCATCCTCCAATTCCATGATACAAACACAACCCGTTATACGCTATTGCCTAAGCATAATGTTAACGTATGAAAGCATTCTTGTATATCGACCATACAATGCGGAGACTCAACACACTCAGCCGAGAAGGGCTGATCCTTAAGGAACTAGAAAACTTGCCTGAGAACACCACTGCTCTTTACCACACACTGCTCGAAGAATGTCAGAAAAACCGCTCACTGGAAGAGAAAGAGCTACTGCGAAATCTGCTTGCCTGGCTCGCGTATACGAAAACGAAATTCACAGTTGGGCAAGCAAATCTTTTAATTGACATCATTAAGAAAGAAAACTTTATCAGCATCGAAGAGGAATTAGAAGGGCGTCTATCAAGACTACTTCGCATTTCAGGCGACCGTACAGGATCTTACCAGGATGACTCCAGCGACGACAACGAGAATGACCATATGAGCGATGGCGATGTTGAGATACAAGAAAACGCAGAGGATGCCAATAACTTCTTAAGCTTCCAGGAGCGCTCTCTGAAGGCCTACTTCCGCCAGGCCATCTACGATCGCCCTGATGGCTTACGATGCACTACGGTCGAGGCGCAAGTGATTGTGTTTCGCACCTGCTCCGCGATTCTGACGAGGCCTGAGAAGAAACAGACAAGTGCTGACTGGGACCTAGTAAGATACGCATCTAGCTGGGGTCTTCATCATCTGCTTAGTATAAAAGTCGACGCCGAGGGGATTATTGATGACCGCCTCGCTAAGATTGTCCTCGAGAGTATCTTCAACATCTTTACAAACAAGAACGATGCTCTGAAGCCATTGGAAGAGCGTGGAGAAGGCAGCTCAGGAATCCTGGACGGAAATGATGTCTCTCGGGACGAAATTCTGGCCGCATTATCGATGTGGGCTAAACGTGCGCTGCGACTACCGCCAAACACTTTATCGTATGGTGTGCTGGACTGGTTTCGACCACTTGCGCAGGAGCCAATGAGGATTTTCATCAGCCTTGCACGCGCTCACATTACGAATTGGTTTTCATCGACCAATATTTGGGACGCTTACTGTAGTTTTAGGAGCGCTCACTTCGCGCTCCAACACGGCAAACACCTTCCAGAGCTAAAACAAAATCCAGTCTTGACCGCGTATTTTAAGGATTACGAAGAGGGTCAAGGTTTCACCGAGCGTTCCTTTGAGATTGTAGCAAGCGCTTTCTGGGATATTGTAAAAACGTCGTCTTCATTCAAAGGTGTAGGCAGAGCAATGAAGTTTGTGGAATTGTACGAGGCGGCAGATAGGCAGCTTTCCAGGGGACTGGAAGACGAGACGATCGACGAACTGGAGCGATTTGAACTGCTCGGCAGCAAAGGGGATGCCCTACTCCGGCTTGGCAGGCGAGAAACCAACGAAGAAGAGCGCCGAAGTCATCTGGAAGAAGCACTAAAAACTTTGGAGCAAGCTAATGAGATATACCGCAAGGTAGACGCATTAGGCCAGGCAAATGAGTATGCTAGAGAAGCGGCCCTGTTTAGCTTTATAAACACTGCACATTCAGCAGCTTTGCTCGGCAAGTTCGACCTCGTCCTCCAAAGGACTGAAGAGGGATTCAATACGAAGATCGGCCCGAATACGAAGGATCTGGTAGAGTTGATTGAGGATTTAAGAAAGGCAGGTCAGCTGGCTTTGGTTCTAGATGTTATAAAGCTGATCCCGAAATCGGACATTGTATGGTTTTTCTTTGATGGCGGCCAAGACGCGGCCCAAGAAGCAGCGAGGCGTTTGGATCAAGGCCAATACATGCTCGACCTTTATGGCGTGGTATTGCGGTTTGTCGAGACATTCAGTCCGTCCTCCAAAATCTGGCTCCAAATGGAAGAAGCAACCTTTGCACGTCAGGCGCTTGGAGAGTCCGAGTTGTCCAAGAAGTTGCTCCACGAAATTATCAACAATCCGAAGAGCCAAGATTGGCGTGTGGCCGAAGCGTGTAACCGACTTGCAGAAATCTTCTACGAAGAATTCCGGCTCTCGAAAGACCCACATGTGAAGAAGAGGGCTTTGGATGAGACAAGAAAGCTGTTGGACAAGTTGGCTGAAGTATTGCCCGAACACTTCAACTCTGCCGAATCACATATTACGGCGACTGTTGCGTTGATGCTGCGCCGGCTTGGTCCTTCTCTGGAGCTGTTCGATCGACTAAACGGAGCGTTCAGGAACTGCCTCGATAACTTGCGGGACGATACCGGTGCCAATGACTCGGACGCCCTTCGCCGCCTGGCACGGGTATTGAGCTGTTTGCCTGGATTTGACAAGGAGGCAAGCATATCCCTCACTACCCAGTTCTATATTATTGATGAGGATATCCGTCGCAAGGAGAGGGAAGAGTTTCGTGGTTCGGAGGCAGATGCATCGGCTTCGGGAGAAGGGGACGCGGCTAACGATGCTGGAGCTGAAGGCGACGTGAAGGTTGAGCACGATGGTACACAAGCACTCAATTCGATCGATGCCATTGTGAATGGGGGTGACGGCGATCGCATTCGCCCCGCAGAAGTGGCGGCCAAGGCTCCTGTTGGGCAGAATGAGGCGGAAGAGGGACTGCTCGAGGACTGGGGGTTCACCTGCAACATCTGCGCGAAGAGCGTCAGTAACTGGTCTCAGGGCGGGGCCTATCTGTGCATATACTGCATCGACTGTGACATCTGCGAAGAGTGCTACGTGAAGAAGATGGCGAGGGAGAAAGGCGAGCTGGAGGCGGACTGGCGCGTCATTTGCCCAGTGGGACACCGACACGTCAAGGCACCGATTGACGGCTGGGCGGGAGTTAGGGACGGAAAACTGAGGGTCGGGGCGGAGGAAGTGCCGTTCAAGGCGTGGTTGGCGCAGCTAGAGACGAAGTGGGCCGGATACTGGGAGGGGTTTTGGACGGAGGGGGCCCACACGGGCCCTCACGGGCCCTTATGAGGGCTTTTAAATGGAATAGTTGGGGAAAACTAGCAGGTATGAGGGCTCGGGTAAAATGAACGAGAAAGATTAAATCGTATAAGGGCCCCCTAATAGTAGTATCTAGTATGTATTTTATCTGCAATCCTTTTGCTTGCGTAAAAGAGCCTGTGCCCCACTTGAGCCACCCCACCAGTTTCCCGTTTGTTAGTTCTACTATATACATGGCCCAGGCTTAGCATTTTGCTCTTTCTCACGACTTTGACACACCATCAACCTCGAACCCATCCCACCAGCACGCCTTGTCAGTCAAATATCCTTTGTCGTCAAAATGCACCCCTTCCGCATCCAACAGCTCCTTCTTGAGCTCCTGATTCACTCCGCTTGGAACCTTTTCCCAATCACCCTTGAACCCGCCGATGAACTGGCATTTAATTAGCCTTCGCATTAGATGGTTTTTGGTCGCGTCACTGGGAGCTACGTACCCCGGTGCTCGCAAGCACTCGATGGCATGGCACCTCTGGTGCGAAAGGATTCGAACGCAGCGCACCGCCGACCGCTCTCGGACTGCTCTTGAGCGCTTTCGCAAGCGCGGCATAGGTCGCTACTTTGCCTTCGGGGATCTGGAGAAGCAGCGTGTAGACACGCGTCTGGAAGTCCGTGACTTGGCCGGCTGGTAGGGTTTTGCCTGGCATTATTGCGCTGCTTTTGTATGACTGTTGCTCGTCCGCTCGGTTGACCTGGACTGTCTCTTAGAATGGCCGTGAAGCATTGAATCTGAGGCACGACGCGTGGGCTTTTAAAAAGGGCGATTCGTGTGGCACGCAGTCACGGGGGTTGCTTTGAAATTGACCAGTGGGACGACTGGGTTTGTGCACCGACCAGACATCTCTCAGCAACGGCCACCAGAACCAACCAGTTCCATTGTGACTCATTCGATAGCCCTTTTGAAATAGACGGAAAGGGCAAATAAGGCGAAAATGGAGTGGTTCTTCGTAATCAGTCAAAGTCGATTACTCATGAACTCATACAAAGCATTGAAATGTTTAAGTTGCTTGGTGATGGCGCATCTGCTGTGCATTACGAGAATCGGACGGGCTAAGTCTAGATAGTGAAGTCATTTGAGTATTGTCAGTAATCGCCTCACATGCAACAGACTAAAAAGAAAGACTTTGCTTAAGACACTTTGAATACCTAAGAAGCCTTCAAGGCCTCCCTATGCTCATGCCAGCCCTTTTTAGAACAACAAGCACTACGAAATAAACCAGATACTAATCCATAATCCACCAGATGCTTCCCATAGTACCCTACTGTCTATGTAAATATAACTTCAGTGCTTAAAGTCCAGCATCATGAGATGAATACGAGCACACGACCCTCGCTATGGATATGGAAAGATGTCAACGTCATGATATAATGAAAAGAAAAATCGTAAACGAGACATGGTACATCATTCGCTCAGGATGATCACAACCACACTCAGCGTCCCGTCCGCCCAATCTGCACGTGCAACATCCTCTTTCAGCTTTCGCCAGCTGTCATCACTCTCAACACACTTTCGCCCTTCAGAAGACATGGCCTCGACACGATATGCCGGTGCACCCAGCTGAGCGTCACCATCAGAGTCCCGCATTGCGGCAGCGGCAGCAACTGCCGTTATGATGGCTGGGATCGAGGGATGCATCGGCATAGCGCTGGCCATGACATCCTCCTCTGCGTCTGCATCCGCACCTGCACCGAGCAAATTTTCCGATCGAAAGGTATTGACAGCGGCGGCGAGACTGCGAAGGGCTTCGGGGGGTATACCGTGGGCCTCCATGGCATTTCTACGTCGCTCCTGGGGCACCCCAAGCTGCCTGTACTTCGAGCAAGCTTCGTTGAGGAGGTGATCAATGAGGTACCTCAGTTCCTGCCAACCAAGGTTGAAGAGAGGTGCGCTGTCGGTATGCTTGTAGCGAGCGATACCGATTATGTGCGGGCCTTGCTTCAACGATATGTTCAGGTGCCTGAGGCATGTTTGGTGACTTGGTCCTTGAGGGAATTCTTCCATGTCGAGCTCACCGAAGGGCCAGATAGGTGTTGCGCGACGAGGTACACGTATGTTCGAAGATCGATTGGTATCGGTGTTCGCCTGTGGGGGTGAGGAAGCTGCGGGTCTGTCTAGTATATGGCTTGGAAGCGACTCGTCGGGTATGGATGGATTGCTTGATACTCGAGTGAGGGCGTGAGATTCTTGAACATGTGTTTCCGTAGTTGGAGTTTGGTCGGCAGCTTCCATGCTGACTTCTTTCTTCCTCGCATTCACCTTCCGCGTTTCGATTGCATACATGCGCTGTCGCTCATTCGTCACCATGCGACGAAGCAAGGGAGTAACTAGACTGATGAGCTTGTTTCCGTCTCTAGGCCAAACAAGTTTTCCCTCAGTCAGTGCAGGTTCTTCCCCCAAGGCTTGAGCAGCTCCTATTGTGTCGCTTTTCCCGGGTTTTTCAACACCCGCACCGAAAAATTGCTCACCGGCACCGCCTTTCAAAAAGTCATGGACGCAGTTGAATAGCCTCAATTTCACAATGTCTGAAACGCCCTTCCCCCTATTTCCCACACAGCTTTGCCGCTCCGGATGAGCAGGATCGAGCATGTACGCTTTCGCCTGTGCCTGGAGAAGGAGGAAATTTTCGGGTGAAAGCTGCAGCGACATGAAGAGCTTCGACATGGGTGGACGAGTGTGCTTTTGCGTTGTCTCTGAAGGCCGCCTGAACAGAGCAGCGGCTGAATGGACACCTGGAGGGATCTCAGCCAGCGTGACCGGACCATCTGAACCGTCACCGTTGCCTGTCACGTATCTCTGCACAGTCTGCCTCTGCTTCTGTCTGGCCGATTCACCCTCAAGCTGAGGATCTGTCAGTGCATCCGCCCTTGCACGCTTCGATTGCGATGCTACCTCTTCTTCAAAACCTGGGGAGTCGGACGTTCTCTTGCGCTTTCCTTTCGAATTCCCCATGGTTGTCACGGCCTGCCCTGCAGCAGTGGTAGCGGCCTCAAGCAACTCAACAAGATTGTGGTTCTCTTCAAGCGAACTGATAAGTGTCTCGGAAGGCTGACGGTCGGGGTGAAGGACAGCGTTTATCGATGCGGTGGAAAGGGGAGCTTCGTTCTCATCAATACCAGGCGGGGCAAACGAGACGTTTGTCGAGCTGAAATGTCCCCTGAAGTACGGCGCGTTTGCTACCATGGTGGCAGGGGGCATCAAACAATCTATATGTGAATATCCGTCAAATCCCTGCGCTTTTCAAAGTTTCCAAGCAGATGCAATGCAGCTTACACAGTTGTGCTATGCCGGGAAGAGCAGTCGGGAATCTCGACACAAACTTGTCGGTCGATCAATCGTCGTAAAAAAAGTGAGCGGGCGCAACAAGTGACACGGCGAGGCAAACTAGGGAACACAACGATGGAAGATGGAATGCGGATGACCTGTAGCGAAGCACGGTATCTGTGAGCGCGTCATTGTCGGGATGCTTTGGTGAAGGGAATACCTTGCTACTTGCTCCACGCTCGCAGAAGACGGCCGATTTACCAGCAGCTGTCGAGTTTGTGCTGTTTGCATCTTCGCAAACGCCGTCAGCCACATGATTGGCGAAGCTGTGTCTCGCCCATTTCCATCAATCACATTATGTAATCATCGTGTTTTCCACGAACGACAACTATTCGCAACGGCAACATGATGTATTTTCGATTATCCAATGTTTACACCTACTGGTCCATCCCATCACACAGAATCACCACATATAACTATCCACAATATCAGAAAATTAGAATCCATCTCCCTCGTGCCACTCTCGTCCGGCTTCGCTCGCCCGCTTCTCCGCATCCTCACCTCTCTCCAAAGCCAATCTCTTCAACTCGTCTACAATAGGCCGTAGCCGAATTATATTTTCCCTACACTCGCCATCTTCCCCAGGCTTAGGCTTCTCCATCTGTTCCGCCTCCTCCACCCTTCCCTCCTTCTGCGCCTCTTCAATCCTCTTCCCCTTCTCCTCCCAATCACGCAGATGCCTCTCCCAGTCCTCCAGCTCACGCTTCACCTTTTGAAACTCCTCATACTCCCTCTCCCCCCCGAAGCAACTCCCATACTGATCGCAGAAGCAAACATGCTCCTTCGGACAAACCACATTCTCTCCCGTGAACACAAACTGCCACACATACTCCCACACGCGGCCGGAGAGCGAGTCGTCGAGCCTAGTCGAGAAGAGCCAGTTGCGGTACCAGACGTACTGGGCGTGGGGCTTTGCGAGGATGCGCTCGCGGGAGAGGGCGAACTGGGCGCAGCAGGGCTGGGCCAGGACGGGCGGCACGGCGTCGAGGGGGAACAGCTCGCTCCACGACTTGGCCAGCAGGACCTCCTCCTGCTTGAAGGCGTTGCGCTCCTTCTCGCCCGGGTGCATCCAGTCCGGGCAGCCGGGGAACCAGTTGCAGCGCATGTTGACGAAGCCCTGCCGCCACACGCGCGCGCGGTTCAGCCGCCTGACCATGTTGGCGGCGTCGTAGCCCAGGAGGTCGTCGTTGTGCCAGGTGTACCGGTGCGCGTGCATGAAGATGGCTACGTCGGGCAGGTGGTCGTAGTTGTCGATGATCCAGGACAGGTACACCATGACCTCGTGCCCTTTGTTCTTGGGCGGGTGGAGGGGAGCGTCCGGGTCGTCCGCGACGTAGATGGCCATCGCTTGGCCAGGTAGGTCCCCTTCCATCCAGCCGATGTCCTCGCTTTTCGTCTTCGCGATCACGAGTACCGATGTATAGTTGTGGTCGGCTGGCATCGGCGAGCCAGCTTTGAAGTCTGGTTTCGGATTCCAGTTCACAAAGTCAGGATCAGTCTGCTGTGACGATAGGGCCCTAGCGGGTTCGCCCAGGCCAAGGCGATGTGGAAGGGCCCGCCATGAAACCCGGCTTGTGTGGGTGGAGTATGGTACGAGAACGATGAAGGCCACGGTTAATGCCAGTAAAGGGAAGAGGTTGCGTTGCGTCATTACGTTAGCAAAGATCGCATCACTGAGGAAGCACCATGACAAGCTTGTGGGTTTAGGATCGGAAAGTATGATACTGTGTTGTCAAGGGGCTGTTCACACGTTGCCAGAAAACCGTGAGGGTGCACAAGGAGTACCGGGGAGTACAGCGGCCGGACGGGTGCCAGTGTTGACATCCCTTTGGTTGCCACCAAGCATGCATTTTTCGTCCAGAATATTTGTGAACCTTTGCGTGAAGACCCCCTTGCATCCGAGGTCTGATTCTCTGTTCATTCATGTCAACGTTTTTCCGGTCCTATTCCCATACCCAAAGCATGATGGAAAACCACAACATGTGAATAAAGATTGAATTAGAATTTCACTATTCAGATTCGTAGTTAATGGTGTAAAGAATGAGTGAATCATGAATAAGTCAGACCTTGCTCATGCGTGTATGTCATTAAGAGCCGCATCTGCCATGTCCACTGTAGCTGCAATAAACAGACCAGTGTACCAGAGCGACACTAGAACTACGATAAGACGTACCCGCTCGGGGAGAATCACGATGCAGTTTACAGTCATATGCACCGCATGTTCCACCCGTCGGGCACTACGATAATTGACGAGTCGCAGACCCGGACGGTGGCTCGTGCGCTTACGTGTGCAATGCAAGATGGCCGCCCACTGGAGCGACCTGCAATTGGCATGTACGAGTGACTTGGAGGGAAAGCCCGTGTGACAGAACGAGAAGCGATAGAGTTCTAAAAAGAAATGTGCACGCACCTCTCTTAGCCAGAAAGGACGTCTGGTTATGTACTCCACGCGTCGTGCGGAAACGAGAAACTGCAGCTGCGATACGTGAGTCGCCCTTTATTTGGTCGAGGCGTTGATTTGGCAGGCAGAGGGTCATCAGCCGCAGTGTGTTCCACAACTATGTGAAAGTGCAGGCGATCACGCGTAAGATGCTCTTGCATTCAGTCGAAGCGTGGCAAGCAGGGCGCAAGGCGTCGCCTCACTACAAGTTGAAGTATGTTGGTTCTATCGAAGCGTCGTATTACAGCGAGCCCCATGCATTGATTACGGAGGTGGGAGTTGCTGCTGGCACGGTCGCTGTTAGGTGGGGGCCAGAGATGATATTGAAAGTATTTAGACAGTGCTGATAGGGCGGGATAAGGTGACGACTGATAGTTCTGACGTCCTGGAAGCACCGAAGGGGGAACATATAGAAGTACAATTTGGATGTCGTCGTAGACGAAGACGCATTGCGCCCCCAAGGCCAAAGCTGTGGCATTGGGAACCTTTACCGAAGAGTTGACACCGTTCCTCTTCAAGGAAATCCTCCGAGTGCCGAGAACCGTGATGAGATGTTGAGGCTACAAGGTGGCAGACTATGGAGCATGCTACTTGCGCCGTAAACCATACCGAAGAAACTTTTGTCGACCATTTCCCCGAATTGTGTTGTAATCCGTATTAAACCGAGGCGCAGATAGAAGTGTGTAGGAGTACATGAGAGAAGAATCGAATGTCGTCACCAGAACCAGGAGATGTTCATGCATCTCTCAGAACCGTTACGGCTCTGGCACATGTCAGCTGGGCGTCTAGCGGGAGTAGCGCTGGTCATCACCCCGGTCCTCATACGGACGGCCTCCGCCATAACCCTCCTGGCGAGGAGGAGGGGCATCACCATAACCACTCGCACCACTAGCCGCAGGCGGCGGCGGACGCTCATAGTATCCTCCACCTCCACCTCCGCTCCCGCCTCCGCCACGGCGCTCCTCACGGCCATAGCGATCATCACGAGAGGCATAGCGATCGACTCCACGCGAGCTGTAGTCGTCTCGGTCGCGGCGGTAGGGTCGATCGTCGTAGCGAGAGCCCCGGTAGCCATAACCGCCTCCGTAGTCATCGCGACGACCTCCACCAGAACCGTAATAGCCACCGCCGCCGCGACGGTCATCATAACGATCACCGTAGCGGGGTGGGCCTCCACGACCTCCACGGCCACCGCCGAACTCTGCGTATGATCAGCATTTGATTGTTTGTTTGCAAGGTTTGTGGACGCTTACCACGCTTTGGCGGGCCATAGTACTTGCCCGGAGTGGGCGTGCGCGGACGAGCACGACGAGCCTTCTCGATGCTCAGAGTCCTGCCCTGATGGACTTCGCCCTGTAGACCTTCTTTGGCGGCATCAGCTTGGTCTGAGGTGACCATCTTGACGAAACCAAAGCCACGCGACTCCTTGGTGTGCGGATCACGCATGATGTTGCACTTCTCAACCTCTCCATACTTCTCGAAGAGACGGCTGACTTCTTCCTCGGTGAGACTGGGGTGGATGCCAGTTACGAAGAGGTTGGAGCCAGGGTTACGGCTGTCGTCATCGTCGCCGCCGCCGCCGCCACGATTGTTCGGCGGTGGACCGCTGTAACGTGTCAGCAAGCGCGGCGCGCATGATGGAACAAGAGTAAACTCACCGGCTGTCGCGGCCGATGGGAGAGGCACTGCGGGCGCGAGAGTCGTCCATGTCGCGACGATCGCCGCGCGGAGACCTGCTGCGCTCGCGGTCATAGCCACCACGGGGCTCGTCTGCGCGTCGTGTCAGCATAGCCGGCCTTGGATGCGTGTCGTAAGGTAGTGGAGACACACCATCATAGCCGCGCTGTTCGTTCTCATACTCCATGGAAGCCATGTTGATGTAAGGACGGATCGGAGGAGTGGAAGGGTAGTGTGAGGTTTGGGTTTGGAAAGTGGAATTTTTGGGTCCTTGATCGACGCAGCCAACCTTAAAGGCTAAGTGTCGCGCTAGGCTGCTGTGAGCGTGAGGGCGGTGAAGGCGGAAGGCGGAAATCACGAGACCGCGCGGTGACGGGGCGTGGTCTGGAGGGAGAAGCTGGAGCAGCGGGTGAAAACAGGAAAAAAACAGGTTGCAGCAGAGGGCGCGCCGATATTTATGGGCGGCGGCTGCAGCTGCCGTTGGTGAGGGAACAAAGAAGGCAGCCACGCGAGCTGGGAAGTGAGGCAGTGGCAGGGGGGGAAGGGCTCTTGCCGTGTCAGCTGCGCACAATCCTCGCCCTCCTGGACACAAACACGCAGACACCCACAGACACCTGCACTGGAATGCTGCCGCCGTGTTTTGCCTAGTCGCTCTGTCTCTTCTTTCTCTTTATCTGTGCATGCATGTGTGTGTGCTTGTTTCTCCTTTAGACTGGATGGGATTAGCCGTAGCCGTAGCCGCAGCGACAACGACAACGACAACAAAGACGATGGCAGTGGCAGAGACAGGGGCGGGGACATGGCAATAACGGGTAGTAACAAAAGCACAGGTTGATAATAGTTAGATGGTTGATGCACGAACTCGACCCAACCAGAGAGTCCAGCCCACGCATCTACAAGTACGCTTGAACATGCCGAAAAGAAGCAAAACCAACCACAGCAGGCTCTCCGAACCACAAATGAGCCAGCAGAACCCCATGTGAACCCCCCAGCCCACAGAGCCATCGCCATACCAGAACACCAGAACGCCTCCCTACCATGGTAATGTAATACTACACACAATACAGACGCAGCCCGTGGGGGGACCGTGCCAACAAAAAGAAACCATGTCTGTGAAGGACCAGGCTATCGGGCGCCCCGATTTCTTCTGCGCTTGTTTCGCGCAGCCTTGTGAGCAGCCTCCGAAACCACAGTCTCCGGTCCTCCGCCATCGCCTAGCATCATCGCCTCAGGATCTGCGAGGCCGTTCAGTTCCTCGTCGTCCAGCTCACTGAGCTCTTCGCTCATATCTCGCAGCACTTGCGGGCCCGTCCATTGCTCCTCGTACACCGTCGTGCCCTCGGGGTCGAACTCTTTCATGTACCAAGGAATGCCCCCATGATGGATCGGACCCAGCAGGTCTTGGTCTGAACCGGGAGGCGTGGGCGGAGCTGTATGAACGTCATCTGGTCTCATTTGATCAATGTCCATTGCATCCGCATCCATGTTGCTCTTGTGAGCATGTGCCGTGTCCTGCCCTAGTTGAGCCGCTATGGCTGCTTCTACTGCCGAATCATCTTGAGCGGCATGAGGGTCGTCGCCATTATCCTCTGGTGTTGGCGCAAGATGCATGTTGTCGTTTCCTTTGATGAGCCCATTTCCTAGTGGCATCGTGCCATTGATTGTCCCGTTCAGCTGCTCGCCTGTGACCATGTCAGCTTCGATGCTTTGCTGTACACCATCCCCACTGGTTGATGGGGGCTGGCGCGTCTGCAATTTTTGATCGAGGAGGGTTTCGAGGTTCGGAACCTCTCGCTCGAAAGGTCTCCCAGCAAGATCAGACTCCTTACGCAACGCATCATCAAAGAGTGGTTGGATGCTCTTGATGATACGTTTGGCTAGCTTCTTTTTCTCCTTCTGTTCACCAGTCAGAGAGCTATGAGCGACTTCACTTAGTTGGTGTTCGGCGTCGGTCACGTTAGTGATCGTCGTAAATCCAATGACAGAGCTAAAGACCGCCGCCATGTCTTCGCTGAATGCCTGAACCGATGTATAATACCTTTCTTCGAGTTTGATCTGAATGTCTATGAGTCCTTCTCTGAAAACGTCTTTGCTATCGTGCCTATAATTGACATTAATAAGGTGAACCAGCACTCTGGAGGATGGCACTTACGATAACGCTCGTTCGAGAATGGGTTCCAGGAGAGGACCAATGGGGAAATAGACACAGTCTAAGATCTTTTTCAAGATCAAGACGTCTTTCAGGCGTTCGGCTTCACGTGCTTTGACCTGTTCACAAAGAACTCGAACCGTTTCCATATCGTCTTCAAGGCGTTCCGCGAATTCGATACGGCGCCGAAGTCTTGGCCGGCCAGCAGCGCCCATTCCGACAAAGTTACGTCGAGTGATTTCCATGGATGAGAATGCATCCATTTGTAGCTGAAGCCGTTTGAGAAGAGCAGCTCCTCTTCGAGCCTCTCGCTTCAAAGTCCAGTACTTGCAGGCTTCCTGAACAAACTCCTTGCGTTTGCGGACGTTGAACTTGATGAGCGCATTCTCAACGTTGTGGTAGACAGCTTGCGGAACAACAGGAGCACCGGAAGGAAGCCGCCATGACTTGGCAGCCGGTCCCGCACGTTTGCGTTTGCTGCCTGTAGTTTCATCCTCCTCGGGTCCCTCGACCGACGGTACAAGGTGTGAAGATCCAATCGACAGGGCGTACGCTTGGCTATCGCCCCAGCGGACGTGGCGCATCGTCTGTCGGTAGAAGTACTTAGCTTCGGCGAGCGCACTATCGACATCATTTTCTCGTCGCCAGTCACTCGGCGAATGTCTATCGCAATACGCCTTCAAAACGCTCGCGTCCAGCGGGTTTGATGATGATGATGATTTCATCTTCAAACAAAGTCGCGCTTTGCGGGCGCATGTGACATGAAACGCTTCAAAGCATGACTTGTGGCCACACTGGATGCACGCGCCCATCTTCTGTTTGCAGATGTAGCATGTCTAATATCAACCGTCAGCAAGAAACAAATGTAAGGAGCATATACCATACCAGTTTCCATCGTGTTTTGGGCACTTTCTCCACATCTTGGACGGGTTCCTGAAATGTGGAATTCCCCAAAGATACTTCGGGGATCCACATCGCACAAAGCAGATGAGCCCACTTCATAGCCGTAGTTTGTTTGAAGGCTCCGTCTATGTTCGGGCAGAATATACAACCCTACCACACATTAGCAGCTGAGAGACTTGAAGGTATCATTCGGCATACAGGCTGTTCGCTGACAGGGGTGCCACGACCCACAAGTTGGCATCGCCTACAGAGCCACTGTCCCTCTGGTATGAATGGCACGCCATAGCATTCCTGATGCACGGCCAGATCGCAACCGTCGCAGAATACTATAGCATTGGTGTTCTCGCAGTCCCCATCATCGCACACGGCGCATTTACTATCCTGTTCATCGCCTTGTCCTGCAGGTTCTCCATTTACCGCAGCCGCTGAGCTCGATCTCGGTCGATGAGTCTGTGGGGGTTTCGGGTTTGGTTTGGGTATTCCTATGGCGCATCAGCTAAGAGTATATACTAGAAGGGGGCAAGATGATCTTACGTTTTTCTAGAGCATGCCACTCTTTTTCAATTTGCGTAATGGTGACTTCGAATATTGCTGGCTTGATAGCCTCGACACCCTCATCGCGTCTCTGTGCGTTGACGGTTTCGAGCCAACGATCATCCTGCTCATCCATGTCATACTCGACCCGCCCAACAGCAACCGCGCTTGAGCTGTCTCCTTCCGACTGCAGGGTCAAGTCAAGATCTTCTTCAATAGACCCTTCGGGCACCCGAATCAAGGCTTTTTCTGGTCTGGAGAATATCTCACTCTCCTGGTATCCTATGTTTGCCATGGTCCGGTCCACATAGTTAATCTTTACACCTTCGCTTTCTTCGTATGCCTTGAAAGTCTCAACCTGCCGCGTAACGGGCTTTGGTAGATTGAGCTTTTCTTTCGGGTTCATTGTAGGTAATGGCGTAATGCGTGGGCGAGGCGGCGAGCCGAGACCGTTTAGCATCGAATCCATCTTGCGGGGTGGTCGTCCCGGCCTGCGCTTCTTTGG